>Ga0207421_10002599_pt1 | contig 22267 bp, 15 predicted proteins | sample SodLakKL_010_SED_4_FD_187542 | JGI IMG/M metagenome (GOLD analysis project Ga0207421, IMG submission 187542) | Alkaline sediment microbial communities from Lake Tanatar, Kulunda Steppe, Russia - 8KL_010_SED (SPAdes) (version 2) | ecosystem: Environmental > Aquatic > Non-marine Saline and...
ATCAAAGTCCTGGAGCGCCTGGCTATGCGAAAAAGAGTTCTGGTGGTTGCTCCCGTTACAGCCCTGCTGGGTAAATTAATTCCTGCTGAACTCTGGACACAGCACTACCTGACGTTCCAGGAGGGTGCCTCCTTTGAACGGGATGGACTGCTGGCGGCCCTGGTGCAAATGGGTTATGAACGGGCGGATCTTACAGAAGACCCGGGAAACTTCAGCGTCCGGGGAGATATTATAGATCTTTATCCCTTCCATGAGGCGGTTCCGTTCCGCATTTCTTTTTTTGATGAGGAAGTGGAGTCCATCCGGACGTATGACCCCGGCAGCCAGCGCTCCCAGGAGCAGGTAGATGAAATCACTATCTGGCCGGCCCGGGAAATGATCCTGGATCAGGAAGCCTTGCAAAAAGGGGTCGCTGCCCTGCAGGCGGAACTGGAAATAGTAACGCGGCAGTTAAAGCAGAAAAACAAGGAAGAAGCGGCCGACAGGTTGCGCACCCGGATCGAAAACTACCTGCTTAAGCTGGAAAGTTCAGGGTATTTTGAAGGCCTGGAGCAGTATATCACCTATTTCTTTCCTCATACATCATCCTTGACGGAATATTTTCCTCCAGGAAGTACCCTGTTCTGGGATGAGCCGGATAGTTCCCTGAAAGCAGAAGAGTCGGTACTCTCCGAGTTAAAAGAATACCAGGCTACCCTGCTGGAACAGGGGGATATCCTGCCCGGCCAGGTGGAAATTACCTGGAACCTGGAAAGGGTTCTGGCGGAAACTTCGATGAAAGTCCTGGCTTTAAGCCCTTTTGCCCGCCGGATTCCGCACCTGGATGTCACCTCCACTGTCAGCATAGAGGCCAGACCGGTCCCCAGTTTCATGGGGCAGATGGATCTGTTTAAGGAGGAGTTCAAGTCCTGGGAAGCACGGGATTATGAGATTTTTGTTCTCTGTGACGGGGAAAGCCGGATGAAAGAGCTGAAAAATCTCCTGGATGAACATGGAATGCCTGCAGCCCTGTCCGAAAACAACCCCCTGCTGTTGGAACTAAAAGAAAGTGCTTATGGCAGCGGGGGAGAAGGTTCCGGGGAAGTGATTGCCTTCCCCGGGGAGAAAACAGGAAAGATTATTACCATCGCCCGGGGTCGGCTGGAAAACGGTTTTATCATGCCTTCACTGAATCTGGTGATCATTTCCGACCGGGAAATACTACCTTCCGCCGCCCGTAAAAAACGCCGTAAGCCTGCCACCCGGGAGAAAACGCCCAAAACGCCCCTGCGCGATTTTCAGGAGCTGAAAGTAGGCGACCTGGTTGTCCACGAACAGCACGGCATTGGCCGGTATATGGGCATTCGCACCCTGGAAGTGGATAACGTGGGAAGGGACTACCTGTTTATTAAATATGCCGGGGAAGATAAACTCTATCTCCCTGTGGATCAGATCGACCTCCTACAGAGGTACGTGGGAGGAGAAGAAAAACCCCCCAAGGTCTATTCCCTGGGGGGCCAGGAGTGGACCCGGGTTAAAAACCGGGTCAAAGCTTCGGTCCAGGAACTGGCCCGGGAACTGCTATCCCTGTATGCAGCGCGGGAAGCCGAAGACGGCTATGCCTTTTCTTCCGACCATAATTGGCAGCAGGAGTTTGAAGCACGTTTTCCCTATGAAGAGACCCCTGACCAGCTGCGGGCTATCCAGGAAGTCAAAGCGGATATGGAAAAAAGCCGGCCCATGGACCGGCTGCTCTGCGGCGATGTGGGTTACGGGAAGACGGAAGTGGCCCTGCGGGCTGCCTTTAAAGCGCTCATGGATGGCAAGCAGGTTGCTTTCCTGGTTCCGACCACCATTTTAGCCCAGCAGCACTACAACAACTTCTTGGAGCGGTTTGAAGGGTTCCCCATCAAAGTGGAGCTGCTCAGCCGCTTCCGCAGCCAGAAAGAGCAGAAGGAAATCCTCAAAGGCCTCAAAGCCGGTGTAATCGACGTGGTTGTGGGGACCCACCGCCTCTTTTCCAAGGATTCGGCATTCAAAGACCTGGGGCTGTTAATTATTGACGAGGAGCACCGCTTCGGCGTGCGCCACAAGGAGAAGCTGAAGATGCTGCGGCGGGATGTGGACGTCTTGAGCATGACGGCTACCCCGATCCCCCGGACATTGCACATGGCATTGTCGGGAGCCCGGGATTTAAGCGTTATTGATACGCCACCGGAAAACCGCTACCCGGTGCAGACGTATGTGTTGGAGTATTCGGGCAACATGATCCGGGAGGCCATCCAGCGGGAGTTAAACCGGGGCGGGCAGGTTTACTTTGTTTACAACCGTGTCCAGACCATCGAGAAGTGGGCGGCCCAGATCCAGGAATTGGTTCCCGAGGCTCGCATTGTAGTCGCCCACGGACAGATGCCGGAAACGAAACTGGAAGAAGTGATGCATGATTTCCTGCAGGGGGAATACGATATCCTGGTCAGCACCACCATCGTGGAAGCCGGATTGGATATTCCCAACGTTAACACAATGATTGTTTTTGATGCCGACCGTTTTGGTCTGGCCCAGCTGTACCAGCTGCGCGGCCGGGTAGGCCGTTCCAATCGCCTGGCGTACTGCTACCTGACCTACCGCAAGGACAAAGTTATTGCCGGGGATGCGGTGAAAAGACTGCAAGCGGTGAAGGAGTTTACCGAACTGGGGTCGGGATTCAAGATCGCCATGCGCGATCTGGAGATCCGGGGAGCAGGCAACGTGCTGGGTCCGGAACAGCACGGCCACCTGGTCAGTGTTGGTTACGAACTGTACTGCCGTTTGCTGGAGCAGGCAATTGAAAAGATGAAGGGGCAAAAAGCGGAACCGGAACAGGCAGAACAAATGCCCAAGATCGATCTCCATGTCAATGCCTACTTACCCTCTTCCTACATTTCCAACCAGCAGCAGAAAATTGAACTGTACCGGCGCATTGCCACCCTGGAAAGCAAGGAAGAGCTAAAAGAAATGGAAGATGAACTGCAGGACCGCTACGGGCAGCCTCAACCTCCTGTAGAAAACCTGCTTAAGTACATGAGGTTGCGCCAATTGGCCCGGTCCAAGGCAGTTGAGAACATAGAACAGAAACGGGACCAGATCGTGGTCCGTTTCCAAAAGGGAAGGAGCTTTGAGGGGGATCAGCTTTGGCAGATGGTCCAGCGCCACCGGGGGACTGTTTCCCTGCGCTCGGGCAAAGATGTCTCCATTAAAGTCCGGGCTTTTCAGGAACCCAAGGGGGAAAAGAAGCTGCTTGATTTTTTAATCCAGATCCTGGAGGAAGTAAGCTGAGGACCGCTTTCTGTCAATAATTGTGCCCGTGAAAAGGAATAGAGCCTGCCTTTTCACGGGCTGTTTTTACATCTGGGTTTTTGCTGATTGCAGCGCCTGGCTCTCAACCGGCGTGGTCACTTCGTGACTCTGGAAGAGGCGGTAATCCAGGTGAGGGAACAGGTTGTCGGTTGATTGGAGAGCATTTAGCCACCCTGGGTCGATGCGGTTTTCCCGGATTTGCTGCTCCAGGGCAAAAAACCGCAAAAGATGGCTTTTAATCCGCTGCCGGGCATAAATGTCCATGGTTCCGGCAGTCATGATGAAGGGCCAATCACTGCTCTGGGCCAGGAGAAGCTCCCGGGCTGCCTGGGTGAGCGCCTCCTGGAGCATTCCTTTTGCCCCGGGGAAATCCGTTGCCAGCGAGACCATTCTGGAAGCAGCCCGGTGCAGGTGGCGGTAGGTCCAGTCATTTTCCCCGTTAAGCCAGACTTCAAAATATCCTTTATCACCCCAGCTGGAGGCGTTGGGAGTGGACTCCTGGAGCGGGTAGCCTTTTTCCAGGTATTGCCCGGGAGTGACCATTTCTACCGGCCGCCGCGGATGTTCTGCCAGCAGGCGGCAGAGCTTATCAATCCACAAGGGTCCCTCAAACCACCAGTGACCGAAAAGTTCTGCATCGTACGGGGCGTTAATCAGCGGTGGCCGATCCATCAGGTTGCCGTAGTACTCCACCTGCTTTTCCCGGTTAAACATAAAATTTTCGGCGTGCTCCCGGGCCCTCTCTGCAGCCCACTGGGGATTGTAGGGTTCTTTGTGCTCCCCTGGACCGGTAATACGGTAATATTTAAAGCCGGTATTGCTGCGAAGTCCTTTGGGGTGCAGAAAGTCGCCCACACTTTCCATGTCCAGGTCAAAACCGATATCCCGGTAAAATTCACGGTAATTGAAATCGCCCGGATAGCCTTCCTTTGCGCTCCAGACCTGGGTGGATGTTTCAGGGTCACGGCCGAAAGCCGCCAGGCCTCCCGTAGTGAGGATGGGGCTGTAGACGCCGTATTTGGGCCGGGGAGAGGCATAAAGTACTCCGTGGGTGGCCAGGACAAAGTAGTGCAGTCCCAGTTCGCTTAAAATCTCCTCCATGAAAGGATCATAACCGCATTCTGGCAACCAGATGCCCCGGGGACGATAACCAAAAATGCTTTCAAAATAATCCATCCCGGCAGTCAGCTGGGCGTAAAGGGCTTCTTTACTGATTCCCAGCAGGGGTAAAAAACCGTGGGTTGCTGCAGACGTGATTAGCTCCATACGACCGGTTTGCTGGAGTTCCTGGAAGGCCTTAACCAGCCTTCGCCCGTATTTTTCGTTATACAGCCACGCTGTATGGTCCAAACGCTGCCGGTACATCTGCGCCAGCGGGGCGAAATCAGGATCGCCGGCCGCGCGTTCTTCTTCCCGGGTGGCCAGGCTCTGCAGCATGGCCAGGTAGTCCCCGTAACGGCCCTGCAGGAAGGGATCCTCCAGCATGGATAGTAGAGTGGGGGAAAGGGAAAAAGTAACGGCGTAATCGATACCATCACTTTCCAGTTGCTGAAATACGCGGAGCAGGGGGATGTAGCATTCTGTGATGGCTTCGAAAAACCATTTTTCCTCCAGGGAACGCTTATGCTCGGGATGCCGGACATAAGGTAAATGGGCGTGGAAAATGAAAGCCAGGTAACCTTTTGGCACAGGATTTCAACCTCCTAAATGTAGTAAACCGTGTATTGGCGCTATCGTCCTGCTAGGATTGCAGGATTTTGTCGCCCCGGCCGTCCCTGTAGAAGGGTGCCAGGGCCGCTTCCTGCCGCAACCGCTCCGGTGAGCTGAGATGGCTTAAGGCAATGCGCCGGTAGAGCTTGCGGGCCTGCCAATCGGGCAGGCGCCATTTTTCGTCCAGGATATCGCTTAGACGGTCCCGGGGTGTGGTGACCTTGTTGGAAGCCAGGATCAGTTCATAACGTCCATCCGGCATGACGTACCCCAGTTCCACCTGGTAACCCCTGCCCGGGACCCCGACTTCAATGTACCAGCTTTTCGCCAGGGGGCCCGGTGTAATGTCAAAAAATTCTTCGCCGTGTTCCTGCCCCGCTTCAAAACGAAACACCCGCAGGATGGTTCGGTTTCCATCCCATCCTGCTCCTGCCTGCTGCTCTATGCTGCGGCGGGTCAGGGGGGATACTTCCCAGTAGGCGAAGATCCAGCGGGGATCCCGGGGAAGAAGGACCAGGCAGTCTTCGCTGTACGAAAGGGGCAGCCGTTCTCCCCGGTCCAGGTTTTCTTTATGGTTTAGTTGCATGGCAGATTCACCTTCCTCTTTCCTGTCTATTATGCCCTCCAGCCCCTTGATTATTGCATGAATAAAAAGAAAGCATCCGGGCAACCTAAGCTTGCTCCAGCAGGATGTCTGGGTGGAATAGGTGCGGCAGGTGAAAAAAGCACAAAGCACAAAATAAAGTGGATTGGGTTATGCTGTTTCTATACCATAGTATGAAAAGAAAGGGGATATTTTATGCTGGTCAGCATGGCAACATTTGAACATTTACCGGTCCGGGTTGGCGGGTTGGCTGAGGCGGTAACCTCCATGGGGGAAGCGCTGAATAAAGAGGATGAAGTGGTTATCTTTATGCCTGCCCACGGCCTCCTGCAGGATAAGAAGGGCGATCTGCCAGTGAAGCCGGAACGCTACTGTGATTTCCAAATATTTGTGGGTGAAAAAATCTACCCGGTAACCGTTTACGATACTGTACGTAACGGGGTCCGGATTTTTCTGTTCAGCAACCAGGTGCTGGACCATCCTGATGTTTACCAGCCCCGGGAAATGTTTATTCACAAAATGGTCCATTTTACCAAGGCGGTACCCGGGTTGATCAACATGATGCTGAAAAAGGAAAACCGCAAGCCGGATATCATTCACATTAACGACTGGCATTGTGTTTTTGCCGGTGCCCTGGTGCGCAAGTATTTTGAAATTCCCTTTATTTTTACCATCCACCGCCTCTGCCGGGAGCGAATCTCTGTACAGGAATTAAATGAAGTAAACTTAAGCGAACTGGTAGACCCCCGCTACCTGGAAGGGGATCTGTTTAATATTGAAAAGTTCGGCGCTCACCACTGTGACCGTCTGACTACGGTGAGCTATTCCTACCTGAACGAGCAGTGGCGCACCTTCTTCAGCACTTTTGAAGGAAAAACCACCTATGTGTGGAACGGGACTGATTATGATTTTTGGAACCCTGCGTCCCTGGAAAATGCCCATCTTTCCCGCCAGGAACGAAGAAAGGCTTTACTGAACAAGCAAAACCTGGAAGACGGTGTATTCTTTTTTAACGTAGGACGCCTGGATGCGGAACAAAAAGGGATCGACGTACTGCTCCAGGCCTTCGAGATGATTATGAATCAACAGGTGCCCGGCACCGATGGGCTCCGGGAGAAGTTCCGCTTTGTCTTGCTGGGTTCCGGCGATCAGCACCTGGAAAGTGAAGCCCGCCGCCTGGAAAATGAATTCCCGCAAAATATGCGGGCCATTATTGATTACCTGGGACGGGAGACCACCCGGGAATTTTACGGCGCTGCGGACTTCTGCTTAATCCCTTCCAACTTTGAACCCTTTGGGCTGGTCCAGCTGGAGGCCATGTGTATGGAATGTATCCCCATCGGCTCCCGGGTGGGCGGCATTAACGATACGATTATCGATCTCCATGACCATCCGGAAGACTCCACTGGTCGGCTGGTGCCGCCCCGCGACCCGCAAGCCCTGGCCCGGGTCATGGTGGAGATGTCCCGCCTGGCCCTGGAGAAAGATAAGGCCAAACTGAAAGCAATGCGCCGCCGCGGGCGGGAGCACGTCATCCACAATTTCAACTGGGATAAGGCTGCCCGGCGCTACCGGTTGGTCTACCAGAACATGTCTACTATTAAGCTTCCCTTTGTCAGCTACGCCGAACCTTATTAAACGTCCCAAAGAGTGGTGAGAGAATATGCCTGTATTACGCCAGGACCCTTTAACCGGTGAGTGGGTCATTATTGCCACGGAGCGGGCCAAAAGGCCCGAAACCTTCGCCCGTCCCCGGGAGGTGGAAAAAGAGTCCCTTCCTTCCCGGGTGGAAAACTGTCCTTTCTGCCCGGGCAATGAACACATGACCCCGCCCCAGGTCTTAAGCTATCAAAAGGAAAACTCCCTTTACGGAAAAGCTTCTCCCGGAAACGGGGGGCAGGATAAGCAAATGCAAGCTTCCGGTAGTGCGGCTACCGCTACAGAAGACTGGAGCCTGCGTGTTATTCCGAATAAATTTCCTGCCCTGGAAGCGACAAAAAACCAGGAATCAGAAGACTCCCTGGATGTCCTGGATGCCCTGCAGAGGCACTGCAACCGGGATTTCTTTCGAAGCTACAGCGGTTATGGAGTCCATGAGGTAATTATCGAGACCCCGGACCACAATCGCCAGTTGGCCGACCAGACGGAAGAAGAAATAGTGCTGCTGCTGCGGTCCTTTGGTGAGCGCATCCGTTCCCTGGAAGAAGATCCCCGACTGCGCTATGTGCAGGTCTTTCGCAACCACCGCCCGGAAGCCGGGGCCTCTATTGAGCATCCCCACTGCCAGCTGATTGCTCTGCCGTACATTCCGCCCCTGCTGGATAAGGAATACCGCCTGGCACATGACTACTACCTGGATGTAGGGCAGTGCCTGCTCTGCACCCTGGCACAAGAAGAGGAACACAGTGGAGATCGGGTGGTGGCCTTAAATGACCATTTTATTGCCTATATCCCCTTTGCTGCTCCCCTGCCCTTTAGCACCTGGATCGTGCCGCGGCAGCATCTTTCAGCCCTGGAAAAGAGTCCCCCGGGGATGGAAGAACAACTGGCCCCGATAGTTAAGGACGTGATTGGGCGGCTGGATCAAAGGCTGGCAGATCCCCCTTACAACTTCTATCTCCATACGGCACCACTGCGTAGCGAGTCCTTGCCTTATTTTCACTGGCACCTGGAGATTATCCCCAAGTTGACCATTGTGGCCGGCTGGGAAATGGCAACCGGGACCTATATCAACGTCTCCAGGCCGGAAGAGGCAGCCTCGTACTTGCGGGATGGGCCGGGTTTATACTGAGAGAAAGCAGGGAGTGGTAATCTTTTGACTCAAAAGGTGCTTTATGTCGCTTTTGTCTGGAACCAGCATCAGCCTTATTATCTGGATGCGGCCAACAATGAATTGATTATGCCCTGGGTGCGGCTTCATGCCGCCAAGGATTACCTCCAGATGGCTGCCATCCTGGAGGAATACCCGGAGGTTAAAGCTACTTTCAGCCTTAGTCCTTCCCTATTGGAGCAGCTGGAACTGTATGTCAACCGGCGGGCTGTCGATTACTACCTCAAAGTGATGAAAAAGCCCAATCAACTGAATCCAGGGGAAAAAAAGTTCCTGCTGCAGCACTATTTCGATATCCACTGGGATCGCGTTATCCGCCGCTATCCCTGCTACAAAGTTCTCCTGGAACGACAGGGAGGGGTAATCGAACCCGGGCGGGTAGCTGAGGCCCTGGAGCGCTTTTCCGAGCAGGATTACCTGGACTTGCAGGTCTGGTTTAACCTGGTTTGGATCGACCCGGAGATTCGCGCTGGTGATGCCTTTTTAAGGAGCTTGCTGGAAAAAGGACGGAATTTTACCGAGGAAGAAAAAAACGAGGTGATCCGCTGGCATTACCGCATTATGGAGCAGGTTATCCCGACCCATAAGCGGTTGCAGCAGAAAAAACAGGTGGAGCTGATTACCACGGCTTTTTATCATCCCATTATCCCCCTGCTCATCGATAACCACAGTGCCTTGCGGGCCAGCCCGGGCCTTCCGCTGCCCCGCCGGTTTCGGTACCAGGATGACGCACGCACCCAGGTGGAAATGGCTGTGGAGCAGTATCACCGTATCTTTGGCCGGGAGCCAGGGGGGTTTTGGCCGCCGGAACAGGCAGTCAGCCCGGAGTTGATTTCCCTGGTGTCCGACCAGGGGTTCCAGTGGACCATCTCCGATGAGCAGATCCTGGCCCGGTCCCTGGAAATGGAGATTTACCGGGACGGCTATGGCCATGTTTTAAACCCTGACGTGCTGTACCGTCCTTACATGGCCTGCGGGGATGGGGCCGAGTTGCCCGTGGTTTTCCGGGACCAGCACCTTTCCGACCGCATCGGTTTTGAATACCAGCACATGGCGGGGCAACATGCTGCCGGTGACTTAATCCACCGCCTGCATAAAATCCGGGAAAGCCTGGCCAAAAGTCCCGGGGAATACCTGGTGACCCTGGCTCTTGACGGAGAGAACGCCTGGGAATGGTATGAAGCGGATAAGACGGAGTTTTTACATTACCTCTACCGCCGTCTTTCCGCCGATCCGTACCTGGAAACGGTCACTGTAGGAGAATTCCTGGAAAAAAACCCGCCCCGCCGCCGGATTGACCGGCTGGTCACGGGTTCCTGGGTGGACCACAGCCTGACCCGCTGGATTGGGACAGAAAATAAAAACACCATCTGGAATTACCTGCTGGAAGCACGTGAAGCGGTAACTCACCTGGAGTCCCTGGAACCGGAAAAGACCGCCCGGGCCATGCAGACCATTTATGAAGCGGAAGGCAGCGACTTCGCCTGGTGGGTAGACAGCACCGCCTATTATCTGGCAGCACCTTTTGAAGCCCTTTTCCGTCGCCACCTGGCCAATGCCTACCAGGCCCTGGAGATGGAACCTCCCTGGTATCTTTTTGAGCCTATAATTACGCCGGCCCCGGGAGAACCCCGCTGGGAAGGATCACACTTGGCCGGCCCGGTCAGTATCGCCCCTGGAATAAGCAAAAAAGGGAAATAAACTCAGCAGTGGCAGGAATGCCAGGGCAAATAAAGAATAAGTAAAGGAAATAAATTTTGGCAGTTTCCGGGGGATACCGATGGATTATCGACAGGCAAGAACAAAAATGCAGCGGGGCGAGTTTCAGCCTCTTTATCTCTTTTGCGGCAGTGATGGTTTTCTCAAGGAAAAAATGCTGGATTATTTGCTGCAGCAGCTGGAGAAAAAGACGGGCCGCTCTTTTTACCTGGAACGGGTGGACGGGCAGGAAGTGGAGCTGGGTGAGCTGCTCCAGAGTTTCCACCAGGTCACGATTTTTTCCCAGGGCCGGGTAGTTTGGGTTTCCGGCACTCCGTACTTTTCTTCCTCCACTTCCCGGGGGGCGGAGGAGAAGGGGCAAAAAAAAGGCAGCGGCAAGGATAAAGAAATTGAACAGGAACTTATCTCCCTGGCCCGCGGTCGGGAGAAAGACCTCGTGGTCATTTTCTCCGTGGGAAACGTGGACCGCCGTAAAAAAATGGTCAAGTCCATGGAAAAGGCCGGGATGCTGGTGGAGTTTCCAGCCCCCAAGGGGTCTGCTCTTGCCGATTGGGCCCGGGGCGAACTGGAACGTGAAGGGAAAAGCATTGATCAAGAGGCGCTTACGTTGTTGACTGAGCGGGTTGGAGAAGATTTATCCCTGCTCCGGAATGAATTGGACAAAGTGGTGCTGTACCTGGGGACGGAATCCCATGTTACAGCAGATGTTGTCCGCCGCCTTGTCCCGGAAAGCAGCCAGGGCAATATATTCAACCTGGTGGGGGCTATCGGGAAGAAGAACGTCAGTGATGCCTTTGTCCATCTTTCCAGGATGCGCCAGCAGAACGAACATCCCATGGTGATCCTGGCCATGGTCGCCCGTCAGTTTCGCCTCCTTTACCAGGCTTTGCAGCTGAAAGAACAGGGAGTCCCTCCGCGACACATTTCTTCCCAGTTAAAACTGCCTTTTTTTGCCGTGCAAGAGCTTTTGGCCCAGGTGGATTTATATACAGAGGCAGCCCTGGCAAAAACCTTGAGTTTGCTCAAGACCATTGATTACGAGATCAAGACCGGCCGTCGGGATGCAGCCGATGCCCTGGAATACCTGGTCCTCAAGCTGACGACTGAAACCTAGTTTTTACGCAAAGACAGCCGGGGCCGGGTAGTAAGTAAAGCCCAACATCCAGACAAAAACAAAAGCCTCCTTGTGAACAAGGGCGGCTTTTCTATCATTTCTTTCCGTATGTTGTTTTGAGGTCCCTTAACTTGCCTGACTGTTGAGTTTTTGCGCCAAACGGGATTTTTTCCGTGCGGCAGTCCTTTTATGGATTACTCCCTTGGAAGCCGCTTTATCGATTACGCTGCTGGCCAGTGAGTATGCTTCCCAGGCTTGCTGGGAGTCTCCCTGGTTGATGGTTTGGTAAAAATCTTTTACGGCTCTTTTCAAGTGGGACTTTACTTTTCGGTTACGAATGTTTCGCTCCTTGGACTGCCTGCCCCGTTTAACAGCCGTCTTGGTATTGGCCATGTTCTCACCTCCCTGCGCGCGAGTACCAGGCTTAATTTTAACATGTCTTCTGGTAAAAAGCAACTACAACCTGTGCTTTCCTGGAGGTTTTTATCCGTTTTTATGCATTAGGAGAGGATCATTTGGATATGATAGAAATGGAGCTATTTTACGAATAAAACAGGGAATCATTGGAGGTGAAGGGTTTGCGAAACACATCTATCGTCGGGTTGATTGTCCGTTTTATTGTTTCTGCACTGGTTCTCATGCTGGTTAGCTTTATTCTACCCGGGTTTGCCACGTTAACTTTTGGTGATGCTGTGATCGCCGCTGTGGTTATTGCTGTGCTGGGTTTCGTGGTGGAAAGCCTCTTTGGGCGGCGAATTTCCCCGCAAAACCGGGGCGTTGTCGGTTTCTTAACAGCAGCTGTTGTGATTTACCTGACCCAGTTTATTGTGCCCGCCATGCAGATTACCATTCTCGGTTCCTTGCTGGCGGCCATCATTATTGGGGTGATTGACCTGTTCGTGCCTACAGAATTGCGGTAGGATAAAAAACCATTTTACGTTCAAGCAGCCGGCACCACCGGCTGTTTTTATTTGCAAAGAATCAAAGGCTCACAACAGACTGGACAGATGATGGTAAAATATAATAGGTGCCTGATCAAATTTACAAGGGGAGGGTGTTGACATGTCCTACAAAACACTGATCTATGAAAAAGATGAAGGAGTTGCGTTACTTAAACTGAACCGGCCGAAGACGATGAATGCCCTGGATGAAACCATGGCCAGGGAGCTTGAAGCAGTAACCCGGGACCTGGAGCAAGATGAGGATATCGGTGCTGTGGTTTTGACTGGGGAGGGGGACAACTTCTGCGCTGGCGGGGACTTGCGCCACTTGATGCAGGGCTTTTCCCCCGTGGAAGGACCGCAATATGTAAAATCGATCCACCCCTGGATAACCGGCTTTGTCAACCTGGAAAAACCTGTGATCTCGGCAGTGAACGGGTATGCCGTGGGGGCCGGTTTCTGTATTGCCATGCTGGGCGATATTCTCCTGGCGGGCCAGAAAGCGGTTTTTGGACAGTTATTCGTGCAGGTGGGCCTGGTTCCCGATCTGGCCGGCATGTATCTGCTGCCCCGCATGGTGGGTCTGCAGCGGGCCAAGGAACTAGTGTTTACCGGCCGCCAGATCGGGGCGGAAGAAGCCATGCAGATGGGTGTTGTCAGCCGGGTTTTGCCGGATGATCAACTGCTGGAAGAGTCGAAAAAGCTGGCACGTCAGCTGGCTGCAGGCCCCCGGGTTGCCCTGCGGCAGGCCAAACGGATCCTGAACATGAGCGGGAACTTAAACCTGGAGGAGCTGCTGGAACTGGAAGCCTATGCCCAGGGTCTCTGTTTCCAAACAGAGGACTTCCAGGAAGGAACCCGCGCCTTCATGGAAAAAAGAAAGCCCCAGTTTAAAGGGAAGTAGAAAGGCCAAGCGACCGGAACAAAAAGCGGGAAACGCTTCCGGCAGACCGGGTTGGTTTCCCGCTTTTTGCAAGGAGGAGAAAGGACTTGAATCATATTCTGGCGATTGCTTTGATCGTTATTATTACAGCCATATCCCTTTTGATCATGAAAAGATAAAGCTTTTTCCGCCGTTAAGCCGTTAAAGGCTGCAGGTTTTGGTAGCAGCGAAAAGTTCGCCGACAACAAGGCCTTTATACAGAGGCCTGAAGCCAAAAGCGGAAGGCGGCAGCACAAGATATTATGTCATAACAACCGGCAGGGCAGAAAGAAAGCCAGGGTTAAGATCCTGGCTTTTTCGTTTAATAATTAATGCAACTGTTACCAGCGGAGTAGGGCGGCCAGCGGCTCTGTGTCGGGCATGTTTTTTGGCTCGACGGCATAGACTGTCCCGCCGTTCAAGTATGTTTGTGCGGCAGCCAGGTCCAGTAGGTCTTCATCGCCGGGCAGAGGGGTGTCCGGCAGGTGCAGGGCGTTGTGGTCCGGGTCGTACCGTCCCCACCTCTGGACCCCGACGGCCACGAAAAGGATGTCAATACGTCCGTGAAAAGCGGCGGGAATAATCTCTTGGATATTGTTGGACGTTTTTCCTGTCCCTTTCTGCTCGTAGTAGCGTTCCATGGCTTCATCCTGCTTTTTTTGCGCGTAGGGCTGGATAATCTCCCAGGCATTTTTATGCAGTTCCTCTGCGCTGATATTATCCGGATTCCCCTGGATTATCTGGTCCAACAGGAGCGGATATTTATTGGCTTCCTGGTACATGGGAGCCAGGTGGTCGACACTGGCCAGCACCAAGGGGGATTGCTCTTCCTTGAGCATATTTCGTATTTCCCGGTCCAGGAAACGGAAATATTTCAGCAGCCTTTCTTTCAACATGCTGTCGATTTCCCCACCGTGGCCGTAATAAATAGCGCTTCGTGTTTCGCCTTTCCGTGGTGCCCGGGTGTGAAATTGCAGGAACTGTTCAGGAAGTTCGTCGCTGAAAGATTCTTCAAACCTTTGGATAACTTCACTCATGTCCAGTTCTTCGACTGTATCCCGGGTTCCCCGCAACAGCCGGGCATTTTTCTGGCTTAAGGCCAAAACATAAAATTGGTTGTCACCCATTAAGAGATATAGCAGCGGTTTTAAGTGGAATGCCTCTGTGACTACCACCAGTTCTTTCATATCTAGTGGCAGTCTGTAATACCGGAAAAAGTCCGGGGAAAGGAACATAGCTATTCCATCACTTTGGTTGGCCCAGAATACACTTTCATTGATCAACTGCTGGGCCGGTTCCAGAATTTTTTTCTGTTCAGCTGATTTAATACCCAAGGCGCTTAACCGCTCTTCGGCTTGGGCCAACAGGTTTTTAAGCCGGATGGGGTTTTGGCGGCTCCCTTCGCCTGCTTTTGCCGTGGGAAAATACATGGAAATGCAAGGTCCTTTTCCCCTCTGCTGCATCAGGCCTTCAACTTCTTCCCGGTTTAAAAGATCCATACGGTACCATCACATCCTTTTTGTGAAGTAACACTTCTTTTGCAAGATTGTATCACAACGGGCAGAAGGAAACAATTAGCACCTGAAAAGAATCTGCACTCTGAAATAATACAAACCTTCACGTCCCTTGCGGGCCACGACAGGGGATTAAAAACCTTGTTTACGGTCCAAGTGCTGGTTTTCAACTTCCTTCCCCTTAACCGGGGAGTTGGCACATTCGTCCGGCGACGTTGGTCTCTGTGGCTAAAAGCGCTTGGCGAAGTGAAAGCACAGGAGCCGGCCCGGCGGGCATGGACGCCCGCCGCCTGCAACCGTGGCAGGACGCCTAAGTTTGCAGGTCTGCCGGCGGGAAGCTTGAACTGAGCCCTAGCGCTTTGCCGCGAAGATAACCGGAGCCGATAACGGGAAACGGAAACTACATATTCATGCTAAAAAAGGGTTTTACCCAAAAATATGGAACTAAGACAAAAGATAAATGGAAACAGGAACCAAGCTTGATTTGCAGCAGGCTTTTTTCGGGTACGGGAGGTTGTTTTTATGTCCAAAAGAGGCACAGCGAAACCGGGAACCGGCGCTTCATCCTTGACGGACCGCTGGGAATTCTGGGTCGATGTCGGGGGCACCTTTACCGACTGCCTGGCCAGGTGTCCCGGCGGCTCCATTACGACATACAAGTTGTTAAGCTCGGGAAAAATCAAGGGGCGGGTGGGGCCTGGCTCAAGCGGGTCAGCCATTGTGGACCCGGCCCGGGCCAGGGATCCCCGGCGCTTTTTTGAGGGATACACCCTTGTGCTCTACGGGGCTGATGGTGATAGGGAGATAAAGCCGGAAAAGGTGAAGGGACAGTGGGGAAACATGGGGCAGGAACAGGAGCAAGGGGCTCTGGCTCAAGTTGAAGTGGCCGGTTTTGACAATGGCTCAGGGACGTTATGGTTATCCAGGGAGTTATCCTTTGAGCCGGAAGTGGGTATGAGGTATGAACTGTATTCCGGGGAAGAAGCCCCGCTGACCGGGGTGAGGTGGCTTCTGGGGTTGCGGCTGGAGCAGGAGATGGGCCCGGTTACCGTCCGCATGGGGACAACCCGGGGCACCAACGCGCTGCTGGAAAAGCAGGGCGCCCGGGCAGCTTTTGTCACCACCCGGGGCTTTGGCGGTATATTGGAGATCGCCTACCAGGACCGTCCCGACCTGTTCGCCCTGCAGGTGCAAAAATCGGCCCCTTTATACCTGGAAGCAGTAGAGTTGGATGAACGAATCGACTCCCAGGGCAATGTGCTCGTGCCCCTGCAGGAAGAAGCAGTCGAAGTGGAGCTATTGCGGTTGCTGGAACAAGGGATTGACACCTTGGCTGTCTGCTTGCTGAACGCATACACAAACGGCAGCCACGAGGACAAAGTGGACCGGGTGGCCAGGCGGCTGGGCTTTAACCATGTTTCCCGCTCTGCCGAAGTGGTTCCCTTGCAGCGGATTGTCGCCCGGGGAGAAACTACCATGGTGGATGCCTACTTGACTCCTGTAATCAGGGACTATATCAAACAAATCCGCTCTGGCCTGCCCGAAGCCGGGCTGAAATTGATGACCAATACGGGAGGCCTGGTCGCTGCGGAGGCCTTTTCCGGCAAGGACAGCATCCTTTCCGGTCCGGCAGGCGGTGTGGTGGGCTATTCCAGGGTAGCCCGGGATGCGGGCTTTCCCCAGGCCATCGGCTTCGATATGGGCGGGACCAGTACCGATGTAAGCCGTTTCCACGGTGATTTTGATCTCCGTTTTGAAATGGAGATCGACGATCCCGAGTCCCGGGGCGGGATCCGCCTGGTGTCCCCCATGCTCTGGATCGAGACCGTGGCTGCCGGGGGTGGATCCATCTGCAGGTTTGACGGACAGCTGCCCCGTGTGGGGCCCCGCAGCGCCGGGGCGGACCCGGGACCGGCCTGTTACGGCCGGGGCGGCCCCCTGACGGTGACCGATATCAACCTGTTCCTGGGACGGGTTCTGCCGGACTATTTTGCTTTCCCCCTGACCGTGGAGGCCGTAGAAGACCGCCTGGATGAAATCATTGCCCGGATGAATGCCTTGGGGGCCTTCTACAGCCGGGAAGAGTTGGCCGAAGGATTTTTTCAGATTGCCAACAGCACCATTGCCGCAGCGATCAAAAAGATCTCTGTGGCCAGGGGCTACGATGTCCGCGATTATGTCCTGGTTGCCTTTGGGGGCGCCGGCCCCCAGCATGCCTGCCCCATCGCCCGGGAACTGGGCATTGGCCGGATCCTGCTTCATCCCTACGGGAGCATTTTAAGTGCATACGGCATGGGAATGGCTGATGTCAAAAAGTATTCCCAGCGGCCTGTAGGCAAACGCTACAACAAGGAGACCCTGCAGGATCTGGAAAGTCTTTTCCAGGAAATGGAACAGAAGCTGAATAAAGAGGTCCGGGCGGAAGGAGTCCCGGAGCAGCGCATCCTGGCTCCCCGCCGGATGCTGGATTTGCGCTACCGGGGGCAGGAGTCCACCCTGACGATTACCTGTCCTGCTGACGGAGATTACAGGCAAGCCTTTGAAGCGCAGCACCGCCAGCAATACGGCTTTATCTATCCCGACCGGGGACTGGAAATCCATGCGGCCCGGGTGGAGGTGGTGGGAGAAACGGAAAAGCCGGGGCAGGTTGCCGCGGAACTGGAGGAAAAAGAACCGCCAACCCAGGGAAAAAGCCTGTTTTACGCCCATGGCGGCTGGTGCGAAGCGAAAATGTACAGCCGTACAGACCTGCGTCCCGGCCACCGTATTTCTGGTCCTGCCATCGTCATTGAGCAGGGCAGCACCCTGGTTGTTGATCCCGGCTGGAATGGGGAAGTCACCCCTTTGAACAATATCCTGCTAACGGATATGGAGGGTTGTGATGAGGCTGTCAAAGAGGAAAAAAGCCACCTGTGCCAGGAAAAAGCGGGGTCTTCTGAGGGCTTGTCCGCCGGGGAGAAAGGGGTTTGCCTGCAGCAGGAAAGAAAAAACCCCTCGGGGCACCAGGGGCACCATGGGGACCAGGATCGGAAAAGGGATCAGCAGCAGGGCAGGGGAGTGGACCTGGTTACCCTGGAACTGTTCAACAATACCTTTTCATCCATTGCCGGCCAGATGGGTGCCACCCTGCAGAAGACAGCCCTTTCCACCAATGTCAAGGAGCGTTTGGATTTTAGCTGTGCCGTTTTTACCGCCGGGGGGGACCTGGTGGCCAACGCGCCCCACATTCCGGTCCACCTGGGGGCCATGCCTGCCTCCGTGCAGTATTTAATCGAATCTTTTCCCCGGATGCAGCCCGGCCAGGTATATATTACCAACGATCCGTTCCACGGGGGAAGCCACTTGCCCGACGTTACCGTGGTGACTCCTGTCTATGACTCAACAGGGGAAAGGCTGCTGTTTTTTACCGCCAACCGGGCCCATCACGCGGAAATCGGCGGGGTCACCCCGGGCTCCATGCCTCCTTTTGCCCGCAGCCTGGCCGAAGAGGGGGTGCTGATCCAGGCCTTTCCCTTCGTCAGCGCTGACCGGGCCAGCGAGGAAAGGCTGAAAGCACTGCTTTTGGGAGCCAGGCACCCGACCCGGGCGATCAAAGACAACCTGGCCGATATTTATGCCCAGGTGGCTGCCAACCAGACCGGGGCGGCCCGCCTGCTGGAACTGGTCCAGAACTACGGCCTGGAACAGGTGGTTGAATACATGGGGCACATCCAGGATGCGGCAGAGAGAATGATGGGCAGCGCCCTGGCCCGCATCCATCCCGGGGAATATTCTTTCCAGGATTACCTGGATGACGGCTCCTCCCTGGCGGTGAAAATCCAGGTTGTCCATTACCGTGAAAAGGGCATGCTCCAGGGCAGGGCGGTCGTGGACTTTCATGGAACCGGCCCTGTAGTCAAGAGCAGCCTGAATGCCAACCGGGCTATTGTTACCAGTGCCGTGCTCTACTCCTTTCGCTGCCTGATGGAAGAGGATGTGCCTTTGAATGCCGGCATTTTAAGGCCCATCACCATCATTTTGCCGGAAAACTGCCTGTTAAATCCCCCGATCAGCGATGACCCGGAAAAGTGCCCTGCTGTTTCCGGCGGCAACGTGGAGACCTCCCAGCGGGTTGTGGATATCGTCTTTGGGGCGCTGCAGGTGGCAGCAGCCAGCCAGGGCACCATGAACAACCTTTCCTTTGGAAGAAAAAGCGCCGCTGGCCGGCCGGGGCTTTCCTATTACGAAACCATCGGCGGGGGTGCCGGCGCGGGGGAAGGTTTTTCCGGGGCCAGTGCTGTCCATACCCACATGACCAATACCCGTATTACCGACCCGGAAGTCCTGGAAGCCCGCTACCCGGTCCGGGTCAGGCGTTTTGCTATCCGGGAGCAATCCGGGGGCAACGGCGCATTCCGGGGTGGAGATGGTATTATCCGGGAAATCATCTTCCTGGAATCCCTGGAGGTGTCACTGCTCACCGGGAGAAGAAACACTGCGCCGTACGGCCTTATTGGCGGCGAGCCGGGTAAAAGCGGCAAGAATCTGCTGGTCCGTAAAGACGGCAGCAGAGAAGAACTGGAGTGGGCTGCCGTATTCACCGCCTTTCCCGGGGATATCCTGGTAATTGAAACCCCCGGGGGTGGGGGCTTTGGCCGGGCCGGAAAAGTTAAATAACTCCGACCTATACCTAAAATAGCAATATAAACAAAAAATATGCCCCTGAAGCGTTTTGCCACAAGGGTTTAAAGATTTTTGTTTCTGATTAAGCTGTAAAAGAAACGAGCTTTAACCTGGACCTGCCCGGTGTTGCGTATTCCGTTTTTGATTCCGGAATTATCCGATCAGCAAGCAGAGACTGGTGACTATAGAAATATTTTTGACACTTTAACGTTATGATGTTATAGTAGTAGCCAGGAGGTGGTTCACACAATGAAATCCAAAAGATATACCATTTATTTTGATCCCGAACTTCATAAAGCATTAAAACTTAAGGCAGCCGAAACATCCCGATCGGTATCAAGGCTGGTAAACGATGCCGTTCGAGAAGCTTTACTGGAAGATGCTGAGGACCTGGAAGCATTTGAAGAAAGGGCAAAAGAGGCGCCGGTAAGCTATGATGCTATGGTCAAGAAGCTGAAGAAAAATGGCCGTATATAGGGTTTTTTTTAAACGCTCGGTAGAAAAAGATTTTGCTACTATACCCAAAAAAGACCTGGAAAAGATACTTCACCGCATAGAAAAGCTTGCTGAAACTCCCCGGCCTTCAGGTTGTGAAAAGTTGACCGGGCAGGAAAGGTATCGTGTCCGCCAGGGAAGATACCGCATATTGTATTCCGTGCAGGATGACGAACTTATGGTTTGGGTCTATAAAGTAGCCCACCGGAAAAATGCTTACCGCTAAAGTCATGATACGATCGCTGTTCTCCTCCCACGGATTTATCCGTGGGAGGAGAACAGCCTACTCACCTCCTAAAAAAAATAATTTATTAGGTATTGACTTAAGAGCTCTATAACAGCAATATATCTATAGAGGTGTTAAGAGGTGTTAAAAATGCTCAAGACCATTAAAGTAAAGCTGTATACTGATTCAGAACAACATGATAAGCTTCTCAGGACTATGGTCCGCTTCAATCAAGCCTGTAACGAAATTAGTCGCATTGCTTTTGAGAACAAGGAGTTCGGCCAGGTTGGCTTACATAAGCTCTGCTACTATGATATTCGGGACCAGTTTGAGCTTTCAGCCCAAATGACCGTCCGGGCTGTAGGCAAAGTCGCTGAGTCTTATAAAGATAAGTCCAGAAGACATAAGCAACATGTCTTCAGGGAAACAGGAGCTGTTGTCTATGACCAGCGCCTTATGGGCTTCAAAGGTCTTGATAAAGTGTCTCTTTGGACTCTCGACGGACGAACTCTCGTGCAACTAGTAGTCTGTGATTATTACCAAAACTCTGTTCAAGGTCGTCGCATAGCTGGCCAGGCTGATTTAGTCCTGCAAAATAACAATTTTTATCTTTTGGTTGTAGTTGATATGCCTCTGACGATCCAGAATATAAGCCTAAAGACTATATTGGTATCGATCTTGGTGTCAAGAACATAGCTACTGATTCTACTGGAACTAATTACTCAGGTGACCAGGTTAATGGCCTGCGTAAGCGACATCGCAAGCTAAGAAAAAAGCTCCAATCTAAGGGCACTAAGTCTGCCAAAAGATTACTCAAGAAACGCTCTAAGAAAGAACAACGATTTGCCAGAGATGTGAACCATGGAATCTCCAAAGAACTTATTGAGAAGGCTAAAGGCACTCAGTTAGGGATAGCTTTAGAAGACTTAAAAGGCATTCGTGACCGGACTGAGAAAATGGTTAGAAAGTCTCAGCGTGCTCAGCATAGTTCCTGGAGTTTCTATCAGCTTAGGCAGTTTATAGAATACAAAGCTCAACTTGCCGGTGTTCCTGTGATTTTAGTAGATCCTCGCAACACCTCTCGTGAGTGTCCAGAATGTGGACATATTTCTAAGAAAAACAGAACCTCAAGAGATAGCTTTTGTTGTCAGTCCTGTGAGTACGCTGCTCTGGCTGACAACGTGGCTGCTCGTAATATTGCGAGTAGGGCTGCAGTCAACCAGCCAGACGTAGGAGTCGCTTAGGCTACTTACAAGCCCACGGCATCCGTGGGTAGTTGACCTGCTAAGGTTCTGGGCAAGCGGTTGCTTCGCCTTGACTAATTCATTAGCTAAGATTATAATTTAGATGAGGTGAAATATTATGTTGGTAAACATCCATGAAGCAAAAACGAACTTGTCCAAACTTCTGAAAAAAGTACGAGAAGGACAGGAGGTGGTTATTGCCAAGTCTGGAAATCCTGTTGCTAAACTGGTTCCTTATACAAAGAAACCAGCAAAGAGGATTCCTGGAACAGCGAAAGATAGTATCTTTGTCTCCCCTAATTTCAATGATCCCCTGCCCGAGAATGTGCTACAGGAGTTTGAGCAATGAAATTGCTGCTGGATACCCATGCATTTTTGTGGTGGATTAGCGATGATCCGAAATTGTCTGACAAGGCCCGGGCTATCATGGGAAATGGTGAAAACGCTTTATTTTTGAGTACAGCCAGCGGTTGGGAAATGGCAATAAAAGCAGGCCTGGGTAAGCTGAAATTTCCTGGCGATATTAGAGCCTTTGTATCTGAACAGCTGATGATAAATGATATTTCACCACTGCCTGTACAGATGAATCACTCCCTGCATGTTTATAACCTTCCCCCTTTTCACAATGACCCCTTCGATCGCTTAATTGTTGCACAAGCTCAGCTCGAAGACTTTCCAGTTTTAACTGCTGATTCGCAAATTGCCCAATACCGGGTAAAAGCAATATGGTGAAGCATCGGCAGGTGGATTAACTGTTTCAATAAATGGTATGCCAAAGCTTTGCTTTGCATATCATTTTTTTTTCGGGATAGGCTACAAAGGAAATAGTTATGTGGAAAAGGGGGGAAGCCCGGTGGTCTGCCGGGCCTGAATATGGTTTTTAGTTTTTCCCAGCTAAAAGAAGGTGTTAGGGCGGGTTGTGTCCCCGGCTTTAATGTGCGCACGGATCTGGCCCTGGAAGCCCACGAGGT
>Ga0207421_10002601_pt1 | contig 22264 bp, 50 predicted proteins | sample SodLakKL_010_SED_4_FD_187542 | JGI IMG/M metagenome (GOLD analysis project Ga0207421, IMG submission 187542) | Alkaline sediment microbial communities from Lake Tanatar, Kulunda Steppe, Russia - 8KL_010_SED (SPAdes) (version 2) | ecosystem: Environmental > Aquatic > Non-marine Saline and...
TAAACAATCTTCATTATAAATAACATTTAACTTCATAATTTTATTTCCCTTAACCAAAAAACTTCTTAGTAAAATAAGTCAATAACCCATCAAATTTTATGTTAAAAACATAGTTATCACGTATTTTTAAGCTAATACTAAAACCCGAAAGCAACAGAACGATAAAAATAATAAGTAATAAAAAATTCATTTATTATTTACTCCTCCTTATATAATTTAATATAAATTAAAGCACCCATAAAAAATGAAGCCCTAGCATAATCTCCTCTAAAAAGAACAACAACTAGAGCCACCAAAACTACAACTTCAACTATAACCCCAAAAATACCTGTAGCAAGATCTCTCATCTTAACCTCCCCTTTTAAACTCCAATAAAGTCTCACTTATCTTTTTAATCTCTAATAATATTACAGCTAGTAAGAAAAATATCGCAGGCATCCATTGCTCATTAGCTACATATGCAATTATAGCCACAAGAAAGAGCAAAACCGATAGTTTCGCTAAAACATCTAATATTTTATAAAACATACCGTACACCTCAAATATGTAAATTAGTAATAATGCAGAGGACAGTGAAAACTGCCCTCCACAATAATTTCATCTTAAGCCTTGACTACATTTTTAGCTTGGAGTCCTTTTTCAGACTCTTCTACTTCAAACTCAACAGTCTGACCATCCTCAAGGTTTTTGAATCCATCCTCTTGAATTTCAGAAAAATGAACAAATACATCATCTCCATCTTCTCTTTCAATGAATCCAAAACCTTTTTTGGTATCAAACCATTTGACTGTACCTTCAGACATCTCTTAACCTCCTTTTTCCCAATGATTCTTATTGTCGCCTAATTAATATTGCCTTAACATTACATACAACACATCCTAATCTATATTATAATAAATCCAGCTATCTATTACTAGATTTATTTAACAAGAATTTAATTAAAATGGGCATCAACCAATTTATTCATTACATCTACCTTTCTACGAAAAATATTAAGATAATGTACTAATTCATCTTCTATCTCTTCTAACATACCTTCAGCACTTCTACTTCTCAACGATATATTTTTTGTATCAATAAAATCTGATAATCCTTCATTATTTAGATATGATATTTCAATTTCCATTTCTTTACTATTTAAATCCACAAAACCTTGTATTTTAACACTATCTTTTTCAGGAATATTAGATCCAAATAATATATCATTTGTCGGAAGATATGATATAAGAAACCCATACCCTCTTAAAAGATCAGCAATATCATATCCAAAATCACTAGGATAAGGTTCATCTATCTCTTTAAATCTATTTCTTTTCATACAAAATCACCCCTAACCTAATAATTAAAAAAAGTTGGGAGAGCATACTTGATCTATATACTCTCCCAACAAAGACATAAGGAGAAAATAATGAACCAATACCTAAGTGGCATTTTTAATGCCAAATTACATACTATCCTCCCCCTTTACACTCTATTTCAGAAGTTCAACCCGGAAACTTTATATACTATATGTTATCCTTATATAGATAATACCATAAATCTAATAATTTGTCAAGCAATTAAACTAACTTTATCCTATTTCTGCTTTAGTTTTACCTGCTCTTTCAAAAGCTTCTTTTATAACAGTTCGTGCACGTTGTCCTTCTGGAAATAAAATTACTAATTCTTCATAAGAAATATTACTTCTACCTACTTCACGAGCAACAACTTCCAATAAAGCATCAAAAAATCTTTCTCCATGATCTCTATCTAACCTATCTATTAAACGAAATACATCCTGCTGGAAAGGTTCCTGTATGCTAAAAATAGATTCATAAACATTCTGAACATCGTTATCACTATACATATCTTCTTTTAATCTTCTCCTACCTTTCCTACGACTAGTTTCCCGTAAACTTCTTCTTTTCCTGTTTCTTCTTTTTCTCATAATAAAACCATCTCCTTATTTTAATAAAAATTATAAATTAAATTTTAATAATGCAAGTCCATAACCATACTAAGATGATTTGCTTTATTTTGAATTTTTTCCATCCATATACCTATCTCATCTTGAATAATAGGCACTATATCTCTGATATCATCTGATCTTAATTGTCGCAGAACATTCACTGAATACTCATCTAAAAATACTGGTCTTTTTGACTCTTCAGTCCAGACAATGTGCAGTTGTAACTCACCATTGCCGTAGAAAATTTCGCCTCCTATAATAACATCACCTCTCTTAGGAGTTTGAAAAACAACCCCTTCCGCTGTAACATCTGTCATAAAATTTAAATCTTCCAATGCGTGCGTTATATGGCTATCCATTTCATGTGGTATTTGATCATATTCATTCAACCTTTTTTTGCCCTTTCTTTTTCTAGGTCTAGTTTCCCGTAAACTCTTCTTCCTGTCTCTTCTTCTCATAATTAAATCAACCCCCTAAAATATAATATTATTAAAGTAAATCTCTTAACATATCTAATCTCAATTCAATCTGACTAAACTGAACATCAGCCCACATCTCGATAAAACGAATAATCTCGTCTCCAGTTTCAAAATCCAAAGAAGCACGAGATCCATCGTCAGCAGAAAAACCAATCTCAGCTTCTCCAATATCAAAGAAAAGAATCAACTGGATATTATCACCCACAGTAGATGGCTTTAGAAATGTAAGTCCCTGCCTATCTTCTAATCTTTTTTCGAATCCCATATCCAATAAAACATTATATGCTTCACTTTCTAAAAACTCATCAACTGTTATAGATTCGTTAAGATTTCTCCTTCTATTTCTTCTCCTTCTCATCTTTTATCATCCTTCCATTTAATGTTTTTTTGTAATAAATATTATTTTACTTGCTAAGGCAGACATATTTATTATCTCCCTTAATTTTGTTTTCCATCCTATAATAAGTATAACATATAAAAGAATAAATGTCAAAGGAAATAATAATTTTTTTGAATTAAACTAACTTTTTAAATTTATCTCCATAATCAGATTCCATCTCATCAACTAAATTCCAAATATCATTATATACTTTATAATTCTCATAAAAACTACTCTCCAAAAGTATAGTAACTATATCTCCTAGTTCATCTACATAATCAGTATCAAGATATTCGTATAAAAAATACCTCACTTCTTTATTAGTAAACTCCCCCTTAAACCCCTCTGTAAGATAAAAGCTATAACATTCATCTAACCAATCAATCATATTTACCTTAATATTAAATAACGTCAAAGGATCATGCTTTAACATAAAATGATAAGCACTTCTCTTTATATTATTTCCAATAGTTTCAACAATATCAACTGCTATTTTCTCCAATTTATCTTTAGCTTTTACATCTAAATTTTCGTTTATAACAATCCTAAGATCATCTTCTAACTTCTCTATTAAATCTTCAAAAACTTTATCAGCAATCTGATCTTTTAGATAGGACTTCTCTTTTTCAGCAACATTAATCATCATACTATACTCTTCTTCAAAAACTTCTTTATCTATTACCTTTACAAAATTAATACCGTCTGGCAATACAATATATTTACCTCGTTCAATTGTAATATCTAAACCGTTAACTCCTAATTCAAGCATATTATCGTGGAAATTAGTGTAATTGATTTTCCCTCCAACGTTATCTAAAATAAACTGAACAGCTTCCCCGTAACTTTGATCTTCTCCAAAATAAAAGGCCTTAATAATATACCCAGATTTTTTGAGATATAACACTAAAAACTCCCCCTTTAATCCTACTAAAATTTGTAATAAACAGATCCACACTCGCTACATTCTCCTATCATTACAGATAAATCTAATAAATACATCTCCTCCATAATAATAATGTCATCCTTAGATTCCAATATGTTAGACTTTCCATAAGTTTGGAAGAAAACTCGACTAGCAGGAACAGTTCTGGATATATTACAATAACATTCAAGATAGTCTCCAGTAGAGTTATCTATTCTAAAAATTTGTTCCGAAGACTTACCTAATATCAATGAAATAGCCCTATTAATATCAAAAACTGACTCATCTTTCTTTTTAAACTCATATTCAGGTGTATAATTTAAATAAGCTTGAATTCTTACCTGATTATTATCTAATATCTTCTGCTCAAAACTTAATGTTACTACATAAGAAGTAGAGGGGGTTAGATTTTTTAAAGTAAATTCCTCCATCAATACCTTCTTTAAAGAATTTCTAGCTGTATTAATATTACCAAACTCACTTTTCTCTACTAAATCCAAGTTTAACATAACAGATTCTTCTAAAGTTGGCATTTTCATATCTCCCCCCTTTCTTCAATTAATTACTGGTTTCCTTTAGTTCTTACTACGATTTTTCTAAAATTATTATCAGAATATGAGTCATTAAGTTTAATTTTTACTTCATCTTTTTCATCAAAATCTACTTCGGTAAAAGAAATACCCCAATCTAAAGTATCAGTATTATTTATTTCATCATATGCTAAAACAATCTCTTTACTGATAGCAGGAATAGTAATACTACCCCCAAAAGAGTATTCAGATCCAATATCTAAACCTATATCTTCAGCTAATAAAGTTACAGCCCATTCCTTGAACATCTCCCAAAATTTCAAACCAGTAAAGTCTTTAATAGCGTCTTTAGGACGTTTACTAGATGTAGTTATTGCATTTATTATATCTTTTCCAAATCTATCATACAAATACCTTGCGAACAAATAACTAGATCCATAATCGCTTAATCTAGACCCCCAGCTAACCAACGATGTTTCTTTTGTTCTTGATAAAAAAGAAGGAACAGCTCCTGTCCTTACGCCTTGCTTATAACCATACCCTGCTATATCCATAGCTAATTCTGAAAATCCTTCGTTAATCCAAAGCGAATAACCTCCTCTGCCTGATATTACTTTTTCGTTATAGTATAATAAATGTTGATATTCGTGAGCAATTATACCTGCTAACAAGTTATTGCTAAATCTAGGATTAACATACAAAAACCTACCCTCGTTAGATCTACTATATGTACTACTAGGATATAAATCTGCTGAATGAAAATACCCTCCCGGCTCAAAAGAAGCTAAAACAATATTAACTACATCTCCTCTTTTTTGTAATACAGGAAAATCATCAACAGCAGGCTCCCTTCCAAAATAATCTATAATATCATATCTAAAATCTAAAAATTCATCTAATAAAAATTTTATATCATTATTACTTATATCAGCATTTTCGTCAGCCCATATCAAAACACCGTCTTTTTTGTTCCTTAACCTTACTTTTCTCTCAACAAAAAATTCATCAGATCCTGCATCACTCATTGTCCAAAAAGTTTCTTTATCTCCTATATTATAATCAACAGCAGAAAGAGGAAAAACCATATTTTTAATTTTAGAAGTAACATCTTCATGTTTTTCTAAAGTTTCAAACTCTAGCTTCTTCAGATCTTCATAACAATCTCCATGAATAGGATCAACCTCATCAGTAGAGTCAATACTCCTAACATTTTGACCATCAGTAAATGCAATAGTATATAATTTCTCTCCCTGCTTTATAGACGGGATAACTATCTCACCTTGACCTTCTGCTAAGTCATATACTACCACCTTTTTGTCTTTATCTATATCGTTACCTCCAAAATCATCATCATTATCATTACCATTATCTTCCCCGTTATCATTATCTCCTCCATTATCGTTTTCTTCTCCATTATTATTACTATCTTTTGAATCGTCTTCTTCGTCATCTTTACCTCTAAATTTAACAAAGTATATAACTCCAGCCACTATCCCTAATAATAATACAATAATACCTTCCATTTTATAGATTTAAAACCCCTTTCAATATCAATTTTAAAACAACTGCTGTTGTTCTGGCTTGTCCTCATCTGACAAAAACTCATAATACTTTTTGTCAAATTTCCCTATTCGTTTAAGTGCTATATTATAATATTTCTCTTCCCTTTCAAACCCCATAAATTTTCTATTTGTCTTTAAACACGCAACTGCAGTTGTACCTGAACCTATAAACGGATCTAAAACTAAATCCCCTTCGTTACTATGTATGTTGATTAACTTATTAATCAAATCTAAAGGTTTTTGAGTTGGATGTTCTGTCCTCTCATTCCCCATACAAATTGGATATTTTAAAACATCATGCATATTCTTCTGCTTGTCAAAATTAAAAGTTATATCCTTATTTTTAACTTCTTCGTCTTGCACAGCCCATCTTATCATCTCATAACTGGTCAAATAAGACACTTTTAAAAATTGAGGAGTAGGGTTGTTCTTATGCCATATTAAAGTCCTCTTAACATGTAAAACATCATCTATAACAGATTCATATTCCCAATTTCTAGGAGAGAACATTAATAACTGCCCATTAGGCTTTAAAACTCTTTTCATCTCTAAAAGAACTATTTTTAGCCATTTATAAAATTCTTTATTTTCTATATTGTCCCAATCACCAAAATACAAACTTACATCTTTTGCATTATCTCTTGAAAATGTTCTTTCTCGGCTTATATTATAAGGAGGGTCAGTGAGAATTAAATCAACTTTATTATCCGATAACTTCTTCATTCCAACTAAACAATCCTCATTATATATTAAATTAGTTTTCATCCAAACCTCCCTTAAATTAAACTATAATTATTTTTTATTCATCATCTTCATCAAAACTTCTCCATTTAATTAGTTCAAACTGCCATTTTGTTAAACCATCATATTCCTCTAAAGCTTTTAATACTTCTATGTCTTTATCATACCCAAAAATAAACTTCTTCAAAAAACTAAAAAATTGTTTAATACATCTTATCATATTTTATATAATTACCTCCAAATCTAGACTAACCTATTTCCACGAAGAAGTTACACCTGACATTAAAAAATTACCTATTACAAATAATACACCATAAATACTCATAAACTTCTCCTCCCTTTTTTATAATTATTTTATTATCTTTCCTTAAAATCCATGTTAACAGTCTTCCAAGGATCGTTTCCTGCTATATCAAACATACTAGCTTCAAATACTATAGCAAAATCATCTATATCTTTCAACTCTTCATCACCATACTCATAAACTACTTCTCTCATTTCTTTATCAGTAAAATTTAATTTAAACCCCTCAAGAATAAATTCATAAAAATCATCACTAAAAAATGATTTAACAGGAATATTATCTTCAAAAAATTTAACAGGATTATCAGATAAACCTTTATATATAAGATAATTTATGTTTTCTGTTATTAAATCAACTATGTTCTCTGCCATATTCCAGATTTTAATATCAAAATCTGAACTAACAAAATTATAATTAATTCTTAAATCTTCCTCTAACACAATTGTTATCTCATCATAAACATTAACAATTGCTTTTTTCTTTTGTTCCATCAGTTACCCTCCCAATTTTTTAAATAAATACTATACCTTGTGTTTCATCTTCATATAAAATAAACGAATCATCATCTTCTTCTTCTACACACTCTGAAAGCTCTGATATAATTTCTTTTGTTAATTCTAATTCATCAGGTCTATAATAAAATTTAGTGCCATTAATTATCTCATAATCATAATTTCTCATAAAATCTCTGTCTTTTTTTCTAGATTCTAAATGATAATAAACACCTCTAATTTTATTTATAAATCTTTCTCTTAGATTCATTTAAAAAAAAATAACCTCCTAAGAAGAACAAGATAATCTCTAATTATTTAAAAATAAAAAACTTCTTCTGACATAAGTACTACTTTTAATGTATTATACCAAAGATTATTTGTTTTGTCAAAAAACTCACCTAGCTAGCATGTATACATGTATACATAATACATGTATTTAGCTAAGAACTTATTTTTTTTTCTTTTTTCTCTTTTTTTTTCTTTTCTTTTTTTTATTATGTATACACTTATATTTATATATATATATATATATATTAGCTACCATAACATGATCACATGGCAACTAGTAACTTTATTTTTAGAAAATTTCTAAAAAAGAAGGAAAATGAGGGATAATATCTCCCTCATTTTCTTGTTTCTAAACATTTTAACTTCTTAACTACAATCCTTTTCCTTCATAATTATAATTACCTTTTTTAACTTCTGCATTCTCTTTTTCCTTAGCTTCCTTATAATCTTCTCTTTCCTTTTCTTTCTCAGAACAAGCAATACATATCATATCAGTATTAAACCAACTCATAGATAAACAAGCATTTGTTTTACCACACCTATCACATCTGAAATTTCCTTGCATCATATCATTAAGATTCATTAATAATACCTCCCTTTTAAGATTAATATAAAGGATCTTCTAATGTTATCTGTCTCCATCTGTCTCCAGTTTCACCTATCTCATTAAGCGAACCAGCAGGAGGATAAGGAGATTCAAATTGGATATATGAATCTTCCCCACAATATTTTACACCATCTATAACTGAAATTTTCATTAATCCAGGAGAAGTAATTCCATCCCCATAAACATATGCATATTCTTCATTATTCAAACATTTGTTATTTGAAACTTGTTCCTCCTGTTTATTCTGCTGTTTTCTTGATCTTAAAACAAAACAAGCTGTTGTATAACCAATCAAAAATCCTAATACTAATCCTAACAACATATATTATTTCCCCTTTTCTTGGTTTTGTAAAATCTTATATCCTTCCTTATAAAAATTATCTACCGAATCTTCAGTCCCCCAAAAATACATTCCTGAATCTAAACTTCTTATTTCTGAAGGAGGATTATCAAGGTTTCTATATTCATTATGGTCTGCAATTCTAAAATTTCTTATTTCTTCTAAACTACCTAGCAATAAAACCATTATTTCCCCCAAATAACCAACAGGTTTAAAAGAAATTTTTAGATTTCTTTTATTTCTTTCTACATCCAGATCATCACACCCAACACCTTCTCCGTAAATCATAGCAACATCATAGTTTCCTATCTGCTTAATATACTCCAATATGTCGTGGAGAGACATCTTTTCCATACTCTTATAATCATAAACATTTTCTTCTTCTGTCATTTTCTTTTTATCCCCCTTTTGGATAAATTAATTTTTTACATCTACTCCACGGTAATTATCTTTATGAGGAGTTCCATTAATCCAAGATAAACAAACTGAACAATATGGGCAAGGGTCATCTAAATAAGAAATTTCATATCCACACTGAGGACAATGATATGAGTGCAAAATACCACTCCTTTTTATATTATACAACTCTTAATCTTCTATAGTTAATTATAACATATAAATAACAAAGTGTCAAGAAATACATATTTTTATTCTATAAAAGGCAAATAATTTTCCATTGTCTTTAAAACTTTTTCCTTAGAATACTCTTCGTCTTTATTTCTTTTAAGTTCTTCAATAAAAGATTTTAAGACAAGAACATCTATACCTTGAAATTGATCAGCAACATCTTCCATCGTATTTAAATTTAAATCTGCTATATCCAATGAAATTTTCATAATTTCAATACCGTTAATAGAGTATCCTCGATCTATATATTTTTTCGTTCTATGCATACTGGATATAGGATAAGGACTTGAAGTATATACTAATTTTCTCTGAGAAGTATGGCGTAAAAAATCTTCGTGGAGCATAAATTTACCAGTATCAGGGATATATGCTCCCATACAAATCGTAAAATCAAATACTTCAAATAATTGATCAGGGGATAGCCCTATCACATCTTCTCTTCTGATAATCTGATAGTTATAACCTTCGCATTCGAATGTTAAAGCATTAAATGATTCAGAAATAATATTCAGATTTTTACCTGAACAAAATTCAAAACCGTTCCTTACCCAATTTTCAAAGAAAGTAAAACAATCTTCATCTTCAAAATACAAATCAAAATCGCTAATCTTCTCTCCAGAAAAAACACTTCTTATCGCTCCACCTGCAATATACCCTTTGTTACGAGATAAATACATAAGAATTTCATTTGGTATTATATTTTCAATATAACATCTTTCGCTAACAAATTCCCTATTAATCATTCTAACTAAACCCTCCCTTTTTATCCTTAAATTTCTCCTGCTTTTCTTAAAAGACGTGTATATTCTTTTAATTCCAATATGATTTTCTTATCTAGATCTATTTCTTCATAATTTAATATACCTTTTATTTTGTCAAAATCTTTATTAACTTTAGTTGTTTCAGTATGGTATTGTACTATATATCTCTTGTGTTCGTCTATTTTTCTTCCAAAATCTCTAAATACTTTATATCTTAACTCTAAATGTTCTAGATAATCAATAACGTCAGGATTAACAGCATTATCATATTCTGCTTGACCTACTACTATCTCACTACAAATTACTTTTTTGTTATCGTTACTATCTTTGTCCAAGTATTCTACTTCCCGTTCCAACAAATCAATATAATTACCATCAATATTTACAACGAGTACTTTATTGTATTCTTTTTCTACAACTCCAACAGATCCTGCAGGTAAAACTATTTTTTCTTTTGTTTTTATATCCACCAGAGTCTGATCTGCTAAAAGCTTTACTTTTTTCATTAAAACTACCTCCCTTTTTAATTTGATTAATCCTCTAATATTTCTCTAACAACTTCTAATATTTCCTGGTTTTCGATAATTTCACGTTTCCTGTCTAACTCATCTAACTCATCTAATCTTTTGGTTACTTCTTCCCATTTTTCTGCAAAACTTACAAAATCAAACTCATCCATTTTGATATCTCTTCTCGCATTATCTGTAATTTTACTTAAATAAGAAGATAACTCTCTCTTTTTATCCTCCATCTTTGATTTTATTTCTTCAGATTTAGTTGTTATTTTATTTTCAAAATCATCTTCAGTATCTTCATCTTCAGTATCTTCAAAATTATTTTCAGATATAATTTCTAATCTCAATTGGCTTTTCCTTTCATAATAATCATTTTCTTTATCGATAATATCAGATAAAACATTATCAAATCTACCATACTGCCCATAAATTAAACTTTCTAACAAATTAATATTAACTTTTCGATATAAAGAGATATTAAATTCATCAGGAGAATAATCTCTAGCTTCAATAAAATATTCAATACCTAACTCTTCTAAAATAGCTAATGCTCTTAGTTTTTCCGTAGAATTAATTTTTATCTCGTGACTCTTTCTGACGTGATTAAAAATTTCTTCTTTTGTATCAAAACTCATCTCTAACTCCCCCCTTTTATAAGTAAGTTATAACTTCCATCTACTTCGTACTTCAATTGGAGCATATTTTTTAATAGCTTCTTCTACATCATATATCATTTCAAAATCATTTTCTTTAAGATAAACAATCAACGCTCCATAAGGAGGGTGATTGCTTTCTGGAGATTCAATATATTCTCTGTCCTTAATAAATACTAACCAAACATTAGGAACTTGAGGATCAGGATAAGCCCAATATTCATCCGAATCATTGAACACAGTTTCATTTTTGACGAAATCAATAACTCCATCTACATCATCAGCATATTCTTCATTAATTTTTATCATTAATGATATTCGTCCACATAATATATTAAAACCCTGTTTTCAGGAGCATTATATCTTCTTTCAGCTACTCTTAGAGCTTCATCCAAATTCTCATATATATTACCATAGCTTTTTATAGTATTACGATCTACCCATCTTGCTAAAGTCCAAAAAGTTCTGGTTCTTAATTCTCTTTTTGGCACATAACTCTCTTCGTGCTCACCCCAATCAACATTTACATAACGCCTTCCATTTCTTTCAATAGTTTCACCAACAAGCAAATTAACATCTTCTAACAATTCAAATTCAACTGCTACAAGTTCCTTATCTTCTCTCTCATATAAAGTCCATTCATAATTAGTAACATCTGCGTCTCTAACATACTCAAATAGATCATCATAAAAAACCATTTTAATATGCCTCCTGTTTAATTTAAGTTTTTAGTTTAAACTTTTCCAGTCTTTATAATTTCTCGTGCCTTATCTACCTCAAACTCTACATTATTAGCACTTTCCCAAGCGATGAGAAATTTTCTCCTCGCTTGTTCATTATCTAATTTCTCAATAAACTCTAGATCTAAATTAAGACGTAAAATTACTTTTTCAACTCTAGTCATTCCTTTTCTTTCTAAATCTAGTTCTTTCACCCCCTTTAATCCGATTAAGTCATGTTTTATTAGACTTGCTAGAGATAACACCTCAACCCCTCTAATTTCTTCAACCCCATACTCTCTTCTAGGGTCAATTACTCCAGAAGGTACAAAATGAACTGGTAGCCCTTTCAATATAAATTGATCTACTGAACCGTCTCTTGGATGACCAATCCAAGTATCAAACCATCTATCCCATTTACGATGATCATCTTTATGATTAAAATAAAGTTTACCTTTATCATAAACTACAACATCTAAATCATTAGTCGGTAAATTTGCATATAATGTATAAGCTGATCCCCCTACTACAACAAAATCTATCTTCCAATCATTTTTCATTTTTAAACAGATATCTATTACATCATTTTGACTGAGAGATTCTTTTATATTCTTAATTTCTATCATTAAATCACATCCTTACTCATACCACTGGTTTTACTTCTATCCTGTTATCGCAATCTGTGCAGACAGTCCAGCTTGCATCTATCTCAGCCCTAGCTGTACCCCCACACTCTCGGCATTTAACAGTATAATATCCTTTAGCTTCAAACTCCTTCATTTTCTCAATATCATCTTTCATTAGCTATACCTCCCTTTTTATGATCTACTATCTTACCTCCATCTTCCCATTGTTTCCAATGGGAATATCCTTCTTCACCAGAAAGTTCTATCTGCCAACCATCGCCACTCCAATGGCTTGCAGCTAGAACCTTACCACTTCTTATATTGCCTTTAGCATTTTTAATGCTAACATAATCTCCCTTTGCAATTTTCTCAAGCATTTCGCTACCCCCTTTTTAAAATTAAACGCTATATTTATCTTTTAATTCTAATACTTTCGTAAAAACCCACGTCAATACCATTACATAACGTGGATTTCCTTCAAAAACAATATTGTAATTATCCATTTGTTCTTTAACTGTATCTTCAATATCGGTAATGATAGATTCTACCTCTTCCCTATCATTATAAACACCTAAATAATCCTGACAGACCAATTCTAACCCTATTTCTTCACAAGGAGATAACAGTATAATACTGTCTTTCTCAAATTCTACTTTATTATCATTAATTCTAATATGATTCTTAGCAGTCTCTAAAATATTGTTCAGTTTAGTAACAACAGTATGGGTTGTTCTTACAGGAGTTCCAACCCCTTCATCTTTTAAATACTCCTGAACTTCCTTTGTGGGGTTATAATACCTATCAATAAATTCTTGTTTTTTCATTTTTTAATACCTCCCTTTCTTATTGTAATTTAATTATAGCATAAAAATGTATAAGAGTCAAGAGTTTTCTTTGCTTCCCCATACGTTAGGTAGTATTTCTTTTAATTTTTGCTCTGTTTCATCATCTAATTCATCATAATTAATTTTTGAATGTAACTCTTCCTCAGCTTTCCTTCTAAACTTACTAAGATAATAACTTGCTTGTGTCAAAGATTTAATTGTCCAGCTAGACAGATTTCCTCTGATTTCTTCCTCTAAAGAATCAAGATCCTTCTGTATTTCTTTTGCTTTATTCCCAAATTTTATCCAATCTCCAAATGTATTAAAATCACTCATAACTTAATACCTCCCTTTATTTTGGTAACTCAATTATAACACAAAAATATGCAAGAGTCAAAAATAACCCTCTTCTCACTCTCTAATTTCCATATTTTCAGGGAGAAAAACCTTCCTGGTTTCTGCTCTAGATTTATCCTTAACTTTTACTGTCACCTTTTGACAGTAACAATGCCACATTTTATAAGCTAAATCTCCAATAGCTCTATTCAAATCAACCTCTGGCATATCTAATACATTATAAGCAGTTATATCAAATATACCAAAATCATATAACACTTTTTCAACAAAACCCTCTAACGATTCATCCGTCATTCCTTTTTTGACAATATCATTGTCAGGTATAACAGACAAATACTGTTTCCCATCCATCCCATAATTAACCTCTGTTCTATATTCATCTGTATAAAGAACAGATACCTTCATCTTATCCTGATAATTCTCCTGCTCTTCTTTTAAATCGTTAATTAAATTTTCATAATTATCATTATCGCTATCTTTATTACTATCAACAATATCAATCAAATCTTGCAATAATTCTCTTGGTACATCCTCAAGAGGAATCTTTTTCCCATCTATAACAACCCCTAAACCATCTTGAAAAATCTCATTATACATTTTTCCGTGGAAACTTACCTCCTTACCTTCAACTTCCATTTTCGTCATCGTATTTTTTTCTAGATAATTAAGCATTCCTTCTTTAATAGTCATCCTTATTACCTCCCTTGTTGTGGAATAACTAATATTTTCAGGGGATTATATAAATGGATATATAAGCTACCCATATATATAACCCCCTGTTCATTGATTTCTATACTTCTTCTACAGCTAACGATGCTTTACAACATCTGCTGTGATAAACTTCCGGCTTCTTAACAATCTTTGATTTTCTTTTTCTTCTTGCTATTAACTCCTTACAAGAAGAACAATAAATTTTGTATTGTATTCTCTCTTTAGTGCTAAAACTCTGGCTATGATAAGCTGAAATATCAAACCTATCACAAAGAGACCTAAATATACTATTATCACTTTCTCCTGAAATCAAATGAAGAGCTTCATGCTTTAATGTATCGTATATTTCTGACTCTCCTTTTAATTCAGGATGTAACTCTATTCTAACATCCTGAATAGTTTTTTCGCCATCTATACTACTATACCTGCAGCAGTATCTACCTGCTACTGACCTTAATCGATTATTTATCTTAAGTCGAACTTTGTCCATACGATCTTTATATCTTTCGTGTTTCTTTCGACCGTATGTTCTTCCATAAAAACTTTTAATTTTCTCCTCAACTTCTTCCAAAGCCGAGAACATCATCCATTCTAGCTCTTCCTTAGTATAATCTTTGACTGATTTCATCTTCTTAACTACCTCCCTATTTAAGTATAAGATATCCTTCTTATCTTAATACCATTATATCATACAAATGTTGATATGTCAAATGAAAGGAAGGTTTTTGTTAAAAAATAAATGTTATATGTTCAATTACCTGTCTAATAAACTGTACTAAAGAACTACATTCTCTAAGTCCCTTCTCCATGTATTTTCAAACTTATCTAGAGTTAGATCAATATACCACGGTTCGTCAACTATCATCTCCATAGACCATATCTTTTCATCAGCTACTTCTACATCAAATATTAAAAGTGCTCCATCATCCCATTCTTCATCATACATTGAAATAACAAAATTCATTCCTCGAATAAAATAATTGCCATGTACTAATTTTTGAGCTGAAATAACATTATCACCTTCAGGAGTGTAATTAATTCCATATCTATTTCTTACTACATCTTTAAAAGTAGAAACAAATTCTTGGAAACGATCAGTATGATACTCTTGAAATAATCTTCTGAATTTTTTCATTGCATCTCCTTCCTTTCTACCAATTAGTAATTTCTATAACTTTCTGCCATGAAAATCATACTGTGCCACAAGTTCTGCACCATATGCTTGTATTTCTTCTAAAAATTCACTTATAATATTTCTTACATCATTAGCATCCTGAACACGTATATCTTTTAAAGATACAAGTGTTACTTCATTTAGATCGCTAGTTGTTACCTTCATTTCAATAGTAAATACACCACTTCTAATTGACAAATACCCTTCCACCCAAACATCGTGCATATCATGTGAGCCAAAATCTACATACTCACCAGGCAGATGTTCTTTAACTTCAAAACCATAACGTTCTAAATTATCAGATATTTCTGTAGCTACATCGTCAGTTAAACTTTCCCGAAAATACCTGCTACTTCGTCTTTTCTTTCTCCTATTATTTCTTCTAGTATTAAACTTCATAGTTAAAAACTCCTTTGCAAATATTTTTATTGATCATTAAAATTATCTGCTATGAATATTAGCTTGAGATATTATTCTTCTACCATGTCTTTCTACTTTATCTAAAAATTCATTCACAATATCCCATACATCATCAGCATCATTGATTCTTTTTTCACCTGAACCTACAAGTAATACTTCTTCATTTTTAGGATTATTGTATATTAATTCAATATAAAACAAACTATCCCTAAATAATAAACGCCCTTCTATCCATAAAAGTATCTTATTAGGTGAATTGAATTCTAAAGAATCCCTATGGTATTGGACTTCAAAATCAAAATATTCTAAAGTTCCTTTAATATCATCAATAGTATCAACATCTAGTTCTTCCCGTAAATTTCTTCTCTTTTTTCTCCTGTTTCTTGCTGATTCATTTCGTCTACTTTTTCTAAGTTTCATTATTAACACTCCTTTAATTATTATTTTATATTAAAAATTCACTGTTTTCCATAAGTAGCATTAGCCAATTCTTCAATTATTTGAAATAAGAGAAAACCAGATATTACTAAATAAATCCCCATAAAAAATTTTCCTAATGGCTGATCTATAATTGTATAAAATGCATATCCAATTAACCCCCATCCTCCTAATACTAATATGTCTAATATAATTACTATTATAATTCTAATAAGTTTACCGGACTTCATTTATATCCCCCTTAAACTTTAAATAATTTAATTGTTACTTCTCCTGCTCCTCTTAATCTTTCTGATCTTTCACATAAAATATTGTAAATTCTATCGCTAATTTTATCATAAGGTATTTCTTCAAAAACTTTTTCGGCTTCTTCTTTCTCTTCGTTAACTATACAAATATCAAATTTTGGAATCAACATTATATACCTCCCTTTTAATAAATAATACTTATTATCTATCATTTCTCCCCTTATCGTTGATTTCAATTTTATAACCACCACTAACCTCTGGACTATAAATTTTATATCTTTCTACTCTAAAACTAGCAACAAGTTTATCTCCAAAATCTTCATTGTCTGATATCTCATAAACATTTATTTCTTTATAAAATTTAGATTTCTCATATTTGTGAGATAAATTTCTTTCATAGTAAATAAAACCTATAATAAAAGCTATACCTATAATTATACCTAAATAAACCATCTGAAACCTCCCCTTTTTAATAAAATACCATCATATAAAGGATAAAGAAAGTACCCCAAAAAAGACATACAAGAGCTGAAAAACCATCTTTATCATATTCAATATTGAAGATATTTTTCTCAAAAATAATTGTTATTAATCCATAGGATGTAATACCAGCAAGAATAAATATGGACATAACAGTTATAAGAGTGATAATCATTTCAACCATAACTACACCCTCCCTTAACTTTCTATTTATTAGCTTTGGATTAAAAGATTTCTTTATCTCTAACTTTTGTAAATTTTACTCGTCTCCCTCATTAGAATCATATTTTTCTAACCATTCTTTAACCCTCTCATTAAGAAGAACAAGAGTCATACTGTCAGAACAATTATAATACATCTCATACAACCTAATAATCTTTTTTGACAAAGAACAGTCCTCTTCTGAAGACCTTCTGCCTATCTTCTTTCCATACTCTTCAAGAGTAGACATAACACTATCGTGGAGTTCTGAAGATTTACTTTTTTCTACTGCCATTTAAATCACACATCCCCCTTATAAGAAATAATACTTTATTATATAATCTTTTAAAGTTCTTCTAATACACCCCATATCAATCCAAATACTTTTTAACTGCTTCTTTCATTGTTTCTTCAGCTAATTTCCTGCCAAATCCTTTAGGATCTGGCTTTCTAGGTACAGGCCTACCACAACACGGACAAACTTTATTGTTTATAAAATTATCTACAGTTTCTTCTACACTCATTTATAAACACCTTCTCCTTTAATTTCCCCTTATAATCATATCATAAATTAATCCAGCAGTCATCATAGCTACACAAATAATACCAGTTATCCTAAAAATCTTATTTCTTTATTTCTTGCAAACTAACATAATCATCATTATGCTGATTTTTAGCAAGAAACTCCCGATCATTATAGACAAACCGTATCCATTCGTACAAGCCGGGTTTGTCTATATCGTCTATTACCCGACAATCAATAACCTTGTCAGGTCTTTTTATTTCAAGCCCATATCTCTCTCTCATTTCTTCTTTAATCCAATTAACAAATTCTTCAGATATAACTGTTCCTACTTCTTTCATTTTTTATCCCTCCCTTTTAACCTATCTTAATAATACCATAAAAGATATAAAAAGTCAAGTTAAAAAGAAGGGCATGAGTATGATAGTTTAAAGAAAAAGTAACTTATTTGTTAAAGTTAATATCTATACCTGTACCTCTAAAACTAGCATCAACTGATCTATACTCAATTTTATCTTTAACATAACTTAATTGCCCTAAATCCACTTCATGAACTTTTGCATTCTTAAACAATAATTCAGAACATCTTTCCCCATCAGCAAAATACATCAATACCTTTATTTCAACTTCCTGGTCTTTATCTATCAAGTCAAATAAAGTTTTTGTCATATTAAACCCTACCCACGCATTAAAAGATATTACTAAGTTATCCCATTCCTTTTTACCTTCTTTACTAATCCAGACAGTAGGAAGTCTACATTCTTTTACTTTTAATGTGACAGATAAGTCATTAGTTTTTATTAATTTATTCCCATCTTCATATTCTACTTCATAAATTAATACCTCAAATTTATTATCTTGCTGTAATTCCCGTTCATCAGAACTTATTTTAACATTAGACATCTTTTTTGTTCCTCCTTTTTTTTTAATCTAATAATACTCAATATCAGGTTTATAATCAATACCATAGTAGACGAAAGGATAATAATTATGGTTCTCCCATCCTGAATATTTCTTATCAAATAACTGGTATAATCCTTTCGCATCAGCTGTGATTTTCTTTACACTCTCATCAGTCAAACTCTCATCTGTTAATCCAATGCTACTATTCCATACGAACATTATAAATAATGGCTTCAGCATCTTCTGATCTAACTTCAACTCATCAGCTAAATATATTATTTCTACATCATAATAATCTAACCACTCTCTTATTGTTTTTAACATATTATCTTGCCTCTTCAGTTTTATCCCTCTCCCATTCATTTTAACACCCCCTTTTAGTATAGATTAATTACAAATCTTGTAACTCTAAAACTTCAGTACAGTATAAACTGTCAAACTGCTTCCCTTTAGTATCATAAAAATTAACTAATCTTATCTCAGGTATTACTAAAGCATAACCTTTAGGAGGACTGCCATCTAAACTATATAAAATACTACCAACATCTTCATAACAATCTTTATTTATACTTCTGTGTAGTTTTCTTTCTATTAAGTTTTTACAGTTGCCATGAAATTTTTCTGCCAGTTTTTCTTCAATATCTTTCTCGGTAATGATATTATTACTCATAATTAAACTCTCCTTTTTTTAATATTTATTTATCTTATCTTGCAGCCATTTGATTTTTGACACACTCTTTATTAAGACATACCAAATATTTTTTGCCGTTATGATAATGAAGATAACCTTCCTTACCACAACGTTTACAAATTATTTTGAAATTAGCTAGCTTCTCAATATGCATCGGTATCTCAAACCCCCCTGTTATTGAAACCTTTAATCATTACGCCTAAAAGCTCCTCTAACTACCTCTATAATTTCTTCATCACTCATATTTTCATAGAAAAATGCCCCTCCAGTTAATACCATCGCTAATTTATCTTTTTCTTGTTCTAAATTAATTATTTCTTTTCTCAGCTTAGTAATTTCCTCAAACATTTTATCTGTTCGTTCTTTCCATCTTTTATTTAATCGGTCTTCTTTATTATCTTTTTCTTCTAATCTCTCAATCACTTCATCAACAAGAAATTTAGGGTTATATTTAAGATCAGGCTCTTCAATATAATCAGCTAACCTGTCCATATGTTTTCTGTAATTAGTCATCTAATTTATTTTCTCCCTTCTAAAAAAAATTAAAATGTTGAAATATCAATAGGTTTTGCGAATACCCACCACAATAAAGAAGAAATGTATGTTATACTTAAAACCCTCTACCATTCCCTCCCGTTCTCTAACCATCCATTTCTTATCATTTCATCTTCCTTAACAAAATTATCTACCTTACCTGCTCCACAATGCTTGCATCTAAAATGTACCCTGTAAGTATAAAATGCTCCTCTGCTATTATGAAAATTATATTCCCATTCGTGGCTACCGTCTACTTCAATTTCTTTGCCAAAAAAGCCAAATTCCTTTCTCTTGAACCTGTTCTTAGGACATTCTCCATCAGAATAACCTAACATAATTATAAAGCAGGTCATTAAAAAAGCTGCAAATATCGCTCCAATGGCTATAATAATATCTGCCAAAGTCATCTCAATCTTTCCCCCTTTAATTAATTTTTTATTTTTAATCACACTATCCTTTTTTATCTGTCAAAATTGACTGTAAAGCATCATCAAATAACTTAGCTCCTTTAATATTAGCAGATCCCTGCCTTTCCTCTAGCTTATCTCTCCTGACAATCCTATTAACTCTGCTACCATCATATGCAATATAACTTATTGCATATTTTTCGCCTAAATGATTAGGCTCCTCAGCTATACCAAAAACTTCTACTATCTCATCCCTTAAAAAAGTTTTATAAATAACTTTATCTCCAACTTCTATCATTTTTAATGCTCCTCCAAATTCTTCTCTTGTAGCTGATCTTCTCTAACAACCCTGTTCATCCTCGTACCATCATAACCGATATAAGTTATCGCATATTTTTCATTCCAAACATTGGTATCTTTAGCAATACCAAAAACTTTTGCTTTATAATCTGTATACTGTGATTTAAAAATAACTTCATCTCCTACTTCAATCATCTATATCTTCTCCTTTGCATCAAACCTTCTCTAGATCACCTTCACAAACTAATCTAGTTGTAAAATCCCCATCTAACGGATCTATATATTTTATAAGATGAGTACATCCTAACCAATTCCCTTTTTCGTCTATATAAGTTACCTCTGCTTCAATACCTGCATCTCTACAATCATCATTATAAATAACCTTATCTCCCACTTTTATACCTACTTCTTCTTCTCTCTTATCTTGAATTTTCTCTACATCATCTTCTTTAACTAAACGAACTTTTCCTCCAAACCCCCTACATGACGATACGTATTTTATCAAATATTTATTCCCTATCCAATCCTTCTTATCATTCACATGAACTACATCTGCAACAATACCGTTATACATAACTTTATCCCCTACCTTAATCACTTATATCATCTCCCTCTTTTTTATCTTACAGATATGCAACTTTCTGCATTTGTCCAGAAAGAATAATCGTATTCTATATTTCTCCTATCATTAATCGTTATAAGCACCCCACATTCATCACAAAAATCTTCCTTACCTATTATACCTTTAAATTCCTTCCAACTAACATAATCAATCCTAAATTCTTCTCCATCACAACTGCCTGATGATGTCTTAAATATTATTTCATTTCCACATCTTGGACAGTACATTAAAATCCTATTCATATACTTTCTCTCCTTTTATTCTAATAACAAATATCATATATCCATCAAACCATGTTCTACATATATTGAGATATCCCAGTCAGTATATAATGTTAATGGTCGCCCGATTGCTTCACCATCTTCATCTAATTCCCAAATCCAACTTCCTGCCAAAGCATAAGTAATAGAATTCTTTTCTTCTGTCTCCTCCTCCTGCACATAACCTTCTAAATAACTATCCAAAGTATCAATATTTCCTGACCTACTCTTACAGTATACAAAATCAGTATTCTTCCTCGTATATCTTAATGCTTCAGCAGTAGTATTAAACTTCTTCCATACTTTTGGTGGTACAAAGACCACAACAACCAACCCCCTTTAATAATTTAATTATACCTTTTTTTCATACTTAAGTCAAATCATATACGTTGCGAGGATTATCTACTAACCTCGCAACTTATCATATTCTAATGCTTCTCTGTACTTCTCTTCGCATTCTTCGCTTTCTCTACAAAATGTGCCGTATCTTACTCTATCTACTTGATGTAAATCTACCCATTCTCCACAACCGTTACATCTTACTTCTCCTAAACTATACCTTATCATAACGGTTTCCATATTTGTAAAATCTTCAAACTCTTTCAATACTCCTCGATATAAATGTTTAGACCTAAGTGACCATAAATATATCTCCCAATCATCATTATCAGTA
>Ga0207421_10002602_pt1 | contig 22262 bp, 22 predicted proteins | sample SodLakKL_010_SED_4_FD_187542 | JGI IMG/M metagenome (GOLD analysis project Ga0207421, IMG submission 187542) | Alkaline sediment microbial communities from Lake Tanatar, Kulunda Steppe, Russia - 8KL_010_SED (SPAdes) (version 2) | ecosystem: Environmental > Aquatic > Non-marine Saline and...
TTTCATATTTTTATTATACAAGAGATTGAAGAAAAAAACCAGGGGGTTTTTCTAAATCCCATGCTAAAAGGATTCTTAAAAACTTTGACGTGGCCCTGGCTCCCTGACTGAGCCAAGAGTCATAACTTGCCGGGAAGAAAAAGCAGCAAATGATATGGGCTGTAAAATCTTTAATAAACTATTCTATCCAAAGTAGAAAAAACCTTTAGATTTTGATCATTACCGGGCATGCAGGAATTTCAATCAATACCGCGAAATAATATACCAGCCTTGCTGCATTTGGACTGAAGACATATCAAGTTAAGCGGTTGTAATGGCTGGTCGAATACGATTTGAAAAGGAGCATGAAATAATGACCGACGAAAAAAACGGACAGGATGAACAAAACAAAACTCCCGGGGAACCGGTTGAAAAACCGGCCGGCCAGGTAATCGTGACGGAGAAGAAAAACAGCAGCCTGGGCCTGGCTTCCCTGATTACCGGGATAACCTCACTTTTAAGTATCTCCTGCTGCGGTCCGCTGGCCTTTCTTTTGGCAATAACCGCAATAATTCTTGGCATTATCGCCAGGAACGAAGGCCAGGACTATGCTACCGTGGGAATAATCCTCGGAGCACTGGGAATCGTTATTCCCATACTCCTGATCATCTTCTTTGCCGGGTTTGCTTTCGTTGTGCCAATTATCGACACTATCTTTTAAAGTAAAAAGACCGGGAGGCAAGGTAATCGCCTCCCGGCCTGCGCTTTCCCGGTGTTTTACACCCTTATAAGAAAGTCAAGCATTTTCCTTAACAAAAGCGGTAATTTCTGCAAGCAGTTTTTCACCGGCATCAGTAATCGGGTTATGGCCGCAGTTTTTTAACTTGACCGAGTCTTTAAAAATATCCACAACTAATCCCTCCAGTTAAATTTATTACCAAAAAGCAGCATGAAAAGGGGCAACCTCTTGCGCACAATCTTGTGAATTCTCCTTCATAATTACACTTTACCAAAAATAGATCGCCGCTGCAAAAAAATGCTTGACTTTTTCAATATTGCCATGATACTATTACTTCATCATACCTGACAAGCGATTCAGGTATTAGTTTCATTGCAATTACCACTATTAGGTAATTTATGAAGCTGTACTTAAATTAAGCTAACACACCAATCTAAAACAGCAATACGTCAAACTCCAAGCAAATCAAAAACCCCATCTCTAGGGGAGGCAGCTAATGATAAGCACTTGGCTGACAACACGGTTTAAACTAAGCCCGGGAAAACCGTCGCCCGGAAACCTCGGCCTGGCGGGGCGCCAACCTGGCCCGACTTCCGAGAGGTTTGCTTTCACACCTGCTGTTAATCAGCGCAAAGTTAACCAGTTCGAATCTTGCCGGTTGTCTTATGCCACAATAGTGTTAATGATGCTTCTCCCCTTCTCATTTATTACTGCTGTCCTTTTTAAGGGCAGTTTTTTTGTCTCAGATTCGTTTGCGACTGATAAGCTTTAAACCCGGAAGGGAGGAGAGAAACCAAGAAAACAGGCAGGTTAGAAGGAAAAGGGTTTTGATTAATTTTAGAGGAGGAACAACATGAAGGCTAATTTTTTTAAGTTAAGTTTACTGGTAGTACTTATAGGGCTTCTTTTTGTTGTTGGCGGTTGCGCTGAAGAAGAAGCAGTGGTCGAGGAAGAAGAAGTAGAAGTAGACGCCGAAGAAGTAGAAGATGAAGAACCTGCTGAAGAAGAAGCAGCAGGCGTAATCAAGGTAGGCGCGCTTACTTCTTTAAGCGGTGTACTTGAAGATTATGGCAACCAGTTCAAAAATGGTTTCGAACTGGGGCTGGAGTACTTAACTGATGGCACCAACCAGGTGGCGGGACACGACCTGGAAATCATCTGGGAAGATACCACTACCGTGCCGGATGTAGCCAGGGAACGCGCAACCAAGCTGCTTGATGAAGACGAAGTTGATCTCTTAGTCGGTGTAGCTTCTTCATCTGATGCCCTGGCAATTTCACCTTTGGCTGAAGAATATGAAACTGTGGTCATCTATGACCCGGCTGCGGCCGACAATATTACCGGTGAATTCTGGAACCGTTACGTATTTCGCACCGGGCGCAACACTGCTCAAGATGCAGTGGCCATGGCTGATGTCATTGCTTCAGAAGACGCAAAGATTGCCACCCTTGCACCTGATACCGCTTTCGGCCGGGCAGGAATTGAACCTTTCATTCCCCAGGCTGAAGCAAGGGGAGCTGAAATTGTCGCCCAGGAATATCCCCCGGCAGATGCAACAGACTTTACCTCTTATATCCTGAGGATCATCGAGGAGGAACCGGATTACCTCTTCGTCGTCTGGGCAGGCGCCAACAACCCCTGGCGTCAGCTGGCCGAACTCGATGTCCAGGGAGCCGGGATCACTATTTCCACAGGCGCACCTGAAATTGCTGCCCTGAGAATGATGCACGATGTAGTCGGTATGCACGGCTTCACCGTTTACTACCACAGCGTTCCCCCGGCAAACCCGATGAACGACTGGCTGGTGGAAGAACACTTTGCCCGCTTTGACGCACCTCCCGATATCTTCACCTCCGGCGGGATGGCCTGCGCCTCCGCGCTTGTCACCGCCCTGGAAGAGACCGGCGGCGACACCGATTCAGATGTGCTGATTGAAACAATGCGGGGTATGGAATTCGACTCGCCCACCGGTGAGCGCTATTTCAGGGAAGAAGACCACCAGGCAATGCAGCCCTTGTTTGAAGTAACCCTTGAAGAGGGTGACGATCACCCCGTCCCCGAATTAGTCCGGGTTATTTCAGCCGAAAGGGTAGCGCCACCGGTAACAGTACCGGCTGACGCTGAAAGGTAAACCTGAAGATTAACTGCGAAGAATAGGAGTTGCTGTTATGTCGGAAACGCTGATCGAAACAAAAAACCTGACCATTAATTTCGGCGGGTTAAAAGCGGTAAACAACGTGAGCATTACGGTAGAAGAAGGACTGTTTACGACGATCATCGGACCAAACGGAGCCGGGAAAACAACCCTGTTCAACCTGATCAGCGGCCTGTTACAGCCAACTGAAGGAACGGTTATGTTCAAGGGGACAGACATCACCCGTCTGTCCCCTATGCAAAGAGTGGCCATGGGCATCGGCCGTTCTTTTCAGTTAACCAATGTTTTCCCTACCCTGACCGTCCACGAAAATGTCCGCCTGGCCTTACAGTCCAAGGCTAAAACAGGATATAAAATCTTCACCTCGTATAAAAGCTTTTCCGGCCTCGAAGCCGAGGCCACCGCTCTTCTGGAAGATGTCCTTTTGCATGAGCGGACCAACTTTATAGCAGGCAGCTTGAACCACGGCGAACAGCGAAAACTCGAACTGGCCATGGTCCTTGCCCTGCAGCCTGATGTCCTGCTTTTAGACGAGCCCACTGCCGGTATGGCTTTAGAAGAGGTTCCGGCCATGTTGGAGCTGCTAGCAAAAACCAAAAAAGAAAAAGACAACACCATCCTTTTAATCGAGCACAAAATGGACCTGGTAACCCAGCTCTCCGATACGGTAATTGTGCTGGTCAATGGCTCTGTCCTCACCCAGGGCACAGCAAAAGAAGTTTCTGAGAATCCTGAGGTACTCAAAGCCTACCTGGGAGGGGGAATCGTTAATGAAACCACTGCTTGAGCTAAAAGACATTTCCACTTTTATCGGACCTTTTCACATCCTCCAGGGAGTTTCTCTTGAGGTTTCCCCCGGGGAAGCGGTAGTAATCCTTGGCCGCAACGGGGCAGGTAAAACCACCACCCTGCGCAGCATCGCAGGACTACAACCACCCAGCGGCGGAGCAATCACCCTTGACGGAATTAACCTTATGGGGATGCCTCCCTACAAGGCCGTCAAACAAGGTATTGGCTACGTCCCCGAAGATTATGGTATTTTTGATCTCCTCACGGTTGAGGAAAACCTGCTTATTGCCATGTGGAAAGATGACAAAGAAACTCTGGCCAGGAAAGAAAAAGTTTTAGACCTGTTTCCCGCTTTGAAAGAATCATATAAACGGCCGGCCGCCACTTTAAGTGGAGGGCAGCGGCAAATGCTTTCCATCGGCCGAGCCCTGGTCAATGAAAACAAGGTGATTTTAATAGATGAGCCAAGCAAGGGGCTGGCTCCAATTATCGTGGAAAAAGTACGTGACGCCCTGCTCAAGCTAAAGGATGAAACTACAATCATTCTGGTGGAGCAAAACTTTGACATGGCCTGCTCCGTAGGCGACCGTTTCTATATTATCAATGAAGGTAGAACCGTCTTAAACGGACCTATCCAGGAACTATATGATGATGAAGAGCTGCAAAGAAAATACTTGGGAGTCGTTACTGCATAAATATACATATCAGCTCCCGGAGAGGATGACTTAGCCTTGAACATACTTGCAATGTTATTGATAAACGGCCTGGCTGAAGGTGCCCTGATCTTTTTAATGGCCGCCGGTTTATCAATTATTTTAGGGCTTTTGGGAGTAGTGAATTTTACTCACGGAACCCTTTTTATCTGGGGCGGCTACGTGAGCATCTGGGTGTTTAGCTTATTTGGCAACTTTTTCATTGCCCTTGCCGCCGCCATAATAGCCGGATTCTTGATGGGCCTCGTTTTTGAACGATTATTTGTCCGGCAAGTCTACGGCAATGTAACCGCCCAGATCCTGATTACCCTCGGCCTGATGACCATCTTTACCGACATGGTCCGCCTTCTATGGGGCCCCAACCCCATCCCGGCCGACCGCCCTGAATTCATGGACGGCACCTGGATCGCCGGAGGCGTAATCATCTCCCAGTACCGGGTATTTTTAATAGTAGTCGGTATCCTGGTAGCCATCGGGATCAATTATTTAATCAACAGGACCCGCATCGGCATGATCATGCGGGCAGGCACCCAGTCCCCGGACATGGTCCAGGCCATGGGCATCAATATTAAAGTTTATTTCTCCGGGGTCTTTGCCGGTGGAGCAGCTCTCGCTGCCCTCGGAGGAGCTTTATACGTGCCCCTGGTCGGCAGTGTCTGGTCGGGGATGGGCATACACAACCAGATCCTTGCCTTTATTGTAGTAATCCTCGGGGGTATGGGTTCGTTTTACGGTTCAGCGGTGGGCAGCATTATTATCGGCTTAACTGTAGCCCTGGTTTCCTGGTTTTACCCGCCCCTGACGGTCTATTCCACGGTACTGCTTTTAATCCTGGTTTTATCACTCAAACCCGAAGGGTTGTTTGGAACGGCGGTGAGAAGTTAATGTCTGTACTGACTAATATTTTACAAAAAAAATCGACAATCAGTCCGCTCCAGGCTGCCGGGCTATTTATTCTGCTGGCTGCACTTTTAATCGTCCCCACGTTCTCAGGGATGACTACCGTGACTCTTTTCAGCAGGATTTTTATCCTGGCCATTTTTGGAATGAGCTATGATATCCTCCGGGGATATACCGGGATCATCAACCTGGGTCATGCCCTGTTTTTTGGCGGGGGCACCTACATTGCCGGGATCCTCTTTAACAGGATTGGCCCCACCCTTGATGTCCTGCTTTTGGCTATCGTAATCGCCCTTGCTTTCTCGGCTGTAATTGCTTACGTAATGGGACAGTTTGCCTTCCGGGGTACCGGTTTCAGCGGGGTCATCGCCTGTGCGATGATCACCCTTGCCTTTGGTGAAATTGTCCGCCATACAGCCGAAACTTTTCGTGAATTCACCCAGGGCGCTGATGGCCTGACTTTCAGGATACCGGAAATATTCCAGGACCGGCTCATGATGTACTATTACGCCCTGTTATTTATGATCATCATGACCATCATCCTGCGTCAGTTTGTTAATTCTCCTACCGGCAGGGTCCTGCAGGCTGTCCGTGATAATGAACAAAGGGCCCGCTTCCTGGGTTACGACACCAAGAAGTATAAGCTGATTGCCCTGGTGGTGGCAGGAATGGCGTCTGCACTGGCAGGAATCATGTTCGCCCTTTTGACCAGGTTTGCCAATACCGAACTATTGACTGTGCAAAGCACTCTCAATGCCCTTTTATACACTATTGTAGGCGGCACGGGAACACTTTACGGGGCGATTATCGGGACCGGCTTCGTCCAGCTAGCCCAGAATTACCTGCTTGAACTGCGGGGTGTTCATGAAATATTCTCTCGCTGGCTGATCTTTTTCGGAGCCATCTATGTTTTAGTGGTTCTGTACATGCCCAGGGGAGTAATCGGAGCATATTACCAGTTGCTGGCGTCCCGGCAAAAACGCAGAAAAACTGAATAAGAGCGAGGAAAAGCTTATTTGATTCTATAAATACAAGGAGTTAACCAGATGAACAGTTCATTGCATAACCAGGATCGACCAATCGGCCTGGCAGGTTTGGGAATATACGTCCCAGAACAGGTGGAAACAAGCGCTGTAATAGCAGAAAAAACCGGGATCCCCCTGGAAATCGTGGAGGGCAAAATGGGTCTGAAACAAAAACACATTGCCCCCAAAAACGAACATGTTTCGGACATGGCCCTGGCTGCAGCAAAAAATGCCCTGCAGGGATTCGATCCGGGGGAGCTGGACGCAGTAATTTACTTCGGCAGCCAACACAAGGATTATCCCGTCTGGTCTTGCGCCTGCAAGTTGCAGTATGAACTGGGTGCAACCCGGGCTTTTGCTACAGAAATAATGTCTCTTTGCGCAAGCTTCACCGTAGCCCTGCGCATGGCCAAGGGTTTAATGCTCTCCGATGATTCTATGAACAATGTCTTGCTTGCCATGGCCAGCAAAGAAGCTTCTTTGATTGATTACAGCAACCCCCGGGTCCGTTTCATGTATAACTTCGGTGACGGTGGCGCCGCTGCCCTCCTGCAAAAAGGGCTGGATAAAAATGTGGTCTTAGAAACTCACAATATCACAGCCGGCTTTTTCAATAAGCACGTAAAGGTGCTTGAAGGAGGTTCGGTCACCCCCATCTGCCAGGAACCTTGCACCAACGGTTCAGGGCTCCTGGAGGTAATCGACCCTGAAGAAATGAAAGAACACTTAGACCCAATCACTTTCACCCACTTTAAAGGTGTAATTGAAAAGGCCCTGCAAAAAAGCGGAAAGACGGTGGAAGACCTTGATTTTCTTGCCCCAATCCACTTTAAAAGGTCCCTGCACACCGAGCTGCTAAATGAACTTGGCTTAACCGAAAACAAGAGTTTTTACCTGGAAAATTACGGTCATGTGCAGGCGGCAGACCAGATCATCGGGCTTCTTGAAGCCGAGAAAGCAGGCCTTTTAAAGGAAGGCAATACCGTAGCCCTGCTCGCCGCAGGAACCGGTTATACCTGGGGATCGACCATCCTGAAGTGGGGTTAGGTGATCAAAATGGACCTGGAGGAAGAAACAAAAAACAATCAAAATAACGGGGTCAACCTGCCCAAAACCAAACGCGGTCAGGCCACCTTCAACCGGCTCCTAAAGGCAGCCGAGGAAATTATCGGTGAAAAAGGATATCATGAAACTTCGGTTTATGCCATCACGGAACGAGCCGGGGTGGCCATGGGCACTTTTTACCTCTATTTCAGGGGAAAAAAAGATATATTTCGTGAGTTGATCTACTACATTCACCATGAAGTGCGCAAGTACATTCAACTTGCCGTGAAAGACCTCCCCGACAGGAAAGATATGGAGGTTGAGGGAATCAGGGCATTTTTCAGCTATTGCCTAAAACATCCCAACCTTTATGCCCTGATCAGGGAAGCGGAATTCGTGGATATTGAAATTTTTAAATGGCATTACGTTAACTTTAGCCGGGGTTACTCAGAAAGGCTCGAGGAGGCCATGAACAAAGGGGACATAAAAAGAATGGACCCGGAAGCGCTGGCTTTTTGCTTGATGGGGATCAGTATTTTTACCGGAATGCGCTGGCCGGTCTGGTCCGGGGAAATGCCCGATGAAAAACAAGCCGAGACGATCCGGGAATTTATCCTCAAAGGAATCGCCCCGGAGTAAACCTGCTTTTTTACAGAAATTTAGATTGCCTGCTCGCAAAAAAGTTTATTAATTCCCTGCAGATCAAAATATGTTATGATGGATTATGATATTATAGCCCATGTCCGGTCAAGATTTTAGGCCACTGCCGGTAAAACCGGGCACACGGCAAAAAGTGGGTGAGTCAGGTGCGTGGATTAAAAATATTTCTCCTGCTGGTAATCGTTGTTATTGTAGTATTTACCGGTTGGGTTTACCTGGCGGGAATGAGTATGGAGAGAACCGTTTTAAATAGCTCATATTACCAGGAACTAATCGACGAAACCGGGCTGGCCTCCACCATCCATGCCGAACTGCAGGGAGCCTTGCAAGAAATGATCGTTGAAGAAGTTACTGCAGAAATGGAAGAAGAACTGGATGGTGATATAAGCGAACTGGAAAAAGAAATCATGCGAAATATGATTAACCTGGTCGCCTCAGCCCTTGCCGATACCCTTGATGAAGAATGGTTTGAAGACCAACTGCTTATAGTAATCGAGGATTTTGTCGCCGTAGCCAAAGGAGAGCAGGACCAATTTACCGCGGTCATCGATCTCAGGGAAAGCAAACAGGAAATCAGGGAAAAAATAATTGCCTCGTTAGAAAACCTTCCGCCGCCTGTGAAAGAAAGGCTGGACCTACCCGAAGGGGAAATTGAACTTTTTGTAGACGAAATGATGGCCGAGATGGACCTGCCGAACCGGGTTAATGTCGAGCGACTGCTTGAAGAGGAAAACGAAGATTTTGCAGCAGAAATAGAGCAGTCACTTTCTACCATGCAAAGTTTTAGAGGCATATACCTCTATTTACCTTACATATTTTTTGCCCTCTTATTTATGTGCAGCATCATGCTTGCCGGTGTTGCCGGAGGGCTCAAATGGTTTGGGGCTTCAGTAGCATTCTTTAGCGCTACTTACCTGCTGGGAACCAGGTTATTCCTTGAACTTTTTGGACAGATATTTCTCCCGAGAGCGGAAGGAGAAATTCCTCTCCTCGGACCGGAAATGCTCAACCAGGTGGCTTCTCACGGCGTAGAAACAATAATGATTATCCCGGCAATAAGTGGTTCTATAGGGGCAATCCTTGTGCTTGGCGGGTTCCTCTACGGCAGAATCGCCCGGTAATCTATATTTGCCCGGCCCTTGCCGCAAGCCATGGAAACAGTCCCATCGTTTTCATTTCGGCCTTCGCTGCGCTCCGGGATGCTCGAATCGTTCCCATGGTGCCGTTTAAATTTTAATATTTCGTTGTAGGATTAAGCTTTTCATTTAAATGCAGGGTTTAATTGAGCACTTGCATAAAACTGATTACCCAAATCTAGCAAAGGTGAACTGATGAGACCTGAAATTTGTAACTTTTTCCCTATCCCCGACCTGCTAAAGGCTGAACATCTCCTGTGCATCCAACCCCATCCAGATGACATAGAAATCGGGGCGGGTGCCACCATCGCCCGGATAAACCGCTCGGGAGGCAAAATAACCTTGCTTACAGTAACAGACGGTTCTGTAGGAACCACCGACCCCACGGTTAACCGGGCAGAGCTGGTTCAAACCAGGAAAAAGGAAACTGAAAAATCAGCGGGTATTTTAGGGGTAAAAGAACTGCTCTGGCTAGATTACACCGACGGCGGCTGCCTCCCGTATGAAGAAGTGCGCGCCGACATAACCAGGCAAATCCGCAAGCTAAAGCCTGCTGCAGTCATGGTTTGCGATCCCTGGCTGCCGTATGAAGCCCACACCGATCATCTCCGCACAGGAATGGCTGCAGCAGAAGCTGCCTTTCTTTCCGGAATGCCTTATTTTAGCTCCCGGGACATAGAAGAAGGAATTAACCCCTACAAAGTGAGCGCCATAGCTTTTTACTGCACTGCCTACCCGAACACATTCATCGATGCCTCTATTAATTGGGACTTAAAGCTGGCCGCGATCGACTGCCACCAAAGCCAGTTCCCTTCCCCAAAAGGAAAGGTATTAAAAGATTACTTGACCGCCAAAGCCAGGGAACAGGGTAAATCCCAGGGCCTCGAGCTGGTTGAAACCTTTAAAGTGCTTTCTCCAGACCACCTGCATATTTTTGAAGCCGCCTGGCAGTGCTAGCAATGACCTAGCTTAGGTTCTTAACCCCTACTTGATCAATTGCCCGGCCCAACACCTCGACAATTCTATCAATATCCCGGGCCTCTATGATTAAAGGTGGGGAAAAACCGATTAAGTCAACATCCATAGCGCGGACAATTACTCCATTGCTGTAAGCATGGTTAAAAACATCCCGGTTAATTGCTTGATCAAACTTTTCTTTTGTAGAAGGATCTTTCTCTAATTCAACCGCTACTATTAGCCCCTTGCCTCTTACTTCCCCAATAAACCGACTGTTTAATGCCCGGAGCCCTTCAACCAACCTTTCCCCCATCTTCCGGGCATTTTCTTTTAAATTTTCTCGTTCCAGGATTTCTATGTTTTTTAAAGCTACCCGGCAGGCCAGGGGATGGCCGCTGTACGTAAAACCATGGTAAAAATTATCGATGCTTTTTAATACCTGGTATATTTCATCTGAGATCACCGCTGCACCAAGTGGCACATACCCGCTGGTAATACCCTTGGCCAGGGTCATCGCATCGGGAATCACTCCTCGCCAGTGTTCTATGCCAAAGTCTTTCCCCGTGCGCCCAAACCCGGTGATCACTTCATCGGCAATAAACAAGACATTACGGCGAGTGCAGATATCCCTTATCTTCTCATAATAACCTGGCGGCGGGACGATGATCCCTCCCGCTCCGATTACCGGCTCTGCGACAAAAGCAGCAACCCGGTCTTCTCCCAGCTCCTCAATTTTTTCTTCCAGGACATCCGCGCACTCCAGGCTGCACTGCGTATTAGTTTTATCCAAAGGACAGTGATAACAATAGGGAGCGTCTATAGAAGCAAAACCTGGCGGGAAAGGATCAAAGCCCTTTTGATATTTGGGAAACCTGGTAGCCTGGAGTGAACCGTAGCCAACGCCGTGATAACCCTTGTCACGGGATATGATATAATCTTTGCTGTCTCTGCCCAGCACGGACCAGTACAGCCTGACGATTTTAAACAAACTGTCATTAGCCTCGGAACCGCTGCTGGTAAAAAACACCTTCGCCTGTTTGATCGGGACCATTTTGCTGACCTTTTCAGCCAGCATAACTGCCGGCACATTGGAAAAACCGGTGAAACAGTGAAATGCATCTAGCCTGGTCATCTGGTCACTGGCAGCTTCAATAACTTCCTCCCGTCCATGACCTATGTTGCTGTACCACAGACTGGCAAACCCGTCGATGTACTCCTTACCATCCACATCATAAAGCCGGGTTTTATATGCGCGTTCCATTATCTTCGGCCCGTTGCTGAGCACATCGCTTATGCTCGAAAAGGGGTGAAGAAAATAATTTTTATCGGCATCTTTCAAAGCTTCAACCTCTTGTTTGTCATAAAAACCATTCATTTTGCGATCACTCTCCCGATTATATTTGCAGGCAAACAAGGTATGTTCATTCTTCTAATTCAACAAATAGCAGCTCTATACCTTCATACAGGGCTTGACAATAATCACTGCGGTTGATAATGTTGCTTAAGAACCTTATCTTAATCAAAAAAAGGTGTTTATAATGCCAGGATTATTTAAATATAAAGTTTTTGCTTTAACCATGGCTTTCTTCCTGCTATCTTTGACAGCAGGATGTAATGGAGATACAGAAGAAGAAACCTACAATGTTGAAACCGATGAAGAGTTTCAACAATCAGTGGAACAAGTCCTGGAGCGGTTCCTTAGAGAAGATAATGAAGATGTAATATATCAAGAACTTCTTGAAGAATATGGCGAGCGTTACACGGAAGAAGAAATCAGGGTTTATGTAGGAGCCTTATTAGAAGAGCAGGAAGAGGAATTAAGCGCCGAACTCGAAGCTGTAAAAGAGCAGGTCGACGAAGCACAAGAAAAAGTAAATGAATTTGAGGAAGAACTGGCCGATGAAACCACCAGGGAGGAACTTGAAGAACAACTGAAACCTCTCACTGACTGGTTGGAAGAACTGGAAAAAAAGATAGAAGAAACCACAGATTTTTACCGTAAGGTGGAACTTTATGAAGAAATGGAAAATACCCTGCTCCAGATCGCCGAAATCTTGGAAAATAAAGTCACTACCCTGGAAGAGCGTGAGGGTAACACCGAAGAAGGCGCCGGAGCATTCTTCAGTTATAACCATGAAATTGAGGAACTGCTTGATCATGACAAAGAAATCCAGGAAGCCTACAACAGCGTCACCGGTGATAATTTTATCAGCGAACAGGTTCTCCACGACGAACTGGAGAAAAATATAATCCCGGAAAGCGAAGACCTGCTTGATCAACTGGGAGACATTGACCAGGACACCGAAGAAATCCAGGAAGTACATCAAAAAATAAAGGAAGCCCAGAGCACCTTACTACAGGGTTATAACCTCTGGGTGGAAGCAATCCAGGAAGAAGACCAGGATATGGTTGATGAAGCAGTTGAGCTTGTGGAAAAAGGGGAAGAGCTAAGACAGACCTTCTATAAAGAACTGGACATGCTGCTGCAAAAGTATACAAATTAATAACCCAAAAGGATTATCACCTTTTAATAAAGAAGAAGATCTTCACTAACCAGGCCAGTTAGGCCCAATAAACTTTAAAGAAAGGGTGTTTATCAATGGGTTTTGCTCTCTCCGAACTGCAGTTGAAAAGCTCGTCTTTTGAGAACCTGGAAAAAATTCCGCAGAAACATACCGGGGAAGGCAGTGACATCTCACCTGCCCTTCAGTGGACAAATGTCCCCGGTGACACTAAATCTTTCGCTATAATCTGCCACGACCCGGATGCGCCCCTAATATCACCGGGTACTTACGGTTTTGTCCACTGGGTGCTTTACAACATCCCCGCTTCAGTAACAGAACTGCCTGAAGCAACCAGGGACTACACCGCCGGAACTAACGACGCCCAAAAGGAAGGTTACATGGGGCCTATGCCACCTCAAGGCCACGGGACACATCACTATTTCTTTTGGATTTTGGCCCTGGACAAAGAATTAAACTTAGAACCGGGCCTGACCATGTGGCAGCTTCTTGAACGCATTGAACCGCATGTAATTGGCATGAACCGACTGGTCGGAACGTACGAAAGAAGCTAAATTTATAGCCGGGGGGGTTAATTTTTCCTCCCTGGCCAGTTAACAATCACCATTGCCAGGCCGGCTCCCGGTATATAGCAACATATACACCGGGAGCTACTTTTATGATAAAATATCAACGGTTAAAAACTATAACCACAAGGCAAAAACCTCCAAATTAAACCTGAAATTGATATGAAAGTTGAGCAACCATGGCAGACAACCACGAAAATAATAACCAGGATGAAACACTAAAAGAAGAAGTCCTGGGCGAAAAAGGAAAAGAACAGCAGGACTACCCCCGGCGTAAAAAAATCGGCCTGGTTATGGGGCCGCTATTTTTTGTTCTTTGCCTCCTGTTGGTCCCGGCAAGTGAGTCATTTACCCTTCCCATGCGTAATGCCTTTGCCTCCACGGGGTGGATTGCCATATGGTGGCTTACCGAAGCAATTCCCATTCCAGCCACTTCTATACTTCCCCTGCTGTTATTTCCCCTCACCGGGGTGATGGAGTTTACAGATACTGCGACAGGCTACGCCGACTCGATTGTCTTTTTGTTCCTGGGTGGTTTCATAATTGCCGCCGCCATGCAGCGCTGGAACCTGCATCGCAGAATTGCATTGGGCATAGTTAAAACAATGGGGACAGAGCCCAAGCGCCTTGTTTTCGGGTTTATGCTGGCTACCGGTTTCCTTTCCATGTGGATCAGCAATACCGCTACCTCGATGATGCTTATGCCCGTGGGGCTGGCCGTAATCCTCCAGGTAGCCCGTCTGATCAAGGAACAAAACCTGAACATTGAAATAGAAGCGGGGAAATTCTCCTTCGGATCCGCCCTCATGCTCGGCATAGCTTACTCGGCCTCGGTTGGCGGGCTGGGCACCCTGATCGGCACTCCTCCCAACGCAATTTTTGCTTCCGTTGCCGAGAGTTCACTGGAGATTAATATTTCTTTCCTCGACTGGATGATCTTCGCATTTCCCCTGGCAATAGTCTTTATTATCGTGGTCTGGTATTACCTGGTAAAATATTTTAAACTGGACGATATCAAAGGGCTTGCTGCCGGAAAGGAAGTTATTGACGAAGAAATCAAACAACTTGGTCCAATGAAAGCGGAAGAAAAAAAGGTGCTAATCGTTTTTTCCCTGGTAGCCCTGGGCTGGATTACCCGCGGCTTGTTCCTTGAAGGTGCCTTACCGGCCTTAAATGACTCGATGATCGCTCTAGCCGGAGCGGCGATCCTTTTTGTTTTACCTGCGAATTTGAAAAAAGGAATTTTTATTCTAGACTGGGAGAGCGCAGTAAAAATACCCTGGGGGATTTTACTGCTTTTCGGAGGGGGCATTGCCATCGCCGGCAGCTTTGAGGAATCGGGGCTCACTGAATGGTTGGGACAGCAACTTGCCGCACTTCAACACACCCCGCCGCTTTTAGTCATTTTCGGCATATTTGGCCTGGTGGTTTTCCTTTCAAACGTTACTTCCAACACCGGCACCGTATCAATGATCTTACCGGTTATGATTGCCATGGCCGGCGCTATGGCCGTTCACCCGATGGGCTTCATGATCGTAGCTACCGCAGCAGCATCTTTTGCTTTTATCCTGCCTGTAGCTACCCCACCGAACGCAGTAATCTTTAGCAGCGGGTATGTCCCTATAGAAAAAATGGCCCGGGCGGGACTGGGCATAACCCTGATCACGATTGCCCTTTTACCCCTGATCCTTTACCTGTGGTTGCCGTTCACCTGGGGAATCAGTTTGAATTAAAACTCGGCATTACTGAACAAAAAAACCATATAACAATAGTTTAGGCGAGCTTTCAAATAAAAACCACGGGCAAAACTACCTGCCAGCAACGGATCTAATTCTTGCCCTGGACCGGACATAACCAAAAATAACCCTGCCCTGAAATGCTTAAATTTTTAACTGCTGGATAGGCATGAAAGTTAGGGTAAGCAATTCAGCTTGACGTCCGAAATAAACCGTGGTAGCATTTCGGCAGCAGCAGGCAAGTTTTACCTGTAAAAAAACATATGCCTGCCGGGTACACTATGAAACATACATTTATAAAATTATTGGATGCGATAAAATATGCCGCCCACTTTCTCACGGACGGCATCTGGCAGATCTCTTCAAGAAGCCTGACCCCGGGAAAAAGTATCCTGGTCAATCAGCTGCGCATCTTTATCGTAGCTTTACGGGGAGTTAAAGAAGATAACTTGCTGTTAAGAGCGCCCGCGCTTACCTTTTATTCCCTGCTCAGCATCGTTCCCCTCGCTACCCTGGCTTTTGGCATCGCCCAGGGTTTCGGCCTGGAGATGTACTTAGAACAACAGCTACGGGAAGCTCTAGTCGGCCAGGAGGAAGTATATCATTGGATCGTCGAGCTGAGCGAAACTTTCCTGCAACAAATCCACCGGGGCACCGTGGCTGTCTTTGGGCTGATCATCCTGCTTTACACCATTATTATGCTTCTTTCCAACATCGAGAAATCTTTCAACGACATCTGGCAGGTAAAAAAAGGGCGCGCCCTTTCTCGCAAACTTAGCGATTACTTTGCGATGATGTTCATTGTCCCGCTTTTTTTCATCATGTCCGGGGTAATCACCGTTTATCTCAATACTCAGCTTGAAGCAGTAAGCAGCGCTATCTTAAATCCACTTTTACTTTTTTTAGTCCGACTGATCCCCTACATCCTGGTATGGACTCTTTTCACCCTCCTTTATATGATTATGCCCAATACCAGGGTCCGGTTTACTTCGGCTTTAATTGCCGGGATAATCGCAGGCACAATCTTCCAGTTAGTTCAGTGGGGCTATGTTACCTTTCAAATCGGCGCCGCCCGCTACGGCGCCATGTATGGATCACTTGCTGCCCTCCCGCTTTTAATGATCTGGATGCAGGTCAGCTGGATCGTGGTCCTTTTCGGGGCAGAGCTTTCTTTCGCCAACCACAATGTAGAAAGCTACGAATTTGAAACTGAAACTAAAAATATCAGCCCCTACAACAAGAAAATCTTAACCCTCTACATCCTTCACCTGCTGGTCCAAAACTTCAAAAAAGGGGAAAACCCGGCTACCCCGGAAGAAATTTCGAGCAACCTGCAGATACCAAACAGCCTGGTGCGGGACATTTTAAATGATCTGAGTACTGTTAACCTGGTTAGTGAAACCAGGACGGCTTACTCCAAGGAAAGTGCCTACCAGCCTGCAGTAGATCCAAATACCATAACCATTAAACTGGCCCTGGAACGCCTGGATCACAAGGGCAAGGACGTCCTCGTTGCCAGGCCTTCAGCCACACTGAACAGCTTAAAAGAAACCCTGCATGATTTTTACATCCTGGTCGAAAATTCAGACCGCAACAAACTGCTGAAAGATTTATAAAGGGAGAGTGCCCCATGGCCTTCGTTTACCTGGTCCGCCACGGACAGACAAAGTGGAACAAGGAAGAAATTTTCAGGGGACAGGCAGATATTCCCTTGAACGATTTTGGGCGCAACCAGGCAAAAGCCCTGGCCAAAACTTTAAAAAGAAAAAACCTCGAAAACCCACTGTTTATTGCCAGTCCCTTGCAAAGAGCCACAGAAACAGCCGAAATTATCGCTTCCTACCTGGGAAAATCTGACCTGGTCAAGGACCCGGCTTACTTAGACATCTCCTACGGCAATTGGGAGGGAAAGCCCCTGGCAGAAATCAGGCAAAAATATCCCGAGCTCTACCGCAGCTGGCTGAAAAAGCCTGAAGAAGTAGTTTTTCCCGGCGGTGAAAATTTAAAGGCTGCAGGCGACCGGGCGGAAAAAGGTATTTATGAAATCGCCCGGAAAAATCCCGACAGGCATTCCGTCATAGTCGCCCACCGCGCCATTAATAAGGTGCTGCTATGCAGGCTGCTCGGCCTTGGCGAACAGGGTTTCTGGAAAATCCGCCAGGATACCGCCTGTTTGAACGAACTCCAATTCACCAGCCGGGACGTTATCCTGGTGAAGCTTAATGACACCTGCCACTTGGATAACCTGGGCAGGGACACCAAAGATTTTTAAGCACTTAGTTACCCGTTCGGGCAAATTATCTTTATTTGCCAGCGAACAGCTCAAAAACCCTTTTAACAGTCTTACCGGTTAAAGTTAGCGCAAAGAGTAGAATACAATCTCGTGGCCAAAACGTCTAATCGGGATCTGGCTAGAGACGCTCAAGGAAAAAGCTGAGCAATAACCTGAGTTTAAATTTTGAACCGTGATCATTACAAGAGAACTGTGGCAATAGTTAACAAAACAAAGGTTGTAGCAGGCAAGGTTAGCTTATACAAGGGAGCCGTACAAAGAGTGGCGAATCCCTTTTATCTGTTCTGCTTCCAGCTCAAAGGTAACATAACTGAGCTCGTTTTCAGTTTGGCCGGCCTGGATGCACCAGGTCCGTCCCAGCTGTTTAGCCCAGATCCCTCCGTTACATCGCGGTGCCTCGTGAATATGGCCATGGATGGTAAGAAGCGGCTGTTTTTCACAGATAAAATCATACACTACCGGGCTGCCCGCTTCATCGCCGCTACCGCACAAATCAAGCCCTAAATAGGCAGGCGGGTCGTGGATCAACCATATGGAATGCTTTAGCTTTCTCACCAGGGCCGCCATCTTCTCCAGGGACTCTTTTACAGAAACTTTTTCTTTTAAATAGGCTTCTAAGTCGGCAATGGTGGTAATTTGATTATCCCTGCTTATTTCTGCCGGTGGCCCGAGCTGAACCGGGTGGACAAAGCAATGCTCTCTGCTCTCCGGAGCCACCCAGTACTTGTAGGCAAAGGGATAATCCCGGATCCAGGGACAACCGCAGAATTCATATCCCATTATCTCTTTTACCCGGTCCGGCAGGTGATGCCACAGGCCTTCTTCGTCGCCCGCTTCCATTTCAGGAATTAACAGCTGGTTATCATCATTGCCCAGGATCAACACCAGCTCGGTACCATATCCTTTGATCACCCGGGCATGTTCTCTTAAACGCGGCCCAAAATCAGCCTGGGCCAGGATCCCTTCATACTTGGGCAGTAAATCGCCGGCAATAAGCACCAGGGCAGGGCTTTCCCGCCGAACTGCTTCTTCTAACATCATCCAGTGCTTTTCTGATTGGTGGACATCGGCTAAAGCCAGCACTTTCATTAAAGAAGCCTCCCCTCACCCGGTATTTTATCATATTAGGGGAAGCAGGGGGGAAGCAGGGGGACGGGGGTATTGCTTCCTTGGGAAGCAGTTCGCTTGAAGCCTAAAGCCTTAGATGGCGAATGCTTAAGGGCAAGCAAAGCGAAAGCCTGCAACTAAGTCGTCACCCATTGCCCTTAAATGAGCCGGCACCAATCCAAAATGCAGGAATGCTGAGCAGACAAAAAATTTACTGCCCAACCTTGCTGGAGCGATATTTCCTGCTGTGAAGTTTAAAAGGAATAATTATGGTAAAAGGAGAATAATAAAAGGTGGAGGTGCTATTTAACTATGGTAAACGATCGACCCTTTGAAGAAATTGCAGTAGGCGACAAAGCCAATTTTTCCAAGACTATCAGTGAAGCGGACATTTACAGTTTTGCCGGGATCACCGGGGATTTTAACCCGGTCCACGTCAATGAAGAATTTGCCGCCAGGAGCCGCTTTAAAAAGCGGATTGCCCACGGGATGCTGACCGCATCCCTGATTTCAACAGTGCTCGGCACCGACTTACCGGGTGCCAATACTATTTACATGTCCCAGGAAGTCAAATTTACCGCGCCTGCCTACATCGGCGATACTTTAACTGCAGAAGCGGAAATAATTGAAAAAAACGAAGAAAAAAGAACCCTGGTCTTGAAAACAACTGTTGTCAACCAGGACGGGAAAACCGTCGTCGACGGCAAAGCCAAGGCAATGAAAATGTAAACCGCGGGCATTTTATCACCGGGGTCCAATCATCAACAACCTTCCTTCCCGGTTGAGCAGAACATGGTCTCCTTCAACCAGGGTGGACAAGTGATAATCTTCATGTTTGCACCTGTAGATCATCTCGCCGTTTTCCTTGCAAAATACGGCAAATTCTTCAGGCGGGCCGATTATTGCCGCATCACCGGACTCAGCCCAAATTTCAATTTCGATTGCTTCCACTGCTTCCGTAAAAAAGATTTCTGCAAGTTCTTTTTCCCGGACAACCGTCAACTCATCCGGGCAAACTACTTTAAAGTTTTTACTACCGATCAAGTAGATTTGCTCTTCGCAGGATAAAACATTGCGAATCCCTTCAAATACAGCCTCGTCTTCGCCGCTTAAAGGATCTATAAACCGGAGTACTTGATCATAGTCCATTACCGGAAAATAACCGCTTAACCGCACAAGCGCTTCTGCTTCGGAAACCAGCCTGCCCATCATCATTACCGCTCGCTCCGGGGGCAATTCGCTTTGCAACATATGTGCCTCTTTTGTCCAATAAATTTCACCGGTTTTCGCATCTAAAGACTCGACAGTGACTAATTCTTTTTCCGGGTCACCGGTGAACAGGTAATAAATCCCCTCTTCCATAAAGGCCTCGACATTTTCAGCTGTTTCTGCCAGGCTCGAGCTTTCGATAACCGAACCATCGGCTGCATCAACCAGCTCAACTAAGGAATCTGCTGTGCCAATGCCGCGGGCTGTTAGCAGGGTCTTATTTTCACCGGCTCCGGCTGCTACTTCATTGCTCCCTTCTACCAGCACCGCTTCCGGCAGTTGCGGCAAACCGGTCAAACTCACCAGCTTTCCGCTGTCCAACAATTTCCCCGGCATCCGCCAGCTAATTTCTCCGGCCGGGGTCAACCCCACCACTTCTACTGTTTCTTCTTTATCGAGCTCCCAGGCAAGTTCGCCTGTTAGCAAATCTTTTTTCCCAAAATAGATGGCCATCTTTTCCGGGTCATCTTCCACTCCGTATTCTACGTGGGAATAAAACAGGTAATCGTCTATTGTTTTAGTATCCCCGTAATAACCGGCATGAGCATAAACCAGATCGCCAGTGGCATAGTCATGGACAGCCAGGGCCGCAGCATGGACCCCGTAAGCGGGCACTTCACGGTCAACCTGGACATCAAAATTGCCTTCCGCAATAATCGATTCATCTTTTAATGAAAGCTCGGAAACCATCAGGGGCGGGGTATTCCTGGCCAGTGGATGGCTCCAAATCACTTCCCCGGCTGCCGGGTTTAGCTTAACCAGGGAGGCAACCCGATCATAATCATCAGCAATTTTATCGCCGTCGTAAACATAATCAAACATGGGCAGGACTATTGCCTCATTTTCACGGTAAAAAGGAGCAAAGCGGGGCAGTGGTCCAACATCTACGCCTTCTGCCAGGATGGGCTCATAATTTTCCAGGATCCATACCGGTTCACCGGTCGCGGGATCTTTTAGCCGCAACGTTTGATCGTAGGCAACTAAGAGCCCCTCCTCTACCGGGAAGGCTCGCAGGGGAACTTCACGGCCGACCTCTTCAGGCAGTTCCCGGTCGAAAACTACCTCTGCGCATTCAAGTTTGACCCCGTTAACGGTTTCTGTAACCTTTTTGAAATGCGCTTCCAGCTTGCGGTCACCATCAGCCTCGAAGGTATAATAATGATCAGTAGTTATCTCTTCACCGTCTTCGACCCACTTTTGAAATTCATAACCTTCTTTAGCCTCGGCAGCTATTTCCACAACTTCCCCCTGGCTAAACCGGCCCTCTCCGGCAACACCACCTGCTTCTTCGGGTTTTACTTCTAAGGTGATCTCATGTTCCGCCGGGTCGCAGCCGGCTGTAGCCATCGCAACAATTGCTGAAATAAATAGCAGCAGGGCTGTACGATTAACTCTGAACATAATATGCCCCCTCTTCAAAACCGTTCTTGGGCAGGCAGTCAGAAAATGGTTGCTGCATGTCAATCATACAAACCATAGCTGCGAACCGTCAAGTTAGCCAGCAACCTATTTTCCCTTACCGCTTGGCAGGTACTGGAACAGCTCGGCAGTCATGCTCTGAATAGGCATGGTTTGAAGCCATATCGTTCCCGGACCGGTCAGGGTAGTTAAAAACATCCCTTCTCCGCCGAGAAACATGTTTTTAATCCCTTTTACCCGCTCAATGTTAAAATCCACGCTCTCTTCAAAAGCGCCCACCGAACCGGTTTCCACGCTGATCTTCTCCCCGGCGGCCAATTCTTTTTTGATACATTCACCGTCAATTTCAACAAAAGCGGTCCCGTGGCCGGAAAGTTTTTGCATGATAAAGCCCTCTCCGCCAAAAAACCCGGCCCCGATACGCCTTTGAAAATATACATCATAACTGACCGTTTCAAAGGCGCACAAAAAAGCCCGTCGCTGACAAATAATCGGCTGGCGGGAAACATCCACGGGGATAATATTACCGGGGTAGGTGTGACCGAAGGCGACCACCGCTCCATCGGCCAGACCGGTGAAATACTGCACAAACATGGCTTCACCGGAAACCTGGCGTTTCAACGCACCAAATACTCCGCCTTTCATTTCCGTGTCCATCTGGATATTGTGATCCATCCATTGCATTGCCCCGCTCTGGGCGTAAAGGCGTTCATTTTGCTTAAGCTTAATTTCGACCATGGGCATCACCGAGCCCAGGACCTGGTAGTTGGCACCTTGAGAAACTGTCTGTTCCTGTTTGGCCTGTGGTGCAGCGCTTACGTGGCTCTCCGGTTTCGCTTCTTCCCTCGACAAGCCCCGTACCCGGTCTACGCGAACCCAGTCCCCGGTGGAGCGGCTCCACAATAGATCGTCTCCCCTGAGTTTACCTTCACGGTAATGAAAGACAATCTGCCCCCAGTTAAAAGGCCCGTACTGTTCTCCCCGGCGAGATATGTACCACTGTTCAGACATATTTTTACCTCCTGACCATAATAAAAAGTTAGATTGCCGCTGTGGTTAAAAATTGCCACGGGTTGTAGTATATAATACCACTTATTAAATAAACCGGCTATTATAAAATAAAAAGGAGCTGCTAGTCTTTTGGATCATATTCGGGCAGCAGGTACTGCTTCCTTTTTTCTTTGAATTCTTCGAGCCCGGGGGCAAATCGCTCCATGATTTCTTCGGGGTCCAGTTCCTCTTTCAAATACTGG
>Ga0207421_10002603_pt1 | contig 22247 bp, 22 predicted proteins | sample SodLakKL_010_SED_4_FD_187542 | JGI IMG/M metagenome (GOLD analysis project Ga0207421, IMG submission 187542) | Alkaline sediment microbial communities from Lake Tanatar, Kulunda Steppe, Russia - 8KL_010_SED (SPAdes) (version 2) | ecosystem: Environmental > Aquatic > Non-marine Saline and...
CCGGACCCTCGTCGGCGGTCGCCGCGAGCCACAACGCTGCGATCAGCAGCGGCGGATGGGCGAACGTCAGCCACCACCATCCCACCGGCGGATGGGCGGCCAGCAGGACGAGCCCCGAGGCGGCTGCGACCGCCGGAGCACCGGCGGACAGGCCACGACGAGCGATCACGCGCAGTCGCGACAGATCATGTTCTTGGGGTCCGCCAACTGGGTGTCCCGCATGGCGAGGTGGCAGGACCGACACACGAACTCGCCGTCGCGCAGGCCCTCGATCTCTTCGTCGTCATCCTCGTCGTCATCACCGGCGACGACAGCGACCAACCCGTCATCGTCATCGTCGAAGGCGGCATCGGGTGTCACCAGGGCGGTCGCGACGGTCTCCTCGTCGGCGTCGTCGTCCTCGGCATCGGGCAGTTCCTCGTCCGCCGCCAGATCGCCATCGACGAGGTCGTCCTCGGTGTCGGTCTCCTCATCGTCGTCGAGGTCGGCCGATGGACCGTCATCGGCCTCGAGGACGTCATCGGGTTCGTCGTCGAAGGGATCAGCGGCCGTCGACGCGTCCACGTCCGCCTCCTCGAGGTCAGCTGACGCTGCGCGCTGGGACGTCGTCCGGGCTGCCACGGCCGTGCTCCTGTCCATACGCGCTCGACGGGTCTCGCCCAGCGGGCGCGATTGGTACCAGAGGTGGTCGCAGAGATGCAAGCGCCGGACAGAGGTCCGGGGGCCCCGGAGATCATCCGGGGCCCCCTTGAAGACCGGGTGTGTCGCGCACCGTTGGGGCCGCGCAGGTCCGGTACGGCAGGATCCTGCACGTTGTCTACTAGGTACTGACCCACCTCGACGAGAGCGTTGATGCGCGGTACTGCAACCACCACATGGCGGCAGGCCGTCCACCAGCGCGTTCACCCCGTCTCGCAGAAGGGGAAGCAACCACCCGACGAGGGGTGGCGTCAAGCCTCCCGGTGCTCCCCGACAGCTGCGTTGCGCAGACCGCGCGGGCCGCGTGTGCTGGCGTGCATCAACCCGCCAGGACGACCCGTCCAGGAGCATCCGGGAGCGGGAGGTCACCATGGGCGATCCGGCCCTGGGACAATGTCGCGACGCACCGCGTTCCGCGGGGATCATCCGCGCGGTAGGGGTCATCCTCGAAGACGGCCAGGTCCGCGCGCATCCCTGCCCGGACGACCCCGACGTAGCGGTCCTGCCGGGCCGCATGGCGCCCTCCCAGGGTCGACATGCTGACCGCCTCCAGGCGGCTGACCTCGTGGTCCGGGTCAGCCCGGTGCTGGGCGGCCATCACGGTCTCCCACGGGTCCATCGGTGTGACGTTGGCGTCCGAGCCGAACGCGAGTCCCACACCGCGATCGGCCAGTGCCCGGAAGGGGTTGGTCCAGCCCGCCCGTTCAGCCCCGAGTCGGGCGACGTACATGCCGTGGTCGCCACCCCAGAGCGTCTCGAAGGCAGGCTGTGCTGAGATGACCAGCCCCAACTCGGCGATGGCGTCGAGCAGTTCCGGGGGCAGGACCTCGGCATGCTCGACGCGATGACGCCCGCGACGGACCGCGTCGTGGATGCCGTCCTCGCGGAGACGCTCGGAGACGCTGCGCCAGCACCGCACGACCTGCCGGATCGCGGCGTCCCCGATCGCGTGGACCGCTGTCTGTAGTCCGGCTCGTGTCGCCTCGAGGTACCAGGCCGTGAGGGTGTCGTCATCCAGTTCGAGGTGGCCACTGGTCGTTGGGAGATCCGCGTAGGGCTCGCTCAACGCCGCGGTGTGCGAGCCCAGTGAACCGTCCAGGAACAGATCACCGCCGACGTGGCGGAGATCACGTGCCAGCGCGGTCTGCACATCCAGGCCGGCCCAGTAGGCGACCACCTCGATCGGCCACTCACCTTCCAGCCACCGGTCCAGATCCCCGAGACCCATGACGTCCGGACTCCCCATCTCGTGCACCGAGGCGACGCCCAGCCGGGCGGCATGGCCCACGGCCTCGCGGCGGGCCACCTCGAGTTCCGCCTCCTCCATCGCTCCGACGCTCCAGCGACGCACGATGTGGTTGGCTTCCCGGCGCAGCATGCCGGTGGGCTCGCCCGCCGCATCCCGTTCGATCCCTTCGCTCCGGGCCAGCGGGGCCGCGGAGATCGTGCGACGGTCCACCAGACTGGCGTGACCGTCGACCCGCGACAGGTAGACGGCCCGTCCACCGGCGACCCGCGCCAGGTCGTCAGGGGTCGGCAACGGGTCGCTGAACCCATGGGGGTCGAAACCATGCCCCCACACCACACGGCCCGTGTGTGCCCCGGCGTAGGTGGCGACGGCCTGCAGGAGTTCCGCGCCGCTCGAGACCCGGGAGAGGTCCAGGCCCGTGAGGGCCAGCCCCATCGGGGTGAGGTGGACGTGGGCGTCGACGAACGCCGGTCCGATCACACACCCACGGAGATCGACGCGATCCTGGTGGGGAGGTGCCTGCTCCGGGTCGTCGCCGACCCAGACCACCCGGCTCCCACGCACGATCAGCGCACGCGCGTGTTTCCGCCCGTGACCCAACGTGAGGACACGGTCCGAAACGAGCAACGTGCCTCGCACGGGTCTGCGATCGTGATCCGACGCCGATGGCGTCATGGTGCTCTCCACGCCTGCTCCGGTCGGGGGCGCACCGATCGTACGCACGTTACGGACGGGTGGCAGCCTACGAGGTCGGTCGCAGGGTTGCTCGGAGGTTGTGTCGACCCGATCGGTCGAACTGCACTCGCCACGGATCACGGTCAGTCGTTGAGGCCGGCGAGGGCCGCGACCATCACCAGCAGCGCGGCCCCGCCGGCGAACAGGCCCAGGCTGATCAGCACACGGGCCAGAGCCACCGGTGCGCGTCGGGCCTCGTCGACGATGGCGAACACGATGGTCCACAGCGCTGCGCCGACTGCGCCCACCGCGGTCCCGGCCATCACCATCGCGAAGCCGACGCGTCCGTCGAAGCCGAGGAACCCGAGCGCGCCGGCGCTGAGCATGCCGAAGATGGCGCCGACCACCACCAGTCGCCGCGTCGCCCGCAGGCGGTCACGGTCGTGCTGGCTCAGCCAGCGGCTCGACCCGTCGGTCACGACGCGGTCAGCGAGCGCGAGATCACCAACCGTTGGATCTGGTTGGTCCCCTCCACGATCTGCAGGATCTTGGCCTCCCGGAGGTAGCGCTCGACCGGCACGTCCGTCGTGAGGCCCACCCCGCCGAACACCTGGACCGCGTCCGTGGTCGTCTGCATCGCCGCATCGGTCGCAACGACCTTGGCCATGGCAGCGACACGACCGATGTCGAGTCCCTGGTCGCGCTGCTCCGCGGCCGAGCGGTACAGCGCCCGGGCGGCCTCGGTCCGGGCCGCCATATCGGCCAGCAGGAAACCCACCCCCTGGAAGTCCGCGATCGGACGACCGAACTGCTCACGTTGCCTGGCGTAGCGCACAGCTTCGTCGAGCGCGGCCTGGGCCAATCCGACGGCACATGCAGCGATGCCCAGCCGGCCGCCCTCCAACGACGCCATCGCCGTCCCGAACCCGCGACCTTCCTCACCCCCGAGCAGTCGATCGGCATCGACCGGTGCATCATCGAACACGATCTGGGCGGTTGGCGACGCCCACATCGCGATCTTGCTCTCCGGCGGGGCGACGGTCATGCCCGGTTGATCGGCATCGATCACGAACGCGCTGATACCGCGCGCCCCGTCGTCCGAGGTCCTGGCCATGACCAGGTAACGGTCCGCGACCCCACCGTGGGTCACCCATGCCTTGGTGCCGGTGAGCCGGTACCCATCGCCGTCGCGCACGGCACGGGTCGTCAGTGCCGCGGCATCGGAGCCCGATCCCGTCTCGGACAGCGAGTAGGCCCCGAGCATGCTGCCGGCGACGAGATCGGGAACGAACCGCTCACGCTGCGCCGGGGTTGCGTAGGTGTCGATGCCCCAGGTCGCCAACGTGTGGACCGACAGCCCCATGCCGAGCGCGGCGAAGGCCCGGGTCACCTCCTCGACGACCATGAGGTAGGTGCGCTGGGAGACGCCGGAGCCTCCGACCTCGCCGGCGAACGGTAGGCCGGTCAGATCGAGGCCGGCGAGCAGGTCGAACAGTTCCCGGGGGAAGGTGTGCTCCCGTTCGTACCGGTCGGCGGCGGGCGCGATCCGTTCCGCGGCAACCTCCCGGACCATCTCGATGAGGGCCAACTCTGGCTCGGACAACCGATGCACGTGGCTCTTCCGATCTCGGTGCGGGGTCTCAGCGACCCTTGGCCGAACTGGGGGTCAACGACATCAGGACGCGTCGTGGTTCGTAGCCGAGCGATTCGAGGAAACGCTGGCCGTCCTGGTTGGGGGCCGCCACGGAGATCTCGACGACCGGCACCCGGGTGTCCTCCGCCCACTCCTGGATGGCGGCGAGCAGGCTGTGACCCACACCACGACGACGCGCAGCGCGGCGGGTGAACACCGGCCCGATGGTGCAACCGGTCGCACGCAGGGTGCCAGCCGCGTAGCCCAAGGGGGTCCCATCGGCATCGGTCGCCAGCCAGAAGATGCCGCCCTGTGGGAGGGCCGGATCCGGTACGGCATCGCTGGTCGACTCCTGTTCGCGCTTGTACTCGCCTGCGAGTGGACGGATCTCCTCGATGCGCGCCCGTCGAACCTGCACCTCAGCGTCTGCCATCTCCCACTCCCGATCCCGCGACCCCACCGAGCCGTCGCTGTGTCCCACGTCGACACGTCATCCTGCCACGATGACGTCCCGAGGACGATGATTGACCCGCTCGACCCCATCCTCGGTCACGAGCACGATGTCCTCGATGCGGGCGCCGTACCGGTCCGGGACGTAGATGCCGGGCTCGACCGAGAACGCCATGCCGGCTTCGAGCAACAACCGGTTGCCGGCCACGATCCATGGTTCCTCGTGTTCCTCGACGCCGATGCCGTGCCCGGTGCGGTGGATGAACAGCTCCCCGTACCCCGCGGCAACGATCGGCTCACGTGCCGCCGCATCGATGGCTTCGGCGGTCACGCCGGGACGGACCGCGGCGACCGCGCGCTCCTGGGCGTCCTCCAGGATCGCGTGGAGTTCGGCGTAGCCGGCCGGCGCGTCCCCCACGACGTAGTTGCGGGTGCAGTCGGAGCAGTAGCCCGCCCGTGTGCCCCCGATGTCGACCACCACGGCGTCACCGGCGGCAAGGACCCGTTCACCGGTCTCGTGATGCGGAGACGCACCGTTCGGACCGGACCCCACGATCACGAAGTTGACCTCGTCGTGGTCGACGAGGATGAGGTCCGCGATGTCGCGGCCGACCTCACGCTCGGTCCGTCCGACACGCAGCAGGCCGGGAACCTGTTCATGGACGCGATCGATGGCCGCCCCGACCTCCCGGAGTGCCTGTTGCTCCTCGGTCGACTTGATCATCCGGAGCTCACGCATCACCTCGGAGCCCGGGATCCACGTCGAGGCGGGGATGGCCGCCTGCAGCGCCAGGGTGAAGCTGGTCCAGAGCCGGTCCTGCACGGCGACGCGGCCGGCACCACCCCCGCCGACGATGCTGCTGACCAGCGCCATCGGATCGTCGGTCTCCTCCCAGGGACGGATCGTCGCGTACCGGTCGGCGCCGCTCTCCCTGGCCCGGGGTCCCTCCAACGCCGGTACGACGAGTTGTGGATCGCCGTCCGCCGGCACGACCAGGAGGGTCAGGCGTTCCAGTGGCAGGGCGTGGTAGCCGACCAACCAGCGCAGGTCGGCACTGGGACCGACCAGCAGCGCATCCACGTCGTCACGTTGCAGGACCGCCTGCGTCCTTGCCAGCCGTTCTTGGCTCACCCGGGCTCCTTCACACGACGGTGTCAGCGTAGGTGCTCCTGGTCACAGCTTGAGACGGAGGATCCCGGGCAGGACCTCGAAGCGTGCGGGTGTCGTACCGAGCACCTCGCCATCAGCCTCCACGGTCAGCGGTCGGGGCGCGTCGACCGTCACCGTCGCGGACCGCCACTCACGGGTGTCGGCCCGCTCCAGGTGGCGACCCGTGCGCAGCAGTCGGCCGGCCCGGACCACATCGGACACCTTGCCGCCCCATGACTGCACGTTGAAGGAACCGTCGGAGGGGATGGCCCGGGGCGCCACCCGCATCCCTCCGCCGAAGAACTGACCGTTGGCCACCACGACGTTGCAGACCGGTTCGGTGATCTGCCCGCCGTCGACGGTCACCGATGTCACCACCCGACGGAACCGACCCCAACCGACCACGATCCCGAGCGCGTAGCGGGCACTCCCCAGGCGTCGCGGCAGGTGTTCACAGGTCTGCACCACGGTGCCACCGAAGCCGGCCTCGGCGACGTTCGCGAACACGCGACGGACGGGATCGCCGTCGGTGCCGATGAGCGAGATGTGCCCGAGGTCGATCCTCATCGTGGCGTCCGTGGCCAGGTGCGTCGCCAACACCTCGGGGCGACGGTCGAGGCCGAACGTGCGCACCAGGTCGCTGCCGCTGCCGGCACTGACGATGCCCAGGACGGGGTCCTGGCCGCGGATCGTCCGGGTGTCCGCGTCGACGAGCCCGTTGACGACCTCGTGGACCGTGCCGTCCCCACCGACCGCGACGACGAACGTGCGGCCCTCATCGACCACCGCCGTCCGTGCCAGGTCGGTCGCCTGACCGCGCCCTCGCGTCTCGATGAGGTCGTAGTCGACGCCCCCATGCTCGAGCGCCGCGGTGAGTCGCTGGAGCACCGGATCCCGCCCCGCCCCGGCGGCCGGATTCGCGATCAGCAGCGGCGTGCCCAGGGGATGCGGCACGTCGATCTCCTGGGTCGGGATGGAGCGCGAGCCTAGTCACCGGGTCGTGCACAACCGGGACAGTTCCGGCACCGGTCCGGGACCCGAGCCCTCCCGCGGGCTCACGCCTCGACGATCCCCCGCCGCAGGCCGGCCATGGCAGCCCCGCCAGAGGTCGCCAGGTCAGCTCCACCGACGCTCCGGAGCTGTCCGACGAGATCGGCGACCTGCTTGATGTTGCGGACGAAGTCACCCCCGGTGAGCTCCAGATCACCCAGAGCGGTGTCCAGGTCGGAGCCCGATGCCCACCGCCAGGCCGCCGCCACGAATCCGGCATCCAGGTCGCGCAGCGGGCGGACGCCGGCCGTGCGCTCCCGATCGCGGAGTTCCTCCGCGAGCTCGAAGATGGCGTGTGCGGCTTGGTAGATGCCGACGGTCGGGAGTTCGGGGCGGTAGGTGGGGTCGCCGCCTCGGGGTTCGTAGAGGAAGACCGACGCCACGCCCGCGAGTTCCTGTGCGGACAACTCGTCGAGCAGGCCACGTCGGACCGCTTCCGCGACCAGCAGATCGACCTCGCTGTAGATGCCGGCCAGCAGCAGCCCGTCGTCGGTCGGCGTTGCGTCACCCGTCACGTAGCCGAGGTCACGCAACACGCGCAGGATCCGATCCAACTGCCGCACGAGGGACCCCGTGGCGTGCCGGATGGTGCTGCGAAGTCCGTCCGCCTCGGCGATCAACTCGTCCGCGCGCTCCTGCCAGACCACGTGGTCGTTGCGATCTGGACATCCGTGGCACGGGTGGGTGTGCAGCTGTTCCTCCAGCCGGAGGATCTCCGGGGAGGGCCCATTGTCCTCCGTCGGCTCGGTGGCCGGCTCCATGGCCTGGACCGCCGGCGGATCGACGCCACGCAGGGTGTTGCCGATGGCCCTGCGGTACTCCTTCTGCCTCGGGTTGCCGGACGTGGGCAGGCGGATGCGTTCGACCGGCTCGGGTGGATCGACCAGCTCCCGTGGCCCAACCCGGGTCAGCGCGTAGTCATCGGTCACCACCTGGGCCAGTGGGGTGCCGCCCTTGCTGAGCTGGATGCCGACGACCGCGGCAAGCCCCCGTCTGCCGACCCATGGCAGGTGCAGGACATCCCCGGGATCGAGCCGTGCGATGGCATCCCGCACCGCGGAATCGGAACGCCGCCGGCGCGACTCCGCCTCGTCGTGACGGAGCCGTTCGAGTTCCTGGTGCAGGGCCCAGTACGCGGCCCAGTCGCCGTGATCGCACTCCAGGCGGCTGGCGTACCCCCGGATCCCGTGCTCCAACTCCAGGAGTCGGTCGGCCTTGCGTGTGACCGATGAGTCCGCCTCGAACTGGGCGAAGGAGGCACCGAGCAGTGCCTCGGCCTCGCGCAGGTCGTGGTGGCGGAGCAGGTTGACCGCCATGTTGTACGACGGCGCGAAGGAACTGCGCAGCGGGTAGGTCCGGGTTCCGACCAACCCGGCCACGGTCGTGAAGTTCAGGTCCCGCTGATAGAGCACCACGGCGTGACCGACCGTGTCGATACCGCGGCGCCCGGCCCGGCCCGTGAGCTGTGTGTACTCACCGGGGGTGAGCAGCACGTGCGCTTCCCCGTTCCACTTCTCCAGCCGTTCGATGACGACCGTCTTGGCCGGCATGTTGATGCCGAGGGCCAGGGTCTCGGTCGCGACCACCACCTTCAACAGCCCTCGCTGGAAGAGGAGTTCGACCACCTCCTTGAAGGCGGGGACCATCCCGGCGTGGTGTGCCGCGATGCCGTCCAGAAGTCCGGCCCGCCACGATGAGAAGTTCAGGACGCGCAGGTCCTCCGCCGGGATGTCGGCGAGCATCGTGTCCACGAGCGAGGCGATCTCCTCGCGCTCCTCGTGATCCGTGAGCCGCACGCCGGACCGAACGAGCTGTTCGACCGCCTTCTCGCAGCCGTTGCGCGAGAACACGAAGAAGATCGCCGGCAACCAGTTCCGCGCCGCCAGTTCCGCGACGACCTGGGGGCGGGACGGCCACCGCAGCTTCACGTCCGGGGCCATCCGACGACCCTTGTTGCTGACCCGGTTGCGCTGCCGGGAGCGACGTTCCAGCATCACCACGTCGGGGTTGGGGATCCCCGCAAGCGCCTGCGATGCGCGCTCGCGGTACTCCTTGCTCGCACCCTTCTTCTTGCCCGCCCGGAAGGTGTCGTGGATCCGGTCGTTGACGAAGTAGTGGTGCTTGAGAGGCACGGGGCGTGCCTCCTCGATGATCACCTCGCAGTCGTCACGGACCTCGGCGAGCCAGCGGCCGAAGTCCTCGGCGTTGCTGACCGTCGCGGACAGCGCCGAGAGCTGCACGGAGGCCGCCAACTGGATGATGACCTCCTCCCAGACCGCGCCCCGCGAGCGATCCGCGAGGTAGTGCACCTCATCGAGGATCACGTGGCGCAGCGAGCGCAACGCCGGCGAAGCCTCGTAGATCATGTTGCGCAGCACCTCGGTGGTCATCACGACCACCGGCGCGTCACCGTTGATGGACCGGTCACCGGTCAGGAGCCCGACCCGCTCGTCGCCGTACCGCGCCGACAGGTCCCGGAACTTCTGGTTCGAGAGCGCCTTGATCGGCGTCGTGTAGAAGGCACGCCCTCCGTTGTGGATCGCGTCGTGGCAGGCGAACTCCCCCACGACCGTCTTGCCCGCGCCGGTCGGAGCGGCGACCAGGACCGATTGGCCGGCGAGCAGGCCCGCGATCGCCTGCTCCTGGAACGGGTCCAGGGCGAAGCCGACCTCGTCGAGGAAGCTCGCGATCAACGGAACCTCCCGGGTGAGCTGTCGTGTCATCCGCGGCGTCCTTCCTGGAAGCTCGTGAGTCCCGGCAGCGGCGAGACGTCGGCCCGCTGCCCATCCAGATCCAGGACCGACGCCCGGGCCGATGCGGTGAGCTGCTCGCTGCGCTGGCGGAGCCGACCAGCCTCCGTGAGGAGGTCGAGGCGGTCATCGGGATCGTCGATCTCCGCGGCGTGACGCAGCACCTCGACCGCGTCACGCGACAGGGTGACAGCCGTGATGTACTGGCGCTGCACCGGCCGGGCGGTCGCCGGCATGTCGAGCCCGGCCAGTTGCAGCAGGACACCATCGTACGAAGCCAGCCACGCCTCACCCCAGGTCTGTACCGGTACGGGGTCGCCCTCCTGTCGCAGGGCGACCAACCCCTCGGCGACGGGATCGCGCTCTCCGGAGGCGGAGTTCCAGATCCCGTCAGCGTCAAGCGCCAGGGGCAGGATCGCGGTCTGGATGGCCTGCGCGGCCCCGGCATCGGCGCCGGGCGAGCTCAGGCGGCCGACGACCACGCCGATCAGCAGCGCGATCAGACACGCCACCACCAGGGGCCCGAGGCGAAGGCGCGCGGACAGCCGGCGCCAGCGCAGCAGCAGCGGCGACCACGTCGAGGTCGAACGCCGGCCGGAAGGCGCGCCCGGCACGTCGGTCGGGGCATCACTCACGCGGCGCGCTTCCGCCGGGAGCGTTCGATGAGCCAGGCGGCCAAGATCGAGACCTCGTAGAAGATGATCATCGGGCCGGCCATGAAGAACAGGGTGATGGCGTCGTTGGTCGGCGTGATGAACGCCGCAGCGACCACACTGCCGAGGATCGCGTACGGACGGGCCTTGCGGAGTGCCGCGGCCTTGAGGATGCCCACCATGGACAGGAAGATCAGGATCAGCGGCATCTCGAAGACGATCCCGAACGCGATCGACATCGTCAGGAAGAACGACAGGTACTCCGACGCTGACAGCAGCGGTTCGATGCTCGGCCCTCCGAGGCCCAGCAGGGTGCGCAGACCGAAGGGGATCACCAGGTAGGCGAAGAAGATGCCTGCCGCGAACATGAGCTGGCTGATGGTCACGAAGGGCAGGGCGTAGCGACGCTCCTTGGTGGTCAGCCCGGGCGTGATGAAGCGCCACAGCTGGTAGAAGATCACCGGCCCGCCGATGAACAGACCGACGACCACCGAGGTCTTGAGCCGGACCGAGAACGGCTCCAACGGCGTCAGGGCGACCAGGGTGCAGGTGCCGTCGGGCCGGATGCGATCAGCGACATCGCAGTAGGGCTCCATGATCAGATCGATCAGCATCGGGAACAGCATGTAGCCGATCACGGTGCCGATCGACAGCGCGATCACGGCCTTGAACAACCGGTTGCGCAGTTCAGCCAGGTGCTGGAAGAGGGTCATCTCCCCCGGGAGGCCCGATCCCGGGGCGGCTTCGTCCGTGGCGATGGATCAGTGTCCCTGATCGGATTCCGAGGGTGAGTCGGAATCCTCGTCCGCCATCGCTTCCTTAGTGGCGGAGCGGAACTCCTTGATCGACGAGCCCATCGACTTGGCCAGGTCCGGCAGTCGTTTGGCACCGAAGAGCAGGAGCACGATCAGCAGGATGATGATCAGTTGCTGCCCTGTGGGGTTCATGGCCATCCTCGCTGGTGGTTGCGGCGGACCTGCCGGTCCCTGGTCGCAGGCCCTGTGTCCGCCTACCCCGTGAGCGTATCGCTCATCACGCCCGCACGGGCGTTCGCTCCATCGAGGGCAGGCTGGGGAGGGTTGGCAGCGACGTCACCCGGATCCCGGGGACCGTCGCTCCCGGCGGACCTGTTGCTCCTCCTGGAGGCGCTCGAGCGACGTCCCGACCTGATCGAGTTCTCGCGAGGTGATGTCCGCATCCCGTTGGATGCGTTCGAGATCGGGCAGGACCCGGTCGCGCAGGTCGGTGACATCGGCGGCGACCGCGGTCACGCTCCGCACGACGCTCCAGATCAGTACCACGAAGGCGACGAAGGTCAGCAACGCGGTCACGATCAGGATGACGATGATGGGCGTGGACACACAACCTCGGCGGTCGGATGGCACCGAGTCTAGTCGTCGTCGCGGGAGCCTCCCGGTGACCGCAGGATCCCAGGCGTCAGCGTCGCGGGCCGGTCAGGATCCCGAACCAGTCGTCGCTCTCGAGCAGCAGGTGGAGGTCCAAGAGGTCGTCAGCTGTGAGCGGCGCCCCGGCGGGCGGTGCCTCGGGGTGGGGCGGACGAGCGTCGACCGACGGTTCGGCGACCTGCAGGGCGACACCCCCCGTGATCAACAACTGCACGATGCGGTCGTCGGCCGGCTTGGTCACCGTGCCGGCACAGTCGGGGCAGACGAACCGGTACTGGCTGCCATCACCGACCAGCTCCGTATCGTCGTGGGCGACCTGGATCAGGATCTCGTCCGGGGTCAGCTCAACGTCCCCGCAGTCGGGACAGTTCGCGCGGATCCGGGTCATGACGCTCACCTCCACAGGTGACGGTCGGGGGTCTCCCCTTCCCATCGACCGGCGGAGGCGTCACCTATAGCGTCCGGTGGCCGCCGTCCTCAGACGTCGGTGGCCAGACGCAGGACCTCATCGCGCAGGGCATCGGGACCGACGACGCGGGCGGCACCACCCGCCATGAGCACCAGCCGCGCGATCCACCGTGGGGCGTCGGTCCGCAGGGTCAGGACGGCCCCACCGTCGTTCCGGTCCTCACGGGCGTCGACGACCACCGCCCCTTCCAGCCATCGGCCCTCCGGATCCACCTCGATGACCACCTCCAGATCGTCCGGCGCGGGGGCGTAGCGGGGCGCCGGCAGGTGGTCGGGCGCCGAAACGGCGATGGGCTGAGCCAGCGTCTCGATGCCGGAGGTGCGGTCGAGGCGGAAGGTGCGGCGTTCGCCGACGCCGTGGTCGTGCCCCTGGAGGTACCACACCCCATCCTGGATGTGCAGGGACCACGGATCGACCTCACGAGGGGCCGGTTCGGTGTCGGACCTTCCCTGATAGGTCAGTCGCAGCCGAACGCCGTCGCGAAGGGCCGCCCGGACGACGTCGAGACCCGGGACCTCGTCCGCGTCCAGGACGTCAGCGACGTCCTCCGGGATGCCGAGCGCAGCGCGGACCTTGTCGATCCCGGTTCGCAGGGCCGGCAGTTCCTCGCCGAGCGCGCCCATCACCGCGTCCACGGTCAGCACGAGCCGTAGGCCCTCGCTGGCGGTTGGCCGGAGCGGGCGGCGCAACTCGTCGGCCATGGACACAACGACCCGGTCGCCGACGAGTGAGACATCGAACAGCGCGCCACCACCCAGGCCGGGCAACCCACAGAAATCGAGGTGACCGAGATCACGACGGATGACGCTCGAGGGAACCCCGAACGCATCGGCAGCCTCGTCGAGGCTGGCCCCGGGCCGTTCGAGGAACCACGGCACGAGCGTCAGCATGCGCGCGACATCCGTCGTCGCACTCATCGATCGACCTCCTGGTCGACCGGATCCCGATGCGCAGCGATGACGGCCTGCAGGCCATCGGCCACCGACCGGGCGACCGCATCCGGAGCAACAACCTTCGCGCCGGGCCACAGGCCCAGCAACCAGGGCAGATCACGTGTGGGGTCGAGGCCCGGGACGCGCAGGACGGGTCGCCCGTCGACGGATGCACCCGTCTGGACACCGCCACGGGACTCCACCGCCCACCGGGCGGTTCCGTCCACCGCCAGGTCGACATCGATGGTCGCCAACTCGGGGCCCGACACCGCCGAGGCCAGGTCCAGGTCCTTCAGGGACTCGAAGGCCTTCGCCGGACCAACCGTCGTGGGACGTCCCTGCATCCGATCCAGCCGGAAGGCACGCTGCGCGTCACGGTCATGGTCCCGCGCAACCAGGTACCAGGATCCACGTCGCTGCGCGATGGCGTACGGGTCGACGGTCCGCCGCGAAACGGCACCGTCCGCCGCGCGGTAGGAGAACGCCAGCGCCGTCCGGGTGACGACCGCGTCGGCCACGGCGTCAACCGGGTCGGCGGCGATCTCCACGCGCACCGCTGGCTGCTCCTCGACGGGTATCGGGTCGGGAGCCCGCGCCACCAACTTGGTCAACGCCAGCCGATCGCCCTCGCCACCGGTGAGGTGGACGGCCAGGGCCAGGGCCGCGACCTCCTCGGCGGTCAGGTCGACATCGGGCAGCTCGTAGGCCCGTCGCTCGACCCGGTAGCCCAGGTCCTCACCGAACGCGACGTCCACCACCTCGACCGGCACCCCGAGCCGCCGGAGGTCGTCCTTGTCCCGCTCGAACATCCGGCGGGCCGACTCCACGTCGGACTGCTCGTAGAACCCCGTCCGTTGCTTGAGTTCCGCGAAGGTCATCGGCCGTCTCGCCTCGAGCAATGCGACGGTCAGGTTGACCAGTCGTTCGGTCTTCTGCGTCACCGTCGGCTCCCTGTCGCGAACCGCAGGGTAGACGCCACACCGGCGGTGACCGGGAGACCTCGAACCGATGTGCCCGCCTACATCGACTCGATCAGCCGGTCGACCCGCTCGTCCTCGTGACGGAAGGGATCCTTGCAGAGCACGGTGCGCTGGGCCTGGTCGTTGAGCTTGAGGTGGACCCAGTCGACCGTGTAGTCGCGCCGCTTGCGCTTGGCCGCCGTGATGAAGCGGCCTCGCAGGGCCGCCCGCGTCGTCGGCGGTGGCTCGGTCATCGCCGCGATGATCTCGTCCTCGTCCAGCAACTGTTGGACCCGTCCCTGTCGGACCAGCAGGTGGTACAGACCCCGATCGCGGACCACGTCGTGGTAGGCCAGATCCAGCATCTGGACGCGGGGATGACCCAGCGGCAGACCGTGCTTGGCCCGGTAGCCCTCGATCAGGCGGTACTTGGCGACCCAGTCCAACTGCCGGCCGAGCGACATCGGGTCGGTGACGAGCCGCTCCAGCACGAACCGCCACTCCTCGACGACACGCTTGGCCTCCTCGTCGGCGTCCGGGGTGGATTCGAGGTAGCGCTCGACACGTTCGAGGTAGGCCTGTTGGATCTCCAACGCGCTCATCTCGCGACCGCTGGCCAGGCGGATCCGGCGCGTGCCGGTCATGTCGTGCGAGATCTCGCGGATCGCCCGGATCGGGTTGTCCAGCGACAGGTCGCGCATGACGGCCTGTTCCTCGAGCATGCGGAGCACGAGGTCGCAGGTGGCCACCTTCAGCCACGAGGTGTACTCGGACATGTTCGAATCGCCGACGATCACGTGCAGGCGGCGGAAGCGTTCCGCATCGGCGTGCGGTTCGTCACGGGTGTTGATGATGGGCCGCGATCGCGTCGTCGCCGACGAGACCCCCTCCCAGATGTGCTCGGCCCGCTGGGACAACGAGTAGCTCGGTCCCCGCGGTGTCTGCAGCACCTTGCCGGCACCCGCGAAGACCTGCCGGGTGACCAGGAACGGGATCAGTGCCTCGGCCAGGCGTTGGAACTCACCGACACGTCCCACGAGGTAGTTCTCGTGACAGCCGTAGCTGTTGCCGGCGGAGTCCGTGTTGTTCTTGAACAACGAGATGCGCCCGGCGATCCCCTCCTCCGCCAGCCGTTGCTCGGCGGACAGCACGAGATCCTCGACGATCCGTTCGCCCGCCTTGTCATGGACGATCGCCTGCCGGGGCGAGTCACACTCCGGGGTCGCGTACTCGGGGTGCGAGCCGACGTCGAGGTACAGCCGTGCACCGTTCTCGAGGAAGACGTTCGACGAGCGCCCCCAGGACACCACACGGCGGAACAGGTACCGGGCGACCTCGTCGGGGCTCAGTCGTCGCTGACCCTCGAACGTGCAGGTGACGCCGTACTCGTTCTCGATGCCGAAGATCCGCCGTCGCACACGCGCCTCATCTCTGTGGATCCCGTCGTGGGGAACACGGGCAGGGTGCCGTGTCCGCACCGCATCCGCAGCAACCGGGGTTCAACCGTCTGCGTTGATCGCATCCGTCAGCGCCTGATCACGGAGCCGGAAGAACCGCCGCCGGGCCCGCGTGGCATCGAGCCCGGACACCTCGAGGTCACCCGGATCCATGCTGCGGCCCGAGACCTCACCCAATGCGGCCACGCAGACGTTGATGGCCGCGTCACGGTCCAGGTCCGGCTCCCAGCGGGACTCGAGCGCCGCCGTGAGCGGCTCGGTGTCGCCGCCGATCACGACGAACCGGTGCTCGTCGACGATCGAGCCGTCGTAGAGGATGTGGTAGAGCTCGTGGCCGTTGCGCCCGTCGGCGTCGTCATCCACCTCGGCGATCAACAGCTCGACCTCGTAGGGCTTGGCCTCGCCACCCATGAAGATCGACCCGAGCGCCTGCGAGTACGCGTTGGCCAGTGCCTTGGCCGTGACGTCCTCCCGGGCGTACTGGTAGCCCTTGACGTCGGCCAGGCGGATACCGGCGACCCGCATCGATTCGAACTCGTTGTACCGGCCGACGGCTGCGAACCCGATGCGGTCGTAGATCTCCGAGGTCTTGTGCAGGGAGCGCGACGGGTTCTCGCTCACGAACACCACGCCGGCGGTGTACTCGAGAGCGATGAGCGCCCGCCCCCGGGCGATGCCTTTCCGGGCGTACTCGGCCCGGTCCTTCATCATCTGTTCGGGTGCGACGTAGAACGGTGTGGCCACGGGTGCCTCGCTGGGTCGAAACGGGAACGGTGGGCGTGTGGGTCAGCTGCGGTGAGTCTCGACGACCGCTTCGACGTGTGCGGCGACCTCGTCATCCGTGAGCTCGCGGTAGCCGTCCTGGTCGATCACGGCCACGATCGGGTAGATGCGACGGATGAGGTCGGGCCCGCCCGTGGCACTGTCCTCCTCAGCGGCGTCGAAGAGCGCCTCGATCGCGGTCCGCGCCGCGACGTCGAGGTCGGCCTCAGGATCCGCCAACCGCTTGAGCGTCGCACGTGCCGCCATCGAGCCGGACCCGGTCGCCGCGCTGTTGGTCGCCCGGTACCGGCCACCGACCGGGTCGTACTCGAAGATCCGGCGGTCACCGGTCCGTCGATCGACACCCGCGAACAGGGGAACCACGACCAGCCCCTGCATCGCCATCGGGAGGTGCGCGCGCACCATCCCGGCGAGTTTGTTGGAGCGGCCATCCAGCGACAGCGGCTCACCCTCGACCTTCTCGTAGTGCTCCAGCTCGGTCGCGAAGATCCGGGCCAGCTCCATCGCGGGCCCGGCGGCGCCGGAGATGCCGATCGCCGAGGAGTCATCCGCCGGGAAGACCTTGCGCATGTCGCCACGCGAGATGTGGTGGCCCGCCGTCGCTCGGCGGTCACCGGCCATCACCACCCCGTCCCGGGCGACGACCGCGAGCACCGTGGTGCCCTCGATGAGCTGATCGCGGAGTTCCGCAGGCATCGGGCTGCCTCCGAGCAGTGGCGGTAGGGCCTGTGGGGCCTGCCGCTGGAGAGCGGCAACGAACGAGCTCCCGCCCGCGTCGAACGCCTGCGGCAGATCGCTGATGTGTTCGTTCGGGGCGAAGGTCACAAGGTTCTCCTGAGGACCGCGCGAGCCTGGGACCTCGTGCACCGTGACGGTCAGGGTCGGCCGCGCGTCGGCGTCGGACGGGATGTGGCGGGCTACTGCCCGCCCTTCTGGACGTAGCCGCGGACGAACTCCTCCGCGTTCTCCTCGAGCACGTCGTCGATCTCATCGAGCAACTCATCGACGTCGTCGACGACATCGCGGGCCTGGGCGTCCTCCGCGGCGACGGGCTCCTGCTCCACCGTCTCCTCGGGGGCCTGTTCGCCGCCGCGTCGGTGGGTCTGGCCTCCGTCGCTCATGGTGTCCCTGCCTGCCGTCGGGGGGTCGCAGCGTACCCGTGGGGTGCCCCTGTGGACCGGCGCGTGCGGCCGTGGCACCTGCCGATCAGCACGGACCGCGCGCGCACGTCACGCACGGAGCCGGTCGAGCAGGCCCGCACAGTCGTCGACCTCCTCGAGCAGCGCGCCCACCTGTGCCCGGGTGCCGCGCCCGGGCTCCATCATCGGGACGCGCTGGAGGCTGTCCCGACCGGCGTCCAGCACCAGGGAGTCCCAGCCGGCTGCCACCACCTGGTCACGGAACCGCCGGATGCACTCACCCCGGAACCACGCCCGGGTGTCGGCGGGCGGGGTGTGCACGGCAGCCGCGACCTCGTCGTCGGTCACCAGGCGTTCCACCCGCCCGCGAGCGGCGAGTCGGTGGTAGAGCCCCTTGTCGGGCCGCACGTCGTGGTACTGCAGATCGACCATCTTCAGCCGGTCGCTGGCCCAGTCGAGGCCGTGGCGTGTCCGGTAGCCCTCGAGCAGTTCCAGTTTGGTGGCCCAGTCCACCTGTCCAGCCAGCCTGCGCGGGTCGTCCTCGGCGGTGGAGAGCACGGCTTCCCAGCGGGCGAGCACCTCCTCGGCGATCGGGTCGAGGGGCTGCTCCCGATCCTTGACGTAGCGGCGCACCGCGTCGAGGTACCACCGCTGCAGGGCCAGCGGGGTGATCGTCCCCCCGCCATCGAGGTCCAGCGCCACCCGTCCGGTCAGGTCGTGGCTGACGGCGTGGAACGCGGCGACGGGTTCGGCCAGCACCGGCACAGCGGGCAGGGCGTCGTCCTCGATGGCGTCGAGCAGCAGCAGCATGGTGCCGACCTTGAGGAAGGTGGCCACCTCGCACAGGTTGGCATCGCCGTTGATCACGTGCAGACGGCGGTAGCGATCCGGGTCGGCGTGCGGCTCGTCGCGGGTGTTCATCAGCGGTCGCTTCAGCGTGGTCTCGAGCCCGATCTCCACCTCGAAGAAGTCGGCACGCTGGGTGAGCTGGAAGTCCACACCGGCGTCGAGCTCGCTGCCGATGCGTCCCGCGCCGGTGTACAGCGGCCGGCTGACGAAGAAGGGCAGGAGCTGGCGGGTGAGGCGGCCGAAGGGCACCGTGCGGGGGACGAGGTAGTTCTCATGGGTGCCGTAGGCGGCGCCCTTGCCGTCGGTGTTGTTCTTGTGGATCAGGACCCGGCTGCCGGCGGGCAGGCTCGCGACGGCCCGCTGCGCGGCGTCCGCCAGGATCACCTCGCCGGCCCGGTCCCACACCACCAGATCGCGGGCGTTGGTGCACTCCGGTGACGCGTACTCCGGGTGGGCGTGATCGACGTAGAAGCGCGCACCGTTGGTCAGCACGGTGTTGGCCAGCCCGAGTTCATCGTCGATCATCGGTTCACCCGACGGTGGCACCGTGCCGCGACGGGCGTCGTGCTGCGGTGACTCGTCGGTGTGGTCCCAGCGCACATCACCGGTGCCGGCGGCCCGGTAGGCACCCACCACCATCGAGGAGGCCAGCACGGGGTTGACGGGGCTGGGACCGTCCACGGCGATGCCGTACTCGGTCTCCACGCCGACGTACTTGGGGGTGCTCATCGGTGCCGGCTCACAGGTACTGCCCCGGGTTGACGTTCTCGATGGAGCGTCCGGGGACGTCCTGGCCCGACAGCAGCGTGCGGACGTAGACGATGCGCTCGCCCTTCTTGCCGCTGATCCGCGCCCAGTCATCGGGGTTGGTGGTGTTGGGCAGATCCTCGTTCTCACGGAACTCGTCGCGGATGGCGGTGAGCAGGTCGTCGGTGCGCAGTCCCCGCTCGCCGGTGTCGAGGAGCCGCTTGATGGCGAGCTTCTTCGCGCGGGCCACCACGTTCTCGATCATGGCGCCGGAGTTGAAGTCCTTGAAGTACAGGATCTCCTTCTCCCCGTTGGCGTAGGTCACCTCGAGGAACTCGTTGTCGGCGTCGGTGGCGTACATCTTGTCCACGGTGCGATCGATCATCGCGGTGACCGCCGCGGCGGCACCGCCCGCGGCGTGCACCTCCGGTTCGGACAAGGGGAGGCCGTCGTGGAGGTAGATGGAGAAGACCTCCCGGGCGGCGCGTGCATCGGGTCGGTCCACCTTGATCTTCACATCGAGGCGTCCGGGACGCAGGATCGCCGGGTCGATCATGTCCTCACGGTTGGAGGCGCCGATCACCACCACGTCCTTGAGGCTCTCCACGCCGTCGATCTCCGCCAGCAGCTGCGGCACGATGGTGGTCTCCACATCGGAGGACACCCCGGAGCCGCGGGTACGGAACAGCGACTCCATCTCATCGAAGAACACGATGACCGGGAAACCCTGGGCGGACTTCTCCCGGGCGCGTTGGAAGATCAGGCGGATCTGGCGTTCGGTCTCGCCGACGTACTTGTTGAGCAGCTCCGGGCCCTTGACGTTGAGGAAGTAGCTGGTGACGTCGGTGCGGCCCGTGCGCTCAGCGACGCGCTGGGCCAGGGAGTTGGCCACGGCCTTGGCGATCATGGTCTTCCCGCAGCCCGGTGGGCCGTAGAGCAGGATCCCCTTGGGTGCACGCAGCTCATGTTCGACGAACAGCTCCGCGTGGAGGTAGGGCAGTTCCACGGCGTCGCGGATGGCCTCCACCTGGTCGCCGAGGCCGCCGATCTGCTCGTAGGTCACATCCGGTACCTGCTCGAGCACGAGCTGTTCGACCTCTGCCTTGGGAACGCGCTCCAGTGCGGTGTTGGCCCGGGGATCGAGCAGGAGCGAGTCACCGGCCTTCAGCGGCAGCGCACGCAGGGGCGTGGCGAGGGTGACGACCCGCTCGTCGTCGGTGCGGCCGACCACCAGCACCCGTCCGTCGCCCAGCAGCTCGGCGATGGTGACCACCTCACCTCGGTCGTCGTAGCCGCCGACGGCGACGACGTTCATCGCGTCGTTGAGGCGGACCTCCTGGCCCGGCTCGAGCTCGGCCACCTCGACCTCGGGGCTGGTGGAGACCTCCAGCTTGCGGCCCGACACCATGACGGTGATGGTCCCCTCATCGTCACCGACGCCGAGGAAGGTGCCGTAGGTCTGTGGCGGTGCGGAGAGGCGCTCCACCTCCTCCTTCAGCGTGGTGAGCTGGTCCCGTGCGCTGCGCAGGGTCTCCGCGAGCTTGGCGTTCTGCGCCAGGGAGGACTGCAGCTGGCCCTTGGTCTCCAGCAGCCGCTCCTCGAGCACGCGGATCCGGGTCGGCGCGCTGGCCAGCCGGCGCCGTAGCAGCTCCGCCTCCTCGCGCAGGACCTTGAGCTCCGCGAGCACCGCGTCCGGGTCGTTCTCGTCCGCCGGCTCGGCTCGGGTCACGGGAGGCTGCTCGAAGGCGGTGCTCCCGGCGGCGAGGGGATCGGGATCAACGCCCGGCGGATCGAAGCCCTGGCCTTCCGGTGGCTGCTGCCGGTCGTCGCCGTCCCGCTGTCGACCCACCATGTGGTCTCCTCGCGTCGGGTGGCTGGCCCGCCCTCCCGTGACCGGGAGCTGGCGGGGCGTGGCGACGCGAGTGTACGAGTCGGACCGCGAGGTGGGCACCCGACTCGCAGGTGAGGTCCAGGCCGTTCAGGCGGTGGTGCTGAGCTCCATGGCCGTGTGGTCCTCGAGCCAGGTCGCCAGGGTGAGCCCGTCGTCGGTGGCGTTGGCGATGAACTGGGCGTTGCTGGTGATCCCCTCCACCGAGGTGGCCACCTCGGAGACCCGCGAGGCGACGTCGGCGGCGACGGCGCGCTGTTCCTCCACCGCGCTCGCGATGGACTGCTGCGCGGTGCGGACCTCGATGATGGCGTCGGAGATGAAGGCGATGCGCTCGCCGGCGGAGGAGCCGTGGTGCTGGACACCACCCACGATCTCACCGACCTCACGGGTGGCGTCGGATACCTCTGTGGCGAGCTTCTTCACCTCGTTGGCGACCACGGCGAAGCCGCGACCGGCTTCGCCCGCGCGGGCGGCTTCGATGGTGGCGTTGAGGGCGAGCAGGTGGGTCTGCCGCGCGATGCGGTCGATGAGCTTGAGGACCTCGGCGACCCGCTCCGTCGAGGTGGTGAGCTCGTTCATGGCCGCCACGGCCTCACCCGCGCCCTCAGCGGCCTTCTCCACCAGCGCGACGGAGCCCTCCGCCTGTTCCGCCACCTCCTGCACCGCGGTGGCCTGCTCCTCGGTGGCTGCCGCCACGGCGTTGGCGTGTTCCGCGACCCTCTCTGCACCGTCCAGGGTCAGCTGCGCCTGGGCGCCGGCCTCGATCAGCGTGCCCGTCAGTTGCTGGCTGACCGCATGGGGGTCGGAGAGGTGGCCGGTGTCGTAGCGCCGTCCACGGCGCTTGTGGAGGCGTTCCACGAGTTCGGTGGAGATGGTGAGGAACTCGCTCCCCGGCTCGAGCGCCTGGCGGGCCTCGGCCCGGCGTCCGGCGAGCCCGTGTTCCAGTGACGTTGCCGCCACCCGGTGGAAACGGGCGTGGAGGTCGAGGATGTCCTGGCGTTCACCGGCCTCCAGTACCCCGTCGGTCCCGCCGTGGAGCCACTTGCCGAGGTCGCACCGGTCGTCGAGTCGTGCCGTCTCCGGCACCAGGGTGACCGGCTGGCCATCGGCAGCCTTGTGCAGGTGCAGTTTCCACATGCCGTGCTGGGCGATGACCATGGTCAGGAAGCGGTCGAGTTCTTGCGCGGGGGCCTGCATCGTCGTCCTCACGGCGTCGGGGCAGCGGGCAGTGACCGGGTTGGGTGGTCGTGCCCCCCGTCGGCGGTCGAGCGTCCGACTTCAGCGGTCGCGGACGGACGCCCGCCTT
>Ga0207421_10002604_pt1 | contig 22245 bp, 18 predicted proteins | sample SodLakKL_010_SED_4_FD_187542 | JGI IMG/M metagenome (GOLD analysis project Ga0207421, IMG submission 187542) | Alkaline sediment microbial communities from Lake Tanatar, Kulunda Steppe, Russia - 8KL_010_SED (SPAdes) (version 2) | ecosystem: Environmental > Aquatic > Non-marine Saline and...
CGATCGTGGCGGGTGAACAGCAGGCAGTGCTTGCCGGCGGCGACCGCATTGTGGTGGATCTGCAGCGCCAGGGTGGACTTCCCGCAGTTCATCGTCCCGTAGAAGAAGTGCAGCTCGGCCACGTTCGGGTGCCTTCCGGGCGGTGGATCGGAGGTGGGGTTCTACCGCAGCAGCCGCCGCGGGCCGAACATCCGCATGCCCGCGACCGAGGGTCGCGGGCATGCGGAGGCGAGCAGGCCCTGCCGACGTGGTCAGCTGGAGAGGGTCGCGTCCAGCTCGATCTCCGCGCCGGTGAACAGCTTGGACACGGGACAGCCGTCCTTGGCGGCCTCGGCCTTGGCGAGGAACTCGGTCTCGTCGATCCCGGGCACGCTGCCCACGGTGCTCAGCACGATCTTGGTGATCTTCGGGGCCCCGTCGACCGTGTCGAGGGTGACCGAGGCCTCCGTGCGCACGGAGGTCGCCGGGGTGCCGGCCTGGGCCAGCATGTTGGACAACGACATGGAGAAGCAGCCGGCGTGGGCTGCGGCGAGCAGTTCCTCGGGGTTGGTGCCCTCGCCGCTCTCGAAGCGCGACACGAAGCTGTAGCCGCCGCTGAACGCGCCGCTACCGAGCGAGAGCTCGCCCGAGCCGCCCTTGAGGTCGCCCTGCCACTCCGCTGATGATGTCCTGGTCGGCACGTTGTTCCCTGTTCGTCGTGGACGCGTTCGCGTCCGTGATGGGAGATGGCGTTCCTCCCGTTCGGAGCACGCCGAGCACCGGTGTCGGACCGGTCGTGCAACCCGTGCGCGCCGTGCGAAGCGGAGGCTAGCGACGCCCGCGGATCGGTATCCCGTCCCACCGGACCCGTGACCCGCCCTACCCGCCTGCCTGGCCAACGGCCGGGAATTCGACCACGAAGCGAGCGCCGCCGAGCGCGGATCCCTCGATGGCGACCGTGCCGTGGTGCAGACGGGTGAACTCCCGGACCAGCGTCAGGCCGATGCCGGTTCCCGGCGATGCCGATCCGCTCGCGGCCGCACCCTGCTCGAAGGCCTCGAAGACGCTGTCGCGGAGCACCTCGGCGATGCCGGGGCCGTCGTCGTCGACGCTGAGCCGGACACGGCCGCCGACGGTTGCCACCTCGACGTGGACCACGGCCTCGTCGCCGGCGTGACGGAACGCGTTCGACAGCAGATTGGCCACGATCCGCTCGACCTTGCCCCGGTCGACCTGCGCGGTCGCCGCGGTGCCCGTGAACCTCACGGCGGGGCCACCCTCGTCGCGGACCGCGGCCCGGACGATCTCCGCCACGTCGAGCGGTTCGAGTTCGAGCGAGGTGACCCCCCGGCTCATGCGTTCGATGTCCAGCAGATCGTCGAGCAGTGCCTGCATCTTGGCCGCCTGCGCGTGCAACCGGGCGCTGAGTTCGACGATCTGGTCGGCCTCCAACGCCTCGACGTGGTCGCGGAGCGTCGCCGCGAACCCGGCGACCACCGTCAGGGGCGTCCGGAGCTCGTGCGACACGGCCTGCAGGAACAGGCGACGGAGATCGTCGACGCGGCGCAGCCGATCGGCGACCTCGCGTTCCATGTCGAGCGATTCGGTCAACGCATCCCGCACCCGCCGCTCGGCGGTCACGTCACGCGCGATCCCGAGCACGGCCTGCAGCTCGCCCTCAGGGCTGCGCAGGGGCACCTCGGTGACCGAGAAGATCAACCGCGTCCCGTCCGGGCGGGTCCAGTCGAACTCCAGGGGCCAGCGAGGGGTCGCCGACCGGCGGTTGGTGAGGAAACGCTGCGCGTCCTCCGGGGCGAGGTTGGTCTCCAACGGTGAGGCGTCGGCGGCCAGTTCCTCCTGGGAGTAGCCCAAGGCTTCGGCGAACGCCGGGTTGACGTGGTCGATCCGCAGTTCGGGATGGAACGAGAACCGGTACATCCCGACGTCGCTGCTCTCCGCCAGAGCGCGGAAGCTCGCCGAGAGTTGCCGCGCCTCGTGTTCGCTGGCGCGGCGCTGGCTGATGTCCCGGCCGACCGCGACCGTGCCGATCCGCTGTCCTTCGTGGATCAGGGCCGCGAAACTCATGCCGACGGGGATCGTGCGCTCGCCCGCCACCACCACCTCGAACTCGAGATGTCCGAGTTGCTCGTCCACGGCCCGCACGATGCCGGCGAGCGTCGCATCGGCATCGTCGGGCCGGAACAGGCTGGTCACCCGCATCCCGAGCAGCTCGCTCGACGACCTGCCGAACATCCGCACCGCCGCGGGGTTGGCCACCCGCACCACGTGATCGGTATCGATGGCGAGGGTCGGGAGCGGCGATGCCTCGATCAACGTCGCACCGAGACCGTCGAGTCCCTCCCAGACGCTACCGCCGGCCTCCCGTGGCCCGCCGGGCGGCCGGGACGGATCGCTCACCGGCGCCTCACCGGGTGATGTCGTCGGTCTCGCCGGGCTGTCCGAAGAACGGGATCCGGTCGAAGTCGAGGTCGTAGCGTTCCATCGCCTTGGGCAGGACGTCGGCGTCCAGCTTGCCGAGCTTCACCAGCTCCGCCAGGGTGCAGTAGGCGATCGACGCGGCGTCGATGCGGTGATAGCGCCGGAGTGCCTCACGGGTGTCGGAGCGGCCGAAGCCGTCGGTACCGAGCGCCGCGAACGGGCCGGGGATCCAGTCGCGGATCTGGAACGGCGTCGCCCGCATCCAGTCGCTGACCGCGACGTAGGGGCCTTCCGTGTCCTCGAGGATGCGGGTCACGAGCGGCACGCGCTTGTCGGCCTGCGGGTTGGTGCGGTTCCACGCCTCCGTGGCGGTGCCATCGCGCAGCAACCGGTTCCACCCGGGCGCCGACCACACGTCGGCGGAGACGTCCCAATCGTCCTGGAGCAGCTGCTGGGCCCGCAGCGCCTCGTTGATGATCGTGCCGGAGGACAGCAGGTGCGCGGTGTGTGCGCCCCCTGCCCCTTGCTTGAACCGGTAGAGGCCGTCGATCACCTGCTGGTCGTCGACGTGGCCGGGCATGGCGGGCTGCACCACGGGCTCGTTGTAGACGGCGAGGTAGAACATGACGTCGTCGCCGCCCTCGACGAACTCGTCGGTGTACATCCGCTTGAGGCCGTGCTCGACCAGCACCGACAGTTCGTAGGCGAACGACGGGTCGTAGGCCTCGACCCCGGGGTTGGACTGCGCCATCAGCAGCGAATGGCGGTCCTGGTGCTGGAGGCCCTCGCCGTTGAGCGTGGTCCCACCGGCGGTCGCGCCGATCAGGAACCCGCGCGAGCGCTGGTCGGCGGCCGACCAGATCGAGTCGGCGGTGCGCTGGAAGCCGAACATCGAGTAGAAGATGTACAGCGGGATCATCGCTTCACCGTGGGTGCTGTAGCTGCTTCCCACGGCATGGAAGGTCGACATCGAGCCGGCCTCGGTGATGCCCTCGTGGATGATCTGGCCGTTCTTGGCCTGCTTGTAGGACAGCAGCAGTTCCTGATCGACCGGCTCGTAGGTCTGGCCCAGGCGGTCGTAGATCTTCGCGGTCGGGAACCACGAGTCCATCCCGAAGGTGCGTGCCTCGTCGGGGATGATCGGCACGATGCGGTGCCCGAAGCCCTTGGTCTTGAGCAGGTCCTTGAACACGCGCACGAGCGCCATCGTGGTGGCGACCGGCTGGGTTCCCGATCCGGCCTTCAACGCGTCGTAGGCATCGTGGGGAGGCAGCTCCGGGACGGTGTAGGTGACACGACGTTCCGGGACGAACCCACCCAGCTCACGGCGACGCTCCTTGAGGTACTCGATCTCTGGAGAGTCCTCGCCGGGGTGGGAGTAGGGCGGGAGATCGCCCTCGAGGTCCTCGTCGGTGACGTCGAGGTCCAAGCGGTCACGGAAGGTCTTGAGGGCATCCGAGGACAGCTTCTTCATCTGATGCACGGCGTTGCGCGCCTCGAAGTCCGGACCGAGCGTCCAGCCCTTGACCGTCTGCGCCAGGATCACCGTCGGGGCACCACTGGTCTGGGTCGCGGCGGCGAACGCGGCGTGGACCTTGCGGTAGTCGTGCCCACCGCGGGTGAGCTTGCCGATGTCCTCGTTGCTCATCGGTTCCACGATCTTCTTCAGCTGCGCGTTCGCGCCGAAGAAGTCGTCGCGGATGAACTGCGGGCCGCGGGCCGGGTAGGTCTGCATCTGGCCGTCCGGGACCTCGTTCATCCGGGCGATCAGCGCGCCGTCGACGTCGCGGGCGAGCAGCTCGTCCCACTGCCGGCCCCACAGCACCTTGATCACGTTCCAACCGGCACCGCGGAACACGCCCTCGAGTTCCTGGACGATCTTGCCGTTGCCCCGGACCGGACCATCGAGCTGCTGCAGGTTGCAGTTGATGACGAAGGTCAGGTTGTCGAGTCCTTCACGGCTGGCGACCGCCAGGGCACCCAGGGTCTCGGGTTCCGCGGTCTCGCCGTCACCACCGAAGAACCACACGTGCTGATCCGAGGTGTCCTTGAGGTTGCGGTTGTGCAGGTACCGGTTGTAGCGCGCCTGGTAGATCGCGTTGATGGGTCCGAGGCCCATCGACACGGTCGGGAACTCCCAGAAGTCGGGCATCAGCCGCGGGTGCGGGTAGCTGCTGAGCCCACCCGGTTCGACCTCGGCCCGGAAACGATCGAGCCGTTCCTCCGACAGACGCCCTTCGAGGAACGCGCGAGCGTAGATCCCGGGCGAGGCGTGCCCCTGGAAGTAGATCTGGTCGCCGCCGCCGGCGTGATCGCGCCCCCGGAAGAAGTGGTTGAACCCGACCTCGTAGAGCGAGGCCGCCGAGGCGTAGCTGCCGATGTGACCACCCGTGCCGCGTTCGACGTTGGTGCGGTGCACCATGACCGCGGCGTTCCATCGGATGTGATGACGGATGCGGCGTTCGATGTCCTCGTCCCCGGGGAAGCGGGGTTCGCGTTCCGGTGGGATCGAGTTGATGTAGTCCGTCGTGGTCAACGACGGGATCCCGATGTTCTGCTGCCGGGCGCGCTCGAGCACCTTGAGCAGCAGGAACCGACCGCGTTCCTTGCCGTGCGCGTCGATGACGGCATCGAAGGACTGCAGCCACTCGGTGGTCTCGGCCTCGTCGATGTCCGGGTACGACGCCGGCAACCCGTCGGTGATGATCGGCTGCTCCGCGAAGTGCTGCTGTTCACGCATCTCTGCCACGCCACAAACCTCCGAGTGGGCCGGATGGACCGCGGACGGGCCACTGCCCCCAACGGTAACCGCTCGTCGGCGGACGCGCGGGCCCCGTGGCGGTACCGTCCGACCCATGCGTCGCGCCCTCACCACCTCGATCTCGATCGGCCTGTTGACCTTGCTGTCGGTGGGCTGCGCAGCCACGAGCGATCGCGTCCAGGAGATGCGCAGCGCCGCCGGCGAGCTGCGGGGAGACGGCAACGACACCGTGGACGAGACCGGCTTCTGCCTCTCGCTCGCCCGGGCGGCGGCCGCGATCGAGTCCGGCTCCCCGGCGACGGCCGAGGAGGCCACCGAGGAAGCCCTCGCGCAGGCGCCGGAGGGGATCGTCGACGACACCCGCACGGTCGCCGAAGCCGTACGCGATGCCCGCGACCAGGGCGAGTGGGATCCCGACGACCCGGAACTCACCGCCGCGGTCGAGCATCTCACGGAGACGGCACGCCAGACCTGTGCCCCCGGATGACGCTGTTGCTGACCACGCCCTCGCGCCGTGCCGAGCTGCTCGCGGAGTTCGCCGACGCCCCGCTGACCTACCCCGAACACGAGCACGGTGCGACCGCGGGCACGCTGCCGCCCGACGCCTCGCACCTCGACCTCGATGTCCCCATCGGACGGGGCGCGCGGGTGTTCGACCGCGCGGCGGAGGCGGTCCTCGGTTGGCAGATGCACCGCGGAGCCGGACTCGATGTTCGTGCCACGACCTCGCGTGCGCAGCCCGACACGCTCGTGCTGGTGACCTTCGTGCGGGGACTGCCCCTCGGGCTGTCGGCGCCGTGTCGGGTGCTGAGCGTCGCCGACGAACCCGATCGCCAGGGGTTCACCTACGGCACGCTCCCCGGCCACCTGGAGTCGGGCGAAGAGCGTTTCGAGGTGGTCCGCGACCCCACGGGGCTCGTCCGGCTCCGCGTCGTGGCGTTCTCCCGGCACGCTCCGGGCCCGGCGCGGTGGCTCGGCCCCCTCACCTCGTCCGGCCAGCGGATCGTCACCGGACGTTACGTCCAGGCCGTACGTCGGGCCGCCGCAGGGCGCTGACGCGCATCGGCGTGCCGGTGCTGGACGCCATCTGACCGTCCAGCGGCCGCCCCGACCGAACGGCTGAGTACGCTGTCAGCTCGACACGGCCCGCCCTTTGGCGTACGGAGAGCTGTCTTGGCCCGCACCAGCGCGAAACCCGTCACCCCCGATCAGCGCATCCGCGATCTCCGCAAGGAGTTCCGCGGGTTCGAACGCGAGGAGCCGGGCGCCGACCGGGCGGCGCGTCTCGCCGGGTTCACCCGCACCGCTCACGACGCGCGCCAACTGAACATGGCGATGCAGTCGGCCGCGCTGTGCCTCGAGGACGACCCCGACGACCCGGCGCTGTTGCTGGCGGTCTACGCGGAAGCCGACGAGACCCTCGAGGAACGGCTCTACGCGCTCGGGGACCTGCGGGACCTGGCCCGCTACATCGACCGGGCCGACCTCGTCACCCTCGCCGCGGAGCTCCAGCACGGTTGCGCCCGGCAGTGGGTCGAAGACGGCGACGACAGCGAACGGCGCTACCGCCTGCGAACCGTGCAGTCCGCCATCAGCCGCGAGGTCGCCGACGACATCCGTGATGCGCTGACCGACCCCTCCTGAGTCGGCGTGACCGGCCGCCAGGACACGCCGCTCCCGATCGAGTTCGGTGACGTCCGGCGGGCGGCAGCCCGCCTGCACGGTGTGGCCCACCGCACGCCGGTGCTGACCTCGCGCCACCTCGACGGGCTCACCGGCGCGTCGCTGCACCTGAAGGCCGAACACCTCCAACGCGTCGGCGCGTTCAAGTTCCGCGGCGGCTACAACGCCGTTGCCGCGCTCCCCGCCGAGGTCCGGGCCCGGGGGGTCGTCGCGTTCTCCTCCGGCAACCACGCCCAGGCCGTCGCCGCGGCCGCGCAGCTGCTGGAGGTGCACGCCACGATCGTGATGCCCCAGGACGCACCAGCGGTCAAGCTCGAGGCCACGCGCGGCTATGGCGCCGAGGTGGTGCTCTACGACCGCTACACCCAGGACCGCCTCGCGATCGCGAACGAGATCGCGAGCGACCGCGGTGCGACCCTGATCCCTCCCTATGACCACCCCGAGGTCATGGCGGGGCAGGGCACCACGGCCCTGGAACTGCTCGACGAGGTCCCGGCGATCGATCTGTTGGTGGTCCCGGTCGGCGGCGGCGGGTTGTTGTCGGGCTGCGCCGTGGCCGCGTCCGCCCTCGCTCCCGGCATCGAGATCGTGGGCGTGGAACCCGAGGGCCGTCGGGCGGCGCGCGATGCCATGGCGACCGGCGCGGTCGTCGAGGTCGAGGTGCCGCGGACGCTGCTGGATGGCCAGCAGACGCCCAACATCGGTGCGTTGCCCCTCCGGGTGCTGATGGCGTTGGTCGACCGCGTCGTGGGGGTGACGGATGCGGAGGTCGCTCACGCCGTGCGGCTGCTGGCGACACGCACCAAGCAACTCGTCGAGCCCTCGGGCGCGGCCGGGCTGGCCGCCGTGCTGGCCGGACACGTCCCGGTCGCCGGCCGACGCGTCGGGATCGTGCTGTCGGGAGGCAACGTCGCCGCGCCGAGCCTGGCGCGTATCCTCTCCGGCGAGCTGTGACCCTCCGACCATGGCCGGCGCGATACCGCCCTACCTACCGTGGCGAGCATGGTCGATCTCGAGCAGCTTCCGATCGGTGACGCCTCACCGCACACCGTCAACGTGGTCGTCGAGGTGCCGGTCGGCAGCCGTAACAAGTACGAATACGATCCGGAACTGGGCGTGGTGATCCGCGACCGCGTGTTGCCGGGCGTGGTGCGGTACCCGATGGACTACGGCTTCATCCCGTCGACCATCGCCGACGACGGCGAACCCGTCGACGTCATCCTCGCGGCCTACGACCCGGCTTTTCCCGGCTGCGTGGTCCGGGCCCGCCCGATCGGTGTGTTGGAGATGCAGGATGCGTCCGGCGCGGACCGCAACGTGATCGCGGTGCCCGACGACGACGATCGCTTCGGCGACATCCACGATGTCGCCGATCTACCCGAGGCGAACCTCCGCGAGATCTCCGACTTCTTCGAGGTCTACAAACAGCTCGAGGGCGACGAGCAGGTCCAGATCCACGGTTGGTCCGGCGCGGACGATGCGCACGGCCTGATCCGCGCCTCGGCTAGCCGACCGACCGGCTGACCTGCGCTCAGGACGCGTGCTGCCGGGCCCGGTGGTCGTTCCAACGGGCCCGTGCCACGCCATAGGCGGCGGCCGCACCCAGCAGGTCGCCCGCCTCCAGCGCGTCGATGGCCGTCCACAGTTCCTCACAGGTCCGATCGTCGCGGAGGACCTCGCTCGGGACGGTCCCGGCAACCCCGCCGTAGTCGAGTTCCAGCAACGACGAGGACTCGAACGCGTCCAACCAGGCCGCGACGTCGGCCAGTGCCCCGAGGACCTCCTCGCCGTCCTCGATGGTGGCCTCCACGACCTCCAGGGCGCGTTCGAGCCGGTCCTGGGCCTGGGCCACCGTGGTGAGATAGACCAGGCGCGCCCCCGCACCCTCCGGCGGGTCGGTGAAGCGCCGTTCGCGTGGAGCGAAGGCCACGAACCAGTGCAGCGGCACCGCGAACGGCTCGTCCAACACGTGCGGCGCGCGGCCCGAGGACGCCAACCGTTCGAGGCGACCGAGCGAGGCGCCGGCCGGCACGAACGCGTCGAACGCCCTCGGCGGCACCACCCGGCGGAAGCTCGCCAGCGCCACCGCGGCACGGAGTTCCAGCTGCAACGGGCAGATCAGGGTTCGCTGACCGGCACGTCGAACGATGGCCGCATCGGGTCCCAGTGGGGATCGACCGGTCACCAGACGGTTGACCGAGGCACCCGACTCCGCGGCCGCGACCTCGTGCCGGGTCAGGCCGCGTTCGTCCTGCACGTAGGACCGCCAGCGCTCCCGCTCGGACGGTGGGAACGCGTCGAGCGGAGAGAAGACCTTCAGTTGCGCGCGGGGAACGGGCATGCCCGCACGGTAGCTCGCCGTTAGGGTGGTGGGTGGCGCGCCGTGTGATCCGCGGGCCCACCACCCGCCGGTCATCGCGACCCGACCGACCGGCCGAACAGAGGAGAGAGCCGTGAGGGGAACCTTCGCGCGATTCGAGGGACACGAGCAGGTCGTCTTCGGCAACGATCCGGCGACCGGCCTGCGGTGCATCATCGCGATCCACTCGACCCGGCTCGGCCCGGCCATCGGCGGCACCCGGTTCCGGCCCTACGACTCGGACGACGACGCGCTGACCGACGTGCTCCGGCTGTCGACGGCGATGACCGCCAAGGCGGCGTGCGCCGGCCTCGATGCCGGGGGCGGCAAGGCCGTGATCATCGGCGACCCGGCGACCGACGCCAGCGAGGCGTTGCTGCGGGCCTACGGTCGCGTGATCGCGAGCCTCGGCGGCCGCTACGTGACCGCCTGCGACATCGGGACCACACCGGCCCACATGGCCACCATCGGTCGCGAGACCCGGTGGGTCACGGGCAAGGACCCGGTGGAGGGCGGCTCCGGCGACTCCGGGATCATGACCGCCCACGGCGTGCACCTCGCGATGCAGGCGGCGGCCGCCGCGGCCTTCGGTGATGCGACGCTCGCGGGACGCCACGTGGCCGTGCAGGGGCTCGGCAAGGTCGGCGGCCGCCTGGTGCGCCACCTCGTCGAGGAGGGCGCCAAGGTCACGGTCGCCGACGTCTTCGACGAGGCGGTCGACCGGGTCGCCGACCTGCCGGGCGTCGAGGTGGTCGGTGTCGACGAGGTGTTGCTGGTCGACGCCGACGTGATCTCACCGAACGCGCTCGGCGGGGTCCTCACCGCCGACACCATCGAGCGGCTCCGGGCGAAGGTCGTCTGCGGCGGCGCCAACAACCAACTGGCCACACCCGAGGACGGCGCACGCCTGCACGAGCGCGGCATCCTGTTCGCGCCCGACTACGTGGTCAACGCCGGCGGGCTCATCAGCGTCGCCGACGAGCTCCATCCCGGCGGACACGACCCGGCGCGGACCCGTCGACGCGTCGACGCGATCCCCGCCACGCTGACCCGCATCCTCGAACGCTCGCGGGCCGACGACGTCCCCACCGAGGTGGCGGCGCTCCGCGTGGCCGACGAACGCATCGCGTCGGTCGGCGGCCTCCGCGGCTTCTGGCTGCCGTGAGACCGGAGCCACCCCCGCCCGCTCCGCTCCGGCCCGCCCCCGGCCTGCTCCTCTCCCGCCCGCTCCGCTCCGGCCCGCCCCCGGCCCGTCACAACCGTGGCTGGCCACGGGTTCTCGCCACCCGCACCGGCCCTAGCGCCTCGGGTGGCTCGAGCACCGACAGAAGCCGTGGTGACCCACGGCTTCTCGCCATCCCGATGCCCCCAGCACTGCCCCGGGCGTCAGCCGCGGTCCACGATCCGGACGCGCGAGCGCTCGTGTCCATCGGCCGGCGCCGCGGCGCCCCCGACCACCACCTCGCCCAACACCCACGCGTCGGTGCCGCGGTCACGTAGCAGCGCAACGGCGTGCTCGGCCACCTCGGCGGCGACCACGGCGACCATCCCGACCCCGCAGTTGAACGTGCGCCACATCTCGGCGTCGGCCACCGGGCCGTGCTCCGCCAACCAGGTGAAGATCGGTGGTCGCGTGTAGCTCGCGGCGTCCACGACCACGTCGAGTTCGTCGGGCAGCACGCGCGGGAGGTTGCCGGGCAGCCCCCCGCCGGTGACGTGGCAGAACGCATGGACCTCCACCCCCGCCAACAGTGCGAGGCAGTCCGGGGCGTGGATACGGGTCGGCTCCAGCAGTTCCTCACCGAGTGGCCGCGGCAGCCCATGGTGCTCGGTGAGGTCCATGCCCTCGATGATGCGTCGGATCAAGCTGTAGCCGTTGCTGTGCGGCCCGGACGACGGCAGGGCGACCAGCACGTCCCCGGCCCGGACGCGGTGGGGTCCCAGGATGTCGTCGCGCTCCACCACCCCGACCCCGAACCCGGCGAGGTCGAACTCGTCGTCGGCCAGCAGCCCCGGGTGTTCTGCGGTCTCGCCCCCCACCAGCGCGCAGTTGGCCTCCGCGCAGCCCTCCGCGATCCCGCGCACCAGCGCGGCCACCCGGTCGGGGTCGAGCGCCCCGACGGAGACGTAGTCGTTGAAGAACAGCGGTTCCGCCCCCGAAACGACCAGATCATCCACGACCATGGCGACCAGGTCCCGGCCGACCGTGTGCAACACACCCATCCGCCGGGCGAGATCGACCTTGGTCCCCACGCCATCGGTCGAACTCACGAGCACCGGCTGCTCGTAGCGGTGCACGTCCAGCGCGAACATCCCGCCGAACCCGCCGATCCCGCCGAGCACCTCGGGACGCCGTGCGCCCTCGAGCACCGATGAGAGCAACTCCACACTGCGGTCCGCGGCACCGAGGTCCACACCGGCATCGGCGTAGGACAGCGGGCGAGGTGGTTCGGGGCGGTCCTCGGCCATGGCGTGGCGTCCGTTCCGTCAGTCGGATCGTGCGGATCATGCGGATCATGCGGATCGTGCGGGGGCCCACGGGGCCCGCGGCCGGGGGCTCAGGCGGGGTCGCGCGGGATCCGCCAGCGGCGGCGCCACGCACGTTCGGCGTCGGCGAAGGTGTCGAGCGGCTCGATCACGTCCTGGACGGCGCCGAGCAACTCCTCCAGCTCACTGGTGCTCGCCGCGACCTCGTCGACCTCGTTGCAGCCCTTCTCGGCCTCGTCCAGTGCCTCATGGCACTCGCGCCAGTCCGGGTCGAGCTCATCCAGGTGCCACTGGGGCATCCACGTGCGCGCGTCGACGATCGCACGTCGCAGGGCGTCGGTGCCCACACCGATGGGCGATGGCTCGACCCGGCCGGTGGGCAGCGTGCCGAGCAGGACCCGGCGTCCGCCCTCGATCACCTCGGCGCAGTCGAGGAACGCCCGCCAGCGCACGTGGAGGTCGTCGGGCAGGTCGGGTTTCCGCGAGAAGATGGGCATGTGCGCAGTATCCCGGATGTGCCGTGCCGGCCGCCAACCGAGCCCCCGCCCGGCCATCATCTCCGCGCTGGTGCCGCAGCGCCGAGGCGGCCACCGAACGTCGTGCGGGAAAGGGCGTACGCTGGGCCCATCATGACCTCACCGCTGCTGCCCCCGCTCGAGTCGCATCCGTTCCTGGATGCGCTGCGCGAGCGCGTCCTGGTGTTCGACGGCGGCATGGGCACCTCGCTCCAGGCGGCGGGCCTCACGGCGGCCGATTTCGGCAGCGAGGACCTCGACGGTTGCAACGAGATCCTGGTGCGTACCCGCCCGGACGTCATCGAGCGCATCCACCGCGATTTCCTCGACGTCGGGGTCCACGCCGTACAGACCGACACCTTCGGTGGCGCCCCGTGGGTGCTCGACGAGTACGGCCTGGGCGACGACACGGAGGAACTCAACCGTCTGGCCGCCGAGGTGGCGCGTCGTGCGGCCGACGACTACGCCGCTCCGGGCGACCCGCGCTTCGTGGTGGGCTCGATCGGCCCGGGGACACGCGCACCGACGCTGTCGCTCGGCAAGGATCCCGCGACCACGCCCGACTTCATCGATGTACCGATGATGGAGGACGGCTACCGCCGCCAGGTCCGCGGCCTGCTCGACGGGGGCTGTGACGCGATCCTGATCGAGACCTGCTTCGACCTGCTGCAGGTCAAGGCCGCCGTCGCGGCCACCAACGACGTGTTCAGCGAACGCGGGCAGCGGATCCCCCTGATCGTGCAGTTCACGGTCGAGAAAGACATCAACACCATGCTGCTCGGCACCGAGCCGCTCGCCGCGATCGCGGCGCTCGACCCGCTGTCGATCGACGTGCTCGGGATGAACTGCGCGACCGGTCCCGAGGACATGCGCGAGCACGTACGCACCCTCTCGCGCGCGTCACGCCTGCCGATCAGCGTGATCCCCAACGCCGGCATCCCCTACCTCGCCGGTGGCGACCGGACCGTCTACCCACTGGAGCCACAGGGCCTGGCCGACGCGCAGCGCGAGTTCGTGACCGACTTCGGGGTCGGCATCGTCGGCGGTTGCTGCGGCACGACGCCCGCGCACCTGGCCGCCGTGGTCCGGGCGGTCGAGGGGCTCGCCCCCCGCCCACGGGCGCTGGACCGACCGAGGATGGTGCGGCCGGGTGCCGGCGGCCGGTTCACCGACCCCAACGAGATCCCGCCCGACGAGACCCGCGAGGTCGTCCGCGTCGAGTACCGACCGTCGCTGGCCTCGCTGTACGCCGCGGTGACCCTCGAACAGGAGAACGCGTTCCTGGCGATCGGCGAACGCGCCAACGCCAACGGCTCGCGTGCCTTCAAGCGGCTGCTGCTCGACGAGGACTGGGAGGGCGCGGTCCAACTGGCACGGGCCCAGACCCGCGAGGGCGCCCACGTCCTGGACGTCTGCGTCGACTACGTGGGTCGTGACGGTGTCCCCGACGCGATCGCGATCGTGGACCGCTACGCCACCCAGTCCACGTTGCCCCTGGTGATCGACTCGACCCAGTCCGACGTCATCGAGGCGGCGCTGCTGCGTATCGGCGGTCGCGCGGTCATCAACTCGGTGAACCTCGAGGACGGGCGGGTCAAGGCCGACCTGCTCCTGCCGCTGGCCAAACGCTACGGCGCCGCGGTGGTGGTCCTCGCCATCGACGAGGAGGGCCAGGCCCGCACCGCCGACTGGAAGGTCGAGGTCTGCGAACGGGTCGCGCGGATCGCCATCGACGAGTTCGGGCTCGAAGCGCAGGACCTGATCTTCGACTGCCTGACCTTCCCGCTCGGTTCCGGCCAGGAGGACCTGCGCAAGGACGCCCGCGAGACACTGGAGGCGATCGAGCGGGTCAAGACGGCCGTCCCGGGCTGTTCGACGACGCTCGGGTTGTCGAACGTGTCGTTCGGCCTGTCACCGGCGGCACGGCAGGTGCTGAACTCGGTGTTCCTGAAGGAGGCGATGGACCGTGGCCTGGACTCGGCCATCGTGCACCCCGGCAAGATCCTGCCGCTGCACCGCATCCCCGACGAACAGATCCAGGTCGCCTCCGATCTGATCCACGACCGCCGCGGATCGGCGGGCATGGGCGGCACCGCCCCCGATGACTACGACCCGCTCCACCGGCTGATGGAACAGTTCGACGGCGCCTCCGAGGCCAAGGCCACCGCGGAGGAGATGGCCGCGCTGCCCGTCGAGGAGCGGCTCGAGCGCCGCATCATCGACGGCGACCGTGACGGCATGGAAGCCGACCTCGAGGAGGCGCTGCTCTGGCACCCGCCGCTGGCGATCATCAACGGGTTCCTGCTCAAGGGCATGGCGACGGTCGGTGAGCTGTTCGGCTCCGGGCAGATGCAGTTGCCGTTCGTGCTCCAGTCCGCCGAGGCCATGAAGGCCGCGGTCGCCTACCTCGAGCCCCACATCCAGGCGTCCGGCGAGTCGTCCCAGTCGGCGAAGGGCAAGGTGTTGCTCGCCACGGTCAAGGGCGATGTGCACGACATCGGCAAGAACCTCGTCGACATCATCTTCAAGAACAACGGCTACGACATCGTCAACCTCGGCATCAAGCAGGGGATCGACACGATCCTGGCGGCTGCGGAGGAACACGACATCGACGTGATCGGGATGTCCGGACTCCTGGTGAAGTCGACCGTGATCATGCGTGAGAACCTCCAGGAGATGAACACGCGGGCCCTCGCCGACTATCCCGTCCTGCTCGGTGGCGCCGCACTGACCCGCGGCTACGTCGAGGACGACCTGCGGGCGTTGTACGAGGGCGAGGTCTTCTACTGCAAGGACGCGTTCGAGGGTCTACGGGTGCTGGACACGGTGATGGAGTCCAAGCGGGCGGGCGAATCCACCCCCGTGGAGCTGGCGGGACGCAAGGAGCGACGCAAGCCCAAGGTCACCCGGGCCGTGGAGGAACCCCCGGTCCGCGACGAGTCCGGTCGTCCCCGCTCCGCGGTCACCACCGACGGCGATGTCCCCGATCCGCCGTTCTGGGGCCAGCGGGTGGTGCGCGGCATCCCGATCGGCGAGGTCGCGCCGCTGATCAACGAGGTCGCGCTGTTCCGCAACCAGTGGGGATTCACCCCGGGCGACGCGTCACCCGAGGAGTACCGCGAGATGCTGGAGGCCAGAGCGCGCCCGGTGCTGCGCGAGTGGCTCGCCCGCGCCCGCGCCGAGAAGGTCGTCACCCCCGAGGTCGTCTACGGCTACTACCCCGCCAACAGCGACGGTGACGATCTGATCGTCTGGCACCCGGACGCCCCGCTGGAGAAGGAGCTGACCCGTTTCAGCTTCCCCCGTCAGGACCGCGGCCGCTTCCTGTGCATCTCCGACTTCTTCCGCCCGGTCTCCGCCGGCGCGCCGGACGTGCTGCCGGTGCAGGTCGTGACCATGGGTCGCAAGATCAGCGACGTCGCGCAGGGGCTGTTCGCGCAGGACCGCTACCAGGACTACCTGTTCGCCCACGGGTTCGGCGTCGAGATGGCCGAGGCACTGGCCGAGCTGTGGCACCGACGCATCCGCGAGGAACTGCGGATGGCCGACGACGATGGCCCCACGGTGCAGGACTGGTTCCGCCAGGGCTACCGCGGCTCACGCTACTCGTTCGGCTACGCGGCCTGCCCGGACCTGGAGGATCAGGAGAAGCTGTTCCAGCTGATCGATCCGGGGCTGATCGACGTGGAACTCACCGACGAGTTCATGCTCCACCCCGAGCAGTCGACCTCGGCCATCGTCGTGCACCACCCGGAGGCGAAGTACTTCAACGCCCGTTGACCTCGCCCCCGGCTCGCGCCCAGACCCGTCGGTGTCGCACCTCATCGTCGGTGTCGCACGAGCCCCTCATCCACGGGCTTCCCGCCCGACCCTGAGCTCCAGGCGCGACGACGACGCGCGCCGAGGTGCACCGCTGCGGCGGTGCACCTCGGCGGTACCGGCGGCGCGGGGCCGCCGGGATGGTCCTAGCTCTCCTTGCGGGCCTGGCCCTCGTAGCCGGCCTGCTGCTCGCGCTTCTTCTGCGCTTCCGCTTCCGCGCGCTGAGCCTCGTCTTCCTTCTGGCCCTTCATCTGTTCGGCCTGGCCCTCGCGCTGCTGGCTCTCGTCGCCCGTGACCTTCCCGGCTGCTTCCTTCGCCATGCCCTTGGCCTTGTCGGCCATACCTTGATCGTCGCTCACTGGGTGCTCCTGGGTCGTCGGGGACGCGTCGGATCGTGCATGCGTCAACCCTGAACGTGCCAGGCCCGGGGCAACCGGGCCACGCCCCGCTCCCCCCCGACGGACGGGTGACCCTACGACCGGTCACAGCGCCCGGACGGGGTCGGATGGCCATAGCGGATGCGAAAGCTAGCGTGAACTACCTCACGAGCACGCCGGAGCCGCCATGCCCTCCTCCCACGACCACCCGCCCGAGGTCCTCGACGTTCCGCTGGAACTCGCCCCGGCCGATTGGGACCCACGACAGATCTACTTCCTCCTGACCGGCCTGGTCATCCCACGCCCGATCGCCTGGGTCTCGACGGTCGACCGGGAGGGGACGCCCAACGTGGCACCGCACTCGTACTTCAACCTCGTCGCGCACGACCCACCGCACGTGATGTTCTCGTCGAGCGGCGTGAAGGACACGTTGCGCAACCTGCGTGCCACGGGGGAGTTCGTGGTCAACCTCGTGAGCATCGACCTCGTCGAGGAGATGAACGCCACCGCCGCCGATCTACCACCCGGCATCGACGAGTTCGCGTGGGTCGGTCTCGACTCCGCCCCCTCCGTGAGCGTGACCCCGCCCCGCGTCGCCGGCGCGAAGGCGCATCTCGAATGCCGCGTTGCGCACGAACTCGAGGTCGGCAACGGTCATCTCGTCGTCGGCGAGGTGACCCATCTGCACGTCGACCCGGGCGTGTGGTCCGGCGGGCGGATCGATCCGGCCCTGCTCGACCCGGTGTGCCGACTGGCCGGAACCTCCTACGCGTCCCTGGGCGAGGTGTTCGAGCTGCCACGCCCGAGCTGGTCCGAGGTTGCGCACGCGCCCCCGGAGGACCGGGTACCGCGCCGCTGAGACGCCGGCGTCAGCCCTCCCCGTCCGCGCCCTCCTCCCACTCGACCCACCGCGCGCCCTCCTCGAGGTCTTCCGCATCCGGACCGTCGCATACGACGCGTTCGAGCAACGCCGTGTCGTCGCTGAACTCCAGCACGCCGACCCGCTCGTCGACGATGTCGTCGACGTGGACGACCGCGACCCGCCACCAGTCCGTCCCGTCGTGCTCCCAGAGCACGCCCACGTGCTCCGTGCCGACGTAGCCGCGGGTGAGGCAGCCGGAGGGCCGTCGGCTCCACAGGTCCTGCATGGCGGCGGGCAGGTTCGCGATGTCGTAGCCGAGCAGGCCCGGGGCCTCCGCATCGGGCGAGACCACCTCGAGCAGCCCGTCCAGGTCGCGTGCGTTGAAACGTTCGGCGATCGCGTCCAGCGCATCGGCCTCGCCGTCGTCGCGTAGTCCGGCGTCGAGATCGTCGGTCAACAGATCTGCGTCGGGGTCATCGAGGTGGATACCGTAGTCGTCGGTGCCGATGGTGTGCGCGAGGCCGTTCGTGCTCTCCTCATCCGCGCTCGGGTCCGGATCGAGTTCCACCTCGTCGATGCGGTCGAGGCCCGATTCGGCCGCCGCCTGGTATCGATCGACCTCACTCACCCAGTACCTCCTGCGTCGGTAGGTGCGGCCCTGCCCGTGCTCCGCCACTCCAAGGCTGCATGGTCGTGGGCCGGATGACAAGGGTCCGACGTCGTGAATCCTGGTGGCCGTGCGGCTGGCGGTGAGGCCCTTGACCGGCGAGGATGGGTGAGCAACACCCTGACCTGGTGCGTAGCCGCCACCGATCACCCGAGCCGAGGACGCCACCCGATGGAGCACACGTTCGATCACGTCCTGAAGGACGGCACCACCGTCCACGTGCGACCGATCCGCCCCGACGACGGGGAACGCCTACTCGGCATGTGGTCGCGGACCTCGGCGGAATCGCGCCGGTTGCGCTTCCTCGGCCCCTTCAACCTCGACGAGCACAACGTGCACCGCTTCACCGACCTCGACCCCGATCTGCAGTACGCGGTGGTGGCCACCCGCGGCCGCGGCGAACAGGAACGGATCGTCGCCGTCGCGCGCTACGAACGCGATCCCGACCAACGCGATCACGCGGAGTTCGCCGCGCTCGTGCAGGACGACGAACAGGGTCGCGGCCTCGGCACGGTGCTGGTGCGCACCGTCGCGATGGCCGCCGAGGAGGCGGGCATCACCAGCCTCTCCGGTGACATCCTGTCCGACAACGTGCGGATGCTGAACCTCGTGCGCGAACTGGGGCTCGAGTTCACCTCGGGTAGCGACAGCGGGGTGGTCCGATCGGATCTCGAGACCAACATCACCGACCGTTTCCTCGACGTCGTCGACAAGGAGGAACGTGCGGCCGCCCAGGCCGCGCTGAAGCGGTTCTTCCGCCCGGAGCGGGTCGCGGTGGTCGGGGCCTCGCGCGACCGCCACGCCATCGGTGGACTGCTCCTCGACAACCTGGTGCGTGGCGGGTTCGGCGGGGTGGTCTACCCCGTCAACCCCAACGCCCCCTACGTGCAGAGCATCACGGCCTATCCCTCGCTCAGCGATTGCCCCGAGGTGCCCGACCTCGCCGTGATCTGTGTCCCGGCGCCGCTGGTCAACGACATCGTCGACGAGGCGGGAGCTCTGGGTGTCGCCGCGGTCTGTGTGATCTCGTCCGGATTCGCCGAGCTCGACGAGGCGGGCAAGGCGTTGCAGGACGACCTGGTCGAACGCGCCCGGGGGCACGGCCTGCGCGTCGTGGGCCCCAACGGCATGGGTCTGCTCAACGGTGCCGCCGACGTGCGCATGAACGCGACCTTCTCGACCACCTTCCCCAAACCCGGCCGGGTGTCCATGTCGTCACAGTCCGGCGCGTTGGGCTTGGCGGTCCTCGACCACGTCAACGCGCTCGGTCTCGGCATCGCGACCTTCGTTTCCGTGGGCAACAAGGCCGACATCTCCGCCAACGACCTGCTGATGTACTGGGAGGACGACGACGACACCGACGTCGTGCTGATGTACCTGGAGTCGTTCGGTAACCCGCGCAAGTTCTCCCGGATCGCCCGTCGCCTGTCGCGCAACAAACCCATCGTCGCGGTCAAGTCGGGCCGCACCAGCGCCGGGGCTCGCGCCGCCTCGTCGCACACCGCCGCGATCGGGACCGGGGACCGGGCGGTCGAAGCGCTGTTCCGGCAGACCGGCGTGATCCGTACCGACACCCTGGAGGAGATGTTCGACGTCGCCACCCTGCTCTCCAACCAGGGTCTACCGAGCGGCCGGAAGGTGGCCGTGCTGACCAACGCGGGGGGGCCGGGGATCCTGGCCGCCGATGCGCTCGAGTCCAACGGCCTCGAGGTGCCGACACTGTCGGACCGGACCACCGACGAGTTGCGGGCGTTCCTGGCTCCCGAGGCGGGCGTGGGCAACCCCATCGACATGATCGCCTCCGCCACGCCGGAGACCTACGGGCAGGCACTGTCGGTGGTGGGGGCCGCCGACGAGATCGACATGGTGTTCGTCATCTACATCCCGACCGCGGCGACCTCCACCGCAGCGGTCGCCGCGTCGTTGGTCGCTGCCGCCGCGGAACTGCCCGACTCGGTGCCGGTCATCAGCGTGTTCATGACCGCAGACGGGATCCCGGAGGCACTCGCGCGAGCCAACATCCCGACCTTCGCGTTCCCCGAGGCTGCCGCCCGGGCGATGGGCCGGGTCGCGACCTACGCCCGCTGGCGACGGACCCCGCTCGGCTCCGTGATCGAGCCCGAAGACATGGACCGGGACGGGGCCCGCCGCATCGTCGATCGGGAACTGCGCGCCGCGACCCGCGAGGACGGGGCGGTCTGGCTCACGGCCGACAAGGCGGCAGCGGTGCTCGGCGCCTACGGCGTCCCGCTGGCCGCCGCCGAGATGGTCACGAGCCCCGAGCAAGGCGCCGAGGTCGCAGCCAAGATCGACCGACCGGTGGCGGTGAAGGTCGCGTCGTCGATCCACAAGGCCGACGTGGGCGGGGTCACGCTCGATCTGCAGTCCCCCGAGCAGGTCGCGGAGGCGATCACCGCGATGCGTGCCTCGCTGGCCGAGCAGGGCCTCGAGCAACACGGCGAGACGCTACTGGTCCAGGAGATGATCGGTGACGGGATCGAGATGGTCGTGGGGGTGACCCACGACCCCTCCTTCGGGCCGATCGTGCTCACCGGGGCGGGTGGGACCCTGGTGGAGCTCCTTCGTGACGTCAGCGTCCGGATCACGCCGCTGACCGATGTCGACGTGGACCAGATGCTCAGCAGCCTGCGCATGGCACCCTTGCTGAGCGGTTATCGAGGCAGCGCACCCGCCGACGTCGCGTCCCTACAGGACCTGCTCTACCGGGTCAACGCCATGGTCGAGGATCTTCCCGAGGTCGCGGAACTCGATCTGAATCCGGTTTTCGTCCGAAGCGAGGGGGACGGTGTCGTCGTCGCCGATGTCCGGATGAAACTGACCCCGACGGAGAGTCGCTCGTGACCCGTATCGATGATCTGCTCGCCGCCGGGCCGACCACCTCGTTCGAGTTCTTCCCGCCCAAGACCGATGCGGGGGATGCCACGCTGCGCCAGACCCTGCGTGAACTGGAAGCCTTGAAGCCGTCGTTCGTGTCGATCACCTACGGCGCCGGGGGTGGTACCCGCGACCGCACCCACCGGCTGGTGGTCGACATCCTCGAGCAGACCTCCATGCCACCGATGGCGCACCTGACCACCGTGTCACACACCCGCGCCGAGCTCCGCGACATCCTCGAGCGGTACCGCGACGCCGGGGTGCGCAACATCATGGCGTTGCGCGGTGATGCCCCCGCGGACGCCGACGAGGTGTTCTACGCCGTCGAACACGCGGCCGGACTGGTGGAACTGGCCCGCGAGGTCGGTGGGGACCGGTTCGCCGTCGGTGTGGCGGCACACCCCGAAGGCCATCCCGCCTCCGCCGACCTGGCCATCGACCGGCGCCACCTGGCCGCGAAGCTGGCCGTGGCCGACTTCGCGGTGACCCAGTTCTTCTTCGACGTGGAGGACTACGTCCGCATGGTCGACGACCTGGCGGCGCTCGGTTGCGACAAGCCGATCGTGCCCGGGGTCATGCCGGTCACCAACGTCCGGCAGATCGAACGGTTCGCCGAGATGTCGGGCGCCGCGTTCCCCGTCGAACTCGCCGAACGGCTCCACGCCGTGGAGCACGACGAACAACAGGTACGCCACATCGGCGTGGAGGTCGCAACGCAGTTGTGTGCGGACCTGCTCGAGGCCGGAGCGCCGGGACTGCACTTCTACACCCTGAACCGGTCGACGGCGACGCAGAAGATCCACGCCAACCTCGGCAGCTGGCAGACGGCGTGACCACGAGGGTGCGCGCGACCGCCCGCCCACGGAACGACCACTCTTTGACAGTATCTGCCACTCTGCGTGCACGTACCGCACGGATCGGGGCATCCCCGTCACCTCGGGACCGGCTACGACGCTGACCCTGTAACGACCCGAGGATCCTGCGATGAGCTTCCTGTTCCACCTCAAGGCCTTGCTGGGCAGCAAGGTCGCCGCCATCACCGGAGCCGCCGTACTCCTCGGCGCCGGCGCGGCGATCGCCAGCCCGGCCACGCCGGTCCTGGAGATCGTGCCCGCCAGCGACAGCGACGAGGTGACCGACGACGGGAGCGAGGCCCACGACGCGATCGACGACGCGACCGATCACGAGGCCCGCACCGACGAACTCACGGAGACCTCGACCCACGAGCCTGCGGCGGTCGAAGAAGCGGAACTGAAGAAGACGGACGCACCCGGACAACTCGAGGCACCGGTCGAGGTCGCTCGGGACGCGAAGGACGACGGCGAGAAACGTTCCGAGGTCGCCGAGGCGGTCCACAACGCACTGTCCGGGGGCCTCTCACCCGGCGACGAGGGCTTCGGTC
>Ga0207421_10002606_pt1 | contig 22244 bp, 13 predicted proteins | sample SodLakKL_010_SED_4_FD_187542 | JGI IMG/M metagenome (GOLD analysis project Ga0207421, IMG submission 187542) | Alkaline sediment microbial communities from Lake Tanatar, Kulunda Steppe, Russia - 8KL_010_SED (SPAdes) (version 2) | ecosystem: Environmental > Aquatic > Non-marine Saline and...
AAGTTCAAGATCAAGGCTTGCCGGGTTTCGAAGAATGCAGCGTACCTGGCGTACGTGTATGTTTACAAGGCGTAAGCCGCAAATTCTGAGAAATTGCGCGTAACGCAGATATTGGACTTTTACTAAGCTGTCAACAATGGTGACCGGCTTGAAAAACACCATAACCCCGGTTTCTTCCCGCTTCTGCTTTGACACGCGGGACCATGAACTCCTTTCGATCATCAATGAAATGGTCGACGGAGACAAGTCCGTTCTGCACGAACAGCGACGCTTTTTCCACCAGCTCCATCCGCGTGGAATCAAGGAAATGGCGGAATCCAGGGGGCTTCGAATCGCATATGCCGTGGCCCACCTGCTCGAGTCCCTGGACACAGGCGAAGTGTCCCGGCGTATATGCGCCCTCAGGGCGCTGCGCGACGAAGTTCTTTGCAGCACGGAGCAGGACCTGCAGATGAACACAGCCCGCGTCCTGATCGAGATCATGAAAGACCTTGTTCGTGCCACAGGCAACTATACCCGTCAGCTTGAACTGGCCCACGACTTCCGCCAGGCGGCTTCCGGAAAGCCCCGGATTGTCCGCTTTTTCCTGAAAAAATACCGGCTCCTGGAAATGCCTGAAGAATGGAACCACCTTGCTTTTGATGATCATGTGCATGACGCCAACACCAAGGGGCGGAAATCGGCAACTCACCTGATCATGGATGCATGGATCAAGGGAATCCGGAGACTGCGGGTAATCTACTACAATTTTATCCGCCCGGACAGCGCCGCCGAACTCATGGATGCGGCGGCCATAATGGGTATTGAAGTCCGCATCGGCATCGAGTTTTCGGTTTCCCTTTACGACGGATTCGCACAGATCATATGGGTCCCCCGCGGATTTGCCGATGCAGACGATTTTATAAGGTTTTTATCGGACGATGCCGTGGACGCGCTCATGGACGACGGGGGAGAGGTATCGGACTTTCAGCGCAACCAGATACTCGGCGCCCTGGAAATCTTTAACCGGGTACACCGGCCCCTTATCGCTGACAAATTCGGCATCGACTTTCCGGAACTCGATACGGCCGACTTTCTCTCCGGAATCGACAGCGGCCAGGCATCCCTGCTCCACCTTGCCAAATTCATCCATCGCAAACTCATCCCGGCATTTCAGGCGAAGACCGAAACGCTGCAAACGGTTTACAAAAACAGTGAAAACGATGAAAAAAGGCGAATAGAAGCCGATATTCGGGAAATGGACCGCTTTGACCTGGATACAATCCATGATGCTTACCTGAAACCGGCTTTACAAAATCAGCCGGCAGAAGAGTTGCCGGCCCTGATGAAACATTCTGCCCATGATTTGATCGAACGCCTGGACCGGCTCCGCTCCGGTTACCGCATTACCCTGAACCTGACCCATATGAAAGCGGAAGATGTACTTGAGATCCTGTATGAGTGCAAAGGGTTCATTACGCGCCTGGAAATCTTCAACCTCAAGGATCACGCCGACGGGATAACCGGGAATATCCCGGCAATCCATGAGCTTCAGCAGTGCATCAACAACGGCAACGTTATTCATCTGAAGCGGATCATCACCGATATCATCCGAAGACTCGAGGCCGATCCGGCCCCGACCGCAAACGCCCGCGCCCGCAGGATCAAGGAAATCCTGGCGGACATCGGGTCTTTGAAAGCCATGTATAAAAACAAATCGATCAAGGGCCGGATCGGCAGCGATTCAACGGGATATTCACCGCGGCTTTACGGAATGGGACTCGCCGTTCTGGACTCACTGCCGCCCCGCGCACGGAGGCAGATCGCCTCGGAGCATGATATGCCCCGCCTCATTATCCCGTTCCATGTGGGCACCGCCCTTCGTAAAACCTGCCGCATGGACAGCAGCCAAACCGGCTTCTTTTCTTTTTTGGCAAAACAGGTACGAAACATACCGGGATGCCGGTATTTCGGACTCCCATCCCGCGAAGAATGGGTTGCCCGGGTGGATTCCATCCGGATGGCGGAAAAGGGGAATATAATAACCCTTGGAGGCGTGCAGAAGGAAGCGTCAAATGGCCTTGCTCCGGAGGCGAAGCCGACAAAATCGCAACAAAGCAGTCAGCCGTGGCGATACCTGCAAACCCGATGGAAAAACCTGTTGAAGCTGACCGCCGGGTTTTTGCCGGCATTTTTGACATTTCTGCTGACCCATGACTGGTGGTTGCTGATGTTTTTCGGTGCTTTCATATGGTTCGGCATCACAGGGGTCCGAAACATCCTTCAGGCTGTGGTCGCAGGCGGCGGCGTCCGCAGTACCTCCATGCTGCGCTGGAATGATTTCGTCAGTTGGGAAAGGCTGGTTGACTCGCTCATGTTCACCGGCTTTTCCGTCCCCCTTCTCGACTATCTGGTCAAAACGGTGATTATGGACAAGGGGTTTACCGTAACGGCAGATGCCGCGCCGCTTGCTTTGTATTCGACCATGGCGCTTGTCAACGGGATCTACCTGACCGGCCACAACCTTTTCCGCGGCCTTCCAAGAAAAACGGCGTTTGCCAATTTTTTCAGAAGCGCGGTCTCCATACCCGTCGCCTTCATATTGAGCAGCCTGGCGGGCGCTGCGATGACTATCGCCGGGGTGACGGGCGTCGGCATGGTTCTGCAGAGCTGGGCTGCCGTGATTTCGAAATTTTCTTCCGACCTGGTTGCCGGTTTTATAGAAGGCGCGGTCGACCGGGAAAACAACATCCGCAACCGCGTCAAAGACTATCAGCAGCGAATGAACCAGTTTACGGATGTATACGCGAAACTGGAAATACGTTTTCCCGAAACCGACGTCTATGAGCTGCTCGAGAGCCCCCGTCGGTGGTTCGAATTGTCGGATCCGGAGTCAAAGGACCTGATCCGCATAATGATCATCAATTCCCTGGATCTTTTGTACTTCTGGATGTACCAGCCTCGGGCCCGAACGGCTTTTTCCGGACTGCTGGCGGATATGCCGGCGGAAGAGCGCAGGGCAATCATCCAGGCCCAGAAAATTCTCGGCATGGAACGTGAAATCAGCCAGATGTTTATCGACGGCATAGCCGGACGCAATTTCTCCAGACCACTCGCGTTTTATCTCGCGCACTCCGGGAACTATCTCGACGCCGTCGACCAGCTTAACCGTTCGATTGAAAGAACTGTGCGCCAAAGAAAGGAGAACCTGCCATGAAAGATCAAAACAGACTGCTGGTACTGCTGGACGGATCCGAGCGGGCACTGGATGCCGTACGATATATCGCTTCCATGAAAAACCTGGCATCCACGAGTATTGTCATACTTTTCAATGTATACTCCCACCTTTCCCAGGGCTATCTCGACATGGAAATACAACCCGAAACCAGCGAGGGAAAAACCCAAATCGATTCCTGGCGGATCCTTCAGGAGAACGGGCGGATGCGGTACATGCAACGTGCCGAAAAAATATTGAAAGAAAGTGGCGCCGAAAACGTTGAAATCCAGGTCCGGAAAATCATCCGGGGCGTAGCCAGGGACATCCTTACGGAAATCCGCGAGGATTATTCCGCAGTGGTAATGACCAAAAGGGGGATGGGACTTCTGGCCGGGCTTCCCGTGGGCAGCGTGGCCAACAAACTGCTTCAGAATATATCCGCTACACCCGTGATCCTGGTTGCCGAAAACGCTCATCCGAACCGGGTATTGATCGGCGTCGACGGCTCGGAAGACTCCATGCGGGCCATTACCTTTGCAGGCAGGATCCTGGGCCAGGGGCACACCATCGGACTGGTTCACATCACCAGAAGCACTTCCGATTCGGATTTCATTATGCCCCGAACGGATATCGAACGCATAAAATCAAATATGGAAAAAACCTTTGACAACATGCAAAAGGAACTCATAAACAAAGGCATCCCGCCCGATAATATATCCCGGGAAATTATCGAAGACGCGCCCAGCCGTGCGGGCGCCCTGCTGTCGGAAGCCGGCCGGAACAATTATGGAACGATTGTTATCGGCAGGAAAGGACTTTCAGGAACACGCGAGTTTTTCATGGGACGGGTTTCCACCAAAATCATCCAGATGAGCAGCAACTATGCGGTATGGTTGGTATGACCTGATCTGAATTCAGGTATGGCCTGAAAGCGGCAGGTGGAATGCCTTTCACGGCCACCGCCGCACTGCGCATTCATCATTCGATCTTCGCATGAATATCCAATACCGCCTCAACAATCATCGAAAAGGACCTGTCTATCGTTTTTCGGGCGGCGGCGGTAATACCGGAGCCCGAAGCGAAACACTCCCCCTGAACGGAAATAACCCAGGCCGGCAGTTTTCTGCGGTATAATGACCAGACCAGTCCGAGAAGGGCCTCCGGTTTTAAAGTATTTGTTTTTATATAAAAGCCATCCGTTTCCGCCTCAATTTTTCTGCATCGCCATCCCCCCGCAAGCGGCCCCCCCGTTGCAGCAACGAAAAAAACCGCATCCGCATACCTGAGTTCCACGGCGATATCAGGGGTCAGCCGGCGCCTCGTCAGAAACCGGAAAGAATCCGCAACATGAAGCACTTCTTCCAACCTCCCGACCACAAAGGGGCCGATTCCATCATCCTGGTTCTCTGCGTTTCCGTAACCCACAACGAGTATCCCTGACGCCTCCTTTTCCTGCTTTTTCCGAACACCCTGAGTGTTTTCATGGAAGTTCATCAAGACGCCCTCCATCCCGCTTAAAACCGGCAAGATCAAGCTTTACTTCATATTCCCCCGTTCCGTGATGAGGCTTGATTTCAAACCCCATTTTCCTTGCCATAGCCAGCATTTTTGAGTTTTCGGGTAAAACGACCGCCCACACTGTTTTGAAATCCTTTTCGCAGGCAAAGTCCAGGCACCGTTTCAGCAGTGCTGCACCGATCCCCTTTCCCTGCCAACGGTCCGCCACAACCACCGCGAACTCTGCAGATTTCCGGCTTCCTTCACTCATAATCCGGCTGACGCCCAGCATTTTTTCCGTCCCGTCGGGGGATGGCGCAAGCGCCGCCATGGCGATCTCCCGGTCGTAGTCGATCTGGGTGTAGCGGGCCAGCATGGAGGGGGGTATACGCTTGATAATATTAAAAAAACGAAAATAAACGGTCTCCGAGGACAAGGTACTGAACATCTCTTCCAGAAGCGGGGCATCCTCCGGGCGAATGGGGCGAAGCGTCAGCCTTCCCACGCCTTCAATGTTTACTTCTTCTTCGTACTGATTCGGATAAGGGCTGATAACAAGATGAAAGGGTGCTTCCACCTCCGGCAATGCAACCACCGCCCGGGCATCCGCGGCAACAACCCGGCCATTGTCCACAGCCAGCGGATTGATCTCCACCTCCCTGATTTCCGGAAAATCGACAACCAGTTGAGAAAGTCGGACCAAAAGCGATTCGAGCTGCAGGATATCCAGCGCCTTGCGGTTTCTGTACCCGCTGAGCAGCCTGTAAACCTTCGTTTCCTCGATCATGCGCCGGGCCAGCAAACGGTTGAGGGGGGGCAGTCCAACGCAACGATCCTTGAGTATCTCGGCCAATGTGCCCCCCAAGCCGAAAAGCAATACCGGCCCGAAATTTCCGTCCTTCCTGGCCCCGACGATCAGCTCGAACTCACCTCGCGGAAGCATTTTCTGTACGCTGATGCCAAAGCGGGATCGGGAATTTTCTTCTTTCCCCCGCTGCCGGATTTGATTGAATGCCGCGAGCACCATATCCGGGCCCCGGATATCGAGCACCACCCCGCCCATATCGCTCTTGTGAACGATTTCCCCTGAAACGATTTTCATAGCGACGGGATAGCCGATCTCTTCGGCAATATGGACCGCTGCTTCCGCGTCATCGGCCTGCGCGGGGAGGTTGACCGCGATACCATAGGCCATCAGAAGCTGCTTGGCCTCGATCTCGTTTAGGAGCCCGCCTTTTCGGGCAAGCCCCGCATCGACAATCCGGCGTGCGGCCCGGCGGTCAAATTCGAGCCGATCCGGCAACATTCGCGGGACCTGCTGCAACGCTTCTATATTCCGGCGATAGTGATAGAGATCAATAAACGCCCTTACCGCCCGTTCGGGAGAATCGAAAGTCGGAATACCGGACCGGTTGAATACTGCCCGCCCGGCATCCGCATCCTTTCCGCCCAGCCAGGCGGTAAAAACCGGAAAGGATATATCTTTCAAAAATTCGGAAAGGATATGCGCCGTACCGTCGGGTTGCGCTGAGGTAAAGGGAACCTGCATGATAAGCAAACCATCCACTTCATCTGCGCATACAAGAACTTCGGCGACCCGCCTGAACCGTTCCGGGGTTGCATCGTCCAGGATATCAACCGGATTGGATCCGCTCCAGCCAGTCGGCAGCACCGCGTCCAGTTTTTCAATAGTCTCCGGGGAGAGACTCGCAGGTGATGCGCCGAAATCATGAAGCGCATCGACGGCCATTATACCCGGCCCCCCAGCGTTTGTAACAATTGCAAGTCCGCTGCCCTTCGGAGCGGTTTGCTTGCCGATAAATGCCGTGCAGTCGAAAAGCTCGGCAAATGTTTTGACCCGTACAATCCCCGCACGTTTGAAGGCGGCATCATAGACGGCGTCTTCACTTGTCAGCGATCCGGTGTGGGTCACCGCGGCAGCCGCCCCCTCCTCGGAACGGCCGGATTTGAGGACAATAATCGGCTTGATACGGGATACTGCGCGCGCAGCACTCATGAAACTGCGAATTCGCGAAAGATTTTCCATATACATTACAATGCTGCCGACCTCCGGGGCGCTGCCCAGATAATCAATGAGATCTGCGAAACCCACATCGAGCATTGTACCTGTATTGATAAAATAGCTGAAACCGATATGCTCCCTGCCCGCAAAATCCAGAATGGCCTCGCTGATGGCACCGCTTTGGGACAGAAAAGCCATTTTTCCGGGCACCGGCATGCGAGCGGAAAGACTGGCATTCAGTTTTTTCCTTGCTGCAATAATACCCTGGCAACCCGCCCCCATCACCCGCAACGTGCTTTTCCTAAGCACCCTCTGGATTTCTGCATTTAAACCCATGGTTTCAGCACCCCTGCCGCCGGACGGAAGCAAAATCACCCCGCCGGCGCCTTTGGCTGCACACTGTGCAATCATCTCGGGAACAGCTGAAAGGGGTGCGTCAATCAGAACCAGGTCGGGCGCTTCCGGCAAATCGCGAACCGAACGGAACGATTTGCAGCCCGATAATTTTTCCGACCCGGGATATATGGAGTATATGCGGCCTGAAAACCCTCCGGCTACAAGGTTCTTCAAGGCTGTCGGGCCATGGCCCGGACCATTGACGCCAAAACCGAAAACCGCCACGGACTCCGGAGAAAACATTCTTTCAAGGTTTTCAGCGCTCATGACCGTCTCCTATATAACTTCAGGCCGCATCATCCGCCGTGCGATTGCTTCCGGCCGGAACCCGGCAGCTTTCATGTACAATTCGGACAACGAGTAAAAACAATTCAGCAAGTTGCATGCCACCTGCTGAATCCGGGCTGTAAACCGCTTAACAGGTTCATCCATATTAACGATATGCATGCCATTGTCAGAATCGGCTGATTCACGATGCTTTTATGGATCCGTGTGCCGGCGGCAGGCTTCCTGCATACGCCAATCGTGTCAACTAATCGGAGACAATGTGTCTTCATCTGCATGACAATCGGTACCCGGATTTCCTTTCCTGAACCAAAGTATTGTGAACTGAGGTCTTAAGTACGGTCTCGTTTATTCCCGGGGTTTTTTTAAAATGACAGAGACCGGATCAGACCACCCGTGAATGCTGAACATATCGCAGGGAACCACCCGGAACAGCGCTTGAGATAATACCGGCCCGGTTTATGCAGTGGTTTTCACAGAGTGATCAATCGCTGCATTTTCGATTCCCCTGAAGAGGAGGGCGCAGGTATGGAAAAAACCGGAAAAGGTCCTGTTGACGAGACACAAATTTCGGAAGTGCTGAATCAGAAGGCAAACACGGATAAGAACCTGGTACGCGAAGTGCTTGCCAGGGCCCGGGAAGCAAAAGGGCTTAGCAGCAATGATGTGGCCGTCCTTTGCGCTGTCAGCGACCCGGCTCTTCTTATGGAAATGTTCAGCGCTGCCAGGGAGGTCAAGGAAACAATCTACGGACGCCGGCTGGTTTTGTTCGCTCCGCTCTACGTTTCCAACTTGTGCGCCAACGAATGCCTGTATTGCGCCTTTCGCGCGAGCAATACCCGACTGCTCCGCCGCACACTGACTCAAAACGAAATCCGGCGGGAAGCGGAGATTCTCGTATCCCAGGGACACAAGCGCGTGCTCCTGGTCGCCGGGGAATCCTATCCGGCAGAGGGCTTCGACTACATTGCAGAAAGTATCGCCACAATCTACGATACCCGGATGGGAAACGGCGAAATACGCCGCATCAACATTAACATCGCTCCCCTTTCCGTAAACGAATTCCGCAGGCTGAAGGATGCCAAAATCGGCACTTATCAGCTGTTTCAGGAAACCTACCGCAGAAAAACCTACGCCAAAATGCATCCAGCCGGCCCCAAGGCGGATTACGGCTGGCGCATAACCGCCATGGACCGCGCCATGGAGGCGGGAATCGACGATGTGGGCATCGGGGTGCTGTTCGGCCTGACAGACTGGCGCTTTGAAATCCTGGCTTTGATGCAGCACGCGGAACACCTGGAAAAAAACTTTGGCGCGGGGCCGCATACCATAAGCGTTCCGCGCCTGGAACCGGCTTCAGGATCAACAATCGCGGCCCACCCTCCCCATCCGGTCAGCGATGCGGACTTCCGGAAAATCGTCGCCACCCTCCGCCTTGCCGTGCCTTACACCGGCATGATCATGAGCACCCGGGAAACGGCCAACCTTCGGCGAGACACCTTCGCACTGGGTATCTCTCAGATCTCTGCCGGCAGCCGGACCAACCCCGGCGGCTATCTGGAAAATGAAACAGAGGATGCCGACGGGTCGCAATTCCAACTAGGCGACCATCGGCCGCTCGACGAAGTGATCCGTGACGTTGCGACCTTAGGCTACATCCCCTCCTTTTGCACCGCATGCTACCGGCTGGGACGTACGGGGGGCGATTTCATGGATCTTGCGAAACCCGGCAAAATCAAGGAACACTGCGATCCAAACGCACTGTCGACATTCACGGAATACCTCTTTGATTACGGATCGGAGGAAACCCGCGCCGCGGGGGATCAGTTGATCCGCAGCACGCTCGCCGCCATGGAGAACCGCCCGAAAAGAACTTCCGAACGCCTGCTGCGTTTGGTTCACGAGGGGAAAAGGGACTGTTTCTGCTGATAATAGCGATACCAATAACCGAGGAAAGGAAAAGGGTATGATGAGACAAGCGCCAAAGAGCTTCCGGCTTCACATCGGTATTTTCGGCCGACGCAACGTGGGAAAGTCAAGCCTCGTCAACGCCGTTTTCCGTCAACAGGTCTGCGTTGTTTCGCCGGTTGCGGGCACAACCACCGACCCCGTGGAAAAGCCGATGGAACTGCTCCCCCTGGGCCCGGTCCTGTTCATCGATACAGGCGGCATCGATGACGAAGGTGAATTGGGGGATCTGCGTGTGGACAAGACCCGCCGGGTCTTCGATCGTACCGATATCGGGGTTGTGGTCACCGATGAAGGAGGATGGGGAACGTACGAAGAGGCAATCCATGGTGAGCTTCAAAGCCGGGGCATTCCACTGGTGGCAGTTTTCAACAAGTCAGACTGCACGGCCCCTTCCCACGGCACATTGAAAAAGCTGCGCGAAGCTGGAATTCCGGTGATACGGACCGACGCGCACAGCGGCTGGGGACTTTCGGATTTCCGGCAGGCCCTGATCGACACCGCGCCGGACGCATATATCGACCAGGAGGGGATTTTTACCGATCTCGCAGGTCCGGGGGATCTGGTCGTCCTGGTGGTCCCCATTGACAGCGAGGCGCCAAAGGGCCGGCTTATCATGCCGCAGGTCCAGTCGATCCGGGACCTGCTCGACATCGATGCTTACTGCATCGTAGTCCGGGAGCGCGGCCTGAAAAAAGTGTTCGGTTCGCTGAAATCGACCCCCAGGCTGGTTGTAACCGATTCCCAGGCCTTTTCGGGCGTTGCGGCGGATACTCCGCCCGGGATACCGCTCACCTCCTTTTCCATTCTGTTTGCCCGCTTCCGGGGCAACCTGCCCGCCCAGGTGGAAGGGACCATGGCCATCGATGATTTGCGTTCCGGCGACCGGATACTGGTGGCGGAACACTGCAGCCACCATCCCATCGGAGAGGATATCGGCCGTGTGAAAATTCCCCGGTGGATGATCCGGTACACAGGGGCAAAGCTGCGATTCGATCATGTCCGGGGGCACGACTTTCCCGACGATGTATCGGCCTACAGCCTTGTCGTTCACTGCGGCGCCTGCACCGCCAATCGTCGGGCCATGCTGACGCGGATCATGCGGTGCCGCCGGACGGGTGTGCCCATTACCAATTACGGGCTGACCATCGCCTTCAGCCTGGGCATTCTCGAACGGGCCCTGGAGCCGTTTCCCGCTGCCCTGGAAATATACAGGACCAAAAAACAGAAAAAAAGATACCTGGCTTTTAAAGGATATGCCAGCACTTCCGGCGCCTCCGTTATAGAATAGACGATGGGTTCGTAAAAAGTTCGACTGAACTCAGTTCAAGGTCCGATATCCGCGCTGCACGCAGTTCCCGTAGAATCTCGCGTCCGCGAAAGACTCTGCATTCTTTGAAACTGCGAAAACCTCGATCATGAATTTTTTACAAATCCGTCCGACGCAGCCTTTTTACCAGCGGCTCAATAAGATAGCCGGGAGGCAGACGGAAATATAGGGACTTTTATGAGATACGAAGAAATCAAATCATGGCTCGCGGAAGACGATCCCCAACGACTTAATCGGCTCTGGGAGCGAGCGGACGGTTGCCGGCGAATAAACGTCGGCGATTCCGTTCATTTGCGTGGCCTTCTTGAGATTTCCAACCATTGCTGCCGGATGTGCACGTATTGCGGACTGCGCGCCGGAAACCGGGATCTTGTCCGCTACCGTATGGACGAAAATGAAATCATGGCCTGCGTTTTTCAGGCCCTTGCCGCCGGGTACAAAACGATCGTGCTTCAGGCCGGCGAGGATTACGGAATTGAAAGCCGGCGGCTTGCGGGAATCGTGCAAAGGATTCGTTCGGAAACCCCCCTTGCCGTCACCCTGAGCATGGGAGAAAGGCCCGAAAAAGACCTTGCCCTGTGGCGCAAGGCCGGCGCAGACCGGTATCTTTTGCGTTTCGAAACTTCCGATAACGCGCTCTACCGCCGGATCCATCCGGCAAAACCGGGAGATACCCTTCACAGAAAAGACATTCTGCCCATGTTAAAGCAGCTTGGGTACGAAACCGGCAGCGGCGTCATGATCGGCATACCCGGCCAGGACTACGGGAGCCTCGCCCGCGATATCCTTCTTTTCCGGCGGCTCGATCTGGATATGGTCGGCGTGGGCCCCTTCATTCCGCATCCCGCAACACCGCTGGGACAGGATGCGCTCATGAAGCCTTTGAAGGAGAGCCAGGTTCCTGCAACCGATACGATGACGTTCAAGGTTATCGCCCTTACACGACTGGTCTGCCCGGAAGCCAATATCCCCGCGACGACCGCCCTGGCAACGATCAACGCAGCGGACGGCATAAAGAAAGCCTTGCAGCGGGGCGCAAATGTCGTGATGCCAAATATCACCCCAATTCCATACCGGGAGTTCTACGAGGTGTACCCGGGCAAAGCCCGCATCGCAGACAGTGGCAGCCTTCCGGAAGCTGACGGCGTATACCGCTGGATATCCGAAATCGGCCGCAGCGCGGGCACCGGACAGGGAAGCCGCCTGCACGGCTCATGACATTACCGGGGCAGCCGGTTTTCTCCGGCACCACACGTCGACGGCCGGCTGAACGCTGAAAAACCTGGCATGGTAATTGCTGCTATAACTGTACAATTTCTGAACACATGCAATGAGCGGTTACCGGTTACGACAAGACCACAAACCAATTTTAATAAAAAAGGGGGGCCTATGAAACCGATTCAATCCGGACCGCAGGAAACTGCCGACGAATTCTCCCAGGGGCAATGGGATAAAATCGATTCCGTGATTGCCGCGTACCGAGGCAAACCGGGCGCGCTGATTCCCGTTCTGGAAGAAGTCCAGGGAATAAGCGGATACCTGCCGGAAGTCGTCCAGCGGCGCGTGGCCAGGGGGCTTGGGATTCCTTTGTCCCAGGTCTATGGCGTGGTCACGTTTTACTCCTTTTTTACCATGAAACCCCGCGGCAGGCACCAGGTCCGCGTATGCCTGGGCACGGCCTGCCATGTGCGGGGCGGGCACCTGCTGGAGAAAAAGATATCGCAGGACCTTCATATTCAACCGGGCGAAGTGGACAAGGACCGGCTTTTCAGCCTGGAAATCGTCCGGTGCGTGGGGGCCTGCGGACTGGCTCCGGTCATGGTGGTTGACGATGACACCCATAAGCAGGTCAAGGCGGCCAGGGTGGAGGAAATTCTTGCCGGCTACCGAAACAGGGAGGAGGGGCATCATGGATGAAAAAATCACATCGCTGGAGGCATTGCAGGCCATTGCCCGGCAGGCGGGAGAAGATCATCGTAAATACCGTTTGCGGCTGATGGTCTGCGGAAGCAATGACTGCCACCTGACCGGAAGCAATGAAATCATAGATGCATTTCAGGAACAGATCCGCGGGAGAAACCTGGAAGATCAGGTCCAGGTTGTGGCTACGGGATGTATCGGCTCGTGTTCCATGGGCCCCGTCATGACCGTCTGGCCGGAAGATATTTTCTACATGAAGCTGCGCCCGGAAGATGTCGTGGAATTGATGGATAGCCACGTGGAAGGCGGCCATCCGGTCGAACGCCTCATGTATCATGATCCGGCCACCGGCCAGGCGATTGCCCATAGTGCGGACATTCCCTTTTTCGCGCGTCAGCACCCCATTGTGCTGGGCAACAAGGGGATCATCGACCCTGAAAGCATCCGGGATTATATCGGGCAAAACGGTTACCAGGCCCTTTACAAAAGCCTTGTGGCGCTGTCTCCCCCGGAAATTATCGCAGAAATCAAAACGTCCGGACTGCGCGGCCGGGGCGGCGGGGGGTTTCCAACGGGCGTGAAGTGGGAATTCTGCGCCAACACCAAAAGCGACGTCAAGTATGTGCTTTGCAACGCGGACGAGGGAGACCCCGGGGCGTTCATGGACCGGCGCATCATGGAAGACGATCCCCACGCGATTCTGGAAGGCATGATTATCGGTGCTAAAGCCATCAATGCCAGCCAGGGGTATATTTACTGCAGGGCCGAGTACCCCCTGGCGCTGGAGCGCCTGTATGCGGCCCTTGACCAGGCAAGGTCCATGGGGCTTCTCGGAAAAAACATCATGGGGACGGGTTTCGACTTCGACATAGAGATTTACAAGGGTGCCGGCGCCTTTGTATGCGGGGAGGAGACCGCGCTGATGACGTCGATCGAAGGCAAGCGCGGCACACCCAGGCCCCGCCCCCCCTTTCCCGCCGTATCCGGTTTGTGGGGAAAACCGTCGATCCTTAACAACGTGGAAACATGGGCTTCCGTCCCCCGGATTCTTTTCGGCGGCGGAGAGGCCTATGCAGAAATCGGCACGGAAAGTTCCAAGGGCACCAAAGTGTTCGCCGTTACCGGCAGTATAAACAATATCGGACTGGTGGAAGTTCCCATGGGCACATCCATCGGCGAGATCATCTTCGACATCGGCGGCGGCGTCTCAGGCGGCAAACAATTCAAGGCGGCCCAACTCGGCGGGCCATCGGGCGGGTGCGTTCCGGCCGAGTACCTGAACCTGCACACGGATTACGAGGCCATTGTCAAGGCCGGCGCCATCATGGGCTCCGGCGGCATGATCGTCATGGACGAGGATACCTGCATGGTGGACATGGCCCGCTATTTCATGGATTTCTGTCAGGACGAGTCCTGCGGTAAATGCACCCCCTGCCGAGTGGGCACGAAACGCATGCTGCAGATCGTTGAGAATATCTGCAAAGGCGAAGGCCGGCCCGAAGACCTCGACCTGCTGGAAAGCCTGTCTCATACCATCAATGACGCATCCCTGTGCGGCCTGGGACAGACCGCTCCGAACCCCGTCTTAAGCACCCTCAAGTATTTCATGGACGAATACAGGGCCCACATCGAAGACAAAAAATGCCCCGCCGGCGTCTGTGCGGATCTGTTTGAAAGCCCCTGCCAGAACGCCTGCCCCGTGGAAATGGATATTCCGGGCTACATTGCGCTGATCCGGGCCGGCCGACTGGAGGACGCCTATAAGGTTCTCAAGCGGACCAACCCGTTTCCGAGCGTCTGCGGAAGGGTCTGCGGGCATCCCTGCCAGAACAAATGCAGAAGGTCGCAGCTCGACGAAGAACTCGCCATTAAAAACCTCAAACGGTTTATCACCGATCACGCATCTCCGCCCCGGCCCGAGCCCGTACCGGTCGTTCATCCCGAAAAAATAGCCGTTATCGGAGCCGGTCCCGCAGGCATGACCGCGGCGCTGGAAATGAAGAAACGCGGATACGCGGTGACGGTATACGAAGCGCTGCCGGAAGCGGGCGGCATGCTGCGCTGGGGCATCCCGGAGTACCGGCTTCCCAGGGACATCCTGTCGCGCGAAATACGCGAAATTCTGGATACGGGCGTGGCGCTCAAAACCAACATCAAAATCGGCGTTGATGTCTCGTTTGACGACCTCAAGGCGAACCATGACGCCGTCTATATCGGTATGGGCGCGCAGAAAAGCGCCCCGTTAGGGCTCATTAACGAAGATGCCGCCGGGATCATCGGCGCCGTGGAGTTTCTGAGAGACTATACCATGGGCAGGAATGTCCGGGCGGGCAAGCGGGTGGCCGTGATCGGCGGGGGCAACTCGGCCATCGATGCCGCCCGGACCGCCCTGCGACTGGGGGCCGAGTCGGTGACGATACTCTACCGGCGCGAGCGAAAGGACATGCCGGCGCTTGAGGCTGAAGTCAAGGCGGCCGAGGAAGAAGGCGTCGCCATCGATTTCCTGGTCGCCCCCCTGGAAATCCTTGTTTCCGATGGAAGCATCAAGGGACTCAAGCTTCAGCGAATGCGGCTGGGCGACTTCGATGCAAGCGGCCGCCGCCGGCCAAAGGCCATCGAAGACTCGAGCTTCGAGCTGGAAATCGACATGCTCATTCCCGCCATCGGTCAGCAGGCCGAACTGGATCTTCTGTTTCCTGCAACGCGGATTGACGATCGCACGAAAGACACGATAACCATTCATGCAGGGGGGAACACGATCGCCGTAAACAGGGATTATTCAACGGATCATGCCGGGGTCTGGGCCGGCGGCGACATTGTAACCGGTCCGGCCATGGTCATCGACGCGATTGCAGCGGGGCGGAAAGCGGCCATTTCCATGGACCGGGCGCTCCGGGCGTCAAAGGGGGAACAACCCTGGCATGAAACGGAAGACAGGATCGAGATCCCCGTAGAGGTGGACGAGGAGGTTGAAGAGCAGTTCCAGATCCGGATCCGGGAATTGCCTCCGGCGGAAAGAGGCCGGAATTTCCGCGAAGTGGAGTTGGGCTACGAAGGGAATATGGCTGCTCTTGAGGCAAGACGCTGCCTTCGCTGTGATGTGAAAACAGAAGAATGAGGGAGAATATCATGGTAGCATTGACAATCGACAACCTGGCGGTGGAAGTCCCGGAAGGGACCACGATCCTGGAGGCCGCCGGAAGTGCGGGGATCCACATCCCGACGCTTTGCGCCCTCCCCGAAATTCATCATAATCCCGGCGCATGCCGGATCTGCATGGTTGAAATCGACCGCGCCCGCACGCTGGTTGCAGCCTGCGTCTATCCGGTTGCCAACGGCATGAAAGTAAAAACCAACAGCCGGCGCGTGCGGGAGGCCCGGCAGCGCGTGATGGAGTTTCTGCTATCCGACCACCCGCAGGACTGCAACATCTGCCAGAAACATGGCAATTGCGAGCTCCAGCAGGTTGCCGGGCAGGTCGGAACACGCGATATCACAGTGCCGCGAACGGACTTTACCGTCCACGACATCGACGACCGCTCCGAGGCGCTGGTGCGGGATGGGTCCAAGTGCATCAACTGCCTCCGCTGCGTGACCGTCTGCGACAACGTCCAGGGAGTTCACCTGCTTACCCCCGAAGCGCGCGGCTTTTCATCCCGGGTCGTACCCGCCATGGGGCACAGCCTGGACGATTCCGCCTGCACATTCTGCGGCCAGTGCGCGGTTGTATGCCCCACCGGCGCCATCGTTGAAAAAGACCACACGGGTCTCGTCTGGGCGGCACTGGAAGACCCTTCAAAACACGTCGTGGTCCAGGAGGCGCCGGCCATACGGGCCCAACTCGGCGAGGAGTTCGGTCTTCCTCCCGGCACGCTGGTGACGGGACGGATGATTACCGCTCTCCGGAGACTCGGTTTCGACCGGGTCTTCGACACCAACTTCACCGCGGACCTGACCATTATCGAGGAGGGCCACGAACTGCTCGAACGGGTCAAGACAGGCAGAGCGCTGCCTATGATCACCTCGTGCAGCCCGGGGTGGATCAAGTTCGTCGAGCACTTCTACCCGGAACTTCTGCCGAATCTTTCCACGTGCAAGTCACCCCAGCAGATGTTCGGCGCCCTGGCCAAGACGTATTATGCCGAAAAGGAGGGCATCGACCCGGCGGACATTTTCGTGGTCTCCGTCATGCCCTGCACGGCCAAGAAATACGAGGCATCCCGCCCTGAAATGAACGACTCCGGCTTCAGGGATGTGGATGTGGTTTTGACAACCAGGGAACTCGGCCGCATGCTCCGGCAGGCGGGAATCGATCTGAAAGACCTGCCGGATGGCGATTACGACGCGCCCATGGGGGAATACAGCGGTGCCGGAACGATTTTCGGCGCCACCGGCGGGGTTATGGAAGCCGCCCTCAGGACCGTCTATGCGGTGGTAACCGGCAAAAACCTCCCCGACCTGAACATCGGGGCCGTCCGGGGGCTCGATGGCATCAAACAGGCGGGCATCGGCATCGGCGAACTTGGAGAAGTCCGGGCGGCCGTCGCTCACGGGCTGGGCAACGCCCGTACCGTTATGGACCAGGTCGCCGCCGGCCAGACCGACTACCATTTCGTCGAAATCATGGCCTGTCCGGGCGGATGCGTCGGCGGCGGCGGCCAGCCCCTTCCGGCCACCAACGAAAAACGAAGGCTGCGGGCCGATGCCCTCTATCGTGACGATGGCGAGGTACAGCACCTCCGGCAGTCCCATGAAAACCCGTCGATCAAAACCCTCTACGACGAATTTCTCAAAGAACCGTTGGGAGAAAAGTCCCATCACCTGCTGCACACCCATTATACGGCAAGAGAAGTGTGAGGCGGCTTTTTGAAACGGATCGCCGACAAGGAGACAGCCATGGAAAAACGACATGAAATACTGGTCGTGGATGACGACAAGGACATTCGCGACGTGCTCCGCATTGTTCTGGAAAAAAACGGGTATTCGGTGCGGCTTGCCAAAAACGGCAAGGAAGCGGCCAAAGAGCTCCAGGTCAAAAAACCCGACCTGATGGTGCTCGATATCATGATGTCCACCGACACGGAAGGGTTTGACCTGGCTTTTGAACTCCTGAACAACCCGGAGTTCGAAAGCATGCCCATCATTTTGCTGACCAGCTTCCTGGAAAAGGTACGGGAGGACGGACCGGATCAGTTTCAGCATATCCTGGGGGAACAGTGGCCGGCAAAATGGATGTTCGAAAAGCCCCTGAATACGGAAAAGTTTCTGAAAAAACTTGAGGGAATCCTGGTAAACACATAGATCAGTGCCCGAACGAAAATATTGGTGAAAAAGCCGGTTTTCGTTCAGGCACCGGATCAGCAAAGAAGTGCCTGGAGCAAGGGGGGAGGAACGCACCATGGAAAAGCGGCTAACCGGACCGAAACAGCCCGTTCCAGACGGCGTACCCTCCCCCTTGTTTCTTGAAGAACTGAAAGACCGCAGCCGTTGGTTCGTTTTTTTGCGATTCATCGTTGCCCCGGGCATTCTCCTTGCCTCGGGTGCCGCCCATCTTCTTGGCTACCGGTTTCATACCCCGGCGATCCTTGCGATTGCCGGGATGATTTTCGCCTACAACCTGGTCTTTCTGGCCTGGATCCGGAAAATGTCCCCCGGGCAATGGGAGTCGCCCAGGATCATAGCAAAATTCACCTACTGGCAGCTTGGGGCGGATTACACCGCCCTGCTGCTGCTCATCCATTTCACGGGAGGCGCTGCAAGTCCCGTCCTGTTTTTCTCGATTTTTCATATTATCCTCGCCGCGATGCTGCTTCCCCGAAAGTACGCCTATATGTTTGCCGCCGCCGTCGCGGCCGGCGTCTTTCTGATCGGCCTGGCGGAACATTCGGGATGGATCACCCGCCACCGCGTTTATTACGGTGCCGAACCGGTACTCAGCCATTTACAGCCGCCCCTTTTCATACCACATCTGTTATTTTTCACGGCATCCCTTTTGATAACGGCGTTTCTGGTAACCACGATCATGCGGCTGTTTTTCCTTCGGGTGCGGGAACTGGATACACAAACCGGCAGCCTGGCGGAATACAACAAACGCTTTAGAACCCTGTTTTCCCTTGTGGAGACCATGGGGGCCATCCGGCAATCCGATCCCGTTCTGGCGGTCGCAACCCGGGAACTGGCTTCCGTAATGGGGGTCAGGGCCACTTCGGTCAAGCTGCTTAGCGAAGACGGCTCCCGGCTGATTTACAGGGGAAACTATGGCCTGCCGGAAACATTCGTCCGGAACAAGTCCGTGGATGTGGCAAAAAGCCCTTTGAACAGGAGAATCATAGAAGGCGAAGCGTTTGTTACCGGAGATGTGAGCAAGCCGGAATCATTTCAGTTCGGCGAGGACCTGGCGGCGGCCCGCATCCGATCCGTCCTGTTCGTCCCGATGGTTGCCGAGCAGAAGACCATCGGCGTGCTTGGCGCCTACTGCCGGCTTCCGGACCGGTTTTCCCGGCACGATATTTCCTTCTTCCAGCTTGCCGCCGGCCTGGTAGCCATTGCGATTGAGAACTCCAGATCCTATGAGGCCATAGAAAACCTTACTGCCGAACGTTCCCGCTTCATGCTTCGGATCGCCCACAACCTCCGGGCGCCGCTCGGAGCCGTTCTCGGCATGCTTGAACTGCTGCGCGAGGAGCACATGGGTCCACTTACGGACGAGCAGGCCGAATACCTGCGCCGCATCGACCGGCGCATCCGGACCATGCTGGAAATGATCAACCAGCTGATGACCCTGGCCAGGACCCGCACGGCACCCGGGGAGCCGGAAAAAACCGATCTGGACGCCAGGTGGCTTGCAGGCCGCCTGGAACGTACCTTTCAGAGCATGGCCGTGGAACGGAACATCGATTTTAAGGTCCATGCGGCAGAGGATGTGCCGCATGTTCAGGCAAACGCCGACCAGATCGAGCAGGTTCTGGAAAATCTGGTCTCCAACGCCATCAAATACACACCGGACGGTGGAAAAGTGAAGGTTTCATTTTCTTCCCCATCTGGAAACAGGGTCATGATCACGGTGGAAGACACCGGTATCGGCATTGCCGAAAATGACCTCCCGCAACTGTTTTCAGAGTTTTTCCGTGCGGATAACGCACGGGAAAAAGAAGAACTCGGAACCGGCCTTGGCCTTGCCATCGCCAGGGAAATCGTGGAAGCGCACCAGGGCCGGATAACCGTGGAGAGTCGCGAAAAACGCGGCACCACATTTTCGGTCACGCTGCCCGCTTCGGATAACAAGGGAAACACGCATGGTGATAAATAATCAGGACATAGGATGTGCTGACGAAGGAAGCGCATCATAAGAACAAAGGAAACACGCATGCTGGTAAATGATCGGCACCCACTGGTTCAGACCCTCCCGGATTCGTGCCGGGCATGCTACACCTGCGTCCGGGAATGCCCCGCCAAGGCCATCCGGATTTCATCGGGGCAGGCCGAGGTACTGGTGGAACGGTGCATCGGGTGCGGCAACTGCTTCCGGGTCTGCTCCCAGGGCGCCAAACAGGTATACAGCTCCATTGAAGAAGTCAGGACGCTTCTGGATTCCAAGGCACCGGTTGCAGCCATCATCGCTCCCAGTTTTCCGGCGGTTTTCGATGAAACCGGATATCGCCGGGTGGTCGGCATGCTCCGGGCCCTGGGGTTCAGGACGGCTCACGAAGTCGCCTTCGGCGCGGACCTGGTGGCACGCCGTTACAGACAACTTATAGAAGAACATCCGCAGCGCCGCTTCATTGCAACCACCTGTCCCGCACTGGTCGAATATGTCCAGCGTTTTCATCCCGCCCTGGCGGCGTATCTCGCGCCCGTGGTATCCCCCATGCTGGCCGCTGCAAGGGTTTTGCGCAGCATGTACGGCCCGGCGCTCCGGATTGTATTTATCGGCCCCTGCATCGCAAAAAAAGCCGAACAGGACCCCGACCGCCCGGGCGAAATCAACGGCGTACTCACCTTTATCGAACTTCAGCAAATGCTGGATGCGGAAGGAATATCGCCGGAATCGGTCTCTCGCCGAGAATTCGACGATCCCCCCGCATCGCAGGGCGCCCTGTTTCCCATCAGCCGGGGAATGCTCCAGGCAGCAGGCATCAGCGAAGACCTTATGGCCGGGGAAGTCGTGTCGGCAGACGGCCGCCGGGATTTCGTGGAGGCGATCAAGGAACTGGAATCGGGCGCCCTGGATGCCCGCCTGCTGGAGGTTCTGTGCTGTGACGGTTGCATCATGGGGCCGGGCATCCAAAATGATTTGCCTCTGTTTCACCGGCGAAGCCTCGTCAGCCGGTATGTCCGGCGACGTTATGCCGAAATCGGCAACGATTCTCCGGGGAAATGGGCGGACCGGTTTGTTGATCTGGACCTTTCCCGGCGGTTTCCAGCCAGGGAATATCCCATGGAGCGACCGAGCGAAGGAGAAATCCAGGATATCCTACGGCGCATGGGAAAGTCTGAGCCGAGAGATGAGCTTAACTGCGGGGCCTGCGGCTATGAAACCTGCCGGGACCATGCGGAAGCCGTATGGCTCGATTTGGCGGAGTCGGAAATGTGCCTGCCCTATACCATCGAGCAGCTGCGCAGCACCCTGGCGGCGCTCGACCGATCCCGGGAGGAACTGGCCGGCGTCCAGGCGGCCCTGATCCAGTCTGAAAAACTGGCCAGCATGGGGCAGCTTTCGGCCGCAATCGCTCACGAGATCAACAACCCGCTGGGCGTTGTTTTAATGTATGCGCACATGCTGCAGGACGAGTGCCCGGCGGATTCATCCATGCGGGAAGACCTGAAAACCATCGCGGAACAGACCGACCGCTGCAGGAAAATCGTGGCCAGCCTGCTCAACTTCGCCCGTCAGAACCGGGTCATGCACCAGCCGGTGGACATCAATGAACTGGCTGAACGGTGCACCCGGTCCGTTCCTCTGGTTGAAAATATCGAGATATCCATTATCCCGAATACCGAAGACCCCGTGGCCGAACTCGACGCCGACCAGATCAACCAGGTACTCGTCAATCTCGTTTCCAACGCCGTGGAAGCCATGCCCGAAGGCGGCAAACTGATCCTTTCCACCAGCGGCACGGAACAACACGTCCGCTTTGCCATCACGGATACGGGATGCGGCATTCCGGATGAAAATCAGCACAAGATCTTCGAGCCTTTTTTTACCACCAAGCAGGTCGGGCGGGGCACCGGATTGGGCCTGGCGATCAGCTATGGCATCGTCAAGATGCACAACGGGGATATCCATGTGAACTCGAACGCCGATCCGTCCGCAGGCCCCACGGGAAGCACATTCACCATTACGATTCCCCGAACGGCAAACCATGGGCATCCGCAGGCAGGGACGTAACAGGCATGCAGGCAAACCTTCGGCATACCGGAGCAAATTGTATGGAAACACTGAAAGTGCTTATCGTCGACGATGAAACCGCAATGGGAAAGGCGGTGGAACGGAGCCTCCGAAACTACGGGGTACACGTGCCGGAAGTCGGCCTGGATGTGGACTATCGGGTCGAGCACGTGGAAACGGGGGAAGCGGCCGTGGCGATCATCGATAACCGTCCCCCGGATATCCTGCTACTTGACAACAA
>Ga0207421_10002607_pt1 | contig 22244 bp, 17 predicted proteins | sample SodLakKL_010_SED_4_FD_187542 | JGI IMG/M metagenome (GOLD analysis project Ga0207421, IMG submission 187542) | Alkaline sediment microbial communities from Lake Tanatar, Kulunda Steppe, Russia - 8KL_010_SED (SPAdes) (version 2) | ecosystem: Environmental > Aquatic > Non-marine Saline and...
TCGCGTGTAGTTGTACACGTCCGCCCCTCGTTCCACGTCGAGCGTCGTAAAGAGGCTCCAGTTCTTATACCGCAGCGTGGTGTTGATACCCATGCTGAAGTCCGGGTTGGCGTCACCAATCTTCGTGCTGATCTTCGCACCAGACTCGTCACGGATGTAGAACGGGTTTTCGCTGGACGTGAATTCTGTACCCTCTTCGATGACATAGCCATCGGAGTTGATGATCAGGTCGTCCGGACCGAGGCATCCCGCTTCGCCCACGAGGCATCCGTCGATGAACAACAGATCATCGATGGAACCGGCCAGCTCGTTGCCAAACATGCTGCCCAGGGCTACCCCTTCTTCCACGCGGAAGATGTTGAAGGCGCCACCGATGTTGAGGTCGAACGAGGGACGGTTGAGCTGCGTGACCGTCTGCCGCGTGCGGTCGAAGACGAGGCCCATATTCAGGCTCCAGTCGTCGTTCTCATACAGCATACCGCCGGCCGCAAACTCCCACGTGGAGGTGTTGATGGTCCCAGCATTCTGATACTGGCTGTTGAAGCCAGCAGAGGCTGAAAGCGGCACCAGCAGTACCTGATCGCGGGCATCCGCCTCGGCGTAGGTACCCTCGAAGTAGAAGCGACCGAGGAAGTTAACGTCAATGCCCGCCTCAAACTCGCGTACATCTGCCGGGGCGATGTTACGGTTTCCAAGCACGTTCTTCGTGATACCGGTGGTGGTCACGCTAAACGTCTCGTACTGCGCCACAAATGGCGGCCGCGAACCGGAGGTCCCGTACGAGGCCCGGAACTTGAACTCGTCAATGTTGGGGAGCTCAAAGTCCTGAGTCAGGCGGTACGTACCTGCAACGCGGAAGTACGTCTTATCGCGGGCATCAGGGCCAAAGAGCGACACGCGCTCCTGCCGTAGTACACCATCGAAGATGTAGCGGTCTCGGTAGTCCAGTACGAGGTTACCCACGATGTCTTCCGAGCGAATCTTGCCCTCGAACTGGCCCGTGTTCAGGTTATCACGAAGCGTGTTAGGAAAGCGCGGTACGTCACGCGCCAGGAAGTCCGACCCAAAAAGGCTTTCGCTCTGAATGAGGCGATCTTCGTAGGTGTAAGAACCCACCAGACTGATGTCCAGGTCGCCAATTTCCTGCGAGAAGAGGGCACGGGCTCGGGCGACGGTGACGCGCTCTCGGCTCTCCGATTCAAACAGCGAGCCCTGCGACAGCGAACCGGTAGGATCGGACGGGAAGGTGCCTTTAGGGGTCAATTGTACAAAGGCACTCTCGTTGTCATCATAGGAGAACTGCGCGTCCAACGTCAGCCAGTCGGTGGCTTCAAAGTTGGTGCGGAAGTTACCAAAAATACGATCGCCCTGGTTTCTGCGGTTGATGACGGCTGCACGGTACAAGGGGTTGGCCGCGTTACCAGCTGTGGCGAACGGATTAAACGGTGCATCGACTCCCTCCGGGGGAGCCTCCCGCAGGTCCAGGTCAGGGAATGACAGCAGCGCGCCGTAAAACACGTTGTTGGCTCCCTGGCCTTGCTGCAGAGCATTCACACCTTCTGAGTTACTGAACAGCAGGGAAGCCGAAATATCGAACCGATCGGATACCTGGTTGTCGACGTTCAACCGCACATTACGCCGCTCGTAAGGCTCCAGGCCGGACACCACACCGCCGTTGTACGTGTTTTCGAAGGAGACCAAGTAGTTCAATCCCTGCTGACGCGAGGCGACTGATACGTAATTCGTGAAAAAGTTTTGTGCATCAAACAGCACATCCTGTTGGTCGAAGTTGCGATCGAACTCGTTCTGGAAAACACCGTCGGGAGCCACCGGGTTGAGCGGGCAGGGCGGCGTGTCACACGCCTGCCGGAAATTGGTGTTGACGACGTTGCCATCCCCGTCGCGTCCCGCTCGGTTATGAGTCGACGAAAGCGGGATGGTATTCGCCAGCGACGAAACTCCGAGCTCGTTGCGCACGGTTACCCGCGTGGTACCCATCTGGTCGGAGCCCCGCTTGGTAATGATCTGAATTACCCCATTACCAGCCAGTGAGCCGTACAGGGAGGCAGCCGCAGCGCCCTTGATGATCTCAATAGATTCGATCGACTGCATGTCGATGCTCTCCAGCCCACCACTCGTGATAGCGCCGTCCACCACGATGAGTGGTTCCTGGCTACCGGATAGCGTGGTCGTGCCGCGAAGGCGAATGGACGGCGCCGTGCCTGGCTGACCTGAGGCCTGCACAATGCGGGCCCCTGGTACCTTGGCACGGAGCGCATTGGCCGGGTCGGTACCCGGTACCTCTTGCAGTTGCTCTGCGGATACCTTTGATACCTGAAACCCAATTTTCTGGGTGGGCCGGCCAACGGATACACCCGTCACCACAACCTCATCCAGCAACCGAAAGTCCTCTGATAGGGAAAAGTCGACCTGAATATCAGCCCCGGCCGTAACTTCGACTTCCTGTTCTGCTGGCTCGTAGCCGACAAACGTCGCCCGCAAGGTGTAGGTACCCGGGGCGATGCTAAATGAATAGTTTCCGTTAACATTGGTCGCGGTACCCTGCCCCGTACCAACAGCGGTTATGGTAGCGCCAGGTAACGGCTGGCTCGTTCCTTCATCGATAACGGTCCCCGTGATGGTCCCGTCTTGCGCAAATACGTGGCCCACGCTAAGGAAAGCAAATAGCATGAACGCAGTGGTAGCAACAAATCTCATGATCGCTCCAAGCTTGTGAATGTGGTGGGTAAGCAACAAGGGCGTTGTTTTCGCACGAGGTGCCCTAAAGAACCGCCTAAATATGACGGAGCCTGACGTAGCAAACAATATCAACACATTATTTTCATTATATCTACATAATAAGAGTGTAACCTTTCGCATGCTTCCCAGCACCAGGGGCAATTTCGCACAATTCCGTAGCTCTGCCGTATAATCGGTGAAGCACCTCTTTCAGTCCATTCGCCTCCTACATGTCTTCACTGTCTCCCGCACGTACCCCTCGCCAGGCGGTTCTCCTCCTAAGTGTCGGCGTGCTTCTACTTGCGCTTGCTTCTTGCACCTTCCTCCGCAGCGGTAGCACCGACCGCGTGACAACCAGCACGCTGGTCTCGCAGCGCTTTCCTGCCAGCCCGGCAACCGTCCCGCATCCCGACTCACTCCGCGAAGGGCGCGCGTCCGACTCCTACTATCAGCAACAGATTGAGTGGTCGGTGCGGCACCGCACCCCGATGGCTGACCGCCGCTTTGCTTCTGACGTGCACACCACCTTCGCAACCCTCTGGGGTCGGGAGCTCGTCGAAGCATCGCTAATCCATGAAATGAATATCAACAACCTCTCCGACGACGTAGCCGAGCGCATTCGCGCGCAGGAGCTCTTGCAGTATCGGCGCCTCGTGCGCATTCGGGTGCACATGTTCGTCGACCGACGCGCCCCAGAGGCTGTCTTTAGCACGGACCTCCGCCCGCCGCGCGTCGATATCACGCTCCGCGCCGCCGACGGCACGCGCCACCGCCCGGTGCGCACGCTCTCCGGTGGCGTCGAGACGTACCAGCAGACCTCCTCCAGTCCCGTCATGCTCTACCGTGTGAACGACCTGTACTTTGAGCGCGTGGATGACAGCGACGACATCCTGGACACCGACGACCTCCAACTGCGGGTGCGCTACCCGGCCAATCCACTCGGGGATCTGTATTTTGAATGGGACTTCGATGCGTAAGCTTGCGCGCGACCATTCTTCAGCAAACGCACAAAGCCTCCCAGGACGTGCCGGGAGGCTTTGTGGTTACAGCGGTTATGTTAGAGGCGTTAGAAGTTGGGGTTGTCATTCCGTTCGCCCAGCGTGATGGGCAGGTACCACCAGGCATCCGGCGCGCGGTGCCAACCGTGTAGCTCGGGATCCACATCGATGCCTTCTTCCGTGATGCGGCGCTGATCCACCAGGCGATACCCCAGCGTGAACAGCTCCTTGTCGCGCTCGGTGAAGAGCACATCGAGGGTGGCTTCGCCGAGACCATCAAGACCGTGGCTGGCGCGCACGTCGTTTATGCGCGCGAGCGGGTCGCCTGTGTTCTGGCGCAGCTCAATCTCGGCCAGCATCAGCTCGTTTTCCTGCCAGGTGGCAAAGTCGATGGACGCGCCTCGCTCATTGTAGCGGCCCTGGCGGTAGCCTTCGATTTCCTCGCCGGTAATGAAGTAGTTAAACGTGGTGTTGAAGATGAGCGGAATGCGCGCCGACTCAGGATTATCGACGTCCCCATCCAGGTAGTCTTCATCCTCGAAGAAGCGCGGAGCTGCCACCGTTTGCACACGGCCCGGTCCACTGGCGTTGAACCAGAAATTGGCACCCCCGCCCGTCCGGTCAAGGTACTGCGCCTGGAAGGGGGCATCGCCTTCTATCAGCCCACTTTCGGCGTAGCTGGCGGCGGCGTCAAGATTCCCCTGAAAGAGCTCGATCCGAGCCAGGATGGTATGAATCACACGGCTGTCGTAGCCCTCGCCGTCCCCCAGGAAGTTGGCCGCCCGGGGCAGCGCTTCGTCCTCCAACCGTTGGGTGGCGTCCTGATACAGTTCGGCAGAGGGGATGAAATCGCCACGAGTGGGGTCTTCCGGTGATTCCAGCTCGCTGATGACCCCGCCGCCTTCCTGGGCGTCGCGCCCAAAAAAGGCCGCCCAGAAGTACCGAGCCAGCGCGCCATGGAAGTGGGCCGTAAAGAGGAGACGCTCCCGGTCGGGATCGGCCTCGCCACCGGGCCAGCCGCCCTCCTCAGGGTCCAAGCCATCGATGATGTCGGCCCGCTCCAGCAGGTTATCGGCCAGGAAGCGGTACTCGCCCAACTGGACGAGGCTGCCGTCTACCGAGTTATTGTCGAGGTTGATATCGGCAGCGTCAAACTGCTGATAGGTGGGAAACGTGGCCCCCGAGCCGCCAAAGATGAACTGGTCGGACAGGATGCTGGTGAAGAGCCCCGTGCGATCGTGCGTGGAGGCAAATCGCCCCTCCACCCCACTGATGAGGAAGTCTGCCTGGTCGGCAGTGTTCAACGCTTCATCGGAGGCGGTGTCGATGGGGTCGTCCACGTCTTCAACCAGCGAGTCGCAGGCGGGCAGCGCCAGCACAACAGCGGCGAGGACTATCGTGAAAAGTGTTCTCATGGATCTATCACTCACAAACTAATACATGCGGTACGGAAAAGGAGGCCAGCTCGGGAGCGACCAGCAAGGGGCCGCTCCCGGCCGGAAGGGTTACGCTTAAAACCCTACGGTAACATTCAGCGTCACCTGCCGCGGCGTGGGCAGCGTCAGGAAGTCTTGCCCACGGCTCAGCGAACGGGACCCGGCAAAGTTGATCTCCGGATCGGCGCCGCTGTAGCCGGTAATCGTGAACAGGTTACGCGCCGATACCCCAAGGCGTACGGTGCTCAGACCGGCGATGCCAGCTTCCCGGACCAGGCTTGAGAAGTCATAATTGACACTCAACTCGCGCATTTTGAGGTAGTCCGCATCCTCAATGAAATTGCCCTGGAAGAGCGGATTGGTGCGGGCCAGTGCTTCCGCCACCTGCTCATATTCGGCCGTGCCAGGCGTCTCTTCGGCCAACTGTGTGCTCAGGCGGTTCCGCTCGGCGTTGGTGCCATCAAAGGCGGCAAACCGCAGGGTGTTATTGTACACCTGATGTCCCAGTGCCACCTCAGCGAGCCCGGAGACTGACAGGTTCTGGAAGAGGGTCAGGTTGAAGCGCAGCCCCCCGGTATGCTCCGGAATGGGTTGCCCCAGTACTTGTCGCTCGGCTGTGGCTTCCGGCCCGATGTAGACGCCCTGGTCATCAAACTGGGCGCCGATCACCTCTTCGATGAAGAAGGCGCTTCGCGGCAGGCCTTCCTTGATGACGTTGATGTCGAAGCCGTCAAATATGGCCTCCACCTCACCAGTATCCGTCACCTCGCTCGTCTGGTAGGCATAGTTGAGGTTCAGGTCCAGCCGGACGTCCTCTTGGAGGATGGGGGTCAGGCCCAGGCCCAACTCTACCCCTTGCGATTCCACCCCCCCTACGTTGCTGGGCAAGGTGCCGCCGCCAAAGCCTGTGGAGAAGGCCAGCGGCTGGTCGATGATGGAGTTGTTGGCAAACGAGTAATAATAGGTGGCTTCGACTGAGTAGCGATCGAGAATATCAGCGTCGACGCCGGCCTCGAACTCTTGGACCCGCTCGGGAACGAGCTGCGGGTTTCCGACCGAGCCGATGGTGGCCCCGGCGCCGAAGCCCGATGCGCGGGCGTTGAAGCGAAGGGCCTCCCCGTCCACCACGCCGGGCAGGTTACCGGTGGCGCCATAGGCGACGCGCGGACGCAGCAGCGTGAAGACGTCCGGAGAGAAGTCGAACTGATCCAACCGCACCGCGAAACTCGCGCTGGGATACCAGACGTCTGTCACGCCTTCACCAAGCGCCGTGGCGACGTCGCGCCGCAGCTGCCCGGTGACGAAGTAGGTGTCATCCAGCACCAGCTCCTGCTGGGCGAAGATACCGCCCGTGCGTTCATTCAGAAAGCCCTCATTGAGTGTCGTGAAATCATCCCCAGCGCCGATGTTCGTAATGACGTCGGTCGCAAACTCCTGCGCGGTACCAAACGAGGTGCGCAGCGTCTGCTGCGTAAACTGCCCCCCGATCAGGCTGGTCGCCCGGAGGCCCTGCGTAATCTCATACGCATACTGGGCCTGCCCATCAACATTGATCTGCTCGTTGTTGCGGTTAAAGACATTCCGCTCTCCGCTGGTGCCGATGCCTGGATAGGCAAAGCCAACGGGCCGGGTGCGGTCTTGCCGGCGGCTCGAGGCGTCGTAGCCCGCCGAGCCGGTCAGCGTGAGGTTGTCGACAGGCGTATATTCTGCCCGCACCGAGCCCACGAACCGGTTGACCCGCTGCACATCGTCGATGTTAAAGATGGCCAGGCTATCGGTGATGAAGTAGGGCTCCGGGCCGAGGAGGGTCTCCCCGATGGCTCCCTGAATGCTGTTGTCGTTTTCCGGACGGTTGAGCACATTGGCCGTGTAGCCGGCGCTGGCCCGTACGCTCAGTTCATCGATGGGGAACGCCTCAAAGTTGGCCCGGAGGTTGGTGCGGTCACCCGAGTTTCTGGGCAGGGCGCCGTCTTCCTGGCGATTATCGATAGAGGCATAATAGCGGACGGATTCCGTACCGCCCGAAAGGCTTACCTGATGCTGCTGGATTCCTCCGCGGCGGAACAGGTCGTTGGCAAGGTCGCCGCGGTTGATTTCTCCATCGTCAAAGACGTCAGGGTCGAAGGTTTGGTCGCCCTGCTCGTTAAAGCCAAAGGAGCCGCGGTACTGCAGGTCGAAGGTAGGCTCAGCAGAGAAGCTGCCGCTCTTCGTGGTGATGAGGACAACGCCGTTAGCGCCTTCCGTTCCATAAATGGCTGCCCCAGCTGGGCCGCGCACGATGTCGATCGATTCGATGTCGTTCGGGTTCAGGTCGGCGAGGGTGGAGATCCCCTGTCCCCCACCACCGAAGCCAGCAATCTCAGCATTGTCAATCCGCACGCCGTCGATGTATATGGCGGGCTGGCCGTCGCCACCGAGGCCTCCGCCGCCGCGCACGTTGAAGCGAATGCCACCGCCCACATTTCCGGAGGCGGCCTGCACGTTTACGCCGGCCACGTTCCCACCAATGAGCTGCGAGACGTCCTGAAAGCTGGCGCGCTCGGACAGGTCGCCCGCATCTACGCGGCCCACCGAAACCTGCGCTTGTCCGCGGTCCCGCTGCAGGCCAAGCCCGGTTACCACCACTTCGTCGAGATCGGCAAGGTCTTCTTCAAGCTCGATGATGACCTCTGTCACGGTATCGGCCGTAACCTCCACTTCGGTCTCAAATTCGAAGTAGCCCACAAACGAAGCTCGGAGTATTTGCTCGCCTGCCGGTACATTCGGTAGCCGAAACTCTCCGTCCACGTTGGTAGCCGCACCGATGTCCGTTCCTACCACAAGCACGTTGGCTCCCGGGAGCGTCTCCCCGGTCTCGGCATCGATTACCGTCCCTTCCACCGTACCTGTTTGAGCCGCGGCAGTTGACCACCCCAGCAACGCTACGAGCGCCACCACGACGCTCACCCCTGTTAACAGCTTGTCCATTAGCACACCTTACTGATTAAAGACAGTCTACGACCGTGTAATACCACACATACATAGGATGTGGTACTTGACATGTACACGGTAACACTGTCTTAAACTTCACTACGAAGTGCAAAGTCGTTGTACATTACACAAATGATCGTTACGATTAGACCTGATTATATTACACGGTATTTATTTTTTCTTTATACGAACTTGCAATATGGGGCAATCAGCTGCTAAACATCGTTTCGGTACGGGTATGCCAAGCCCCACGCTGTTTCTCAGCCGCGGGAGCGCCGCCGGTGACCGAAGACGAAAAAAGCCGACCTCCGGGAGTGGAAGTCGGCTTTGAGGATGGCGCTGCAGTGTTGTAGGGACGCTTACTCGGCAGTCGCTTGCTCTACCCCCCCGCCCTGGCCATGCGTCCACTGAATGGCGTACTGGAGCAGTTCGGCCACGGTGTCGAGGCCGAGCTTTTCTTTGGCGCGGCGGCGGTACGTCTCGATGGTCTTGCGGCTAAGGCTGAGCCGGTCAGTGATTTCGTCGATGCTGTAGCCCTGCCCGAGCATCTGGAAGACGGCCATCTCGCGGTCGGTCAGGTCGTCGATGGCAAAGCCGGGGCTGGCGGCGCGGCCGGGGCGGGCCACTTTGCTCAGGATGCGGGAGGCCATGCGGCGGCTCAGGAAGACTTCGCCGTCCATCACCCCACGCACGGCGTCGATCACGCGCTGCGTGGGCTCGCTCTTCATGAGGTACCCGCTGGCGCCCGCACGGATGGCGCGCTCGGCATAGACACTTTCATCGTACATCGAGAACACAATCACGTTGACGTCGCTGTACTGCGCGCGGATATTCTGCACCAGGTCGAGCCCGTGCGCGTCTTCCAGCGACACGTCCACGATGGCTACATCTGGCCGCTCGCGATCAATCAGCCGGAAGCCTTCATCAGCCGACGGGGCTTGCCCCACGAGGTCCAGGTCCATCTTCGAATCGATGACGTTGCCCAGCGCTTCGCGGATGGCGGGGTGATCATCAATGATGACCACACGGGTACGGTCAGACGAGCTTTTTGAGTTCTTCATGGGTCTGCCGGGCATTGGGTGGAAGGGAGGTGAGGTGCACAACGGGGGGCATTGACTGAAACCATACAGTTACAGTATACGCTATTGTGTGCACCAATTCCACCTTAGTATGGCGTAATTACGCCACCGGATAGGCCATCGTTAGCTTCCGTTCTGGGAAGCCGCAGCTTTTTCCTGGCCAGGGGCCGGCTGTGCGTGGGTCCATTGAATGGCGTACTGCAGCAGTTCAGCCACGGAGTCCAACCCCAGCTTTTCCTTGGCGCGGCGCCGGTAGGTCTCCACGGTCTTTCGGTTGAGGGACAACCGGTCCGTGATCTCTTCGATGCTGTAGCCTTCACCCAGCATCTGGAAGACGGTGATTTCGCGGTCGGTCAGGTCGTTGATAGGAAAGCCCGGGCCGCTGGCCTTGTCCTTGGCGCCGGTACTGCCCATAATAATCTGGGAGACCATTTTGCGGCTCAGAAAGACTTCGCCGTTCATGATGGCGCGGATGCCCTCCACCACGCGCTCCGGCGACTCTCCCTTCATCAGATAGCCTTTCGCGCCGGCTTGCAGGGCCCGCTCAGCATAGACGCTCTCGTTGTACATGGAAAACACGAGCACCTTTACGTCCTCGTAGAGGGCCGTGACGTTCTGCACGAGGTCGAGCCCGTGGGCATCTTCCAGCGACACATCTACGATGGCCACGTCCGGCTTTTCTTTTTCGATGAGGCGGAACCCGGCATCGGCCGAGCTGGCCTGCCCCACCAGGTGGAGGTCCAGGGCGGCCTCGATGACGTTGGATAGCGCGACACGGATGGCGGGATGGTCATCAATGATGACGACGCGTGTGCGGCTGGACGACTGCTTGGAGGTAGACATAAGGCTTCTGCGACAGAATGGGAAAGTTGACTCAGGACAAGGCAGAGGGTACATCAGCGGGTGCGACCGCGGAGAGCGGTACGCGGCACTGTACGGTTGTGCCTTCACCCGGTGACGAGTCGATGCTCAGGTCGGCCTGGACGGTATGGGCACGGTAGACCATGCTATCCAGCCCGATGGACGAGCGACTGCGTTTGGCATTTACATCAAATCCGGTGCCATTGTCTTGCACTTGCAGGAGGATGCGCTTGTCACGGTGGGTAAGGGTGATCCGTATATGGGTAGCATCGGCATGTTTGAGTGCATTATTAGTCGCTTCCTGTGCAATCCGATACAAATGCAGCGTAGCGTCGTGATCCGACACGTCGATGGACCCATCGTGGTCAAACGTGCAGGTTACATCGGGCAGGCCGTCGGTGGTGTGCGCCAGCTCGTCGAGCGCGGCCACCAGCCCTTCCTGATGCAGTTGCACGGGGGTGAGGCCTCGGTAGATTTCGCTTACGTGCTGCGAGGCCTCCTCGGCAAACTCGGCGATGCGGGTGGCCTGCTTCTTTCGTGGATCGTCGGAGTCGAAGCCGGTGTCTGCCAGGTTCTGGCTCAGCATGCGGACGCCCGTCATAAGTTGCCCTACGCCATCGTGCAGGTCCCGCCCGATGCGTTGCTGCTGCTCCTCCAGGGCCGAGAGCATGCGGCGCTCCAGCCGTACGCGCTCGGTCACATCCACAACGCTGCCCCAGATGCGGACGAGCACGCCGCGCTCGGTGGTGCCAACGGCGTTCAGCACGAAGTGCCGCTTGCCCCCGTCGGGGAGCCGCACCGCGTACTCCCGGTTGCGGAGCCGGTAGCCGTCTTCCACAAACTCCCGCAGGATCCCGTCATCCGAAAGAAAGTGTTTCATGGGGCGTCCTTCTAAGTCCTTCAACCCGGCCGCTTCGGCAAAGCCCACCATCACCTTATTGCAGTCTACGAGGCGTGCATGGTCACGGATGTGGGCTACCTGCAAGCCGGTCCGCGTGGCGCTGGCGACTGGGCGGTCCAGGTCAGCGTGCCAGATGCCTTCGGAGATGGTCTCGACGAAGGTGCGGTAGCGCTGTTCGGTTTTGATGCGCTCGGTGATGTCGCGCAGTACGGTCTGCACCGCCGTCTGCCCTTTGTGCAGAATGGGCACTGCGTAGGATTCTACGATGCGCTCTTGCCCATCCAGCCGGATAAGCTCATGCTGGAGCGGGGGGGGCGTCTCGCCCTCCATGACGCGCGTGAGCCGCTCGGAAAGCTGCTCGTGAAGCTCTGCCGAGACGAAGTCGAGCAGGGAGCGCCCTTCCACCTTTCGATGCTCAGGCGCGCCCAGCACGTCAACGCCTGTTCGGTTGATGTACACGATCCGGTCCTGCTGCGTGATGACGATGGGGTCCGGGTGACTTTCCACAAGACGGCGCCAGCGCTCCTCACTCTCGCGCAGGGCCTGCATGGCGTGGTTGCGCTCGAAGTAGGTGGCGAGCAGATCGCCCAGTACCTGCAGGACCCGCACGTCCTCTTCCTGCCAGGCGGTGGGGAGTAGTTCAGCGCCGCCCGCGCCGGTTTCGGAGGCCTGGCCATGCTCGATTCCGAGGTAGCCATAGAGCAGATCCTCAGAGGACAGGACCGGTACAGCAAAGGCTGAGGGAGAGTTTGGGCTGCCGGCCGCTGCAACGACGTTGCTATCCAACAACTCGTAGAGGTTCTCTGGCAACGCCTCCTCGGCCCCGAGCTCTGGGTCGCCCGCCGCTTCCTCTACCGACCAGATGGTCAGCCCCATGCCGACTTGCTGCGCGGTGGATTCGCCCAGCTGCTCATCGCGAAACGGCTGCTCTTCCGTGGGGATGGTCACAAGGTATACGCTGCGGGCGCCTACCGCTTCGCCGATAACGCCCAGGAGCTCCTCGAAGTCCACCGCTCGTGGCGCCACCAACATACGGGACACCTCGGTGAGGGCCTGCTCCACCCGCAGCCGGTGCTTCATGCGGGCTTCGTGCTGATGCGGCTGGGTGCGATCGTTGATGATGACCAACACACCGGTAAGCACGGCCTCTTGCTGAATGGGCGAGGCGGTGATCAGTACCTCCCGCTCCTGGCCATCGGCCATATGCAACCGCCCTCCGTGCTGCCATTCGCCTTCCTCGGTGAGCGCTCGGGCGGCTTGCGTAAGGAGTCCGGGCTCGGCCGCAGGAAGCGTCCCCAGCGTGGAAAAAGGACGCCCTGTAGCATGCGCTGTTGTTGTGTCGAAGAACACTTCCGCTGCGGCGTTCAGGTACGCGAGCCGCCCCATTCGATCCACAATCACTACCGGATCCTGGAGATGCACTAACGCTACCGGGGGCACTCTCCCCTCTGGTACCAGGGAACGATCAGCCTCGGCTGCGGGCGAGGAAGAAGCCATAGCGGCACTCAGGACGCATTCACGAAAATAGCGGAAGAGTATAAGCGGCGGACGCTGCAGGGCCGCGCAGTACAGCTACGCGTGCAACCACGACGCGAACCCGTCGCTGCGACATCACCTACAGCCGACTGAAAACCCGCGGATCACCTGCTGCCCAAGTGTTTTAGGATACGCAATGTTGCGTGGGGATCCAAAAGATGATTGGAAATTAATTCATTTCTCCTCATCCACGACCTGGACGGCGGTCCACCAGTCCCACGCGCAGGCGAAGGGCAAGAGGGGACATATGAGCAGGTACAGCGGTGGCGCACCCGACCGTGCCATCCTTTGCCGTATTTTTCGTAGCGTGCTCAATTTAACGTGGTCCGTTGTGCAAATTCAAACCACATGAGCATGCCGATGTCATGCTTCCCGAACGGGCAGCGGGCATCAATATACGCCTCCCACCCTTCCAGATAGAGCTTCTCGACGTATTTACGGAGCTCAGGCGGCAGGTCCTCGTCGAGGCCCAGTTGGCGGTGGTAGCGAAGCAAATCCATAGGTCGGCAAAGCGAGTGACAAGATACGGCGGACACTAAGGCGCTTATCGGCATGCGTAGCACGCCCTTAACAGCGGACTGGTCATCCGGCGGTGGCGTGCGGCTTGGCCTGAGCGTACGTCCTTACGTGAGGCGCATTGCGCGGAAGGTCAGCCTGCGCGGAAGGTCAGCCTATGGGTGCGCCAGAAGCTAACGCTTGCGGGTGCCCGGGGTGGTTATGTTTTGGTTATCAACCAGCCATCCCCTCCTCACCGGTGCGCCTGTGTCCGAATCGTTTGTGACCATCACGACTACCTCCGCCGGTGCTTCCGCGCCGGTCCGCCGAACAGCACGCGGCAGCTACACCGCGCAACGCGGGCACGAGGCGTATGCGGCGGCGGCATCCGTCCCCTCATCGCTCTGGCATGTACTGGCCCACCTTCCCGAAGCCTTCACGGTGGACGACCTGGTGGATCTCTCGGAGCAGCTGCAGCTGGAGGTCTTCGTGGTGTTTCACGACCTGCGCAAGCTGATCCATGCCGACCTCGTTCGATGCAGCCCGGGCGGCTTTGAGCAAACGCCAACGTGCCGCTATCTGACCGAGCGGTTTACGTCGTAACAGCGTCGGGGCGGGGCGTGCTTCTCGTGCGCGTCGGTCCTGCCGCTTCAGTGCTGTTCAGTTGGCACCCTGGCGTCTGGCCGCGCCTATGCCAAAAAGAAACGGACACCACCCGAGGGTGATGTCCGTTCGCATACCTTAATGGCAAGTACCCCAACGATGGGGCACCTGCAGCGTGTTGGTCGTTTCGTCGCTTAGTCGTCAAGCGGCTCGACGCGCACGGTGATGGTAGCTTCCACGTCGGAGTGAACAGCAACCGAGGCTTTGTAGACGCCCAGCAGTCGGATGTCCTCCAACAGCTCGATGTTTTTCCGGTCGATCTCGAAGCCTTCCTTGCGGAGCTGATCGGCCACTTGCTGCGTGGTGATCGTGCCAAAGATGCGCTGGTCTTCGCCCACCTTGGCGCGCACCACCACTTCGGTGTCTTCGAGCTCACGCCGGACGTTCTGTGCCTCGTCGCGCTTGTGGGCGCGCTTCCGGGCCTGTTGGCGGAGGGTTTCCTCACGCTGGCGGATGGCGCCCTTCGTGGCGAGGCTCGCGAGTCCCTGGGGGATGAGATAGTTACGGCCGTAGCCGTTCTTTACTTCTACGATCTCCCCTTCCTCCCCAAGGTGATCGACGTCTTGCTTAAGAATAACTTTCATAACGTTTGGTCGTCAGCGGTGCGGCACAGGGCCGGCACCCGATGAAACAAAAAGCGAGCGGTGCGGCCTACCGCATGGCGTCGTCCACGAAGGGCAGTAGCGCCAGATGGCGAGCCCGCTTCACGGCGCGGGTGATCTGCCGCTGCATCTTAGCAGATACCCCGGTTACGCGACGCGGCAGTAGCTTGCCCTGTTCGTTGATGAACCGCTGGAGGAATTCAGTGTCTTTGTAATCGACGTACTCTCGGTCTTTCGTAGCCATAATAATGTACTGGTAGAAATTGGATCAACACGGGAAGGAGGGTGGCAGGTGCTACTCGTCGTCCTCAAAATCGTCGTCGTCATCGTCGGCCTCCATTTCCGCTTCGCGGGCCGCTTGCTCCTTGGCCGCTTCGGCCTGAGCGCGGGCGTATGCTTTGCGGTCTTCGTGGCGCTGCCGTTCCATCACAGGCGTGACGCGCAGCGTGAGGTACCGGAGGATGTCGTCGTCGATCTGGAGCGCGCGCTCGAGGCGCTGTACGGTCTCCTCTTCGCCTTCGAAGTAGAGATTCACGTAATGCCCGTTGCGGCGCTTTTTGATGGCGTAGGCCAGGCGCTGCGAGCCCCACTCATCCACTTCTAACACCTCGCCGCCATGCTCCTGGATCACGTTGTTGACCCGGCGGACGGCGTCCTGGATTTGCTTCTCATTCAGGACCGTGTTGATGATGTACGTCAGTTCGTACTTGTAAGTCGTTTGTTGTTCAGCCATGGATTACCCTATGGAATGACGGTTGCGTGAAGCACCAAGTCATGCCCCATCGAGATGCGATGGAGCAGGGAGTGCGAGCAGAGTATCACGCCTGCCCGGTAGCAGGGATCCAGTCCGGCCATGAAATATCCATGAGCCGAAGCTGCTGCTGCACTAGGCTTCCGTCTCCAGGTGGGCCAGTCGCTCGGCAGTCTCGGCCATGCGCAGGGCTTGGATGATCGGCTCCAGGTTGCCGTCCATGATGTCGCTGAGCGGATAGTTCTTGTCATCGCCTTCCAGGCGGTGGTCCGTGACGCGGTCTTGCGGGTAGTTGTAGGTGCGGATCTTGGCCGAGCGATCGCCCGAGCCGATGGCCGACCGCCGCACTTCATCGCGCTCCATGCGGCGCTCCTCCAGTCGCTTTTCGTAGAGCCGGGAGCGTAATACCCGCATCGCTTTGTCCTTATTCTTATGCTGACTCTTCTCGTCTTGGCACGACACCACAAGCCCGGTGGGAATGTGCGTAATCCGAACCGCCGAGTCAGTGGTGTTGACGCTCTGCCCCCCCGGACCGCTGGACCGGTACACGTCAATTTTGAGTTCGTGCTGCTGGATATCCACGTCCACGTCTTCAGCCTCGGGCAACACCGCCACCGACGCTGCTGAGGTGTGGATGCGTCCGCTTGATTCGGTTTCGGGTACGCGCTGGACGCGGTGCACGCCGCTCTCGTACTTCAGCGTACCGAACACCCCTTTGCCCTGCACCCCAAGAATGATTTCCTTAAAACCGCCTTGCGAGCCCTCTGACAGGTCCATGATCTCCACAACCCAGCCCTTTTTCTCGGCATACCGCTGATAGAGGCGGTACAGATCGCCGGCAAAGAGCGCCGCTTCATCCCCTCCGGTGCCGGCGCGGATTTCCATGATGGCATCGTTGGCGTCCTCTTCGTCCTTGGGCACCAGCGCCATGCGCAACTCGCGCTCCAGATTGGGAAGCCGCTGCTGCACGTCGGACAGCTCCTCTTTTGCCATCGCTACAAAGTCCGGCTCGTCTTCCTCCGCGATAAGCTCCCGCAGCTCCTCCCGCTCATTGAGCGCGCTTTCGTACGCATTGATCAGCTCCACCACCTCCGCCAGCTCGGCGCGTTCCGGGCCCAGTTCGGCCATTTGCTGGGGATCCGTGGCCACCTCCGGTCGGGACATCAGGTCGGTAACCTCCTGAAACCGGCGTTTGATTTCTTGAAGAGCGTCTACGTTTAGCATACAAAGGGAAGTCGGTGAAAGGCGATGGTAGAAAGTCCTATGCTGCGACGGGGGTTCCGTTCGGAGAGCCCCCATCGTCGCCGGATCGCGGGGCGATGCTGCGCTCAAGACGCCGGGAGCGCCGGCTCCTCACGGCCTAACCTCCTCGCCTTGTGGATTCCACCCGCACTCCCCCATACGCCCACACTCAGCCCCTTACTCCACCGTCACGCTCTTCGCGAGGTTGCGGGGCTGATCTACATGGCAGCCGCGCATCACAGCAATGTGGTACGAGAGGAGCTGCAGCGGGATGGACGTGAGGAGGGGAGACAGGAATTCCTCGGTCTTCGGCACGCGGAGGACGTACTCGCAGAGGCGGTCCAGCTCCCCGTTGCCTTCGTCGGTAATGGCGATGACCGCGCCCTCCCGTGCGGCCACCTCTTCGATGTTGGAGATGATCTTGTCGTACGTCCGGTCGCGGAGCGCGGTGAACACCACCGGCATAAACTTGTCGATAAGCGCGATCGGCCCGTGCTTCATCTCCGCGGCCGGGTAGCCCTCGGCATGGATGTACGAGATCTCTTTGAGCTTCAGCGCCCCTTCGAGCGCGACCGGGAAGTTGTAGCCCCGGCCGAGGTACAGGAAGTTTTCGGCGTAGCGGTAGACCTTGGCCATTTCCTTGATCGTGTCGGTCTGGTCCAGCACCGTTTGCACCTTTTCGGGGATGGCCTGGATGGCGTGCAGGTTGTGGGCAATCTCGGCCTGGCTGAGCGTGCGCCCTTCGGCCAGCTTCATGGACAGCATCGCCAACACGAGCACCTGGGCGGTAAACGCTTTCGTGGAGGCGACGCCAATCTCGGGGCCGATGTGCAGGTACACCCCGGCGTCCGTCTCGCGGGCGATGGTGGAGCCTACCACGTTGCAGATGCCGAGCGTCAGCACCCCCTGCCGCTTGGCTTCGCGGACGGCGGCCAACGTATCGGCGGTCTCGCCACTCTGGGAGATCACGATGACGACGTCGTCTTCCCGCAGGATCGGGTTGCGGTAGCGGAATTCGCTGGCGTACTCGACTTCCACCGGGACCCGGGCAAATTCTTCGATGAGGTACTCGCCGACCAGCGCAGAATGCCACGAGGTGCCACACGCCGCAATGATGATGCGGTTGGCCGCGCGCAACTGGTCCATCACATCCATGAGGCCGCCCAGCACGACGCGCCCTTCACTGGCCCGCACCCGCCCCCGCATGCAGTCTGTCAGCGCCTTGGGCTGCTCCATGATTTCCTTCAGCATGAAGTGCTCGTACCCCTGCTTCTCGATTTGCTCGATGTCCCACTGCAACTCATGGACTTCCTTCTGCAGGGGCTGATTGGCAATCGTGCGCACCTCGTATCCGCTGCGTCGGACGACGGCCATCTCACCGTCGTTCAGGTACACGACCTGGCGGGTGTGCTCAATGAGCGCCGACGCATCGGAGGCGATGAAGTACTCCTGCTCGTTTACGCCCAGCAGTAGGGGGCTCCCGTTGCGCGCCGCCAGCAGCAGGTCGGGGTCTTCAGAGGAGACAATGGCGATGCCGTACGTCCCAACCACCTTGGTGAGCGCCTGCGAGAGCGCTTCGGGCAGAGCCAGCCCCTGCTCTTTACGCACGTGGTCAATCAGGTGCACGAGCACTTCCGTGTCCGTCTCGGACGTGAACGCGTAGCCCTTCTCCTGCAATTGCTTCCGCAGCGTGGCATAATTTTCAATGATGCCGTTGTGCACAAGCGCAAAGGCGCCATCGCTGCTGGTGTGTGGGTGCGCGTTCTTATCGTTCGGAAAGCCATGGGTCGCCCAGCGTGTGTGGCCCACGCCCAGCGTGCCCTGCACCCGCACGTTTTCCACAGCCTTGGCCAGGGCGCTCACCTTCCCTTTCTGCTTACGCACCACAAGACTGTCGTCGTCCACGATGGCCAATCCGGCCGAGTCGTAGCCGCGGTATTCAAGACGCTGCAGCCCAGTCAGCAGCAGATCGTCTGCTTGCTGCGGACCAATGTATCCAACAATGCCACACATAGACGTAAGGGGGACTTAGGGAGAAGGTAGCAGAATAGTGGTTATGCCGAGACGTGTGCGGGGGCGACGTTCCGCCCGACCACTTCAGCAATGGCACGGACGTGCGTCATGAGCTGTACGAACTGATCAAACAGTAGCGATTGCGGGCCGTCGCTTTTGGCGGCGGGGGGGTTGGGATGCACCTCTACCATGAGGCCATCCGCACCGGCCGCTACAGCCGCGCGGGCCATCGGCAGCACGGCATCGCGCCGGCCGGTGCCGTGGCTGGGGTCGGCAAAGATCGGCAGGTGGCTCTTCTGCTTCACCACCGGGATGGACGAGAGATCGAGCGTGTTGCGCGTCGCCGTCTCAAAGGTACGAATGCCGCGCTCGCACAGGATGACGTCCGGGTTGCCGTGGGCGATCAAGTACTCGGCGGCCATGAGCCATTCTTCGATAGTGGCCGAGGCCCCGCGCTTCAGGAAGACGGGCTTCCCGGCGTGCCCCAGCTCTTTAAGTAGATCGAAGTTTTGCATGTTGCGCGCGCCCACCTGAAAGATATCCGTGTACTGGTGAATGAGGTCGATCTTGGCAATGTCCATCACTTCGGTGATGACGCCAAGATCATGCCGGTCGCCGGCGGCGCGCAACAACCGGAGGCCTTCCTCCCCCAGTCCCTGAAACGAATAGGGCGACGTCCGCGGCTTGAAGGCACCGCCGCGCAGGAGCGTCGCGCCATGCGCCGCCACATGCGCAGCCGTCGCTTCCATCTGCTCCTCATCCTCCACCGAACACGGCCCGGCGATGACAGTCAGCGTATCGCCTCCAATCGACCGCCCCGCTACGTCGATGAGGGTGTCGTTCTTTTTCCAGGAGCGGCTGGCAAACTTGTAGGGCGAGGTTACGCGGTAGACGTCGGCCACCCCCTCCAGCACCTGAATGTGGCGCACGTCAAAGTCGGGCTTTACGCCGATGGCGCCCAGCACGGTCTGGTTCACGCCGCTGGACCGGTGAACGTCGAACCCGTAACCGTTCAGGCGTTCGATGACTTCTTCGATAGCAGGTTCGCCCGCATGGGGGCGCATGACAACAACCATAAGGCTACAGCACAGTGAGTGATAAGAGACAGATAAGCCGCATCCACGGGAGAAAACGCCGGTGTAACCGACCACGGCGCCCCAAAAGTTTCGGCGGGGTGTGCTACTGGTAGCGGTCGAGCTTGAACTTCTCTCCAAGGTACCGCTTGCGCACCTCCGGATCCGCCACCAGTTCTTCGGCGGTGCCGGTCTTCAGGATCTGCCCTTGGTAGAGCAAGTAGGCGCGGTCCGTGATGGCGAGCGTCTCATGCACGTTATGGTCGGTGATGAGCACGCCGATGCCGCGCGTCTTGAGCTCGGCCACGATGGCCTGGATGTCTTCCACGGCGATGGGGTCGACCCCGGCAAACGGTTCATCCAGCAGAAAGAAGCGCGGCTTAACGGCCAATGCCCGGGCGATCTCGGTGCGGCGGCGCTCTCCACCCGAGAGCATGTACCCCTTCGAGTCGCGCACACGGTCGAGGCCAAACTCGTCCAGCAGCTGCTCCACCCGGGCCCGTCGCTCCTGCTTGTCCAGGTTCTGAAACTCCAGCACGGCGCTGATATTTTGCTCCACGGTGAGGTGTTGAAAGACCGACGACTCCTGCGCCAGGTAGCCAATACCGAGCCGGGCGCGCTTATACATCGGGAGCCGGGTGATGTCGCGCGTACCGAGCCGCACCCGCCCCTCGCTGGGCCGCACCATGCCCACAATCATGTAGAAGGTGGTGGTCTTGCCAGCCCCGTTGGGCCCCAGCAGGCCTACGATCTCCCCCTCGCCCACCTGCAGATGCACATCCTGCACGACAGGCACGCGCTTGTAGCGTTTGGTAAGCCCCTCGGCGTGCAAGGTCAGGGGGGCAGGCGTGGCGTCGGGTTCAGCCATGGCAGGGGTTGGGGAGGCAAATAGCAAGAAGGATAACGCGCTACCGGGCCTCCGTGTCCGGCGGAGCGTTGGTTGGTGGTGGATCCGCAGGGGGTGGGTCCGCGGGTGGTGCGTCGGGGCGAGGCAAGGGCACCTCGCCGGGAAGCGCGGGCGGCGTGTCGTCGGGCAAGGCCGGTACCAGCGGCGCATCCATCAGGCCACGCCGAAGCCAGTGATGCGGAGGCGGCGGACGGTCAGGCAGGAGCTTGCCGGTCAGGTAGGCAAAGAGCTGCACGCGCTGCTCGGGCACCTCATTCAACAGCGAGGCCTGCGTCGGACGCAATGCCGGCAGCCAGAGAAAGCCGTCCAGCTCCAGCGGATCTGGCACCAGCTCTTCTTCCCAGTACTGACCTTCGATGTTGGGCGCGAAGTGAATGTACTCCAGTTCGTCGCCCTGGAACTGGAAAAAGCCCGCATCGGCACGCACGCGGAGCGCGCCGTCCGGCTCTCCCTCCTCCGTATGCTGATGGTAGATGGCCTCCGCGTTGGGCCAAACATCGAAGGTGCGCATCGAATCGGGGGTGCTAATGCCGTCGAGCATGCGCCCGCGCAACTGATGGATGCGCTGCGTGGTGCTGTCGAGCTGCGCCAGGAAGACGTGGCCGCGCCCGAAGATGGAATCAACGGGGGCGCCGCCGCCGCTGCGTACCCGGATCGTGTCGGCGCTCATCTGCGACTCCTCAAACCACCCGATGGGGTCCTGAAAGAGACGCACCTCCTCCAGCGGCTCCCCCGCATCGTGGCCGCGATCTGCGGAGAGAGGTGTGAGGGGCCTGGGTGGTGCATCCGCGGCGGGTGCATCCTCCGGACCTGGTGGCGGGGCCGCTGTGGTGTCCGCCTCCGTGGCGGCGGGCGCCCTCGTATGCGCGGCCTCGCGGGAGGCGTCTGCCAGCAGGACCTCCAGCGTATCCGCCTCCGGGGGCGGATCGCCCGGCACGGGGAAGTACCCCGGCTGGTAACGATCGTACACTGCCGAGTCGGCTACCGCCGCAAAGTCGGCCTGCCACGACCGCACCTCGCCCCGCCCAATGATCCGGCGGTGGCCCTCCGTCTCTTGCGTAAACAGCCAGTCCGCGCGCAGCATGAGGGTATCCAGCTGGTCGTCCTCGTAGCGGAGCTGGTAGACGAGCGCACGCCCCTCTACCCGGCTGCGCTGCTGTTTGTCATCGTTAAAGGCGTAGTCGCCCAGCAGGTACGTGCGCGTGAGGGAGTCGGCGGGCGTGTCTTCCTGCCCCTCATCCCGTTCGAAGCGCTCGATCAGCACCCGCCCGCGAGCGTGCGAGATCTCCTCCTCCCGATAGAACCGGATGGAGTCGGCCTGCAAAAAGGTGTCGTCGGCCGTAAGCTGCACAAGCCCCTCAAAGTCCGCCCGGTTCTCTTCCGAAAAATAGGTGCCGGCCAGACTGGTGAGCGTGGAGGTAGAATCCACAAGCGTCACGCCCTGCATGAAGTCGGTGCGTTTCTCGTCGGTGAAGTGCAGGGCAGCAGGGGCAAACACGCGCACCTCACCATCGGACAGCTCTACGCGGCCCAGCGCCTCGCCCACCTTGGAGCGGCGGTTGTAAAAGACGGTATCGGCGCGAAGCGAGTCGCCCCGGTCTGCAATCAGCACGTTGTCGAAGAAGAAGATTTCGTCGCGCTCCAGGTACTGCACGGCGCGGTCGGACTGCAGGTAGGTGCTGTCTTGCAGCAGACGCACGTTGCCCTGCAGGTAGCGTACCCGTTCCTCGTTTTCGATGCGCTGCTCCACGCGGTCGACATTCTGGATGAAGACCTGCTGTGCGGTCGCTTCGGCGTCCTGGGCGTGCGCCGTTCCCGTTCCACCCGTGAGGGCCAGCAGCACCACGAGCGCAACACACAGCCCTCGGGATACCTCGCGCGGAAGGCGCCTCAGGCGAATTTGATATGGCAGGGCGACCTGATTCACTCCGTATCCTCGGTGGCGTCCGTGGTGTCGTCAGCATCCGGATCGGGCGGA
>Ga0207421_10002609_pt1 | contig 22232 bp, 20 predicted proteins | sample SodLakKL_010_SED_4_FD_187542 | JGI IMG/M metagenome (GOLD analysis project Ga0207421, IMG submission 187542) | Alkaline sediment microbial communities from Lake Tanatar, Kulunda Steppe, Russia - 8KL_010_SED (SPAdes) (version 2) | ecosystem: Environmental > Aquatic > Non-marine Saline and...
GTCTTTGCGAAACTGATTACCGAGGAACCGGATGCGTTAACGGCGCTCGTCCGGATCTGTGGGGGAGCGGGGAGGCAACAAACCGCTCTACCCGGAGGTTGACCTGCGGTCGATTTCTCATGTAAACAAATCATTTTTTAGTGTACTTTCATGAATGAGAAATTGATACGACCAAAAGAGATAAAAATTAATTGATATTCTATAATAACTTATTGAATATTAGCTTAATAAGCCTAATTTATGTGAACGCATCTTGTCAGTCGAAAAATTTTATCGATTTTTCTATCACCTCCAGGGCCTCCCTTAATTGCTCCTCAGTTATAACAAGGGGAGGGGCAAAACGGATGATATGCCCGTGGGTGGGTTTGGCCAGCACTCCCTTTTCGCTCATTTTCAGGCAAACGTCCTGGGCCGTTTTTCCGTTTTTGGGCTTAATTACGGCTGCGTTGAGCAAACCTTTTCCCCTCACAATGTCAACCATGTCGGAGTCAATCTTTTTCATTTCGCTGCGGAATATCTCACCGAGCTCGGTGGCTTTAGCGGAGAGATCATCCTCTTCCACCACTTCAAGGGCGGCAATAGCGACTTTTGCGGCTACCGGATTACCTCCGTAAGTAGAGCCGTGTTCGCCGGGTCTTATGGTTAGCATAATCTCGTCGTCGGCAAGTATTGCAGAAACGGGAAATACGCCGCCTGACAAGGCTTTGCCCAGTATCAGAATATCGGGGCGTACATCTTCATGATCACATGCCAGCTTTTTCCCGGTTCTTGCTATTCCTGTCTGCACCTCATCGGCTATGAACAATACATTGTTCTCCCTGCACAGGGAAGCTGCTTTTCTCAAAAAGCCGTCATCCGGCACATAAACTCCCGCTTCTCCCTGTATGGGCTCAACAAGGAAGCCGGCAACTTCGGGGTTTTTCAACTCCTTTTCAAGGGCTTCTGTGTCATTGTATGGAATTGTAATAAAGCCCGGGGTATATGGTCCGTAATCTTTTCTTGCATCGGGATCGGTTGATACTGAAACAATGGTTATAGTACGGCCGTGAAAATTGTTTTCACAGACAATTATTTTTGCCTTGCCTTCGGCAATTCCTTTCTTTTTATAGGCCCATTTGCGGCAAAGCTTCAGGGCTGTCTCAACACCTTCGACGCCGGTGTTCATGGGCAGCACCTTATCATAACCGAAGTATTTTGTGACATACTCTTCAAATTCTCCCAGGCAACTGTTGTGGAAGGCACGGGAGGTCAGGGTGAGTTTTTTGGCTTGTTCATTAAGGGCCCCGATTATCTTTGGGTGACAGTGCCCCTGATTTACAGCAGAGTAAGCTGAAAGAAAATCATAATAGTGTTTTCCTTCAACGTCCCAGAGGTGGACCCCTTCGCCGCGTTCAAGCACAACAGGGATAGGATGATAGTTGTGTGCTCCGAATTTTTCTTCCCGCTTGATGTAGTCCTCGGTTTTCATTTTTCCCATAATTATAAATTTTTTAATTGGTAATATAATTTGCATCAATAACAATTGATTCCCATCAAAATTAAGTATTTTAAGTTTTTAAACAAATTAAGAGCCGGTTTTAGGTCAGGATTGAAAAACTTTCTCCGCGCCGGCCGAAAATAAGAAAAGAAAGGTCCGGAGAGGGTGTGTTGCTTTATGACAAGCAGGTTTCCGGTAAAGATGCTGTTAAACTCACCTTGAAATGCTCAGCTCCCCGTCACGCAAAGCCTGGATAAACCTGCCCCATGCTATGGGATTGAGAAGATTCATAGAGGGTAGTTGTCCGGCATACCTGTGGCTTTGATGGTGCCTCCGCATAACGTTCGCGTAGCTGGCGGCCGGATCGGGAGAGTCGTCAAGCTCTATCCATAGCTTAATAAGGGCGATATTGGCCATTGCCCTGTCATAATCGTCCGTTGGAAGATCAAGTTCAAGAAAAACCTCCTTGAACTCCTCATAGGTTTGCCAGGGGAATATTTTTACCTCTTCAAGTGCAACGGTATCCCTCTGGAGGCTTATATCAACCGGATAATGCACTTCATCGGTATCTTCGGGTATAACTATCTTATGGGGTTTATAGCCCATAGTGGTAAACCTTATGGTATCGTTCGGATAGGCTATGAACGAAAACATTCCTTTTTCGTCAGATATTGTTCCCTCGTTTCTGTTAATTGAAATAATGTGAGCATAGGGGAGCGGCTTTTTATCTTCATCGCGTATTATACCGCTTACCTGAAGGGGGTCTTGCGCACTCAGCTCACCAGGAGCAAGAAAAGTGAAGATACAGAGAAATATGATGAAAGGTAACATGTAACGTTTTATATTCTGCATACTGCCGGTTTTTCAATAAGTTTGTAAAGAATGACAATTAAGCAAAATAAGTTTAATTTTGTGAGCCTTCACATATAAAACTAATTTTTAACAAAAAAGTTATGTAAATATTGCAAAGATTTTAATAAAAACGGAAAAACAAAAAGATGATACAACAAATTGAAATAAGTCTTCCCCCAATGGAAAGGGGTTTTCATTTAATTACGGATCATGTGGTTGAGAAATTGCATCCTCTGCCGGAAAAAGGCTTGCTGAACCTGTTTATAAAACACACATCGGCGGCACTGACCGTAAACGAGAACGCAGACCCCGGTGTTCCCGCCGACCTGGATTACATAATGAACAGGATTGTGCCGGAAAGAGATAAAAATTATGTTCACACCGTGGAGGGGGCTGATGATATGCCGGCCCATGCAAAGTGTTCGCTAAACGGTGTTTCTCTGACTATCCCGGTTTCCGGTCACAGGCTTAACCTTGGAACATGGCAGGGGATTTATCTTTGTGAATTCCGCAACAGGGGAGGTAAAAGAAAACTGGTGGCCACAATATACAGTTGATCATAACATTTTTAATATGTCTTTACTCTATTGTGCTTTGCATATTTTGTTATCATTTGACCCCCCTGAGCTAAAGATCACAAAAAAACATTTATAAACATGGGTGGCGCCGGAACAAACCGCCCTACCCGAAGCCTGACCTGCGGTCGATTTCACATTTTATGGTGTCACATATCCCCGTGCTCTGTCCTTTTAATTATTTCGTCCTGCAGCGTTTCGCCCAGGTTATTGAAGTAATCCGAATACCCTGCAACACGAACAATAAGGTCGCGGTACTTTTCCGGGCTCTTTTTTGCTTTTTTAAGTGTTTCAGCATCAATAACGTTAAATTGAATATGGTGTCCGTCCAGCTTAAAGTAGGTGCGCACAAAAGATATCATTTTTCCGGCGTTTTCCCCTTTTTTAAAAAATGAAGGGGAGAATTTCTGGTTCAGAAGGGTGCCTCCCGTTTTCACATGATCTATTTTGGCTGCCGAGAGGATAACCTGGGTAGGCCCTTTTGTATCGGCTCCCTGCACAGGACTTATACCTTCACTGAAAGGTTCTCCCGCCGGCCTGCCGTCAGGCATTGCCCCGGTAACGCTTCCGAAGTATACGTGACAGGTGGTGGGCAGAAAGTTTATGCGGGAAGTTCCCCCGTATGGGGTACTTTTTCCGTTAAAGGCATCGTGGAAACTGTTGAAAACCTTCACTGCAAACCGGTCGGCATACCCGTCATTGTTACCCCATTTCGGGGTGTTATAAACAAGCTTATGGCGAAGATCTTCATATCCTTTAAAATCCGCTTTAATAGCATCCAGCAGCTGCCGGACCGGTACCTTTCCTTCATCGAAAACATGCAGGCAAAGAGCGGTAAGATTATCGGTAATACTTCCCAGTCCGACACCCTGTATATACCTGGTATTATAACGTGCGCCCCCGGCATTGTAATCCCTTCCTTTTTTTATGCAATCTTTGGTTATCAAAGAGAGAAAAGGTGCCGGCATATATGTTGCGTAAAGTTTTTCAATGATATTGTTGCCGCCGGTTTTTATCTCAGCAAAATGGTTGAGCTGCTTTTCAAAAGCCTCATAGAGCTCTTCAAAAGTCTTGAAAGAGGACAGGTCTGGAGTTTCCAGGCCCGTCTTCTTTCCCGACCGCGGGTCGGTTCCCCCATGGAGGGTTATCTCCAGGACTTTGTTCAGGTTAAAGTAGCCTGTGAGAATATAGGCTTCCGTGCCGAAAGCACCTGTTTCAACACATCCGCTGGCTCCCCCGTTGCGTGCGTCGGTAATGGATTTGCCCTGACTGAGGAGCTGCTGGATTATGGCGTCGGTATTGAAAAACGAGGGTTGTCCGAAGCCTTTTTCGGCCACCTCAAGTGCTTTTTTGATAAACCTGTCGGGGTTTTTTTTGCTTGCCTGGATCATGCTGCCCGGTTGTACAAGCCTCATTTCCTCGATTACCTCAAGGATGAGATATGTTAGTTCATTAACCGCGTCACTGCCGTCTTCGTTAAGTCCACCCAGATTTATCAGCGCAAAGTCAGAGTATGTGTTACTTTCCTCGGCAGTGACACCGGTTTTGGGCGGTGCCGGGTGATTATTGAACTTAATCCAGAACGCCTGGAGAAGTTCTGCAGCCTTTTCCCTTGTAAGGGTGCCTTCAGCCAGCTCACGGCTATAAAATGGATAAAGATGCCTGTCAAGTCTGCCGGGGTTAAATGAGTCCCACGGATTAAGCTCGGTTATTACGGCAAGGTGGATAAACCAGTAGTGTTGCAGCGCTTCATGGAAAGTGGAAGGGGCTCCCGAGGGGACCCTCTTGCATATTTGTGCCATTTGATGAAGTTCTTCAGCACGGGAGGCATCTTTTTCCTCTTCAGCCATTTTATCCAGTTCACCGGCATGCCTTTTAGCATATTCCATCAGTGCACAGGCTGTAATATCCATAGCCTTCAGCTCCTCGCGCTTTTCAAATGCATTGGGATCATTGTGAAAATCAAGCTGTGAAAGCGCCTCATGTATCTCTTCCCTGAAATCGCGCATACCTTTTTTGAAAACATCCTTGCCTGCAACCGTATGTCCCGGGGCGCGCTGTTCCAAAAATTCGGTAAAGACACCCGCCCGGTATGCTTCCTGCCATGAGCGGTTTATATTGTTGAATATACGGTCGCGCTGGGTGCGGCCACTCCAGAAGGGAATAACAACATCCCTGTAGGCTTTCCTGAATTTTTCATCCACTTTGAAGGAGACTTTTGGCCTTGAGCTTATAATATCAAGATCCTCGGGTGAATGAAGGCATATTTCGGGATAGGTGGGTACAGCTGACGGTGAGGGTCCGCGTTCACCCACTATCAGCTCGTTCGGGTTTATGCAGATTGACTTTCCCGATAAAATATGCCTAAGGGCTAGCGCTCTTTGAACGGGCACCGAGTGGATCTCGGGCTCGTTGTTTTTGTAGTATTCAGTTACAAGCAGCGCCCTTTCAGGGGAAAGTACACAGGGAGCCTCAAGGCTTTGCTTTCTCAGTTTTTCAATTCGGGGTGTCATTACAATAAATATTTGATTTAAAGGTTAAATTTAATGGTAGCGGGTTCACTGTCTGCCAAAGGCTGATGCAGGTTCATTTGTACATATTGCTTTTTATGTTATCCGCCGATTGTAACTTCAGGCAGCTTTTCAAGGAAAAACTCTTTTATTTTCTCCGCCCTGTTTTCATCGTAGCCATTTTTGCAGTCCATCGCGACACTTCTCCCGAATTTTGGATATTTACAGATACCGGTGCTGTGGTAGGGGAGAAGATCTACGCGGGATACACCTGAAAAGGAGGCGGCAATATCTCTCAGTCGGCTGAGGTTGTGGCCGGTATCTGTAATTCCGGAAACAAGGGGGATCCTTATTATTATTTCTTTTCCTGCGGCAGCCGCATTTTCAAGGTTTCTCAGAACAGGTGTGACCGAAACGCCGGTGTGCCTTTTGTGTTCTTCATCTTTCGCAATCTTAAGATCAAAAAGGAAAAGGGAGGTAAGGGGAATTACCTGTTCAAAATCTTTTTTCCCTGCATACCCGCATGTGTCAACCGCAGTATGTATCTGTTTCCCGGCGCAGGCATTGAGCAATGCCATAAGAAAGGCCGGCTGGCCCAGCGGCTCGCCGCCGGAGAAAGTAACTCCGCCGCCCGATTCGTCATAAACGGGAATATCCTTTTCAATCTCCCCCATAACCTGTGATACACTTACACTATTTCCGGCTACCTCCCTAACCTCAAATTCCCTGCCTGTGAGCTTGTTGATCCGGGTGTAGCTTTCGGGATCGAAGGACTGGCCTTCCGGGTTATGGCACCAGCGGCAGCGTAACGGGCAGCCCTTGAAAAAAACAGTTGTTCTGATGCCCGGTCCGTCGTTCACCGAAAAATGCCTTATGTCAAATATGATACCTTTCATTTATGTGTCGGGAGATATAATGTAACAGGATTAAAAACGGCGGTTTAAACAATCGGCCGGAAGGCCTCAGCAAATCCAGCAAGAGTAAAGACCCTTGCCGTTATTGTGATACAGAGCCGGTATTACAAAAATGAAATCCATAATGAAGTTCCTGACAGTTAAACTCAAAGATACGATTTTTTTCCACTAACCGTTGGTGCTGCCAACATTATTTTTTTTGCTTCAAAATATTCATACCTTTGGAATATTTAAATTTTATACAAAATAAAACGATTTTACAATATGCAAACTTTATTGTTAATGGGTGATGAGGCGATTGCCCAGGGTGGACTGGATGCCGGGATATCAGGAATTTATGCCTACCCCGGTACACCTTCCACTGAAATAATGGAATATGTGCAAATGTCTAAAATGGCAAAAGAGGGTAATGTATTCTCTAACTGGTCGGCCAACGAAAAGACAGCCATGGAGGCAGCACTGGGGATGTCTTATGCAGGAAAGCGTTCGATTGTGTGCATGAAGCATGTGGGACTGAACGTGGCTGCCGACCCTTTTATCAATTCAGCAGTTACAGGTGTTAACGGAGGTATGGTTGTTGCAGTGGCAGACGATCCTTCAATGCACTCATCGCAAAATGAACAGGATTCGCGTTTTTACGGAAAATTTGCGCTCCTGCCCGTGCTTGAGCCTTCAAGTCAGCAGGAAGCCTATGAGATGACCTATAAGGGGTTTGAACTTTCAGAGAAGTACCAGGTGCCGGTGCTGCTCAGACTTACAACGCGCCTTGCCCATTCCCGTTCGGGAGTGGAAAGGCTTGAGAGGAGAGAGCAAAACAAAATAAGGCTCCCGGAGGATCCCCGCCAGTTTGTTCTTTTGCCCGCCATTGCAAGAAAAAGATACAAGGTGCTTTTATCTCACCAAAAGGGTTTTGAGTCGGAATCCGAACAATCGCCCTACAACGCTTATTTTCCCGGTCAGGACAAGTCAACCGGTTTTATAGTTTGCGGACTTGCATATAATTACCTGATGGAAAACTTTGTAAACCGAGAGTTGAAAAACCCACTTCTCAAGATCTGCCAGTACCCGCTGCCGCGAAAGCTCGTGGAGCAGATCGCGTCAGAGTGTGAGCAGCTGCTGGTAATAGAGGACGGGTATCCGATTGTAGAGGAGATGCTTAAGGGGTTCCTTGAAAAAGGGATAAAGGTTAAGGGAAGACTTGACGGAACGTTGCCCCGTGACGGGGAGATGACCCCCGATCATGTGGCAAATGCCCTGGGTTTTACGGTGAACAAAGGAAAAGATGTTCCTTCGGTCGTAACCGGTCGACCGCCCAGCATGTGCAAAGGCTGCAGTCATATCGACATGTACAACTCCCTTAACGAAGCTTTGGAGCCTTACGGGGAAGGAAGGGTTTTTTCAGATATAGGGTGTTACACTCTTGGGGCTCTCGAGCCTTTCAACGCCATAAACTCCTGTGTTGACATGGGGGCATCGGTTACAATGGCAAAAGGGGCGGCAGATGCAGGCCTGTGCCCGTCTGTTGCCGTAATAGGCGACTCTACATTTACCCATTCGGGAATCACGGGGTTGCTGGACTGTGTAAATGACGGCTCACCGGTTACAATAATTATCTCCGACAACAGTACTACGGCAATGACAGGAGGCCAGACATCATCCGGGACCGGACGCATTGATGAGATATGCAGGGGAGTCGGGGCAGATCCCTCACATGTGAAGGTGATAAACCCGCTCAAAAAATATCACGACCAGAACACGGAAATTATAAAACAGGAGCTCGAACACAAGGGAGTTTCGGTTATAATAGCCCAGAGGGAGTGCATCCAGACTGCAACGCGGAAAAAAAAGGAGAAAAAAAAGTAAATAATAAACAGAATTAAAATGAAGACAGATATTATTTTATCAGGAGTGGGCGGTCAGGGCATCGTTTCAATTGCAGCGACTATCGGAATGGCCGCAATAAGGGAAAACCTTTACCTGAAACAGTCTGAAGTTCACGGAATGAGCCAAAGAGGCGGTGCCGTCCAGTCCAATCTGAGACTTTCGGACAAGGAGATCATGTCCGATCTGATACCGCTCGGCGGGGCAGAAATGATACTTTCGGTGGAGCCGATGGAATCATTGCGTTACCTTCCCTACCTTTCCCGGCAAGGATGGCTTGTAACCAATACTTCACCCTATGTTAATATTCCGAACTATCCCGATATTGAAGAAGTGATCAGGGAAGTTGAAGCCCTTCCAAATCATGTGGCCCTGGATGCCGACAAGATCGCAAAAGATACCGGATCGGCCAGGTCATCCAATATAGTTATGCTTGGAGCAGCCTCGCCGTTTCTGAACCTTCCGGTGGAATCTCTTCAGGAGGGTATAAGGCAGATATTCGGAAGAAAAGGTGAGGATATTGTCAATGCAAATCTGAAGGCATTTGAAGCGGGCAGGAAAGTCGCTGAAAATAACAAATAATTTGAAAAACAATTTTTTATGTTTAGCAATGAAGATATAAAGCAGATAAAAAAACACGGACTCAAACCAGAGACGGTAAGAAAGCAGATCAGTCAGTTTGAAGAGGGCATCCCCTTTGTTCCGGTTAAAAAGCCGGCAACAATAAAAGACGGCATACTCAAACCCTGTGAAGAGACCCTGGATGATCTGACACAATTGTATAACGAGCATTGCAAAAAGGAAAAGATAGTTAAGTTTGTTCCGGCCTCGGGTGCATCAACAAGGATGTTCAGGGAGCTTTATGCCTATCTTGAAAAGCTGAATAAGGGGGGAGAAACCGCCGTTCCGCAGGCTGTAGATGATTTTGTTTCCAATCTCCATAAGTTTGCTTTTTACGATGAACTGAAAGGGATACTTGACAAAAAAGGGGTTAAAATATCCTCAAATAGTGATGCTCAGGATCTGAAAGAAATAATTGAATCCCTGCTTGATGAAGACGGGCTCAGTTTCGGAAACATGCCCAAGGGACTTCTTCCGTTTCACAGGTACAACAAGACATACCGTACCGCATTTGAGGAACATCTGGTTGAAGGGGCATTTTACGCAAAAGGGGGCAACAACACGGTTAATATTCACATGACCGTTTCTCCGGAACATCAGAAGCTTTTTGAGGAGAAGGCCGAAAAAGTAATTCCCTCGTTTGAGAATCAGTTCAAGTGCCGTTTCAATATTGAATTTTCACAGCAAAAACCTTCAACCGATACTATAGCGGTTGATTTGAAAAACAACCCCGTAAGGGATGACAACGGCAGGCTGGTATTCAGGCCCGGGGGGCACGGAGCCCTTTTGGAAAATCTCAATGAGCTCGATGCAGACATTGTTTTTATAAAGAATATTGACAATGTGGTGCCCGATGCGCTTAAAAATGTTACAATCAAGTATAAGAAGCTTCTCGGCGGGATACTTCTCTCGGTTCGCGAGCGTATAAAGCATTATTTGGAAACCCTGGAAAACAACCCCCACCCGGATGAGGGTCAGATTGAGGAGATGTTCTATTTCCTGGAAAATGAGCTTTTTGTTGTACCTCCTCCCGGAATAAAAAATTCAAAAACTGAAGAGGCAGTTAAGTATATTAAAAGCAAGCTGAACCGGCCGCTGCGCATTTGCGGCATGGTTGAAAACCGCAGTGAACCTGGTGGAGGACCCTTCTGGGTTGAAAACCCGGATGGCACCCTCTCGCTTCAGATTGTTGAAACCTCGCAAATAGAGATGTCAAACCCTGAAGTGAAGAAAATATTCAACAGCTCCACCCATTTTAATCCGGTTGATATATTGTGCTCGGTTAAAGACCACAAGGGAGAAAAGTTTGATTTAATGAAATACAGAGATCCCGATGCCGGGGTAATATCCCTTAAATCGATGGACGGGAAAGAAATAAAGGCACTTGAGCTGCCCGGACTGTGGAACGGGGGTATGGCCGACTGGAACACAATTTTTGTGGAGGTGCCGATATTGACTTTCAATCCGGTTAAAACCATATTTGACCTGTTGCGTCCCGAACATATAAGCTGACATTTTATGCAGGAAATTAGCAAGGCATTGAGCAGATTTCTGGAAAGAAGCAAGGAACTCAACTGTGTTTATAAAGTGGAGGAATTGCTTCATCAACAGGATTTAACAACAGACCGGCTCTTTAAGAAGCTTCTGGAAATAATGCCTTCAGGGTGGCAGTATTCTACCGTCTGCGAGGTGAGGATAACGTACATGGGCAAGGTTTACAGTTCGGATGATTTCAGGGAGACCGACTGGATGCAGTCAGCCGACCTTGTGGTTGACAATAATGTCGTTGGATCAATAGAGGTGGCTTATACCCAGTTAATAAAGGAGACCGGCAATTCACAGTTTCTGCCTGAAGAGTATAAGCTTTTGAATCATATTGCACAGCAGGTTTCCAACTGGCTGTTGATACAGAGGGTGAAAAAATCGCTTGAGATAATTGAGCAAAAAGAGAAAACAGGTATCAGTGAAGATGAAAAAACTCTGGAGCCTGCTACAGATGAGCATTGGAAATGGAGGTTCAAAATCGCCGAAAAGATTGCAGCCAAAATGGAGGCGGGAAAATTCGGCGTCAGGGGTTTTTATCTCATTGGAAGCAGCAAGAACGCCACTGCCGGCCCTGCCAGTGATATAGACATACTTGTGCATTACGACGGTGACCCGTATCACAGGGACCTTCTTCAGTACTGGTTTGAGGGGTGGAGCTACTGCCTTGCGGAAATGAACTTCCAGAAAACCGGTCACATGGTCAGGGAAGGGCTGATAGACCTCCACCTTATAACCGATGAAGATATAGAGAAGCAAACCAGCTATGCAGTATTGCTCAATTCTGTAAATGACAGGGCAAGGCCGCTGAAAACCAGTTAATACTTTTGCTATGGCCGAGTGTTTTTTTGTTTCAGATTTGCACGGAAAAAAGGAAAACTACAACAAACTCTTTAGCGAAATTGAAAAAAGAAAGCCCGGTGCAGTTTTTATGGGAGGGGATCTACTGCCCCCTTTCCATGAGCCGCAGAATGTGATTGATTTTATTACAGAATTTTTGGGCGGGGAGATGACGCGCCTGAAAAGTCTTTTACAGGAGAGCTATCCACGTTTTTTCACTATATTGGGCAATGACGATCCAAGAATATTCGAAAAGTTCATTGCCGGTCTTGAAGAGAGGGAACTGATAGATTATATACACTTCAAAAGGGCTGATTTCAATAATTACCACATTTACGGCTATTCCTGCATACCTCCCACACCTTTTTTCTTAAAGGACTGGGAACGGTATGATGTTTCGGCTTTTGCCGACCCCGGCTGTATACATCCGGCTGAAGGGAGCTTTTCGGTTGATATGGGTGAAAATATTGAATATGTAAACATTGAGCAAGATCTCAAAAAATTGTGCCGGGAAGAGGATCTTTCAAGCTCGGTATTTCTTTTTCATTCTCCCCCTTATCAGACCAATCTTGACCGGGCTGCGCTGGACGGGAAAATGATTGATCATGTGCCCCTGGATGTTAATATAGGAAGTATAGCAATAAAACGTTTTATAGAAAACTGTTCACCTTATATTACACTTCACGGACATGTACATGAATCATCTTCAATTACAGGTGAATGGAAGGAAAAGATCGGCCGTACCTGGTGCTTTTCTGCAGCCTGGTCAGGTCCTGAGCTTGCATTGGTCCATTTTCCTGCTGATGAACCGGAAAAGGCTGAAAGAAGACTTTTATAGTAAAAACCTATATTTTTAATAAATTTCAGAAAAAAATGGAAGAACTAAAAACAATCGAGATTCTTAAAACGGCAATTTTAATTGAAAACAGGGGAGAGGCATTTTACCGCAATGTTTCCGAGCAGGCTTCCAACCCTGAAGTGAAAAGAATTTTTGATATCCTGGCAAGGGAAGAGGTCTTGCATGCTAAAATTCTGCGAGACAAATATGCTGAATTTGTAAAGACCCAAAAGATCTCTCCCACTAAATTTCCCAAGCCCGAAGATGAATCAATCTCCAGTCTAATTCTTTCAGATGAGGTGAAGAACCAGATTTCGGGAGCCGGATATGAAGCCGCGGCTATATCGGCTGCCATTGACATGGAAAACAGGGCTATAGAGGTCTATTCCGACAGGGCAAAAAATGCCACCGATTCCAACGAAAAAAAGCTTTTCAAATGGCTTGCAGACTGGGAGAGGGAGCATCATAAGCTGCTGTTCGACCTTGACCGTGACCTCAAAGAAAGAATATGGAACGACAATAGCTTCTGGCCATTTTAAATGTCACAATAACTAATTTTTTGACATACCTTTTTTTTTACAGGATAAGTAATCTTTGTGAATTGACAAAGACTTGTTTTGTTAAAATTAATGCTCTTTTCACCCCTTCCATAAAGGGCATCCGCGAATTGTTATTGCCATATTTTTAATATCTTTAATGCACCGTTAAGATAATGCCACTTACATGGTATTGGCTTGATCCCTGCGGAAAGACAAACTATTTATTGATCAAAAACTCCTGCAATAAAATGAAAAACGCGGATGCCCATACATTGTACAACCTTGATTATCTGAATGAAATATCGGAAGGCGACACCGAATTTATCAATGAAGTGGCCCTCTTGTTCATAAGTGAGATTCCCAATAAGCTCGACAGCATCATTCAGCATGCACAAAATGAAAGGTGGGGAGAGGCGACTGCCGAAATTCACAGGATCACCCCAAACTTTTTTCTCTTCGGTTTGAACGATATTATTGATAAGCTTAATAAAATGGAAAGCAAGCTCCGCTCTGGCAGCAGAGGCAGGGATATTATAAATGAGCTGAAGGATGTTAAAAATGAGTTCGGTTTGATTGTCATACAGCTCAAGAGAGATTATAATATAAGCTGAAAAATATGACTATACTTGTATGTGAAGATGATGCCCTTACATTGAAAACCGTTGAGCATTCGTTGAAAAAAAACGGCTACAATGTTATAACCGCACCGGATGGGGGCAGGGGGTCTGAAATTCTGAAGGAAAGAGGGGGGGAAGTGGATTTTATGGTAACAGATCATCATATGCCCTATTTTAGCGGACTTGAATTGTTGCATCTTGTGCGTGTGGAACTGAGGCTTGATATTCCGGTTATAATGCTTACCAGAGTGAATACAGATGAGATCAGGAAGCTTGCAGACAGCCTGCAGGTGGATGAATATGTGACCAAGCCCTTCAATCCTCAAGAGTTGTGCAAAAAAATATGCAATGTACTTGAACGTAATGGCTTATTTCCGGAAGAAGATATTGAGGCTGAAATATTCCGCCCCAAAGATAAAGACAAAGAGCATGAGTTATAAACACTTCCCTCCGGCAAGGCACATAAGATATTATTAGAAGTGATTTTAACTGATAAATTGATAATATTTATTGAATATGAGGGTTTTTTTATTCATTTTAACTGTTTTGCTTTATTTTAGCACACTGCAGTCATATTCACAGCTTCCTTTTTCCGCCGCCGGCTATAGTGCCGATGAGCTGCTTGAAAAGGCCAGGAAGGCAGCACATAGCGGAGAAAACGAACTTTCAAGGGAAATTGCATTTTATATCCTTGAGAAACATCCCGGTTATCTGGATGCCAGGGTTCTTGCCGGCACTACATTGTCGTGGGACGGCCTTTATGATTCGGCAAGGGTTTTGCTAACCGACGTCCTTGACAGTCACCATGCTCATTTTGATGCGCTTAATGCTGTTATAAACCTGGAGATATGGGACGGAAATTATGAAGAAGCGGTAAGGTATTGTAATACCGGTCTCGATTATCACTATGAAACCGAGCTTTTTTCCCTGAAAAAGGCAAGAGCTTTAAGGCTTGCCGGTCAACTTCCCCTGGCAATCCTTGCAATTGAACAACTCCTTGAAATTTATCCCGACAATCAAAACGCACAACATGTGCTTGTCTGGTACAGGATGCTTTTAAGCCAAAGTCTCTCAGAGCTTTTTTTTGATGCATTCCACGGGTTGTCTTACCATCCTGAGCTTCACATGAAACGGTCATATATTCTTGCCGAATATCATGGAGACTATTTTGACCGGTCTTACAAACGCCGCTGGCATATGGGCAGTGTAGGCTACTCCCGCAACACCTCTTTCGGTCCCGTTACCGGGAAGATCAATTTTGCGCAGACATATTTTGATGGCAGGGGACTGACCCGTTATCCGGTACTGCAGTACGAGCTGGAATCATATCCTGTATTATCGCCGCAATACTATGCATTTGTGAATTATGCCTACTCGAGGGGTGCATCGTTCCCGGACCACCGGGGTGCGCTTGAGCTCTACAGAAAACTGCCGCGGGCTTTTGAAGCCTCACTGGGAGTTCGTTATATGCGGTGGAACGAAAGCTTTTTTTTTTACACCGGCAGTCTGGGTAAATACTACGGAAACTATCTGTTTTCTTTGCGGCCCTACATTTTCCCACACGATGACGGTGTTTCACAGTCCTACCATTTGAATATCAGAAGATACTGGGAAACGGCCGACGATTTTGCCGGTATTTCTCTTGGAACAGGTATAATTCCGGTTGAAACATATATGGTAATGGATCGTAAAATTTATTTGAGCAGCTGGACTGCAGGTATGGATATGAGCAAGATCTTCATGGATGATTATTTGTTCCGGGCCGGTGTGAGGTTTGCCTATGAGGAGCATGCTGCAGACTCATTCAGAAACCGTGTTATGGTATATTCAATTTTCAGGTATTACCTGGGTGAGTAGCCTTCAACTTTAAAGAAGCTGGTTGTTGAAAAACAGGTACAATACAGGGGTGTTTTATTTGGGCAAAATTTGCCGTGATAAATGGATCCGGTTGGTTTTAGCCGTTGTTTTTTTATTGGGGATCTCCTTAACACATACAGAATCGTTTGCATACCCCGGCTTCCTCTTATCCACCGCAGATAAAAGCGTTGGTTTTGGCCGGGAACAGGAAAGGGAACAGGAACCGGAACATGAAGAAATACCGGTAGCAACCGAAAAAGAGAGGGATATTTTCGACTATCTTGACACCCGCGCTCCCGGACCGCTTCTTGTGCAGATCCTGACAGCGATCATAATTTATTCCATTCTTTCCATGGTTGCACTGCTTGTGGTAATTCTCCTCCACAGGAACAAGCTGGAAAATATTGAAAAGACCAGCCGGGATATGGAGCAAAAATACCAGGAGCTGTTGATGGATTATCTTTTTGATGAAGAGCGGCAAACGGGAACTATAGAAAGAATAAAAAAAGTTGCTGCCGATGCTTTAAAACGGCAAATACTAATGAAACAGATGAAGGATCTTATGACAAACCTCTCCGGTGATGCCGCCGAAAAACTGAGGGAGCTTTATTATCTGCTCGGGCTCGACAGTGATTCTCTGCAAAAGGCGCATGACAAAAAATGGCACATTAAGGTTAAAGGCTTCCGTGAGCTTGCAATGATGAGAGATACAAGAGCCAATGAAGAGATAACAAAATGCCTTCACAGCAGCAACAATATACTTCGGATAGAAGCGCAGCTTGCTCTTGTAATGCTCGGGGAAGAAGACAGGTATACTTTCCTTGATTATCTGCAGCGTCCGTTTACCCCCTGGGAACAACTGAACGTTCATCAGGCCATAGTCTCACAAGACCTGAAAGTTCCCGATTTTGAAAGATGGCTTGACTCGCCCAACAGCTCCGTTGTTATTTTTTCACTTGAGATGATAACAATATTTAATCAGAGATACTCATGGAAAAAAGTTGCCCGCAAGCTTGACAGTGAAGATGAAAAAATAAGGCAATCGGCTATAAATACACTGGGCGAGCTGAAAATAAAAAAAGCTCTTCCGGTTTTAAAGCATCATTATAAAACAGAAACATACGACAACTCTCTAGCTATAGTCAAAGCGATCAGAAAAATGCCCGATGAAAGTGTGCTCAACTTTCTAAAGCTGGTTATAGACAAGGAAGATGATATACAGTTACAGATAGAGGCGGCCAAAGCAATACATGAAATGGACGGCAGAGGGGAGAGGGAGCTTCAAAAAATAATGGAGAGCGAATACAAGAACTACAAGATTATAATAAAGCATGTTCTTGACAGGCGTATATAATGTATTACAACAAAGATAAAAAATGGAATTTCTGGCGGACATAATAAAATGGTTTTTTGATAACTTCCTTCTGGTTTTAACCATTTTGATATTTTCCGCCTATGTTATGCTGGCCTCCTTTTCGGCTTTTACACTGAGGAAATATCTTCGAAAGAACAGTTATGTAGATTACAATTCAATTATCCTTTCCCCGTTTGCCCCTTCCATATCTCTTATTGCCCCGGCTTACAATGAGAGTGTATCTATCGTTGAAAATATAAGGGCTTTGCTGTCACTTTACTACAACAATTTTGAGGTTATAGTGGTAAACGACGGCAGTACCGATAATACCCTGGAAAGATGCATTGAGGCGTATGACCTGGTAAAGGTTAATTACTATTTTGATTACCGTATTGCGTGCAACCGGATAAGGGGGGTCTATAAATCCAGGAACCGTTCTTTTTACAATCTCACCTTCATTGATAAGGTGAACGGCGGAAAGGCCGATGCATTGAATGCAGGGTTAAATGTTTCCCGCAACAGGCTTGTAGTGAGCATTGACGCCGATTCTATAATGGAGCCCGATGCTCTTCAGAAGATGGTAAAACCTTTTCTGGAAGAGACCGACAAAAAGGTGATAGGAACCGGCGGGGTAGTGCGGATAATCAATTCATGCGATATAAAGGGGGGCAAGATACGCAGAATCCATCTTCCCGAAAATTTTCTTGCAAGGGTGCAGGTGCTTGAATACAGCCGGGCATTTCTGATGGGCAGGATAGCATGGGCGAGGCTTGACGGTTTACTGCTTATTTCCGGGGCCCTGGGGATGTTCGACAAGGAGACGGTTATAAAATGTGGGGGATACAGCACAAAAACGGTGGGTGAGGATATGGAGCTGGTTGTGAGAATGAGAAGGTATATGGTTGAAAAGGGTAAAAAGTATATTGTAACATATATACCCGATCCGCTTTGCTGGACTGAGGTGCCCTCTACAATCAGTGTTCTCGGCAGGCAGCGTAACAGGTGGACAAGGGGGACGGCCGAAACACTGTTCACCCACAGAAAAATTTTCCTTAACCCGAAATACAAGAAATTCGGTATGTTCGGATATACATACTGGTTCTTTTTTGAGTGGCTTACACCGATTTTTGAATTCTTCGGTATCTCCTTCTTTTTGCTTTACATAATTTTCGGCTCACCCAACTGGCCTTTTTTCATACTTTTGTTTGTTTTCGTTTACACCTTTGCGGTGTCACTTACAATATGGGCTGTATTGTTTGAGGAAATGACCTATCATAAGTATGAGAAGAAAAGGGATGTTCTAAAACTTATAGGCACTGCCTTTTTGGAACCCCTGTTTTTTCATCCCCTTACTCTCATCTGGGCTGTGAGAGGTAACTGGAACTTTCTTACAGGCCAGAAGTCATGGGGGAAAATGGTACGTAAAGGATTCGGCAGGAAAAAGAAGTAGACCCTTAACAGCTTCTGGGGGCACCTTTTTTAATCAATTATGCAGTCCTGCCAAATTTCAATCATACCAAAATATCTCCCGCCGGTTTATATTCATGACACCTCTTCAGCCGGGGATATTGTAGATGGAGGGCCTTCGGTCTCTTTTATTTTTTTTCCCGGGGAAAAATGTATAGTTTCGCATACAGAGAGGGTGAACTAGCGCAGAGGGAAACTATTTTTTACTTAACTATGCTGAAAAAATTATGTGCCCTGATATTAAAACTTTTGGGGTGGAAACAGGAAGGTGAAATTCCCGAATCCAGGAAATTTATTGTGATAGTTGCTCCCCATACAAGCAACTGGGACTACGTAATTGGTCAGCTTTTCTACTTTTCAAAGGGTATCCGCGCAAAAACAATGATAAAAAAAGAGCTTTTCTTTTTCCCCCTTAATATTTTGCTGAAAATTATCGGAGGAATTCCGGTTGAAAGGAGCAAAAAGACCAATATTGTTGACCAGATGGTAAAGGAGTTTGAAAAAAATGAAGAGTTTATCCTCACTATAACCCCCGAGGGTACAAGGAAACGTGTTACGAACTGGAAAAGGGGGTTTTACAGGATTGCAATAAAAGCCAACGTCCCGGTTTTACTCGGATACTTTGATTATAAAAGAAAAGTGGTGGGCATCGGCGGTTTTTTTGAGATTACAGGAGACGAGAATGAGGATATGAAAAAAATAAAAAAATTTTACAGTAATGTAACCGCGAAGTATCCCGATAAATTTTCAACTGGTGAAGAATAAACAGCAAATTATGGAAGATCAGCTTTATGTAACCGTTATCCAAAGCTTTATCCACTGGGAAAACAGGGATGAAAATCTTGCCGGTTTCACCCGCCTTACAAAGGATGTGGATGGTACCGACCTTATAGTGCTTCCCGAGATGTTCACTACCGGCTTCTCCATGAACCCGGCGCTTTATGCTGAAGAGACCGACGGAGAATCAATGCGCTGGATGTATCAAACGGCACGAAAGAAAAATTGTGTTGTTACAGGAAGCATAATGACCAGGGAGAGTGGACGGTATTACAACAGGCTGGTCTGGATGAGACCCTCCGGTGAATACCTTGTTTATGACAAGCGCCATCTTTTCAGGTTTGCCGGCGAACACAAACACTATACACCGGGAAGCAGGAAGCTTTTAACCAGGGTGAAAGGATGGAAAATATACCCCCTTATTTGCTATGATCTGCGTTTCCCTGTATGGTGCAAGAACAGGCTTGATGCAGGCAGCTATGATTATGACCTGATGATAAATATTGCCAACTGGCCGGCTGCGCGCAGTGTTGCATGGAAGACACTTTTGTCTGCAAGGGCAATTGAAAACCAGTCCTTTGTCTGTGGGGTAAACCGCGTAGGTGAAGACGGGAACGGTATTGACCACAGTGGCGATTCATTGCTGGCCGGTCCGGAAGGCAACCTTCTCTGGCAAGCCGAACCTTCAGCCGGGTCGGTTGAAACCGTCACTCTCCAAAAAGAAGCACTTGAAAACTCAAGGGGCAGGCTTGAAGCCGGACTCGACTGGGATACTTTTGCAATTGAAACCTCAGGCGGTCAGCCCGATATCCGTAACATCGGCAGTTGACTTTTTAACTTTCTCTGTCTGAATCCGGAAAACAGATTAACATCTTTGGCATGACCGGCCATGCAGTTTCTGTTTGCAGACCAATCAGGAAAATCCGTTGATTGTCAGGCGCAGGGCAACCAGTTTTTTCAACAACCCTTCCAGCAGCTCCAGGTGCAGCATATTTGCGCCGTCCGATTTGGCAGAAGCCGGATCGGGGTGGACCTCCAGGAACAGTCCGTCAATACCTACTGAAACACCCGCGCGTGCTATCGTTTCTATCAGCTCCGGTTTGCCGCCCGTAATCCCTTCATCCTGGTTCGGTTGCTGAAGCGAGTGAGTAATATCCAGTACAACCGGGAAGCCTTCCGACTGCATAACCGGTATTCCCCTGAAATCAACCACCATGTCATGATAACCGAACATTGTGCCCCTTTCGGTCAGCATTATATTTTCGTTCCCGTTGAAGGCAACTTTATCTATTGCAAATCTCATTGCCTCGGGTGAGAGGAACTGACCCTTTTTTATATTTACAGTTTTTCCGGTTTTCCCGGCTGCTGTCAGCAGGTCGGTCTGCCGGCACAAAAATGCGGGTATCTGTATTACGTCGACAAATGGTGCTGCCATTTCAGCTTCCCCTGCCGAATGAATATCTGTCAGAACCGGAATGTCCAGCTCCTTGCCTATGGAAGCCAAAATTTCAAGTGCCTTTTTGTCGCCTATACCTGTGAAAGAATCCAGACGCGAACGGTTCGCTTTTCTGTATGAGCCTTTGAATATGAAAGGTATCCTCAACTCGTCACTCACATTTTTTATACTCCGCGCAGTTTGGTATGCCGTTTCATTGTCTTCAATTACGCAGGGTCCTGCTATTATAAAAAAATTACCGCAGTTAATATGCTTAAGGCGTGGTATTTGGTAGTTCATATTTTAAAGTTGTTTATTATATTTTTATTGTTGAACATGTATTGTTTAATTTTTGTTTAAGGCCCGGCTCGTTTGGCCTGCTTAACTTAAACCTGCCCCCCCTTTTCCCTGGCCCTTCAGCATTCTCTTTTTTGTGGCCAACCGACCAGCTTTAACTTTGCATCTTCTTTTGCCCCGGCCCTCCGGCATCCTCTTTTTTGTAGCCAAATTATTCTCCTTTTTAGAAGGGGGAGAGATTCAGTAGTTATACCAACCTTTCCACCATTTTTTAAGCCTTTCTAAAATTTCCCCCTCTTTACTGTTTTGCTGAGGCTTGTACAAAATTGTCCCTTTTATCTCTTCGGGCAGGAAGATCCCGGGAGTAAAATTCCCGCTGTAGTTGTGGGCATATTTGTAATCTTTTCCATACCCAAGCTCTTTCATCAGTTTTGTGGGAGCGTTGCGTATGTTCAGGGGAACCGGCAAATCACCTGTTTGCTTAACCAGCTCCGTTGCTTTTTCTATTGCCGCATAAGCAGAATTGCTTTTAGGTGAAGAGGCAAGGTATATAGTTGCTTCGGAAAGTATTATGCGCGCTTCAGGCATGCCGGTAACATGTACGGCATCAAATGTGCTTTGCGCCATCAGCAGTGCGTTAGGATTGGCCAGTCCTATGTCCTCGGCGGCAAGTATGAGAAGGCGCCTTGCAATAAACCTGGGCTCTTCTCCGCCTTCCAGCATCCTGGCAAGCCAGTAGACAGCGCCGTTGGGATCACTTCCGCGCACAGACTTAATGAATGCCGATATAATATCATAGTGCTGTTCGCCCGATTTATCATAAAGGGCAATGTTCTGCTGCAGCTTTTCCCTTACTTTTTCATCGGTTATTCTGATACTTCCCCCTTCTTCCGAAGAAGCCACAAGCTCCAGTAGATTGTAAAGCTTTCTTGCATCACCGCCGGAGTAACGCAACAGGGCTTCATCTTCTTCTATATCAATATTTATTTCCTTTAAGACCCTGTCTTTTTCAAGAGCCCTTTTTAAAAGCCCCAGCAGCTTTTCCCTGTTCAGGGGATAAAGAACATAAACCTGGCAGCGTGAGAGTAAGGGGGAGATGACCTCAAAGGAGGGGTTTTCGGTTGTGGCCCCGATAAGTGTTAAAACACCCTGTTCAACGGCAGCCAGCAGCGAGTCCTGCTGTGCCTTGCTGAAACGGTGTATCTCGTCAATAAAGAGTATTGGTGCGGGGGTGGAGAAAAACTTCTGCTTTCCGGCTTTTTCAATAACATCCCTTACCTCTTTCACTCCCGAGTGAACTGCGGTCAGAATATAAAAAGGGCGCTCAAGAGTTGTTGCAATGATCCTGGCAAGGGTTGTTTTCCCTACACCAGGCGGCCCCCAAAGGATCATTGACGGTATCATGCCACCTTCGACCATTTTCCTCAGCGGGCCCCCTTTCCCGACAAGGTGCTCCTGACCTGAAAACTCTTCCAGGCTTTTGGGCCTCATTCTTTCCGCCAAAGGTTCGTTGTATGGCATTTGAATAAAATTTGCCGGTTGATCAGACTGCTAAATTACTTCATATTTAATAAAAATGATAATTTATTATTATATGAATTGGAAGCCAATAACCCGTTTAAATAAGAATAATTCCATGTGAATCTATACTCTCAGGGAAAAAAATAGGCTCAAATTATATATAATAAAGTAATGAAAATATATATATTTGGGGCTTGATTAATCAAAATTAAATTTTTTATGTAAACCTTAAATATTTCAACTTATGTGGAAACGATGGAAGGACCTTGAATTACACTGGAAGATTATCATAGGTATGGGCATCGGCATATTGTGGGG
>Ga0207421_10002610_pt1 | contig 22230 bp, 19 predicted proteins | sample SodLakKL_010_SED_4_FD_187542 | JGI IMG/M metagenome (GOLD analysis project Ga0207421, IMG submission 187542) | Alkaline sediment microbial communities from Lake Tanatar, Kulunda Steppe, Russia - 8KL_010_SED (SPAdes) (version 2) | ecosystem: Environmental > Aquatic > Non-marine Saline and...
TATTTCATTTGCATTTTTGGGCTGCACCAATAAGCTTGGTTTTCTAGGAGAAACATAAGAATTATCATCGGCATATTTATCCAGGATAGTCGAATCATCTATAACATACCTGCTGCCGAGCATTTTTTTTAAATCGTTCTTTGCCATCATAAACTATACCCCACATTCCTTAAGCACCAGGTCACAAAAAGGCTCCATGGATTCGTTTAATTTATCAAGGACTTCCTTGGTAAGAAGATCAGAAAGAGGAATGGCTAATTTAAACATTAAAGCTCCTCCTTCCCAGTCATCCCCAAGCCAGCCGGCAAATTCTTCAATCCTATGAATTTTAATTTTTTTCTTTCCTGTTAAGGGATCCTGCACATATTCAACAATAGGAAGAGCAGAATTTTTTATATCTTTTTCAGAAGCGGGGAAACTCATTAAGCCAAAGCCTATTATAATCTTTTTAAAATCATTTCCTTTTTTAATTAGAAATGCCTTACCCAAAAGCTTCGGCACCAGTTCGTATGCATACATTAAAAACTCTTGAGCAGCTGTAATTATGCGTTCGCCTACTTCAAAGCGTCCATAATCGCCTTCAATCAGCACACCTTCCGCATCAATTTTTACCTTTCCCAAAACAGTTAGCGCTTTGTCCCTAACTTCTTCCAGGGTTATTTCACCTGCTTTAATCTTGGCAGATAATTCTTTCATGCGCAGTTTATACTCATGAGGTATTTTAGGAATATCACCTGTTGCCATGTATACCTCCACCCTTTATTGTTTTCGCTACTTAAAATAAAAGTGCTCCTAAGTTATTATTAATAACAGAGATATTAATTCTACTTAGAATTAAAAACTGATTTGTCTTAAATTCCTATAATAACAGCTTCTGCATTTATTATTGAATTCCTGCAAAAATAAAATAATTCTCAAATATTTAGAAATTATTTGTAGCAGTATCCCTTAAGTTTGCCCTTATCAATCTTCCTCTTTAACATTTGGCAAAACAAAAATAGAGTTGCAAAAAAATTGGTGCCTATGACTCGTTTTTTATTGTATTTAAAGGTTTTAATTAGCAAAGGGGCAAAAAAAATTTTGGGAACAGTTTAGCATACTTAATCTGTCCCCCAAAATCCCTTATTTTCAATAGTTCTACTTAAATCTAGAGAGGTTTATAAGCTTAGGATGTAGGTTTTGCAAGCATTGAATCCGATACATAGGTGCCAAGGATGAAAATATCCGTTAAATTTTTAACCAGGGCATCAATGTCTGTTTCCCTTTCATAGACAACTTCCCATAAAAATTTTTCCATGGTTAAAACCTCGGATTTGGCAACAACCCGGGCATCTATGTCATGGGTAACATATCCATCTTGACGGGCACTATGCACGTCACTCTCAATTAAAATTATAAAATTACTTTGCGTATTATTCCAGTGTTCGAAAATATTATTCGAGAGATACATGGCCTCATATAAGACCTTCAAGATATTTCTGTTCTCTACACCCAAGTTTAGTATTTCACGATTTCTTTTTTCAATAATATAGTACAAGCCTTGCAAATCGTTATATTCAAACTTATATTCATTTAAAACATAAAAAAAGTTGTCCATAACCCGCATAATAATATTGATTAAAAGATCGTCTTTACCCTGGAAGTGGCTATAAATTGTGCCATAACCTACATTTGCCCGTTTGCTTACTTCCGTAACGGTGGTTTTATGGTAACCTTTTTCCAGAAATACTTCTTCAGCAGTGTCCAAAATAAGGCGTTGTGTGATCCGGCTTCTTAAATAGCGTTTTTTCCGCGGCCTATTTCTTTCCAAAACAAAAAACCTCCTTAATTTCGTCTTTAACTAAAACAAAGGGCAAGTAGTATTAAATTCTTGCTATGTATTTCTGATTATTATACCATCTCCGACAGAAATTGCAAACATTTTAGGAAAGGTCAAGTTCTTCTGCAAACTTAATGTACTCCAGTTTCCTTAAAGGATGATGTCCCAGAAGGACTTTTAACTGGTGGGCATCGCGAAAGCGTTTTTCCTGCCCGTAATCCTGCATATAGCCGTTGCCCCCCAAAATCTGAATGCCATCTGAAGTCACGTGACAGGCTGCCTCCTGAACATGAAGGGCTGCTGCCCTGGCCGAATCTTCCCATCCCGGGATACCTAACTCACTTTCATGAAGCGCCCTGTTTACCAACATCTCGCTTGTTCGACACTGAACGGCAGCTCGGGAAAGCATCATGCGAAGCTCCGACCAATTAATAATCTCTCGGCCACCTTGAACACGCTGACGCGAGTAATCCAGGGCTTCACGGTATGACCCCTTCATCACACCTAAAGAAATAGATGCTGCCAATGCTGCAAACAAAGCTTCAACCGCTTCGTAATAGATTTCACCTGCACCGATATCACCCACCGGGACAGCTTCAGCATCACTAATAGCCAGGTCCACAGCAGGGCAAGAACGTAAACCAAGGCTTAGCACCGCAAAACTATCTGTAACTTTCTCATCCCCAAGAGGACAAAGAAAAAAGGAAAAACCTTTTTTACCTTCAACCTGGGCGGGCAAAAGGGCCCAACTTGCCAGGTTACCTAAGGTTACATAATTTACCTCTCCACTTAAAAAATATTTTTCATCCTTTTTTTCAGCCCGCAGCCCTCGAGCCAGATTATCCGGGAAATCAAAACAGGGAAAGGCGATAAATGGACTCTCTTTTTTCTTTTGCATGGCTTTTGAGCCACCATCCTGAATCTTGTCCAACATAGCCGCCTGCCCGGCCTGAATTATAATCATTTGGGCCAAGGAATGAGCAAAAACAGCTCCGGCAAGCGAAGCATCTTCCATAGAAAGAATCGTCAACACATGCCCCAGTAAAGCCTGGTTAGTTAATTTCTCATCAGGCTCATCCAGCAGAAGAGTAAAATATCCCAGTTCCTCCGCTTTATGAAAAAGGGCAAGATCCAGCGGCGCATAGGGATAAGTGTCTCGCTCTTCCCTACCCTCTCGAAGCTCGTTTATGGCAAAATCCCGAGACATGTTTTCCAGCAGCTTAAGTTCTTCTGCTTTTTCAGGCCCATAAGAACTATAAATTCCATCGGTTTTATCGGCCTTCATGTTTACGGCCTCCTTTCCGCTATCTTTTATCCGCATTTAATTAATAGAGACAAAACAAATAATATGACCGTATCTTTTATTCTTCAAAAGTTCTTACATCGGGCAAGTCGCGCCCGATAAGACAATCAAAAAGGTTTAACCTGTTGAGCTGGTTGGTTCCTTCATAAATCTGCAGCAGTTTAGAATCTCTCAGGTGCTTTTCCGCCCCCTGGTTGTGCTGCACACCTGCTCTGCCCATGAGGTCTAAGGCAAGCTGACAATTACGCAAACCGAAATCCGAGGCAGTAAATTTTGAAAGCGACGCCAATCCCGAAGTTTGCCGCATTTCCTCCTCATTCTGACCATCCAGGCATAATTTGCGGATAAGCCATGTTATAGAGTCTCGATTTAAAACCGGCGGCATTACTAAATCCAGTACTTCCCCGGGAGTAAATTTAAGAAAATAGTAGAGGGGTTTCCAGTGAAGTATCCTGAACATGCCAAAAAGGGAATTTGCATAATTAGTTTCTACATAAGAAAGCCTGGCCAGGAAAACATTTTTGTACATTTCTGCCAAAAGACAGCGCGCCCATTCCTGGTCCACAATTCTTTTCTCGCCCACTTCTGTTTCTACAGCATAACGTAGGGCCTCCTCGTAAGCACCCCGGGCAACACCGGTAGCAAAACCTGCTACTCCGGCGCGAGAAGTGGAAAGCACATAATGTATCACCTGGGCGGTATATTCCTCCACCGATTTTTTAGGCCTGCCAAACCAAACAGGCACTTCTTCAACACTGGCAGCATCAAAACAAACATTTTCCTCCGGCACAAAGCAATCATCAAATATAAGTTCACTAGCCGGACAAGCCTTCTGCCCCATCTTTTTTTCCGTGCGCCCAAAGGAAAAGCCCCTGCTACCCGTCTTAACTGCCACCATAACCGTCGTCTCTTGAGGGCGGTCAAAGTCCTGGTAGCCGATTACCATGTGCCAGGTAGAAAGGTGTCCGTTAGATATAAATATCTTGCTCCCGTTTATCAAGCGCCCGCCGTTTACCCGCTTTATATGGCAGTTAACTCTCGCTTTTTTAAGTAATTCCACCTCTTCTACGTCTGTGCCGGCCCCGGGTTCGGTTATGGCTAATGTTATAATGCGTGGGTCACCCACCTTTTCTCCTTCCACCACATCGCGCATAATTTTATTCATGAGACGCATATTCCAGGAAGCAGTCAGGGTAGCTATACCAAGCCAGTGAACACCCACCAAATTGGCCATACCGGTGCATTCAGTAGCTAACTCTTCCAAAACATAAGAAAGAGCGGGAAGGTTATATCCTTTACCCCCAAATAATTTAGGAATAAACATGGTGTAAAAACCCCGGCGGTTAGCCTCCTTTATGAAGTCCCAAGGGAGGTAATTTGGATCTTGGTGCATCTTTTGGTCCAATTCCAAGGCTCCCGGCCTGACCACCTTACGATTAAACTTCTTGGCCTCCTTTAAGACCTGGCGGGTTTCTCGCAGCATCCCCCGGGGCAATTGGTTCAAAGCCTGCATACTGGTGATCATGTCTTCCAGCTCAGGCTTCACCACAAAAGATGGCCTATCACCTTTATGGTTCATAAGCATTTCCCCCTCATCTCATCCAAAGTCACCAAAATAGCAAAATTACTTAATTATCTATCTACGCTAAGTTACTCAACTCTTTTGGGCAGAGAGTTCATCCAGAGGCAACCCCATATTATCCTGAAGCATTCTTACCAGCAGAGAAACGGAAAGTTTATCAGGGCCATAAAGAATGCACTGTATATCAGGCATATAAATATAAAGGAGGGGCTGAGTAGTAAGCAAGGTATTTCTTAATTCCCGGGCCACGGGATGAGAGTTTCCCAGTTCTAAGCTTGCATTGCCGGGGCCCGGAGCCACCGAATAATTAATGGCATTAACCTTAAATTCCGCGCTCTGAAGTTGTTTAAACTGGTAAAGATGGCAGAAATACTTCATTATCCCGCTCCAATTAGCTTTAATTTTCTTTCCGCTAAGGGAAAGAATATCTTGCCCTCCTTCCGAAAGATCACAGGTAACCTCCTGTCTGGTATCGGTAAAATTGATGCGCGACAAAAACTTGGGATAGTTGTAGATATCAACCCCTCCCCGTAGGGCAATTTCTGTGTCTACAGGCAGATGATGAATATAAGTATAGAAATTTACCCGGGCTAACTGGCGAAGCAAATTATAGCCCGGAATCTCCATCAAGTTAGGGTCATTTAATAAAACTCCTACTGCAAATTCATTATAGGGCTCTATATCCGTGTCATAATACTCAAAAGCCGTAAGGTGCATGGCTCCAACTCCCGGAGAAATTTGTGCCGGTTTGTAACGGGGATCGGGAATCAACTTCTTCAAGTTCCACATAAGCGCAGGAAAGACAGCGGTTATAGCTCTGGCACTGCGATAAAAAACCGGAAGCTTAGCTTTTTTCCCTGCCATGGAAGCCTCCACCTGCTCAACACCTTCAAAAAAATTGTGATGCATAATTCCACCTCCATAAATTAAATTTGAGACAAAAGAGATTTTTTGTAGCCATTTGCACTGCTAAAAATTTATTCCCGGGAAAAACACATTTGCCAACATTTAATGTTAATATTTCTATCTCTGATGCGATTTTTTTCATCAGTTTTTTAAAAGATGCAATTGACCTCTCTAAATCACATTATCTCCCATCTATTCCGGGAAACTTGTTCATAAATAAATTGTTCATTGATTTACTTTGCTACCCCAATAACAAATAACACTGTTAACTGCTAATATAAAATTTCTATTAATGTCTTTAAATATCCTGCTGTAAAAAATAACAATCATTAAAAAAATGGGAAATTTCAGAAGGCAGCAGAGGATACCGGGGCAATTTTCTGCCTTTATCTTTAAGTGGGTTATCCGGCTGCCGTCTCCGTTCAATCACCAACCGGCAAACTTTTTGCCATATCATTAAGGTGGTTGTTAACTATCCGGAAAGAGTTTTTGCTCACTACTATCCCTATTATTTTGTTAAATGATGCATGATGCGGGGGAATATCACCTGATTTTTTTGGGAGCAATTTTGGGAGAACAGGAACAGATTACTTGATAAGCTTGCTGGCGCTGTAAAGTACTGCCTTTCCGTACTTTCCCCGCAGTTCATCCTTAACGCGGGTAATTTTTCTCTCCTTATTGCGTGGGGAATCGGATGATAAAAGGCTCATCTGCTTCCAGCATTCAAGCCCGGAAAGTTTCACTCCTACCAAACGCCAGGGAGGTTTCCCCCCGTGACGCCGGAAAAGTTCTTTCACAGATTTAAATATTTCGTTGTCCATGTTAGTGGATTCCGGCAAAGTTTTATCCCTGGTTATGGTAGTAAAATCGGCAAACCTCACCTTTATGGACACTGTTCTTGCCTGCATCCCCTCAGCCCGCAATCTATATCCCACTTCCTCCGATAATTCGGATAAAGTGGATATCACACAATCACGTCCAAAAATATCTTCAGGAAAAGTCTTTTCCTTTGATATAGACTTCATCTCCCGAGAAAAAAATATTTTCCGGTTATCATGGCCGTGGGCATAACTTTTCAGAAGGGAGGCATTGCTGCCCAATAACCCGGTTAGCTTTTCTTCCGGGAAGTTCGCCAGTTCCTTAACCGTTTTTATGCCGTGCTTGTTCAACTTCTCTTTTGTGGAAGGGCCAATACCGGGAAGTTTATCCACAGGAAGCGGCCACAAAACATCTGGCACATCTTCCGGCCAGATAGTTTTTAAGTCGTCTGGCTTGGCCAATTCAGAGGCAATTTTAGCCAGCAGCATATTCACCGAAACTCCTATACTGATTGGCAATCCTAAATCTTTTCGCACCACAGCCCGGATCTTTTTAGCAGTTTTATAACCTTTTCCATCGGGTAAACCCAGATAAGCCTCATCTATGGAAACTTGAAGTATTTCGGGAGTAAATTTGTAAAACACCCTGAGGATTTCTTCCGATACTTCTTTGTACCTGCTCATATTCGGGGGAAGGATAACTGCTGCGGGGCAAAGCTCCACAGCTTTTTTCATCGGCATAGCCGATCGCACTCCATATTTCCTGGCTTCATATGAACAAGTAGAAACTACGCCGCGTCCTTCGGGAGATCCACCAATTATGAGCGGCTTGCCCCTTAATGAAGGATTATCCAGTTGCTCTACGGAAGCATAAAAAGCATCCAGATCGCAAAGCAGGATGTCTTGTTTCAAAGAAATACCACCTTCTAACCTTTTACTTTACTAGTATGTTAATAAACATTATGGCATTTATAATTCCTCACCAGCAGTTCATCCACAAAGCCCCTTTTGTCTCCCCTGGAGTTAATAGCACGCCTGGCTGATATTATTTCGCCCCTATAATCACCGTATAAATCTTGCATATATTCCGTAGCCGAATTGGATAACAAAAATTTAACCCCTTTTGCATGCAGCCAATCACAAACTTTCTTTAACCTTACCTGCTGCCTCTTATCAAAACCACCCTTATCATAAGCGGTAAAATTTGCAGATCCGGAAGCCGGGTCATAAGGAGGGTCAAAATAGACAAAATCCGTTTCTTTAATATGTTTTAAACTATCTTCAAAGTCCCCACAGCAAATGCGCACATTGGCATTATTCAGGTAATTACTCACCGCCCTTAACACAGACGCGTTAACTATATTGGGGTTTTTATAATTGCCGAAAGGGGAGTTGAACTGACCGGAACCGTTTACTCTAAAAAGGCCGTTAAAGCAAGTTTTATTGAGATATATTATCCGCGATGCCTTTTTTATGGAAGATAATTTTTTATACTCACCTGCATTTCTATCCCGGTTTCTGATCTCATAAAAGTAGCCTTCAGCGTTAACATGTTGCTTTAAGTCTTCGATAAGCGCTTCCGGGTAATACTTTACTACGGAATAAACATTCATCAGTTCCTCACTGCTATCATTAATAACGGCATTATTCGGCTGCAAAAAAAAGAAGATCGCCCCCCCGCCTAAAAAGGGTTCGTAATAAGTAGAAAAATTATCCGGGACGCGCTTTTTAATCTCATTTAGCAGCTGTGATTTTCCCCCCGCCCATTTTAAAAATGGCCTGACAAGCATGCTATTTTGGTTAGTCTTTATTAGATTAGAATTATCTATACGGGGCCGCCTCCTTTATTCCATTTCCTGTAAAGTTTCCATAATGCTCTTAACATTCTGTTCATTTTTGCCCCAATCAACCAGGGTTACCGGCACTTTAGACTTACTTGTTAATTTCACCAGGGTATAGTTTTCTTCCAATTTTTCAAATTCTACGGTTATATTCTCTCCCCAACTATCTACCGATATCCCATGCTCTGCCTTTATTATACCTGCATCTTTATCTTCGCTGGTTATTTCACATTCATTTTTTTTCAGGGAATGTTTACATTGATGAAAAACTTGTAAATATGGCTTATTTATCTTAACCCGGTCCTCTTCCTCGTTTCCCATCCACTTTCCAATCTTATCAAACAAAAGTCACCCTCCTTTTCCAAAAAATAAATCTCCTTGCCCCCAGACAATATACTCAAGCAGTAAAAAGAGCAGTTTACCCGGCTCATTATTGAGTCTGAATAACTACCGGAAAGCGAATTATATTATATCCTGCCACATATTTAAATTTATTCACTCAGCCTCACTTGTGCAATCTGGCGGCAGATGCAGGCCAAGTTTCCGTCTTCGTCCCAAACTTCGCCGTCTTCTTCAATAATGCCGTTTGTTAAATAACAGCTGTGCAGGCGAAATTTGAGCCAGGAAGTAAGAGGATTTTTACGCACACTTACAGAAAGTTCAATGGTAGGAACCCAGCTAAAAATACCATAGGTAACAAAGATCGGCGGCGGCATAGAATCTGCCATGAGCAAAACTGCCGGCAAATCATACCCTCTTTCTTCCCGAAAGCGCACCCATCCTCTCATATCCGAACGATGAGTTAATTCCCCCTTCATCCACCTTGCACTGTCTGGGTCCAGAAACATTTCCAGATTTTGAGAAAGAGTATTACCGGAATTAGCCGGCATAAGCACGCATTCCTCTCTTGGTGTTACATTCGGAGGGTCTTTTTCGTATCGCTCCACCGCAGTACCTATATTTTCTTTCATAAAAGTGCCCCACACCCGTGTTTTTTCTTTACCGTCCTGGTAAAGCCGGGCCTGAAAGCGGGAAAACTTGTAACTTTGGGCTATCTTTTCCAACTCAATATCAATCTCTCCGGGAATGCAAGGGCCTATATAGTTAGCAGTTATGATTGGTGTGCCGTGTTTGTCACTGACAGTTTGCATGGCCTTTGCCGCCAAAGCAAGCACATACCCTCCATTGGCAATGTCATTAATAAGCCAGTTTTTTGAAACCTCACCTCTAAAGCTTAAAGTGCTTTTTTGCTGCAACGATATATCCCGGTCAAAAAGATGCATAAGTCAATCTCCTGCTATGTGTTCCCGCTCCTTAACTCCTTTGTATAATGGTGCCAGGATTGGATTTTATAATAACTTTTCCTTTTACACTTTTAATTAACGCAGCCAAAATATTCTTCAACTGCGTTAAATTCTCCTGCCCCAAAAAACTTATTCCAATTCCAATATTTCGGCTAATTTTGCTTCATGCTGCGGAATATTTTCGTCCCATATATGACCTGTCATTTGGTGGTGGTCAAACCATAGAAATAAATCTATCACAGGGTCTTCTTTTTCTACTTTTTTCATAATCTCAATCCTTCGCATTTTGCCCCGGGAAGTTACAACATGACCCACTAAAGTTATAAACAAATCATCAATGCTCCGTCCCTCATCCCTGTTGGTAAAAGCCAAAACATTGGGAACCTCTCTGTGAGGATTTACGCTTTTAAACTGTTTAATTGCTTCATAGATGTGTTTGGCAATGGTATTATAAACAGGATACATATCTTTCCATCCCCCGGCAGTAAACTTAACAGTCTTTTCTTCCAGGTAAAACGCCGGCTTGCCCGCATAATAAACTTCAAAATCTACTGTTTTCGCAGAAGTCTCCGGCATTTTTACTGCCTGTAACCCTTTGCTCTCCAGATATTCTTTAACATTTTTTTCACCTGATTTAGCCAAGCCAAACTCCTTAAATTAAGATATTTATCTAAAGATAAAAAAGACAGCATACTTAAATAAAAGCTGGAATAGATTTTAGAGAATTAACTGTGGAACAAAATAAGACTGCGCAATAAGACCTAAGCCTTACTTTAAGCCGCCTATGTAGATATCAATTACACATAAATAAAAAATATTTTGGTTAACTTTTTAGATAAGGGACTTCTCGCTTTACAGTGAATTCCCGGTTATGTTCAATTTCAACCCAAAAACATCGTTTCTTAATTTTTTCCAATTTTTCAGAAGCAGAACCATCAATCTTAAACCCTTTTGAGTCAGATATAAAAATTAACAAGTCATTTCTGTTAGGATGATTTCTTAACTCATAGTCCAAGGAGTTTCGTTCTGGAAATATCATCAATAAATTATCTGCATGAGTGTCAGGGTATTTTTTCTTAACTGAATCAATGAATTCTTCTATCTTTTTTATCTTAACTTCTTTTTTCCACGAGACTTTATTATAAATTAACCCTTTTTCATAATCACTGAAAAAAAATAAAGACAGCCTTATATATGGATAGCTTTCCTTGTTAAGTAAAATAACAACCTTTTCCATAAACTTTTTTAGTTTTTCCATGTCCATCAAAGGAGTTAGTTGAATATAGACAATAACTAACTCATAAGAATTAAACTCTTCTTCGCTTCTTAATTCATACTCCCACTTTGTTGACATTTCATCTTCTATGTGCTTGACAATTGTTGGCTTGTGCTTATTAAACAGTTTTCTAAACTCTTTAAATTTTTCCTGAACCATTTTTTAGTCCTTCCTGGAAAATACTTCTTTTTTAATTCAACGCTTGCAGGGTCATCAATTACATGCTAGTATATCATTTTGTTTACCATAAAATTTACCCAATTTTATAGTTTAAATATTCTTCGTAAAATTCAAAATTCCCTTCAATAATCAATGTAATAATTTTAATAGGAACCTTTTTATTGCTCCCCGGCATACTTTTTAATAGTTTCCCTCATCAATGCATCTGACAATCAATAAAGAACTTAAACAATTACATAGGAATCCCGGGGAAATTGAAAATTATTTATATTTCAATTCCACTAGCACAGGATAATGGTCGGAGATGTAATATTCATCATCGTATCTATCTGTGATGATTCTATAAGTCAGGGCATTAAAGTAGTTATCGTCTACAAAAATGTAGTCTATGGGACCCTCGTGGGGATAATCGCCAAAACCATTGAAAGTAGTGCCGCTATCCCGTTTATCCTCAGGGCTCAGGTATTTAGTATCGGAAAGTGAACGCTCCACTATACTGTTATAAACTTCTTCACCTTCAGGAATATTAAAATCACCCATGGCAATGGGTATGCCCCTGGAATCGTCTATATATTCATATATCAGATCAGCGCTCTTTTGCCTGGCCACATCACCCCTGTGATCAAAGTGAGTGTTGTAAACCGTTATAATTTCATCGGTATAATGATCTAAAAGCTCAACATAAGAACAAATTCTTCTGATATTTGCATCCCAACCCCTGCCAGGGCTTTCCGGATTTTCCCGCAGCCAAAATGTATCATAATCCAGTAGTTCAAATCTAGACTTTCGGTAAAAAATTGGTGAGCCTTCGTCAACAACCATAATACGCAAGTTATTGAACAGGTGTGGCTTGGGATCGGTATCACTAATAATACTCTCACCCCGTTCCCGGTTTAGGCCCGATCTGTATATACCATAATAGCCATATTCATCCCCTAAGTGTTTAATTAAGTATTCATACTGAGGATGAGTTACTTCCTGAAAACCTATAATATCGGCATTATAATTATCTAACAGGTTAATCATGGGTTCTTTACGGTTAGTCCAATAATGTTCTTCAATATCTTCCTTCGTAATCAGCCTAACATTGTATGAGATAACATCTATGTTTATTTCTTCATCTTCGAGATTTTCGGGTACAAGTATGCTCTCCTGTCCCATTTCAGCTTCGCCCTGCAACGGAACACCCCTATGGATAACTCCATAGGTCCCCCCCGTTATTATTATTAAAACAAGTAATAAAATGGCAGTTATTTTTAATATTTTTTTAAACATGGCAGCCCCCTTAGTATTATGCTTGAATTTATTCTACCATCCATTATATTTGCTGTCTATTTATGTAAGCACCGCTGTTTTAATCAGCTTGACCGGAGCAGTGGCCGCTCTCTTGTTAGTCTTGGGAAGGCTGGTAAAAATAAGACAGCAGGTAGAATAAGTACAACCTCCATTTAAAAAAAATAAATTGAAGGTTAAAAGGTGCCGGTTGCAGTGAAATTAACCAAACAAAATATATGCCAACAAGCCAGCCAGTGTTGGCACTGCAATATATAAACTAATTTTAAGGGCAACAAAACGCGGCCCTAAAAAAGTTAATTCAAAAGGTATATGCCCTACATTAATCATTCCCCAAGCAGTGATCATGGCTACAGCAGTCCCGATAGTTACGGAACCTCTAAAAAGAGCATCAAACAGAGGGAAGAAAACAAAAGGTCCTCCCACTACCAGGGCACCAACTGCCGGACCAATAACCAGGCCTTTCCAACCGGCTCCTTCTCCCAGCCAAGATTGCAGAGCCTCCTCAGGTAATAATAAACCGAGAAAACCCACTATTATAAAAGCAATAATTAAAATCGGCAAAACATTTATAAACATGTTTTTTGCTTCTTTTAGCCCTTCTATGATCCTACCCTGTCGATAAGCCACATAAAATAGCACTATTGCCATTAAAGATAGGGCTATAAGCGCATCAATCAATTTCTTTAACTCCCTCCCTTGATTCTTTTTCTGCCTGTAGTTTATTCACATCTTCTTTGATTTTGGTAGCAAACCCCGGTAAAAAGATATTTACAGCCCCTCCTATCAATATGGGGATGGCAAAAGTAAGTAAAAATCTAATAGCAGTTATTTCTACGCCTACAAATGCAATTTCCACCGGAATACGCGGAATATTCCACAGTGTCTTGGCAGCCACAAAACTAATCATAGTCCCTACATTAGCACCGGAAGCTATTAATACGGCCATTAAAGGATAGAAAAAAAACGGCCCCCCGGGCACCAGAGCTCCCAACAATGCCCCTATAAAAGGGCCTTTCCACCCGGCTTCTTTGCCCATCCAGGTGGAAACCATATCCCTGGGTATTAAAATGGAACTCAATCCGGCCACCACAAAAGCAATTATGATGATGGGAAAAAGAATTAACAGAGTTTGTCCACCTTCAAAAAATCCTTTGCCTACCAGGGAAAAACCTCCCTGGATAAAAGCTATTATGACTAAGATGACAGCAACTATAGCCATCCCCAGCACTGTCTTATTCATCTTCAGCAGCTCCTTAACTAGATATAAATTCCGGCGAATTTAACCAAAACTATTTAAATTCAATACTATTATGGTTCTATTTTATCAAATATATCGAAGTTTGAATTGCTTATTTACTTATGATATTATTACATAAATTATAGTCAAAATATTTCCAAAGAAAAATGAAAGCGAGGTAATTGCTATGAATCACGAACTGCCTGCCTTACCCTATGATTATAACGCTCTGGAGCCTTATTATGAAGAACGGACCTTACGTTTACACCATGGGGCCCATCACAAGGCTTACGTTGACGGTCTCAACAAAGCCGAAAGCAAACTGGCTGAAGCCAGGCAAAATAGCGATTTCTCTTTGGTTAAACACTGGGAAAGAGAACTTGCTTTTCATGGTTCGGGACACATTTTACACAGCATTTTTTGGGAAAATATGAAGCCCAATGGAGGTGGCCCCGCTGAAGGTGATATTGCCCCGCAAATTGATAAAGATTTTGGCGGATTTGAAGCTTTCAAAAAACATTTTACTGCTGCAGCCACCGCAGTAGAAGGTTCAGGCTGGGCTTTATTGTGCTGGTCCCCCATATTTAATAAGCTGGAAATCTTGACTACAGAAAAACACCAAAACCTCACGCAGTGGGGAGTATACCCGCTTTTAGTTATTGATCTTTGGGAACATGCTTTCTACCTGCAATACCAGAACAAAAAAGCAGAGTTCATCGAAGCTTGGTGGAACCTGGTTAACTGGGAAAATGTTAATAAGCGGCTTAACGCTTGCAAGTAATACCGTTACCAACGCTCCCGAAGGGTAAAAGTTAATCAATTAGGGGCCACAGGTTTGAGCTGATATGGGAAATAAAAAGCTTACTTTAAACTGATAATGCTGCTTTATACTCCTCGGGATAGTTAGCTTTTATATAAGCTGTTTGATATATCAAAAAGGCATAGGCAGTTGCTTGTGATTTATTATAAACATATGGGGCATGTATTTTCAAATACTGGAAAGTGCTTTCTCCCTCTTCAGGCTTATATCCTTTAGCGCTAGCTCCCTTTATAAATTGTTTTCTATAATGTCCAAGTTCTTCAGAATGATTACTACTCAAAGCTCTCTGCATTAAATGAGCCTGTCTTAATGGAAAGCCGGCAATTTCAGCAGCAATCTGCATAATTTGTTCCTGGTAAACAATTACACCATAAGTTTCTCGAAGGAGTTTTACCACATTATCGGGAATATTTTTTAGGGAAAAGCTTCTATATTTTATTTTTGCGAAATCAGCAGTTTGATCATAGACCCCGGGACGGCAAAGAGCAACTGCTGCTGTTAATTCGCGAAAATTATTTGGTCTTAATTCCCGCAAAAAATTTTTTATATCTTTCTTTGCTAAAAGGAATATTCCCTCAGTTTCCCTTCCCACGAGGTAATGATAAGTATTTTTGTCATCTAGAGGTATCATGTTTATGTTTATTTGTTTTCCCCGCCGATGTTTTATGTTTTTGAGGGCTTCTTCCATATACTTTAGAATTTTTAAGCTTTGGATATTAAATTTAACAAGCCCCATATCTTTTAGCTTCTGCTCCGGAAATTGGACTACTCTATTACCTGTATTTAATTTTTGTAAAGGCACGCGCTTAACTAAAGGTTCGCCGGCAACAACAACCCCCTTTCCTTGAGCAACAGCATTCCGAGGCAATCCCTCCAGAGCAAGGGATATATCCAGCAATTCCCTGTGTTCTTCATTTTCATAATAAGATTGGAGTTCCGGGCTGATCTCCAATGCTTTTCTAATGGTCATCCCCGGTTCATTGGGAATTAGCCCTATGATATGCTTCAGGGTTGCCGTGGGGACATTTAAAACCCTTCCCACAGCTTTGACCGCCAATCGGCTTCTCATAACTCCAAAATGAATAATATGTGCTACCCTGTCTTCTCCATACTTTTTTTCCATATATTCGATAACTTCGTCCCGCCTTTTACCGTTTATATCTATAGTTACATCTGGCATGTTAACCAAAGTGGGATTAAAAAAACATTCAAAAACCAGATCATGTTTTATGGGATCTATCTCGGTAATACCAAGGCAGTAATTTACCAAACTTCCTACCGCCGATCCCCTGCCAGGGCCAATTTGAATATCCCTTTCACGGGCATAACGTACAATATCCCATAAAGTCAGGAAATAACCGGCGCAATCCATCTGCTCAATTACCTTTAATTCGTAATCCAACCTTTTCTGCAGAGAATTATTCGCCCATTTATAGCGCCATGACAGTCCTTGGGTACAAATCTGTCGCAGAAACTCAATTTCTGTTTGGCCTGACGGCAAATTGATTCCTATCACGGAAGGAGAACTGACTTCCAAATTTAAACTGCAGTCTTCGGCAATCTCCATGGTGTTTTTTAATGCTTCGGAATAATTATTAAATATTTCCTGCATTTCTGACGGGCTTTTCAGGTAAAGTTCACATGAATTATAGCTTAGGCTTTCTTTATCATATATCATCTTTCCTTCCTTCAAACAAAGTAAAACATCATAAGCTTTATTATCTTCTTTTTCCAAATAATGAGCATTGTTGGTAGCTACCAGGGGAATTCCCTGCTTTTGGGAGATTTCTACCAGTCCTTCATTAATTTTCGCCTGGCCGGGTAATCCATGATCCTGCATTTCGAGATAGAAATGGTTATCTCCAAAAACAGAAGCATAAAAGGTAGCAATGTTCTCCGCTTCTTCTAATTGATCGTGTAATATAAGCCGGGGAATCTCCCCGGCCATACACCCACTCAAAGCCGTAATCCCGTCAGCATGGCTCTTCAATTTTTCATTGTTTACAAGAGGCGTATGGTTTTGGCCCTCACAAGATCCCAAAGTAACCAACTGCATAAGGTTTCGGTACCCCTCCATGGTTCTGGCCAGCAAAACCAGATGAGGCAAAGTATTTTCTTCATAATACCCATCCAAGGAAGAAGCAGAAGAAACACACATTTCACAACCCACAATAGGTTTTACACCTGCCGCTAAGGCTTTTTGATAAAAATTAACAACCCCATACAACCCATGGTGATCCGTCAGGGCTACTGCCGGCATACCGAGTTCCGCAGTTTTAGAAGCAAGTTGTTGGAGCCTTATGGCCCCATCCAAAAGGCTATATTCCGAATGGACATGCAGGTGCACAAAAGAACTCATAGATTTACCTCCTTTAAATAGAATAATACCTATTATCCTTAATGCAAAAATTTACAATCCTTAACTTATTATTTTTAAAAAAGACAAACCATAGCGACTTTGACCCCCCAAATATAAGAACAATTCTTTCATAAACCTTTTGTAACAAATAAAATAATTACAATTAACCATGCTTTATTCATGTTTTTCCATATTAAATGATATTTTAAATAATCTAAGTGACAAACTCGTGTCACCTTTTTGTTGAATTCTTTTGACGCAGTGTAAAATTTATGTTAAAATTTTCTCACTTCAGCCGTATTTATTGTGACCCGGGCAAGAAAAAAAAGATATAGGAGGGAAAGTAAGATGAGATTTATTCGTTTCAAGCAATTATTTTGTATGAGCATCTTATTAATTTTATTAGTAGCTTTTATCGGTTGCAGCAGTGAAGAAACAGCTGAAATCAGTGATGAACTGGAAGAAGTTGCTGATGTTGATGCAGGTGAAGTTGAAGATACACCAGACACTGCCCCATCAGCTCCTTCGGATCTTTGGGCTCCACCGGCTGACTGTCCCCACCTTGTAGTAGAAAACTTACCTGCTGAAGACGAGGTGCCGTATCCCCATTACCCCGGCTCACACGCTTTCGGTATTGGTTGGTCAGGTGAAACTCCAAAAAGCACTGACATCTTTCTTTTAGCAACCGATCCTCCCGAGGACGTCTACAATTTTTACCAGGAACAAATGGATGGATGGCATTCTGAAAAAGTAGATCATGCAAGCTATGATTATGTTCTTTGGCAAGGCGATGCCGACCAATTAAGTGAAACCTATGCTCTTAATCTTCCTTCAATCTTGATTCGCACCCCCCAGGACTTTGAAGCCGAGTGGCTGGAAGGGAGCCAAACGGCATTCACAGTAGTTTATTTTGAAGACTGATTGAACACTAACATTGCTAAATTATTTATAAAAGGAAAGAGGAAGCTACGCATAGCTAACTCTTTCTTTTTTTATTTCTTTTATAAGTTCTTCATTCACCTCGCAGTCTTAAACATCTTAACTTTCTTGTTAACTGTATTCTTAATAATATATAAATATTACACAAATTTAAAGATCTATCATGTCAAAAGGTGTCAGGGTATTTTAATCTACCAAGTTTTTCTCCTTGCAATTAAAAATTTTCAACCTTTCCGGCAAACTAAATAATATAACCCACATCAGAATTTGTTAAAAAATAAACATAATAAAAATTCTCATCTACCAATATAATAAACTCCAATATTTAGTATAATAGTATTGACATAGGCTAAATGCATCAAGTAAAAATTCCATTATAAAAAGGGTATTTTATGAATAATTTGGGTGAATCTTTGAAGCAAATTTGGGATTCGTGTATAAATAGCATTGCTGATATTTCTGCAACTATGGAAATTATGAATTTGGAATTGCCTTCCGCAATTTTTACATTGATAATTCGATGGATTTTGCCTCTACTGGCAATTACCATACTATGGCGTTGCATCCTTCCGCTCTTGCAAGTTAGAAAACAAAAAGCTGTTTGGGGATATCTTTACTCAAGGGGCGGCGCCAAAACTCCTATTAAACACTGGGAAAATTCCATCGGGCGGAGCAACTCCTCCGATATTGTAATAAATCTACCTTATATTTCAAAAAACCATGCCGTACTTACTTTTCGTGATGGCACCTGGTTTATTACCGACTTGAATTCCAAAAACGGAGTAAAGGTTAATGGGGAAAAAATCGAAAAAACGGCATCATTAACTCCCGGTGATGTTATTTCCTTAGGCGGAAAAGAAATGGTACTGTTCCCGGGCGAAAAAGAAGCGGGACAGGCCCCTCAATTAGATATTATTTCTAGTTTTATCTCCTCGAGCAAACAGGTGAAAACAGGTGTAACTTTCTTCTTAATTTTACTTTTCCAGGCGTTGGGCTGCCTGCAGGTTTGTCTTTCTATGGGAGATAATTTAAATCCTATAATACCGCAGGTTTTTCTTTTGTTCATTTTTGTAGAATGCTTGTTTTATTTCATTACGCGCCAATACAGCCGAAAATATTTTGAGCTGGAACTACTTTGTTTCTTTCTTTGTGGTTTAAATTTACTTATTGTAGCCTCTGCTGCGCCTCATTCTCTTTTTACCCAGCTTTTAGCCATTGTTTTCGGAATTGCTGTTTATATGGCAATTGAGGCAATTATTCGAGACCTGGGACGCGCAAACAGGCTAAAATATATACTGGTAGCATCTGCTTTAGTTCTGCTGGTTTTAAATCTAACGATAGGAGAAGTACGTTTTGGCGCAAAACGCTGGATAGACCTTGGTTTTATAACCTTCCAACCGTCGGAATTCGTGAAAATTGCATTCATAATGGCCGGCACGGCAACCCTGGACAGGCTTCTTACTGTCCGCAACATGACCGCTTTTATAGGGTTCACCGCAATATGTGTCGGTTCTTTAGTGCTTATGAGAGATTTCGGCATGGTAGTAGTTTTTTTTGGGGCTTTTATTGTCATCGCATTCATGCGTTCCGGAGATTTGCGAACTATTGCTTTAACATCATCGGGAGCTGTACTGGGAGCAATTGCAGTAACGTCGTTTATCCCATACATAGCTACTCGTTTGGAAGCATGGGGCAATGTATGGGATCATGCGTACACCATCGGCTACCAGCAAACTCAAACCATGATAGCCGCTGCCAGCGGAGGGCTTATAGGGGTAGGAGGCGGCAATGGCTATCTTTCCGGCATCGCTGCTGCCGATACTGACCTGGTTTTTGGGATGCTATGCGAAGAATGGGGACTTCTCATAGCGTTTATTGCAGTTTTTATTATTGTATTTTTTTCTATTTATGCCCTGCTTCTTACCAAAAAATGCCGATCCTCCTTTTATGCAATTGCCGCGTGTGGAGCTGCTTCCATCTTCTTAATCCAAACTGCTTTAAATGTCCTGGGGTCGGTAGATGTACTTCCCCTCACGGGAATAACCATACCTTTTATTTCAAGAGGTGGCTCTTCCATGATTGCTTCATGGGGGCTTCTTGCTCTTATCAAATCCGCTGATGAACGCCTAAGACCTAAAACAAAAAAATATTACATTAAAGAAGGTGATAGATCATGAAGCTTATTATAAGGCGTTCCGCCATTTTATTTATTTTCTCGTTATTACTTTTAACGGGACTTGTATTATTTCTGGGTAATTATATCAATAATGCTTCTACATGGGTGCAGCATTCTTCTAACAGGCACTTATATACTGATGGCAAATTGAATACCACAGGTAATATTTATGACCGTTCGGGCAGATTGCTTTTAGAAATGATAGAAGGAAATATAAATTTCCATGAAGATACAACAATTCGCACTGCTGTTATGCATGCAACAGGAGACCTGAATGACAATGTGGCAACCGGAGCACTAGTTGCCTTCCGAGATCGATTGAGCGGTTGGAATTTCTTCAATGGAGTATATGAATTTGATGATATGAACACATCCGGTAATGATATCACTCTTAATCTCGATGCCCAATTGTGCGCCACAGCATACAGAGAACTTGCCGGGCACAAGGGCGCGGTGGGCATCTATAATTATGAAACAGGAGAAATAATTTGCATGGTTAGCACTCCTTCATTTGACCCGGCACATCCCGGGAATATACCGTTTGATGATCCAAGGCACGAAGGTGTTTACATTAACCGGTTGCTTTCGTCGGTTTATGTTCCCGGTTCTATATTTAAGTTGGTAACCTCAGCGGCGGCAATTGATCATATTCCCCATGTTAAAGAAAAAGTTTATAAATGTGAAGGAAAAATACAAATAGGCGAAGATATAGTAAGTTGCCTTACACCTTGCGGTGAAGTCACTTTAGAGCAAGCACTGGCAACTTCTTGCAATACCACTTTTGCCCAAATATCTCTTGAACTTGGCTCAAAAACATTACAGGATTATGCAAATGCGGCCGGTTTTAACTCAACAATGCATGTGGACGGTATACAAACCGGTATGGGACGTGTAGATCTATCTGATGCAGAAGGCGCAAACTTGGCCTGGGCCGGCATTGGGCAATATACTAACACGGCAAATCCGCTAAATTTTATGGCCTTCATGGGAGCTATCGCAAATGGAGGTGTTAGAGTACCACCCAGTTTACTCTCTGACGAAGGTTCTTTTGCATCTCTTATTAGGCCTCTGATTAAAAAAGAACGCATAATACCTCCGAAAACAGCCGAAAAGCTCGGGAGGATGATGAGAAATAATGTCACAAGTACTTATGGAGAGTGGAATTTCAAAGGGCTTGAACTTTGCGCCAAAACCGGCACCGCAGAGGTAGGCGAGGGCAAACTTCCCCATGCCTGGTTTGCGGGATATCTTGACCGGGAAGATTATCCACTTGCTTTTGTGGTAATAGTGGAAAACAGCGGCTCCGGCTTGAGGGTTGCCGCGCCCATAGCAGCAAACATCCTTCGGGCCGCAGTAAACTAGAAAAGAAGTTTTATCCGGTTAGCTTTTTTATAATTAATCTAGAGGTAAGAGTATTAATATTAGAAATCAGTAATAAAAGTAAGTTAGTATATTATTGAATTACTGTCAACCAAAGTGAAAATCGCCAAATTCCAAGTATCTATATATGACATTTATCACAAAAGAGCGGAAATAAATCCTTTCTACATCCCTGGTTATCGATCATCAAGGTCCGGGGTTTCATCCGTTTCGTCATTATTAGAAGAATCAGAAGGCGATGCAGGTTCAGGCTGCCCTTCCTGTCGCATATTCTGCCTTCCTGCCTGCTGTTCTCCCTGTTCTTGTGGCCTCTGCCCCTTATGCTCTTCCTCTTGCGGAGGTTGCGGCAAGCTAACCCGAAATTCCAGCTCTCCCCGGTAGGTTTCTATCTCTGCAATTTTTCTATCCTCCAGCAGAAATAGGATGCGGTAGCCCTGTAATTCATTGATAATAGGCTTTAAAAACTGGACACGCACCGCATCATTATAAGCATGCTCTAAAGCATCAGTCAGGTCAATTTTGGTTCGGGGATACACTTTAATTTGCCGGGTTTCTAATAGTTCTCCGGTTTCATCGTCAACTATCCGAATATGATCCCGCCGGGATAGAATATACCAGATGAACCCGCCGATCACCAGAACGCCCATAAATGCAAATAACAGCAACATACCCCAATTGACTTGATAAGCGTGATCTTCCGGTTCAGGGGCCGGGTCAACGGGGTCTTCCGGCAATGGAACAGGTTCTCCATCCAGTTCCGGAACTTCTTCGACAATTAACTCCCGCACCATTTCCTGTACCTCCGCCAGATACTCCCCTATGCCTACCAGCATTTCATTGATACTGTCTACAATATTACTAAAGACTTCCTGCAAGCCCTCAAATAGTGAAGGCAAAAGCTGCGCGTTCTCTTCCTCTGTGTTATAATCCTCGGCAGGCTCTTCCTCAACGGGTTCTTCTATAGTTGGTTCTTCAGTTGCAGGATCTTCATCTA
>Ga0207421_10002611_pt1 | contig 22215 bp, 21 predicted proteins | sample SodLakKL_010_SED_4_FD_187542 | JGI IMG/M metagenome (GOLD analysis project Ga0207421, IMG submission 187542) | Alkaline sediment microbial communities from Lake Tanatar, Kulunda Steppe, Russia - 8KL_010_SED (SPAdes) (version 2) | ecosystem: Environmental > Aquatic > Non-marine Saline and...
TTATAATAAACTGCTGGAGGAGATAAATCATGGTTAAGTAAGATAGATACTTATGGAGGTGCTTGATAGATGGGAAAAATTAGAGTTTATAGTTTAGCAGATGAATTAAATATGAAAAGTAAGGAACTTGTTGATATACTCCAGGAGTTAGATGTGGAAGTAACAAGTCATATGAGTACAGTAGAAGATGATACAGCAGATCTTGTTCGAGGTATGTATGGTGATACTGATACCAGCAAAGAACAGGAATTAGAGATTGAAAAAGAAAAATTAGATGAGGAAGTTGTTGAAATAGAAGAAGATGTTGAGGATGAGCAAGAAGAGGAGGAAGATGATAAAGTTTCTATTATTCCGCCAATAAAAGTTAAAGACTTTGCAGAAGCAGTCGATATGCAGACTAACACATTGTTAAAAGATTTAATGGGCCTTGGAATTATGGGGAATATTAATTATTCATTAGATCAAGAAACTTTAGAACTGCTTATTGATGAATTGAATCTTCCTGCTAAGATTGGGGCCCCTGAAGAGGAAGAAGAAATTGCCGTTGATGGAAGTAAAGTAGAAATCGATTTTGAAGAAGATCCTTCTGATTACAAACTTCGTCCTCCTATAGTAACTGTTATGGGTCATGTTGATCATGGCAAAACTACTTTGCTTGATATGATTAGAAAAACAAGAGTTACCGAATCTGAAGCTGGTGGAATTACTCAGCATATTGGTGCTTATCAGGCGGTATCAGGGGATCAAAAAATAACATTTATTGATACCCCAGGCCATGAAGCTTTTACTGCTATGAGAGCTAGAGGTGCTCAATTAACTGATATAGCAATACTGGTTGTTGCTGCAGATGATGGTATAATGCCTCAAACTGTAGAAGCAATAAATCATGCTAAAGCAGCTGACATACCATTAATAGTTGCCGTTAATAAAATTGATAAACCAAATGCACAACCTGATAGAGTTAAACAGGAATTAACTGAACATGGCCTTGTCCCTGAGGAATGGGGAGGCAAGACTATTTGTGTTGAAATTTCAGCACTTAAAGGTGAAAATATTGATGAATTAATGGAAATGGTTTTACTTGTTGCAGAAATGGAAGATATTAAAGCTAATCCTAATAGACCTGCTGAAGGTGTTGTTGTTGAAGCAGAATTAGATAAAGGTCGAGGAGCAGTTGCAACAGTACTTGTTAAGAATGGTTCATTAAAAATTGGAGATACTATTCTGGCTGGTTCAGTCTGTGGACGGGTAAAGGCTTTAGTTGATGAGCATGGAAATAGAATTGAAGTTGCAGGACCAGCTATGCCTGTCGAAGTCTTAGGATTTAATGATGTTCCTAAAGCAGGTGATTTTGTTCAGGTTCTTGCCGATGAGAAAAGAGCCAGGGAAATTTCTGCAAATAGGAAAGAAAAAGAACATCAGGCTAGAATCCAGACTGAGAGTAAAGTAACACTTGAAGATTTCTATGATCAGATACAAGAAGGAGAACTCCAGGAGCTTAATTTGATCATAAAAGCCGATGTCCAGGGATCTATTGAGGCTTTAAGAGAATCATTGTTAAGATTAAGTACTGATGAAGTTGGAGTTAATGTAATTCATACTGGTGTAGGTGCAATTAATGAGACAGATGTTAACCTAGCAAGTGCTTCAAATGCAATAATTATTGGCTTTAATGTAAGGCCAGGTGTAAAAGCACAGAGATTTGCTGAAAAAGAAAATGTAGATATAAGATTATATAGAGTTATATATAAAGCCTTAGAAGATATTAAAAATGCTATGTCAGGTTTATTAGATCCTGAGATTAAAGAAGTTGTTAAGGGTCATGCAGAAGTTAGAGCAACTTTCTCCGTTCCAGATGTAGGAATTATAGCCGGAGTTTATGTAACCGACGGTTTAGTAAATAGAAATTATCAGGCTAGATTACTCCGTGATAGCGTTGTAATTCATGAAGGTGAAATTTCTTCACTAAAACGATTTGAAAATGACGTTAGAGAAGTTAAAGAAGGATATGAATGTGGCGTTGGAATTGAAAATTATAATGATATTAAAGAAGGAGATATCATAGAATTTTATGATTATAAAGAGATAGAGCGTACATTATAGAAAGATCTCTTTATAAATGAGGTGAATATTATGTCAAGAAATAGAAAACGTAGATTATCAGAGCTTCTAAAAGAAGAGATCAGCGATATAATTCTAAAAGAAGTTAAAGATCCTAGAATTGGCTTTGTCTCTATAACTGATGTTGAGCTTAGTGGTGATTTAAGGCATGCAAAAATCTTTTTCAGTATAATTGGGGACCAGGATGAAAGAGATGATACTTTGGCTGGCCTTAAAAAAGCAACAGGCTTTATAAGAAAATTAGTCGGTGAAAGAATAACTATTTACCATATACCGGAACTTGTTTTTAAATATGATGATTCAATTGAACATGGAATCCATATATCTAATTTGATTAAAGAAGTCAGAAAAGAAGAAAAAGAGGCTAAATCTGATGAAGAAAATAACTAATAAAAGCAATAACATTTCCCAGGTTGCTAAGTATATAGCTGCCTGGGATAGCTTTATATTGATTGGACATGAAGATCCTGATGGAGACTGTCTTGGATCAGTTTTTAGTTTAGGATTACTACTTAAAAATTTAGATAAGAAGGTTAAAGTTGGCCTATATAAACCTTTAAATAATAAATACTCTTTTATAAAAAACAACCTAGAATTAGATTATTTTATTGTTGAAGAAACAACAGAAATAAAGGAAGATACTGCAATTATAGCTCTTGATTCAAGTGATTCTGAGCGTTTAGGTCCTGCTAAAAATTTATTGCAGAATCATAAAATATTAAATATTGATCATCATATTGATAATAAGCATTTTGGTGATATTAATTATGTTTCTCCTGATTCAGCAGCAACAGGTCAAATAATTTATGATATAGCTGATTATATGAGCTGGGATATTAATAAGACAATTGCTTATTATTTAGCTGTTGCAGTATTAGCTGATACTGGTTTCTTGCGCTACAGCAATACTGATAGGTCTGTTATTCAAATGATAGATCAGCTGATGGCTAAGGGAGTTAATATTTATGAGATTAATAGAGACCTTTATGGAAAAGAAAAACCAAAAAATTTAAAATTAATTGGCAGGGCATTAAATAATCTAACTATATTAGAGGATGAAAAGATCGCTTATCTGTATTTAGAAAAAAAGGATTATGAAGAATTAGATGCGAACTTTGAAGATAAAGAAGGTATTGTTAATTATGCTAGAGATATTGATAATATTGAGGTAGGCATATTATTTAATGAAGAAGATGATAGAGTTAAAGTTAGTCTGAGATCAAATGATTATTATCCAGTAAATAAATTAGCCGCAGAATTTGGTGGTGGAGGGCATCCGAAAGCTGCTGGCTGCGGAATTAATTTAGACTTGAAAACAGCAATCGAACAGGTAATAAGTAAGGCTATAGAGCTAAACAAAGAATACAGGAGGTGATTTGAAATTTCAGAATATAGCGGAATTTTAAATTTACTTAAACCTCCTGGAATTTCATCCTTTGGAATGGTTGGCTGGCTGAGAAGAGTTTTAGATATGAGAAAGATTGGTCATACTGGAACTCTGGACCCTTTAGCGGCTGGTGTCTTACCTTTATGTGTTGGCAAAGCCACTAGAATTATTCAGTTTTTACCAGAAGGCAAAAAGACTTATATTTGTGAATTAAAGTTTGGTGTTTCAACAAATACTCTTGATTTGGAAGGAAAGGTTACAGCCAGAGATAATTCCTGGGAAAAGTTAAAAACTGAGTCAATTATTGAAGTTTTTAAAAGTTTTCACGGGAAGGTAGAGCAGATACCACCAATGTTTTCTGCCATTAATTATAATGGTAAGCGCTTATACCAACTTGCTCGTGAGGGCAAAGAAATTGAAAGAGAATCCAGAGATATTGAGATCTTTGATCTTGAAATTCTGGAAATTAATCTTCCTGTGATTAGATTTAAGGTTACCTGTTCAAAGGGTACCTATATAAGATCTTTAGTAAGAGATATTGGCAGAAAACTTAACACAGAAGCAGTTATGACATTTCTATTAAGAACTGAATCAGGGCCATTTAAAATAGACAACTCTTTATACCCAGAAGATTTAGAGTTGAATTTGAGTGATAAAAATAAAAAAGATGAAATATTTATTCCATTGACCAGGTATTTAGATTTCCCAAAGTTGAAAATTAAACCTGATGCCTTTATAAGAGCAACTAATGGAGCTTATTTGTATAAAGAAGATTTATTAGAATTAAATGGATACGAATTTAATAAAAAAGATGATATAATTTTATATGATAATGATTTATTTATTTCTATTTGTCAGGTCGATTTTGAAGATGATAGATATGTTTTGAAACCTGATAAAGTTTTTAATATAGAAGAGGATGTTTGATTTCGGTCTGGAGGTCAAGTTAGGAATGAAAGTTATCTATAGTAATCAATTTAAAGAATTTAAAGGGCAGAGGTCAGCGATAGCAATAGGAAGTTTTGATGGCATTCACCTGGGGCACCAGGCTGTAATAAATAAAACAAAAGAAATAGCTAAAAAAAATAATTTGGAACCAGCTGTTTTTTCTTTTGAACCTCACCCAAGACAGGTTTTATCATCAAGTCATATTCCAGGTTTTATAACATCTCCTAAACAAAAAATTAAATTGTTAACTGACTTAAATGTAGAGTATTATTTCTGTCAGGAATTCACTAAATCATTTGCTAAAAAAGATTTTGAAGAATTTGTTAAAAATACACTTCATAAATCTTTAAATATTGGACATATAATAGTTGGTGAAGATTTTTCTTTTGGCAGAGGTGGAAATGGTAATATTGAGGATTTAAAAGCTCTGGGAAATAAATATGACTTTTCTGTTACTCCTTTGAATATTGTTAATAATCACGGGGAAAAGATTTCTAGTACTAAGATCAGACATTTAATCTCCAGAGGTGAAATTGATGAAGTCAAAAATTTACTTGGGAGATATTATACAATGGCTGGAGAAGTTATTCATGGAGATGCTAGAGGTTCGAAATTAGGTTTTCCAACTGCTAATTTATCATTAAATACTGATTATGTTTTACCGGCTAAAGGAGTGTATGCTGGATATGTCAATTATAATGGCAATAGATTAAGAGGGGTTGCTAATTTTGGCCATAATCCAACCTTTACTGTTGATGAATATAGAATAGAAATTTTTATTATTGATTTGAATAAAAATTTATATGGTGAGAAACTAGAATTTAGTCTTGTTAAATATATACGGCCTGAAAAAAAATTTGACGATGAAGCTAGTTTAATTAAAGCGATTAATCAGGATGTACTTTACAGTAAAAAGTTTTTATGTTAAAATTATTTAGGTAGAAGATTTCCGTAACTAGGATTTTCGTACCACCAGCGAATTCTTGGTTACTGGAGTATTAATAGTTGAGGAGGTGGAATTAATGATAAGTAAAGAAAGAAAAGAAGAAATTATCAAAGAATATCAGAGAGAAGAAGGAGATACTGGTTCTCCTGAAGTTCAGATTGCTTTATTAACTGCAAGAATTAAAGAATTAACTGAACATCTAAAAGAACACAAAAATGATAATCATAGTCGTAGAGGGCTACTTAAAATGGTAGGTAGAAGAAAAAGAATGTTAAGATATCTTCAGGATAACGAAGTTGAAAGATATCGTGAGTTGATATCCAGTCTAGGAATAAGAAAATAATTTTATTTGGGGAGCGGTATAACCGCTCCCTGTCTTTAAAAATAGGAGGTTGATTTATGGTAAAATCTTGGGAACATGAGATTAATGGTACAAAATTAAAATTAGAAACTGGCAAAATGGCAAAGCAGGCAAATGGGTCAATAATGGCAACTTATGGCGATACATCAATTCTGGTAACTGCTACTATGTCAGACCCTCGTCCTGGAGTAAATTTTCTGCCTTTAATGGTTAATTATGAGGAGAGAATTTATGCTATTGGTAAAATCCCTGGTAGCGTAACTAGAAGAGAGGGGAGACCAAGAGATCAGGCAACATTAAATGCTAGATTGATTGATCGTCCTTTAAGGCCTTTATTTCCTAAAGGATTTAGACATGATATTCAGGTTGTTGCTACTATTTTAGCAGTTGAAGATGATAATGATCCAGCTGTTGTGGCAATGAATGCTGCATCTGCTGCTTTAATGATTTCAGATATACCATTTGATGGTCCAATTGCTGGTGTTAGAGTTGGATTAATTGATGGAGAACTAAAAATTAATCCTAATGAAGATCTTTCTGAAGAGTCAGATCTTGATCTCTTAGTTGCTGGAACAGAGGAAGCAGTTATGATGGTTGAGGCATCTGCAAATGAAGTATCTGAAGATATATTTTTAGATGCATTAGATTTAGCACATGAAGAAATTAAGAAGCTTGCTAAAATGCAGATTGAAATGCGTAAAGAAATTGGAAGAGAAAAAATGGAATATATTCCTCCAGAATTACCGGAAGAATATAAGAAACAATTATTTGAGATGGCTGAAGCTGAATTAAGAGATGCTGTCTTTATTAAGTTAAAGCAGGAAAGAGAAGATGCTATCAGCGAGGTTAAAGATAAAGTCTATGATGAATTCATGGAAACTTTAGATGAAGAACAGGCTGAAGAGTTTGATGGCCTAATTAAAGATGAGTTAGACAATGTTACCAAAAAGGTCTTTAGAGAAGAAGTTATCAGTAATGGTAAAAGACCTGATGGTCGTAATTTAGATGAAGTAAGGTCGATATCAACTGAAATTGATCTGATTCCTAGAGTACATGGATCTGGTTTATTCACCAGAGGTGAAACCCAGGCTTTAAGTGTATTAACATTGGGTTCTAGTAGTGATGAACAGACTATTTTTGGTCTTGGTGATGATGAAACTAAGAGATTTATGCATCATTATAATTTCCCACCATTCTGTGTTGGAGAAACAAGCCCGATGCGGGGACCTGGCAGAAGAGAAATCGGTCATGGCCATTTAGGAGAGAAAGCAATTAGTCCTGTTTTACCCAGTCAGGAAGAATTCCCATATACAATCAGACTTGTTTCTGAAGTTCTTGAATCTAATGGTTCTTCTTCACAGGCAAGTATCTGTGGTAGTATTATGGCTTTAATGGATGGCGGTGTTCCAATTTCAGCACCTGTTAGTGGTATTGCTATGGGTTTAATAAAAGAAGATGATGATGTAGCAATATTATCTGATATTCAGGGTTTTGAAGACCATCTAGGAGATATGGACTTTAAAGTTGCCGGTACAAAAAATGGTATAACAGCTTTACAGATGGATATTAAAGTTACTGGTATATCCAAAGAGATAATGAGAAATGCTTTAAAGCAGGCAAAAGAAGGAAGGCTCCATATCCTGGATAAAATGTCTGAAGCTATTGCTGAACCACGTCCTGAACTATCACCAAATGCACCAGCTATTAAAACAATGAAGATTGATCCTGAAAAAATCCGTTTTGTTATTGGTCCAGGCGGAAAGATGATCAATAAAATAATTGATGAAACCGGTGCAAAAATTGATATAGAAGATGACGGTACAGTCTATGTTATGTCTAATGATCAAGAGGGCGGCGAAAAGGCCCAAAAGATGATTGAAGATTTAACAAGAGATGTAGAGGTTGGAGAAATTTATACAGGTACAGTTAAAAAGATTATGAACTTTGGAGCTTTTGCTGAAATTTTACCTGGCAAAGAAGGATTAATTCATATTTCTGAACTGGCTGATTACCATGTTGATAAAGTTGAAGATATTGTCAGCGTCGGTGATGAAGTTCCAGTAAAGGTAATAAAAATAGATAACCAGGATAGAATTAATCTATCAAGGGTTAAGGCTTTAAAAGAGCTTGATGAAGAGGACAAAGAGTAATTTTGTTTAAAATAAAATAACAACTAAAAACATAAACTAGTTTTTTCTAGTTTATGTTTTTTTAATTAATTGAGAGGAGTCAATTATATGAAACTTGGCAAACATGTATCAATAGCCGGTGGAATTGATAAAGCTATCTCGAGAGCAATAGATATCGGTTGTAATTCTGTTCAGATATTTATTAACAACCCTAGAGGCTGGAAGAATAGCGCTTTAGGTGATGAATTAATAAATGATTTTAAAGTTTCCAGGGAATCTAATCAGATAAACCCAGTGGTAGTTCATTCAATTTATTTAATAAATCTAGCTTCTCCGAAGAAAGATTTATGGGAAAAATCTATTCAAGGGCTGATTGATGATTATAGAAGATCTGATAAAATTGGTGCTGAATATTTAGTATTTCATCCTGGCAGTCATACTGGCTCTGGTGAAGAAAAAGGAACTTTAAGAATTATTGAAGGTTTAAATAGAGTCTTAAAAGAGACTGAAGGCAATACTGAAATATTATTAGAAAATGTTGCCGGGGCAGGAACTGCTATTGGAAAAACTATTAATGAGCTTAATGAAATAATTAGAAATATTAACGAACCTGATAGAGTAGGTTTCTGTATAGATACCTGCCATGCCTTTTCAGCTGGCTATAATGTTGCCAGCAGAGATGGTTTGGATAAATTGATCGATGAGATAGAAGCTGGACCCGGGTTAGATAATCTCAAAGTATTGCATTTAAATGATTCAAAATTTGAATTAGGCACAAATAAAGATAGGCATGAACATATAGGCGACGGTTTTATTGGTAAGTCAGGTTTTAATGAAATAATAAATCATCCTAAATTAGTTGATAAAACCTTTATATTGGAGACTCCATGGTTTGATGATCTTGATCATGATCCTGATGTAGATATCTTAAAAGAACTCAGAAAATAGGTGGATCTTAATGGAAAGCAAGCTATTTACTGAAGATACAATTAAATATATGAGAGCTCAGATTGAAGATGCTCGAGGCCAGGAAGTTTTCTTTCAGGGGGCTTATGATAGCAATGAAGATCTTATGACTGCTATTAAGGCAGTCAGCCGGGGAAATGAAAATATGGCTCCTGCCATTATCAGCAATCTTAAGCCTGGCGATGTTGTTATTCATAATCATCCTTCTGGTGATTTACGACCTTCTCCAGCTGATATCAGGATTGCTTCTAAATTGGGAAATAAAGGAATCGGGTTTATTATTGTGAATAATGAAATTACTGAAAGCTACATAGTTGTTAGTCCTGATAGTATTGATGAATTAGAACTACTTGATAAGGAAGAAATCATTAAATATTTTAAACCTGGAGGTCAACTTGCTAATCATCTGGAAAATTATCAGGAAAGAGAAGAACAGATAGAAGTTTTAGAAAAAATAATTGATATCTTTAATAATAATGGAAAATTAATGGTTGAGGCTGGAACAGGAACTGGAAAGTCCTTTGCCTATCTTATTCCATCTCTAATCTGGGCCAATCAGAATAATATTCCTGTGATAATATCTACCAATACTATTAATCTTCAGCAGCAGTTAATCAATAAAGACCTAGTATTTTTAAAAGAGATTATGCCCTTTGATTTTAAGGCTACTCTTGTAAAGGGTAGATCTAATTATATCTGTTATCGGAAATTGAAAAATACTTTAAAGAGAAAAGATAATAATTCTGAATTGAAGAATATTGCTCAGTATATTGAAGACCAGACCAATAATAGTAATTTTGCTGGATCAAAAAGTGATTTAACTTTAAAAATAGATAATAATTTGTGGTCTGAGTTTGCTTCAGAATCTGATATGTGTTTAAATTCAGCCTGCCCTTATCTTAAAAAATGTTATTTCCAGAGAGCTAGAAAATCAGTTTATCAGAGCGATATTTTAGTTGTTAACCATCACCTATTACTGGCAGATGGGATTTTAAAGAATAAGGCTTATAGTGTACTGCCTGATTATCAGGAACTAATAATTGATGAGGCCCATAATTTAACAGAAGTTGCTACAAAGATTAGCGGGCAGGATTTTTATCCGCCGGTGTTAAATAATTTAATTAATAGAATTATGAATTCAAGCCATTCGCCTTTGATCAGGATCCGAAAAGATGATTATAATATTCATCCAGATGATCGTCAGGAAATAATTAATCTTATTGATCAGGAATTATTTCCTAATCTAAATAAAATTGAAGAATTGAATCGCCAGTATAATTATGAGTTAGGCTCTCTTATGAAAAAGGAAAGTTCAAGAAAGTTGCGTTTAAAGCAGAATTCATTTAAAAGCAATGATAATATTGAAGATTGGATGGATTATGGCGATAGGTTAATCTCGCTTTTAAAGAAAACTGCTTATAAATTTGAAAACTTATTTGATTTAGTTGAATCAAATTTTGATATAAAAGTAACAGGTGAAGAAAACCCTTTGATAGAAATTAATGGATATTTAAGCAGGTTAAATGAGATGGCCAATTCACTTGAGATTAATCTGAATTATAAAGATCATTTAGATGAATATGTTTTCTGGATAGAAAAACAGTTTAATACAGGAAATAATAATTATATACAGAGAAATGCAAGGCTTGAGGTAGATGAATTTTTGAATGAGGTTATCTTTGATAAGGTGGCTACTAATATTATGACCTCAGCAACTCTGGCAGTTAATGAAAGTTTTAATTATTTTAAGAAGAAAATGGGTTTAAGTAAGATTAATGAGCTGATTGTTGAATCGCCTTTTGATTATGAGAATCAAATAGGAATTTATCTCCCTGAAGATATTCCTTCAGTTTATGATGATAATTTCTTAGATGATATTTCAGATGATTTAATAGATTATATCGATAAGAAGGCCGGTAGAACTTTAGTTCTTTTTACTTCTTATAAAATGTTAAATCAATTTAAAGATATATATGAAGAACGTTTAAAGGCTTTAAATATCAATATTTTAGCTCAAGGAGACCTGCCAAGGCATATTATCTTAAAGAGGTTAAAGAATAAAAAAAGACAGATTTTACTTGGAACCAGTAGTTTCTGGGAAGGGATAGACGTTCCAGGAGAATCCCTTTCTGGATTAATAATAATGAAATTGCCCTTTGAGGTTCCAACAGATCCGATTATTGCAGCCAGAAATGATAAGATCAGAGAGTCGGGAGGCAATCCTTTCTGGGAGGAGTCACTTCCTGCAGCTATTATTAAGTTTAAGCAAGGATTTGGCCGTTTAATTCGGTCTAAAAAAGATAAAGGTGAAATAATATTACTGGACAGAAGAATCCTTGATAAGAGCTATGGCAGCAGTTTTATTAGGTCTCTGCCAAAGAACTGTAAATTAAATAAAAAATGGCCGAATTTTAATAGTTAATCTTATTTCTATGAAGGATTTTAATATTTTTTAAAGAAATATAATTATACAGCAGTGATAATTTATTTAGGCGATGAGGAGTGGCGACTTAAATATGAAAATTTCGAGAATAAGATTTAAAATAATTGTACTTATAATTTTTTTAGTTTTTATTTTTGGTGCAGTATATCCGCTTAATACCAGGGCTGTCGATTTTAAGTTGATTTATACTGTTCAAGAAGGAGATTCTCTTTATAAAATTGCTTTAAAATATAATATTAGTATTGATAGGCTGGTATCCTGGAATGGCTTAAGCAGTAATGGGATGATTAGATCTGGTGATGATTTAGAAATCCCGCTTGAAGATGAAGAGCCAGTTGAAAGAAATTTCAATAGAAATTTTTTGGAAAACGAAGATGAATTTAATTTATCGACTGATAAGTCTTATGCAGTTAATGTTAATGCTAATGCTCAGGCAGATATAAGTGATATGTCAGAAGAGGATCTAGTTACTTATAATGTTAGAAGCGGTGATTCTCTTTATGAAATAGCGAGGACTTACAATACATCTTCCAGTATTATTATTGCTTTAAATGATCTAGAAAATCATTCTATTAGACCTGGAGATCAATTGCAGGTGCCTGCTAAGGATTTAACAGAAAGACAGTTGCTGGCAAGATCTGTTTCTGACCAGGAGATAGAGCTGTTGGCCAGAGCTATTAATGGTGAAGCCCGGGGCGAGCCATATTTAGGGCAGGTTGCAGTTGGTGCAGTAGTTATAAATAGAGTTATTAGTGATAAGTTTCCTGATAGTATTGAAAGTGTCATTATGCAGGATGGCCAGTTCTGTGCTGTTGAAGATGGCCAGATAAATTTGCGACCCTCGCCAACAACCAGACAGGCAGCCCAGGAAGCTATTAATGGCAGGGACCCTACTGATAGGGCTTTATATTTTTATAATCCTGATACTTCAAACGAGCAGGCCTGGATGGCCAGAAGAGACGTTATTGTAAGGATTGGCAACCATGTTTTTGCAAGATAATAGATTGGAGTGATATAATGAAAATAGATATTAAACAGATTGATAAGTCTATTGATTTGCCTGAATATCAGCATCCTGGAGAAGATGCCGGTATTGATTTAAAGGCTGCTGAAAACTGTAATTTAACTGGTGGCAATTATAGAATGGTTAAGACTGGAATTAAAATTTCAATTCCAGAGGGTTATGGAGGCTTCGTTTACCCTAGAAGTGGCCTGGCTAAAGATTATGGAGTTACAGTCTTAAATTCACCTGGTGTTATTGATTCCGGGTATAGAGGTGAAGTCGGTGTGATTTTAATAAATCATAGCCTTGAAGATTTTGAAATTAAAAAGGGTGATAGGATTGCCCAGCTGATAATTCATCCAGTTGAAATGATCGAATGGAATGATGTAGATGAATTACCTGAAAGTGATAGAAAATCAACTGGTTTTGGTGACTCAGGTATTTAATAAAAGGGGGTTATAATTATGAAGCATGAAACGATCAGATTAGATGGCGAATCATTAGTTCTCCTGGACCAGAGAAAGTTACCAGAGAAGATTGAATTTTTTAGAGCTGAAGATTACCAGGAAGTCGCCTTTGCCATTTCTGATATGGTAGTTAGAGGAGCGCCGGCTATTGGTGCCACTGCTGCATATGGGGTTTATCTGGCTGCTTTAGAGTATGACGATCTCAGCGAAAATGAATTTGTAATTCAGATGAAAGAAGCTATTGAATATTTAAATAAGGCCCGCCCTACTGCTGTTAATTTGAGCTGGGCTACTAAAAGAATGTTTAAGATTATTAACAAGAATAGTGGTCAGGATCGAAAAGCTTTAATCAGGTTGCTGGAACAGGAAGCAAATAATATTGCTCGGGAAGATGTGGAAATAAATAAGACTATGGCCAAACATGGAAATAAAATTGTGCCGATGTCGGCTAATATTTTAACCCATTGTAATACTGGTGCCCTGGCTACTGTTGATTATGGCACAGCTTTAGGGGTTATTAGAGAAGCCCATATAAGTAATAAAAATATCCATGTTTATGCTGATGAAACCAGACCTCGGCTGCAGGGGGCTAGATTGACGGCTTTTGAGCTTGTCGAAGAAAATATCCCTGCTACTTTGATAGCTGATAGCGTTGCCGCTACAATGATCAGAGATGGCAAGATTGACCTGATTTTAACAGGTGCTGATAGAATAGCTGCCAATGGTGATACTGCAAATAAAATTGGAACTTATATGCTGTCAGAATTGGCCAGAGTTCATTCTGTACCATTTTATATAGTTGCTCCAAGGTCAACTATCGATTACAATCTTGATCACGGTGATTTGATTGAAATCGAGGAAAGATCTGCTGATGAATTGAAGAAAATCGGCTCTGAAGTAATTGCGCCTGATGGAATAAGAGTTTATAATCCTGCTTTTGATATAACACCGGCAGAAAATATAAATGGTATAATTACTGAATATGGCATAGTTAAGCCGCCATTTGTTTCTGGATTAAGAGAGATTAAGGATAAAAGAAGATCATAATTTTTAAATAGGGGACGATAAATATGTCAGAAGATATGCTGCCAATTTTAAAGACTACTTCAGATAAGATTAATGATAAAGTTATAGTTTGTGGTGATCCTGGGAGAGTTGATAAAATATCTAAATATATTGATGATGTTGATGAAATAGCTTATAACCGGGAGTATAAACTGATTAATGGTATCTATAATAATCAAAAGATCTCTGTTGTTTCCCATGGTGTAGGGGCTGCCGGAGCTGCAGTCTGTTTTGAAGAGATTATTAAAGGTGGAGCAAAAGAGATAATTAGAGTTGGGACTGCTGGTTCTTTAGATTTATCTATTAAAGATGGAGATATGGTTATTGCTGAAGCTGCAATTAGAGAAGATGGCCTGACTGAGCAGTTGATTAAAAAAGAATACCCGGCAGTGGCTGATATGAGTTTAACTGGAAATTTAATAATTTCTGCAAATGAGATTACTGACAATCAGGTTAGAAGTGGTATAATATTGACTGTAGGAGCATTTTATCCAGAGCTTGAACCACTCCCTAATAATTATTATAGTCAGGCAGGGGCTATTGCTGTTGAGATGGAAGCAAGTGTATTATTTTTAATAGCTTCTTTACATGGAGTGGCCGCTGGAGGTATCTTTGCAATTGATGGCATCGCAATTGATTTTGATGCTAATAGTTATAATCCCCATCGGGAAAAGGTTGATGAGGCTATCGAAAATAGTATTAAAATCGCACTGGAAGCTATTACACTATAGATTCTATAGATAGATTAAGGGGTTGATGTTGATTAAGCGGAAAGATAATTTTTCAACTAAATTAATCCATGCCGGGGAACCAGAAAAAAAGCCTGAAAATGCTTTGAATAATCCGATATTTATGACCTCTACCTTTACATTTGATAGTTTAGAGGCTGCAGAGGCTGCTTTTGAGTTTGAGACTGATGATTATGTCTATACCAGAGGCAATAATCCTACTTTAAAGATTTTAGAGGATAAGATGGCTGAGATAGAAAATGGAGCTGCCGGGGTAGCTTTTTCTTCAGGGATGGGGTCGATTTCTGCAACTTTACTCTCTTTATTGAAGCCAGGAGATAAGATTGTTGCCCATCAGATTTTGTATGGTTCCAGTTATAAATTGATTAAAGAATGGTTGAGGGATTATGATATTGATGGAAGTTTAGTTGATTTTAATGACTTTAATAAGCTTATTGAGGCAATAGATGAAAATACTAAGGTTTTATATTTGGAAACTCCGGCAAATCCGACTTTAGAGGTTATTGATATAGAAAAGATTGCTGAACTTGCCAGAGAAAATGACTGCAAGTTAGTTGTAGATAATACATTTGCCAGTCCTTATTTACAAAATCCTCTTGACCATGGCGCCAATATTGTTGTTCATAGTGCTACTAAATATTTAGGAGGACATGGCGATTTAGTCGGCGGAGTTGTTGTTGCTGATTCTAAGGATTATGCAATGAATTTAAAGTTTAATTATCTAACTGAACTTGGTAGTGTGATGAGTCCATTTAATGCCTGGTTGATATTAAGGGGCATAAAGACTTTGAAATTAAGGATGGAAGCTGCTCAAACCAATGCTCAAAAGATTGTTGATTTTTTGCAAGCCCATGACAGGGTTAAATCTGTTAATTATCCTGGGTTAGAGTCAGATAAAGCAGCCAATATAGTTAAGAGACAGATGGTTGGACCAGGAGCTATGCTTAGTTTTGAATTGGACGAAAGTGTTAATAAAATCCGGGAGTTTGTAAATAGTTTAAAGTATTTTAAACTGGCAGTTAGCTTAGGTGATATTGAATCTTTAATTGAATATCCATTTTTCATGACCCATAGAGATTACGATGAAAAAAGGTTGTATGAATTAGGAATTAGTAAATATTTGCTCCGGATATCTGCCGGGCTTGAAGATACTAATGTTTTAATTGCTGATATTGAAAATAATTTGCAGAAACTTTAATTGACAGTAATTATTTATTTTATTATAATTATCTTAACATAAATAATTTATAGAGGGAGGCTAAATTATGAATGTATCAAAAAGAGGTCAAGTTTTTCACTGTAATGTCTGTGGCAATGAAGTAAAGGTATTAGATGTTGGTGGAGGAGAGTTGGTCTGCTGTGGCGAACCAATGGAATTAGTTGAAGAAGAGTAGTCTATTATACTAACTCTGTGCCTGTGGATATTTGTGGCCAGAGTTATTTTTTCTGTATATTAGGTTTAGGAGGGATATTTAATGAGTTATAAAGATGAAAGTATCAAGTTAAAGAACTGGGCTGTTGTTGGTGCCAGTGATAATAAAGATAAATTTGGCTACAAGATTGTTAAAGTCCTGAATGATAATGATTATAATGTATTCCCTATTAATCCTAGACTTGAAGAGGTAGATGGCATTAAATGTTATAATAGTATTAATGATATTGCTGAAAAGATTGATGTCGTTGATATAGTGGTAAGGCCTGAGATTGGTCAAAAAGTTATTCCTGAAATAGCTGATAATAATATTGAATATATCTGGCTCCAACCTGGCACAAGAAGCGATGAGATTGATGAATTAACTGAGAAGTTTAATCTTAAAGTTATTAAAGATTGTATCTATGCTACTTTAATTTAAAATTAATAGGGAGTGAAATTGATGAATGGAATTGTCAATAAAACCGGGGAACTTGCAGATTTATATAATAAACATGCGCTAAAAGTTTTAGATTGTCTAAAAGAGTTTGATAAGGCTCTAAATATTTATTTAGAAGATGGAACAACTGATGAATTTAAAAAATTTGCTCATAATGTGCATAGTATTGAAACTGAAGCAGATGATTTAAGAAGAGAGATTGTTCAACTATTAATTGAGAAGAGGTTCCTGGTGCCTAATACCAGGCGAGATTTTATGAATCTCTTAAAATTTACTGATAAAGCTGCTGATTATGCTGAAGGTACTCTAGATTTTATCATCCTAAAATCTATGGATGTTACTGATGAAGGTAAAGCAAAGATTAAAAAGATTTTAGAACTGACCATTGAACAATATAACTTATTAGTTGAAGCAATAGAATATGTATTTAAAGATATTCATCAGGCTTTTTCTTATGTGGAAAAAATAGCTGATATAGAATCAGACATTGATTTAATTGAAACAGAACTTATTAATATGCTTGCTGCTAGAGATGATCTATCTTTTGCATTGAAGATTTTATATAGAGATTTCCTAACCAGATTAACAGATATTTCTGATATAATCGAAGATTCTGCAGATGAAATTGAGCTGATTGTTGCTTTAAGAAGGGTATAGGAGGTTTTCTTAATGGATAAATTTATAATGGCTATAGATCAGGGGACAACCAGTACCAGAGCTATGATTTATAATAAGGATGGAGATATAGTTGGTAAAGCTCAGCAGGAGTTTGAACAGATTTATCCAAAATCAGGCTGGGTTGAGCATGATCCTTCTGATATCTGGATTTCAACTTTAGGTGTTATGGCAGGTTCTATTAAAGATGCTAAGATTAAAGCTGCTCAGATTGCCGGGATCGGAATAACCAATCAAAGAGAAACCACTGTTCTCTGGGATAAAGAAACTTCTGATCCTATTCATAATGCTATTGTCTGGCAATGTAGAAGGACTAATGATATCTGCCAGGAGCTTAGAGAAGAGGGTTATGAGGATTTATTTAATAAGAAAACCGGACTTGTATTAGACCCTTATTTTTCAGGTACAAAGGTTAAATGGTTACTGGATAATGTTGATGGCGCCAGGGAACGGGCTGAAAATGGAGAGATAATATTTGGAACGATTGATAGCTGGTTAATCTGGAAACTTAGTGGCGGCAAGAGACATGTTACTGATGCAACTAATGCCAGCAGAACTTTGATGTATAATATTCATGAAGGTGAATGGGATGATGAACTTTTAGATATCCTGGATGTTCCTGCCAATATTCTGCCTGAAGTCTGTTCAAGCAGTGAGGTTTATACTGAAACAGTTGATTATCATTTTTTTGGTGAAGAGGTTCCAATTGCAGGGATTGCCGGTGATCAGCAGGCAGCAACATTTGCTCAAAATTGTTTTGATGTCGGTATGACTAAGATAACGCTTGGAACTGGGGCATTTTTATTGATGAATACAGGTAATGAACCTTATATATCTGAGAATGGTCTTTTAACAACTATTGCCTGGGAAATTGATGAAGAAGTTACTTATGCATTGGAAGGGAGTATTTTTAATGCTGGGTCAGCAATCCAGTGGCTAAGAGATGAGCTAAGTTTAATTGAAGATGCCGCAGATTCTGAGTTTTTTGCTAAAAAAGTTGCTGATACGGATGGTGTTTATCTGGTACCGGCTTTTACCGGCTTAGGAGCCCCTCACTGGCATTCTGAGGCCAGGGGCACTATGTTTGGTATATCTAGAGGAACCACTAAGAATCACCTGATAAGAGCTACCTTAGAATCGATTGTCTATCAGAGTAAAGATCTCCTTGAAGCTATGGTAGAGGATACCGGAATTGAGTTTAAAGAGGTTAGAGTAGACGGGGGAGCAGCGGCCAATGATTTCTTATTACAGTTTATGGCTGATATGATTGATACTGAGGTTCAGAGACCAGTCGATACTGAGACGACTGCTGCTGGATCAGCTTTTTTGGCTGGACTTGCTGTTGGTTTCTGGGATAGCTTAGATGAGATTAAAAAGATTAGAAATGTTGAAAAGGTATTTGAGACTGATTTAGGTTCAAATAAAAGGGAAGAGTTATATCAGGGCTGGCAGAAAGCTATTAAAGGGACTCTTGCCTGGTCTGATTTAAATTAAATATTTTTGGTTTTAAGGGAATCTGATATTGTCTTTTTACTTGCTATTTGATAAAATTAATATTTAAAATATCAAAAATGAAGTTTTTTAATTATTGAGTTTGACTGTTTGATTGATGGTTAAATCGTATTTACACCGTATTTAGAGTGAATTTACACCGAAGTCAAACCGAAGCTAGAGCGAAGAATAGCCGAACTTATCCCGGAGCATTCCCGGAGGATTGCCGGAGGATTGCCGGAGCACTCCTGGAGGAAAATTATATTATATAAATATAAAAACTGAATAATTTAACTTAAATAAGCCAGCATATTAATATGCTGGCTTTTAGAGTATAAGAATATTTAATTCTTCTCTTTTATTGAGCGAGTTGCAACTACATCTACGCCGGTATCTAAGATATTATTTACGATAACCTGACCTAATTCAACAGGGGCTTCGACTTCTATTTCTGATAGTTTTTGCATTGCTTCACCGATTTTTTCTTTTGGAATCGGGGAGGCAGTCTTTACCGGGACTAAAGCTATCTGGCCATTTTTTACTCTGACTGTTGTCGGTAAAATCCTGGTTGGATTTAGATATTCGTTTTTAGCATATTCTATTCCCTGGGGACATTCATGGCCGCTGATATCTTTTATGTCATCTCCGTTAGCTTTGACTTTAACCCGACAACCTTTAGGACAACTTAAACATATAATAGTTCTTTCATTCATACTACTCACCCCCTGTTATTAATTCAACAATGATTTCATCTGAGCTTTTATTGATTAGTTTTATAGGCAATTTAACTGATTCAATTTCACCAGGTTCTACGATAGGACGGGTATAGCTGGCTAATTCTTCCTGGTTATCTTTAATGGAGATTTTACAGTCTTCTGCTGGATCTTTTACTCTGAAAAATAATTCGATTAGTGGACTTGTATTTGCGTTGATATTTAATGTATGGGGAACTACATAGGTTATATTTTTACCTGGAGCAATTTCAAGTGACTGTTTTATTTCATCTTTTGTTTCATTTAAGAGAAACTCTGCTGCTGCTTTACCTGCGATTTCTGCTTCTTCACTTACATTGTCAACTAAATCATGGACCTGGAGAACATTACCGCAGGCAAAGACTCCAGGTATGTCAGTTTCCCTGGACTGGTCGACTATTGGGCCTCCAGTAATATCATCCAGTGATATATTGGCCTGCTGGCTTAATTCATTTTCAGGTATTAGGCCGACTGATAATAAAAGTGTGTCACATTCAATTGTTTTTTTGGTTTCTGGGATTTGATTAAAATTGTCATCGACTTCAGCAATATCTACAGCTTCAACTCTTTTCTGACCATGAATTTTGGTAACTGTCTGCTGAAGATAGAGTGGGATACCAAAATCATCTAAACACTGGACTTTATTTCTGACAAGGCCTGATGAATAGGACATTATTTCAAATACACCTTTGACATCGGCTCCTTCTAAGGCCAATCTTCTGGCCATTATTAAACCGATATCACCGGAACCTAAGATAACTATTTCTCTGCCTGGAAGATAGCCTTCGATATTAATATATCTCTGGGCTGCTCCAGCAGTCATTACTCCGGCAGGCCTGGTACCTGGAATCCGAATAGCTTCTCTGGTTCTTTCTCTGCAGCCCATTGCTAGAATAACTGATTTAGCTTCTATAAATTCTATACCTTTTTTAGAGCTTAGAACAGTTAACATTTTTTGATCATTTATATCTATTACCATAGTTTTTAATTGGACATCTATCTTTTTATCGGATAATTCATCAATAAATCTTTCTGCATATTCAGGGCCTGTAAGCTCTTCATTAAAATAATCCAGGCCAAAACCGTTATGAATACACTGTTGTAGAATGCCGCCTAAGTATTCATCCCTTTCAATTAAAAGGATATCTTCAACACCATTTTTGTGGGCTTCAAGGGCAGCAGCAAGACCGGCTGGCCCTCCTCCAACTATGACTAGTTCTCTTTTAGTTTTCATCCTTTTGCCTCCTATATGTGATGTCCCGATCGGCTTTAATATCTTTTACTCTTTCCATTAAAATCTCTGAACCAGGGCCATTCTTTGTTACTTCTAATGGTGATATTTCAAATTCTTCGGCAATTATTTCTGCAATTCTAGGACCACAGAAACCACCCTGACAGCGACCACCGCCTGCTCTTGTTCTTCTTTTTATAGCATCTAGAGTTAGAGGAGCAAGGGATTTTTTTAGTTCGGCAATTAATTCTCCTTTAGTTACATGTTCGCAACGACAGACTATTTCACCATAATCGTTATCTTCCTGATATACCTGATGCCAGTCTTCACGGTGGTCTTTATAATCATCAAGCCGTGGTAATTTATCTAGTTCAGGATTATAAGATGATTTTTCCTGTAATTTAATTGGAACTTTTAAATCTTTAGAGATATCATCTACAATTTTTGTGATTAATTCTGCTATACCAGGAGCAGAAGAGAGGCCAGGAGACTGAATTCCGGCAACATCAATAAAACCAACTGGATTATCTAAAGCTTCAATTTTAAAGTCATCATTATATGGTTCTGCTGGAATAGTTGCTCTTAATCCTGCAAATGAAGATATGATTCCGTTACCTGGTAATGATGGATATAATTTTTTGCCGCCATCCCAGATTTCATTTAGACCTTGTTCAGTAACTTCAAGGTCGTCTTTATTTTCAACAACATATGAATTAGGACCTAATAATAAATTGCCGTCTACAGTTGGTGTTATAAGAATGCCTTTAGATTTTTCTGATGGCATTGGAAAGATAACATGATTGACCAGTGAACCATATTTTTTATCAAATAAATTGTATTCACCTTTTCTAGGAACTATTTCGTAGTTCTCCCCAACTGTTGCTGCTATTTTGTCGGCATAAAGCCCGGCTGCGTTAATTACAATAGATCCGCTGAATTTTCCTTTATTAGTCTTAATTCCTGTAATATAATTATTTTCATGGAAAACCTTTTTAACTTCTGTTTCTAAGTAGATGTCGACACCATTATTGGCTGCATTTTCTGCCTGGGCAATTGTTAATTTATAGGGAGAGATGATACCTGCATTTGGAGCATATAATGCGACTATTGCATCCTCAGCAAGGTCTGGTTCTTTCTCTCTTAATTCTTTTTTTTCGATAATTCTTAAATCTATATCTGCCTGAGCTAAACTTCTTTCTTTTTCCAGAATTAATTTTTCTTTGTCTTCCTGACTATGGCCGACTACTAAAGAGCCAATTCTATTAAAAGGAACTTTTAAATCATCTGCAATCTGATCGAACATAGGATTTGATTTTATATTTAATCTGCCTTTTAATGTGTTTTTTGAAGCATTATAACCTGCATGAATTATACCAGAATTAGCCTTTGAAGTACCAGAAGCTACATCAGTTTCTTTCTCAAAAAGGGCAATAGACAGATTATATTTAGATAACTCTCTTGCTATTGCAGTTCCGACAACCCCACCTCCGACTATTAAAATATCATAGATCTTATCACTCATAATTATTACTCCTCTCCTGCTGGAATATTATTTAAATACAAAAAAGAGAGCCAGTTAGTTAAAAGAAGACATACTTCTTCTAACTAAC
>Ga0207421_10002612_pt1 | contig 22214 bp, 22 predicted proteins | sample SodLakKL_010_SED_4_FD_187542 | JGI IMG/M metagenome (GOLD analysis project Ga0207421, IMG submission 187542) | Alkaline sediment microbial communities from Lake Tanatar, Kulunda Steppe, Russia - 8KL_010_SED (SPAdes) (version 2) | ecosystem: Environmental > Aquatic > Non-marine Saline and...
GACATACCACTCGATATAAAGGATATAACGGTCCTCTATTTCATGAGGGCTTTCATGACAGCTATACTATTGACTCCGTTGGCCTTTTTCTTTGCCGGTTAAACGACCTAGATAAAATCAAAACCTTTTCTTTTTTTTCTATCTTACAATCTTTTTTTATATGATCGGTTTCTGTAGCAACCTTTTTAGAGATCAAATTGGCGTAAAATCTCAGAATAATATGGAAATTATAGTTCCAATAAAAGAAGTACCAGACATAGAAAGGATGAGATTTGATAGAGAAAAAGGACGTATCGACAGGAATTCTGCCGAGTCTGGACCAAATCCATTTGATCTTTATGCTTTGGAAGAAGCAGTCAGGATGAAAGAAGAAGTGTGTGGAAAAGTTACCGTCGTAAGCATGGGACCTGAACGAGCCGAAAAGACTTTGAGAGACGCTTTAGCCAGAGGAGCGGACGATGCTGTATTACTAACTGATAAAGGTTTTTCTAGTTCGAATACCTGGGCAACTTCTTACACACTGGCAATGGCGATCAAGAAGATCGGAGACTGCGACCTCTTTTTTTAGATACTGAGCTCGTCGCTCTCTACTTGACACCGAAAGGTGAAGATGCCGATGAATTGGTATATAGAGGTGCAGACAAGGTCTATGTTGTAGAGAGCGATATTTTCGACTTTCCAAATGAGATATCCTTCAAAGAAAATATCGTGCACATGGTAAAAGAGTGTAAACCGGAGATACTTTTGATGGAAGCTACAAACTTCGGTAGGTCTTTAGCTGCTAGAGCGGCCGCAGCTTTAGAGACCGGTCTGACTCCAAATTGTACAGGACTGAAAATAGAAGAGGATGAATTCGTCCAGATAAGACCGGCTTTTACTGGCAACATCCTAGCTCATATCTCGAATGATAGATACCCAAAGATGTCGACCGTTAGGTACAAAGAGTTCGAAGAAAGTGATAGAGACGAGACCATGGAAGGAGAGATAATATCTAAAGAGCCGATCCGTACAGTAAATAAAGGACCAAAGATACTCGAGGAAATAAGCGAGGATAAAGTTAACATCCAGGAAGCGGATATAGTGATGGCTGGAGAACGAGTGCTCCAAGAATCCAACGATCTAGAGATGTTAGAGAAAGTCTGCGCTGAGATAGGCGGAAAGTTGGGTGCGAGCAGACCACTTGTAGATGAAGGTTGGATAGATATGGAATATCAGGTAGGATACAGCGGAAACAGAGTAAAACCAAGACTGTATATCGCATGTGGTATCTTAGGGGCTCCACAGCACCTAATGGGGATGAAAGAATCTGAGAAAATCATCGTGATAAACTCGGATTTCTCAGCACCTATATTTGAACACGCCGACTACGGTATCGTAGGATTTATATACGAGGTTATACCCGAGCTGATAGAAAAACTAAGAGAAATCAAAAAACTGTGAGTATTTTTCTTTTGACAGGTCCCTGATCAAAAAGTGAATTTTTGGGGATATAGGGATAGATTTAAATTAAACAGCGAGACTCAAATCAATGATAGGATGGCGATGGCCGAAAAAGATTATGGAAAAGTGAACGAGAGTATCATAGATAAACTCAAGGAGATCGTAGGTCAAGATTACGTTATAACTGACGAAAAAAGCATGGGAGACTACAAAAGAGACGAATCTTTTGAAACCTCAGTGAAAGACCGTTATCCTGACGTATTGGTGAAACCCTCGACAACCGAAGAGATTTCAAAGATTATGAAGGTAGCGAATCAAAACAAAATACCTGTAACTCCGGTGGGAGGCAAGACCGGATTGGTCGGAGGTATAGTTCCAGTTATGGGAGGTATTTCATTATCTCTCGAAAGAAAGAACGAGAAAATAGATGTTGATCAGGAAAATTTGATGGTCGAAGTAGACGCAGGAGTCACCATGACTGAACTTTACGATAAAATAAAAGAGAACGGTTTGACTTTACCTATACATCCTACCACCGGTGACGCGGAAGTCGGAGGCACTATATCTACCAATGCTGCAGGCGAAACCTCATTGAAGCACGGTATGATGAGGAACTATGTCATGGGATTAGAAGTCGTACTGCCTAACGGCGAGATCATAAAGGTTGGAGGAAAGATATTGAAAGATAATACTGGTTATTCTCTGAAAAACCTATTCATAGGAGCTGAAGGTACATTAGGGATAATAACAAAGGCAATCTTGAGACTGTATCCTCCTTCGGAAAAACCGAGGTTCATAATCGTGCCTTTTAACAGCAAAGAAGACGCTATATATACAGTACCGAAAATAGTGAAAAGCGGTATAATACCTGAGGGAATAGAGTACTTAGAAAGAGGACCAATAGAAGATTCTGAAAGAGACTCTAACGTTAAATGGCCCGTGGAAAAGGGTGAGGCTACATTGATGATCGCTATATCTGGTAGAGATGAGGAAGAAATTTTGAGCAAGGCCGAAGTTATAATGGATGTATGTAACGAGAATAACGCTATTGATCTTTTCATGGCAACAGAAGATAGGGAAATAGATAAGCTCTTGGAAATCAGGGAGAGAATAGGCGAAGGCGGAGGAGAACACGAAGGAAAGAGATACTGGTCAGCGGATCTGTGCGTGCCGCTCAGTGAACTGCCCGAATTCTTGAAAAAAACCGAAAAAATATTGGAAGAATCATCTCTAGGCGCGGATTATTACACCTTTGGACACGCTGGAGATGGAAACGTTCATGTTGGCGGATTGTTCCCTGAAGATATGGATAAAGAAGAATTCCACAGAGTATACGACGAGTGGATAGACGAGACCATAAGATTGGGTGGATCTGTCTCTGGAGAACACGGAGTTGGATTAATCAGAAAGTCTATAATGAGAAAGCAGAGGAGCAAAGAAGAACTAAGACTGATGGAATCTATAAAAAGAGCGTTCGATCCTAACTTGATCATGAATCCAGGGAAAATAGTTCCTGAGATGAAAGAGATCGAGGAAAAATTCGTCATACTATAATATGAAACCTAAAATTGAAAAGATCGGACCGGACAGACCCGATGAATATTTAGATGAAGAAGATATCAAAGAGAGTTATAACGATCTTTTGAACTGTAGTTATGATTCACTAGTCGAATTCGTGGACTGTGAAGAGCTCCTCTTCATTGTGAACGATTACAAACGAGCTACACCGACTCCTCTCTTCCTGAGGACCATAGATGAATATCTCGATCTGAATGGGGTCAATCTTTTCGACCGAGAGATTTGGGTCATTGTGGCAACAGGCACTCACGATCCTCCCTCTAAAGAAGGATTACAGCAAATACTCGGCGAATATTACGACCGTTTGAAGGAAAAAACGATAATCCATGATTCTAGGTTTCATGAACATGTGGATTTAGGCACCACCGAGAGAGGAACACCAATAAAGATAAATAAACACATATTCGGACATGATAGGATAATCGCTATCAACTCGATGGAACCGCATTACTTTGCTGGATTTACTGGAGGTAGGAAATCTCTCGTACCGGGCATATGTCACTGGGATACTGTGGAAGCGAATCACAAGTTTTCACTAGCTGATGAAGCTTTACCATTATCGTTGGAAAAAAATCCAGTCAACCTCGATCTAGTTGAAGGTGCAGAGATGATAATCGATCATTTAGGTAGCGATTTGATAGCCGTTAACAGCGTAGCGACTTCAGGAGAAGTCTACGGCGTTTCTTCAGGTGATATATTCAAAACTTTCAATTCGCTCATAGAAAGATCAGAAGAAGTTTTTACTTCGGTAGTCAACGAGACAGCGGACATCGTAATAGCGAAAACTGGAGATCCCGCGACTAAGAACTTGTACCAGTCCGTCAAAAGTTTCGAGAACTGCAAGCAGATATGTAAAGAAGGAGGAGTTCTCATACTCGTAAGTGAATGTTGTGAAGGGATCGGCCCCAAAACCTTCTACGAAGTATTATGTTCCTCTGATAGACCTGAAGAGATAAAAGAAAAAGTTCACGAAGATTATCCTCTAGGAAGTGAGACAGCGGTGAATATACTTGATTTTCTCGAAGACCATTCACTGTATATTGTGAGCGGACTCGAAGATGAGACTGTGAAAAACTGTTTCTGCGAACCATTTGATAGCGTCGAAAAAGCATTAAACAAGGCTTTAGAAAAGATCGGTGAGGAAGCCCATATAATGGAAGTCGAAGAATCCAACAATGTAGTACCAGTGGCCAGAAAACAGTATAAATAAAAAAGGTTTTTAGTCGTTCCCTAGGACTTTTTCTATCCTCTCCAAAGCCCAATCTATCTGTTCTTTTGTGATTATCAAAGGTGGTGCAAATCTTAAAACCGTACCTTTAGTGTCTTTTACCAGAACGCCTTCATCTTTAAGTTTCTCAGAATAAGGTCTGGCTTTCTCTTTTAACTCTACCCCGATGAATAGTCCTCTACCTCTAACATCTTTGATCAAAGGACTGTCGATCTTTTTCAACTGTTTTCGCATGTACCTACCCATCTCTAGAGAGTTCTCTACAAAATTTTCTTCTTCTATAACTTCTATAGCTTTTTTAGCTGCGGCAACACCTAGTGGATTTCCTCCAAAAGTTGAGCCGTGTGAACCCGGATCGAAGACATCCATCACTTCTTTATCGGCTGCTATAGCAGAAACGGGATATACGCCAGCACTCAGAGCTTTACCAAGGATATAGATATCCGGTTCTACCTCTTCCCAATCACATGCGAACATCTTTCCGGTTCTACCTAAACCAGTCTGTATCTCGTCAGCCATATACAGAACGTTATTTTTCTCACAGATCTCTTTAGCCTCTTTCAAGTAGCCGGTGGGCGGGATAACTATACCACCTTCGCCCTGCATGGGCTCCATTAAGAAACCTACGGTGTTCTCATCTATCGCCTCTTCTAACGCAACAATATCTCCAAAAGGTACTATCTCAAAGCCCGGGGTGAAAGGACCGTATCCTTCTCTATAACCATCTCTAGTACTGAATGAGATAACAGTTGTCGAGCGGCCGTGGAAATTGTTCTCCAAAGCTATTATTTTAGCTTCGTCTTCAGGAACACCTTTTTTAAAATAACCCCATCTTCTCGCAGCTTTTATAGCAGTCTCTACAGCTTCGGTACCAGAATTCATAGGTAGGACCTTATCTTTTCCAGTTATATCTGATATTTTCTTATAAAATGAGCCCAACTGGTCGTTCATAAATGCACGAGAGGTCAGAGTCAATCGATCGGCCTGCTCCTTTAGAACTTTGATCACTTCGGGATGGCAGTGCCCGTGGCTTACAGCGGAATACGCACTCAACATATCCATGTACTCGTTACCATCGACATCTTTAACCCAAACGCCTTCCGCTTCAGATATAACGACCTTCAAGGGGTCATAATTTTTAGCTCCATATTCTTGTGTCAATTCTATGATTTCTTCGCTTTCACTCATATTTTTTCCCCTCCAGTTAAAAAATTTGCTCTCAAAATCCTCTCAAAGCACCTATTATCTTCATTTTCCGAGCCCATCTTATCAGCAAATATCCCGATAAGCTAGTTGTATTAAAATCTTTGCTGGTAAGATGATTAACATTCAAAGCTATTCGCCCATCTGTTCACCGAACTGCAGGTCGTAGAAATGGCTGAATTTTTCTCCCTTATCCATCAGTTCATCGAAGGTGCCTCTTTCTTTTATTTTACCATCTTCGATAAACAATATCTCATCTGCATCCACTATAGTTGAAAGACGGTGGGCTATGGTGAACGTCGTTCTTCCTTCAGACACCCTATCTATAGCTTCCTGAATCAATCTTTCCGTATGAGAATCCACTGAAGAGGTAGCCTCATCAAGAATCAGTATTTCTGGGTCCTTAAGAAGTGCCCTAGCAATAGATATACGCTGTCTTTGCCCACCAGAGAGTTTTATCCCTCTCTGTCCAACTTCGGTTTCATAGCCGTTCGGCATCTCCTCGGCGAACTGATCTACATTTGCTTTTTCTGCCATCTTCAGTACTTCTTCTTCTGAAGCCTCAGGCCTCCCATAACTTATGTTCTCTTTTATAGTTCCGGAGAAGAGGTAATCATCCTGTAATACCATCGCGACGGAATTTCTTAATTCTTTAAGATCCCAATCCTTTACGTCGACACCGTCCACTTTAACTGAACCTTTGTCTACGTCGTAAAGACGTGGGATCAATCTTACTATCGTAGTCTTACCAGAACCACTAGGACCTACAAGTGCTATGGATTTCTTTGGAGGCACGTCAAAATGAACGTCCTCGAGAACTATATCTTCTTCGTTATAGGAGAAGTAGACGTGGTCAAAAGTGACTCTACCAGGAATTGTAGCTTTATCAGTAGCTCTTTCTTTCTCGATCTTCTCATCGTCTACGTCTACTAGATCCTGGATCAATTCGAGTCTTTCTTCACCCTCCAATATGGAACTCCTTTCATCTGTATCTTTTTCTGTTTTGTGTTCTTTCTCTTCAGAACGTTCCGAGACGACCTCATCCGAAGTGACAGCTTCAGAACTCGAATATATATCCGGCTGTATATCCTTATGATCGAAGAACCTCTCCACAGAAGCGAGAAAACGACTCAAACCTTCATTAATGCGGATCAATCTGAGCATCGGTCCACGGAAGCCGACTAAGTAGGTGTAAAACGCAGCCAATGTTCCAGCGGTCAATACTCCTTCCATCACAAGATAGCCCCCGTAACCGAGAGTTAGAACTAATCCTAAACTGTTCAAGAAGTAAGCTCCTGGGCCCAACATGCTGATGTATTTTACAGCTATCCTTCTAGCTTCGAAATGTTCGATGTTCTCTTCAGCGAACCTTCCCCTCTCGAACAATTCATTGGAAAAAGCCTTTATTATCTTCACACCAGAAAGATTATCTTCAAGTCTATCGGTCATCTCAGCTTTTTTACTCCTGACCTCCCTGAAGGCCTGATGCATCTTTCTCATCAAAAACCACCCATATATTATCAAGAGAGGAGCGAACGCAAGAACAACGAGAGTCAAGGGAATATTTAAGGTAAAGAGTATAATCAATGTACCAAAGATTCTAGTGGTAGCAGTGAAGAAACCTTCTGGCCCATGATGTACGAACTCCTGGAGTCTATTAAGATCATCGATAAGCCTAGCGATAAGTTCTCCAGTCTTCTTTTCATCGTGGAATTTCATAGGTAGGTCCTGGAAGTGCCCATAAAGATCGTTCCTCATGTCGTAAACGATCTTTTGAGCAGTTTTATGCCCGTAATAACTTCTCAATCCTCTTCCTATAGCTATAGCTCCGAAAATCCCTAAAGCGATTAGAGAAAGGTTGAAGATTGCCTCCATATCTCCGTTGAGGACTGCATCGTCGATTATACTTCGGAGGATCAAAGGAGGTATAAGTGCTAATATTGCGGTTATAACGTGCCCGATCTGGATCGGGAGGTAAACCTTGAGATTTGGTCTGAGGTATTCTTTGTAAAACCTCTTTATCAGATAACTAACGTTGAATTCAAGGACGGCTTTTTTTTCTTCGTCTTCGCTCAACTTAAATAGCCTCCAATAAAGGATGTATCAGGATTTAGATAGGGAGTATTTTTTATATAAAAATATTTTCCCGCGTTTATCAGTTTTGTGAGGCGGGAAGACGATTAATTATTAATGTAGGTTCATCTTATCAAGAAGAAGGGAAAAACTTCATGGATTTACTCAGAATAGCGGTCTTATCCATTTATGCGATCTGCCTCTGGGGATACCATTATTTGTATTTCTTTCTGACTGAGAGGAAAGGCGTTGTTACCCAACGGAACAGGATAAACAAGGCGATACTCAGTTGGTTCGATACTTCTCTCCAAGGAGAAGATTATCTGTTGATAATACATCAACTGAGGAATGTGATTATGGCAGTTACCTTCTTAGCTACAACTTCTGTTCTACTTTTAGGTTTACTTTTCGGTTTCAGTCCTACCGCTCTACCCGAGCCTTTGGGAAACGGAAGTTATGCAGTTTGGTTGATAATATTCACTCTAATTTATTCTTTTCTCCATTTTTTGTTAAGTCTTCGCCATTTTACTCGTATAACTTTCTTGGTAAGAAGTGCACCTGAAAAACTAGAAGATATAAGCGGTGAAAGAGCGGAAGTCTATCTGGCTAATCTATTCATACGTGGAAACCGAGAATATACTCTAGGGAGAAGGAGTATGCTCTATGGGATAATAGCTCTCACCTGGCTTTTTAACGTTTGGATATTCCTGATTTTGACTGTAGGCATGACTCTAGCTTTTATAATTTCTTACGACTTTTAAAAGGGTCCGTAGTTAAATATAAATATGTAACATAACTATGTTATATTATGGAAAAGAAGATACATGTCGGAGAACCAAAAGAGGTCAAAGATTACGAAGTCAGAGACGAGCACGGAAAAGTAATTCAATGCATTTTAAAAGATGGGAGTGAATGCGTTGGACCTATTCTAGAGACCGATATAAAGGGTTACAAATTCGAATGTCACTTTAAAGATTGTGAAGAAGAGTTCGTCGGGCTTTCCGAGGAAGAAGTCATAGACAAGGCTAAAAGCCATCTGATAAGCCATTCCGATTACTATTGATTTTGCGGTTAAAAATAAATACTAATGAACAAATTAGTACATCTATGTGGGAAATAAAGGAGCACTTCAAAGATCATTCGGTCCAACAACAAGTAGTCAAATTTTTCTTAGAAACTGGGCTCTCCGTAAAAAACGGAAAAATTTACTGTAACGAAGTGGAGATGTCACCGTCAAGGATCGGCCGAGTTCTCGATGTTGATAGACGTACGGTTGGAGCAGCTGTAAATACGATAGAAAATTCCGAAGAGTTGTCCCAAATATTTTCTGATTTGAAGGCTACTGCTTTTTTCAAAGAAGTTGCTAGAGATATGGATGCTGGATTGATCGAGATAATACCCGATGATCCACATGGTGTAGGTATCTTGGCGAGAGTAGCGACCAAGATCTCCGATTTTGGTATAAGTATCAGGCAGTGTATAACAGAAGACCCAGAATTCACAGAAGAGCCGAAACTGTATGTGATCACAGAGTCACCGATACCAGGTGAGGTCGTCGATGATATCAAGGAGGAAGAGGGAGTGGAAAGTGTAATCGTATATTGATGTACAATTTAGTACAAAAAAGTATTAAATAGTACATTAATTATTTGCAGTACATGAGACCGATAGAAAGGGATTTAGTTTGGCCCCGCTAGACACTTGAAAGGACTCTTATTTTTTAGTTATGGAATTCTAAGGCTTTTGAAATCTATAGCGAGATTCAAATCTAATTTTTCTATTACAAAGAGGTTAAACTATGAAAGATGAAAAAGTAAAGTACGAACTATCCCCCGAAAAGTTACCGAAGGCTTGGTACAACATAATACCAGATCTACCTAATGAGATGCCTCTACCCAAAGATCCAGAGGACGGTCCTTCCCGCTTAGACGAACTCCCTAATATATTCAGCAAGGAAGTGTTAGACCAAGAGATGTCTGGAGAACGATACGTTAAGATACCAAAAGAAGTAAGAAGGTTGTACCAAAAGGCAGGTAGACCGAGACCCTTGGTGAGAGCTAAAGATTTAGAGGATAAGTTGGGAACTCCTGCAAAGCTCTACTACAAATCCGAATTCGAAAGCCCTACTGGAAGTCACAAGGTGAACACCGCTATCCCTCAGGCATATTACGCAAAGCAAGAAGGTATTGAACGCCTAACTACCGAGACCGGAGCCGGGCAATGGGGCACCGCATTGGCCTACGCCTGTTCTTTGGTAGGTCTGGACATAACCGTTTACTGGGTTCGAGCAGCTTCATCATGGAAAAAAGATCGTAGAAATCTGATGCAATTATACGGCGCAGAAGTTCATGATTCTCCCAGTTCTAATACAGATATGGGTAGAAAGATGTTGAACGAGGACTCAAATCATGAAGGGTCTTTGGGGATAGCCATCTCAGAAGCTTTACAGGATGCAAAGAAAGATGAAAATGCCGCTTATTCTCTAGGTTCGGTCCTCAATCATGTTTTACTGCATCAAACCATAATTGGTTTAGAAACGAAGAAGCAGATAGAGATGGCTGGAGATCATCCCGACGTGGTCATCTCCTGTGTTGGGGGAGGCAGCAATTTTGGTGGTTTAGCGATTCCATTCGCAGAGGAAAGGATAAATGATGGAAAAGACACAAAGTTCATTGCGGCTCAAAGTGAAGCCGCACCGAACTTGAACGGAAATTATCGTTATGATTTCGGAGATTATGCTGAACAGACACCATTGATGAAGATGTACACGCTCGGTCATCGGAGTGCCATGCCTTCTATCAAAGCAGATGGTCTACGTTATCATGGGGCCGCGCCTATAATAAGCGCTCTGAAGAAAGAAGGATTTATAGATACGATGATTTATCCAAAAAACGAGAAATACGTGTTCGATAGAGCAAAAATGTTTATCCAGACTGAAGGCTTTTTGCCCGCTCCAGAATCCGCTTATAGTGTTGCTGCAGCAATAGATGAGGCTAGAGAGTGCAAAAGAAGGAACGAAGAAAAGACTATCGTCTTCAATGTAAGTGGTCACGGTTTCATGGATATGCAGGGGTATAGAGATATACTAGGTCTGGAGTGATCAAGGACAGGTGTAACGAACAAAATTTATAACCATATCTTCACTATAGCATTTATGGTGTTAAAATGAGCTTCATGTTGGATAGGAAAATATATGATAGAAAAAAAGAAAAACTGTTAGCTAGATTAGAGAAAGAGGAACTGGACGCCTTATGCTTGTTCTCGCCGACCTTCATATTCAATCTGACCGGTTTTGCGTTCTTACCCACAGAAAGGCCGATCACTTATTTGTTGGACCGAGAAAGCGAAAAGATGGTGATCCCTCGGTTGGAGAAGGAACATCTCGAGCGTAGAGAGATCGAGTTGGAAAAGTTGTATACTTATCCTGATTATCCTGGAGAAAAGCATCCCATGAAGTTTGTAAAGGAGATGGTCGAAGAAAAAGACTACGATAAAATTGCTGTCGATCAGGACGGTTACGGAAGCAGTTATGGTTACTTCGGTGAAAGTTTGAGTGAATTGATAGATACAGAAGTTGAAGATATCAGGTTAGAGTTGGAAAAATTTTTCAGCGTAAAAGAAGACGAGGAGATAGAACTGATGAAGGAGAGCGCTAAATGGGATAATCTAGGGTTGAAATATCTTCAGGAAGAAACCGAGCCGGGATTATCCGAGATAGAAGCTTCGATGAGAGCTTCTATGAAGGCGTCGGAAGCCATCATCAGAGCATTTGGACCCGAATATGAGCAGACCGGTAGCGGCTTTCCTATAACCGTAGGATATAGAGGACAAGTAGGGGAAGGATCTTCGTTGCCACACGCTATTGCAAGCAATGAGATCATCAAAGAAGGAGATGTTTTGGTTAACGGAGCGGGAGTTGAGATAGGAGGGTACAGCAGTGAGTTGGAAAGAACGTGGATAGTCGGAGAACCGACACAGGAACAGAAAGAATACTTTGAACTAGCCGTGAGAGCCCAAGATATCGCCTTCGATGCTATCGAGGCCGGTAAGGAACTCTCCGAAGTGGATAAAGAGGTATACAGATTGTACGAAAAAGAAGATATCGAGGATACATGGAGACACCATACAGGACATGGATTAGGCACAAGGATACATGAACCTCCCTTCTTGGATGTCGGTGAGGATTGGATATTGAAAGAAAACATGGTCTTAAGTGTAGAACCAGGAATCTATATCAAGGACTACGCAGGTTTTCGACATTCTGATACCGTCGTGGTCAAGAAAAATGGAGTGGAGATACTGACTTACTATCCACGAAGTCTTGAAGAGAGCATCATTCCTGTTAGATGAGATATCCTCAATCCAGGTCGTGTCTCCTTAATAGGGCTCTGGTCCAAGCGAAGTAAAAGATCATCACTGCCGCAACGCCGTACAACCAGAAAAAATGATATCCCATAATTGTTCCGATCACCCACACGTAAAACACTTTCCTATCTAACGGTTTATTTTTAACATCATAATTTACAACTAACAGAGCCGTAAACAAAATAATCAAATCGAGTATCAATAAGATATCCATCTTTTCTACCTTTTATTTTACGCTTGAGCGTTTGAAGTCTTAGATAATATTTAAATCCTCACTCCGACTAAGTAGTTTTCCGGAGAGCTTCCAAAATTTAATATCTTTCCTTTCGATTAATCTAACCTAACGAGGTATTTCAATATGAAGATAGAGAATATAGAACTTTACCCGGTCGAGATAGAGAATGAGGAGGAATTCAAGATAGCTACTGGAACTACTTTTACTACTGAAAACGTGGTCGTAAAAGTTGAAGGTGGAGGAAAAACGGGTTGGGGTAACGGAGCAGCTAACGGTGTTACCGAAGAAACCAACGAAAGTATCATGGATTGCTTAGTACCTTGGAAAAAGAAATTGATTGGTAAGGAGATAGAGATAGAAGATATATGGTCCAAATTTAGGGAAGAAAATCCAGGTGATCCTTCAGCGCTAGCCGGTTTGGACATAGCACTTTATGACCTGTACGGAAAGATCAAAGGAAAAAGAGTCTTCGAGTTTTACGATGCTTCTAAAGAAGAAGGGGTCTTTACAGACAGAACTATCGGGATAATGAATAAACAGGAAACTGTCGAACACGCAAAAGATTATTTGGACCAAGGTTTCAAGGCTATTAAGATCAAAGTAGGTCTGGACATGGAAAGCGATATTGAAAGGATAAAAGCGGTGAGAGAAACGGTCGGAGACGATGTGAAGATCTGGGTCGACGCTAATCAAGGCTACTCTGTTGAAGAAGCAAAGGATTTCTGCGCCAGGATCAAAGAATTCGATATAGAGTTCGTGGAGCAGCCAGTCGATGAAAAGGATCTAAAAGGTTTGAAAGAAGTAACTAAAGATACCGACCTTCCAATAGTGGCGGATGAAGCCATGAAAGATCATGAAAGTGCGGAGAATATCTGTTCGAATGAAATGGCAGATATGGTAAATATAAAATTGATGAAATGCGGGGGATTGACAGGCGGGAGGAAGATTGTGGATGTGATAGAACATCACGGTGTAGATGCGATGGTTGGATGCATGTTGGAGATGGAGCCTTCTTTAGGAGCGGCAGCACATCTATTCGAATCCAGCGAGAATATCAAATATGCAGACCTTGACGGTCATTTATTACTTCCCGATGGTCTAAGCAGAGGCTTGACCTTTGAAAGCGGAAGATTATGGACTTCTAACGAACCCGGGATAGGGGTCGAAGTGATGATGGATAAACTTAAAAAGTACATGTGACCGATTTTATACTTTCTCGGTGAAAACTACATGGTATTGCCAGATTATGAAAAAGGGAGTATCGTCAATCTCATGAGTTCCTTGGCAGTAGGATTAGGTTCCGAGAGCCCCTATAAGACATTAGATATAATAGATGAAAAGAAGTTAGAGCGCTCAGAGAATGTCATCCTGCTGGTATTAGATGGGATAGGGTACGAATATTTGAAAGAGAAGGGAAAAGATACAGTCCTTTACGAAAATTTGAGAGGTAAGATAACTTCAGTCTTTCCATCCTCTACTGCCTCAGCGATACCGACTTTCTTTACTGGATACGCTCCACGGCAGCATGCCGTTACCGGCTGGTATATGTTTTTGAAGGAAGTAGGTGTTGTGAGTACCATACTGCCTTTTAAACCAAGATTTGGAGATCGTTCTTTGAGAGAACTCGGTGTGGATATCTCGTCTATATTGTCCTCTCGATCATTGATGAGTGGTATAGATAGAAAAACTATAGACGTTACCTTGGGAAAATTGAAAGATTCTGCTTTCAATTCTTTTTATGCAGGTGATAGAAAAGGGTTTTCTTCCTTGAAGGGACTCTTTTCTATTTTGGAGAAATTGGTAAAATCGGGGGATAAAAAAAGATATATCAAGGCCTACTGGAACGGTTTTGATAGTATAGCTCATGAGAAAGGCGTTAATAGTATCTCAACAGCAAAAAAATTTTTAGATATGAGTCTCCAGTTGAAAGAACTTGTTGAGAGTATAAAGGATACCGATACCACACTGATAATCACTTCGGATCACGGTTTAATAGATAGCGAGGAGGAAAAATCGATAAAATTAGAAGAGCATCAAGAATTAAAGGACTGCCTGACACTTCCACTCTGTGGAGATTATAGGTCAGTTTTTTGTTATGTTCATCCATCTGAAACAGAAGAGTTTGAAAAGTACTGGGAAGAAAACCTTAGTGATGTTTCTTATCTCTATAGAAGTGAAGAACTCATAGAGGAGAACTATTTCGGTCTTTTTGAAACGAACCCTCAACTCCACCACAGGATAGGTGATTACACATTGATCATGAAAGACAACTACATTTTCCACGATACGCTTACCAATGAAGATGAGCATTTCGAGATAGGAAATCACGGTGGAATTTCGGAGAAAGAGATGTATGTACCGTTAACCATGATAGAGTTGGGATAAGATTAGTGGAGATAGACAAAGTATATTTTCTAGAAGGTTTTACACCATCAATGATAATTTATGGTTAATGATGAAAAGTTGAAGATGGAAGAGATGAGTTGGAAAGAGATCGAAGAGGCAATCGAAGAGGGTAAAGACACCGTAGTTTTGATGATGGGATCTTTTGAACAGCACGGCCCTCACATGCCGATGAGGACTGACACTTACATTTCGGATGATCTGGGTGAGAGGATCTCTGAAAAGTTAGACTACGCCCTTATGGGCCCGACTCTCTCAGTAGGCGTGTCCAGTCATCACATGGATTTTCCTGGAACCGTTTCTTTGTCCAACGATCTTTTCATGGAAATTATAGAAGAGCACTGTAAAGCTTTTGACGAGCACGGATTCGATTTTATCGCTCTGGTTCCTTTCCATGGAGGAAACTTTGCACCTTCTAAAGCAGTAGCTCCTGAGATAGCTGAGAAGATGGATACCGCCAAGATCTTACTAGTAGCGGACTTGGAAAGGAATATGGAGACCATGATAGATTCTTTGAAAGAAGCTGGAATAGATTATAAGGAAGAAGGGGTACACGCAGGAGCGACAGAAACATCGGTTTTGATGGCGATAGACGAGGAACTTGTGAATAAAGATAGGCTTGAGAAAGGATACGAAGGCGTAGTTGATACCTCGTCTTTGTTCACAAAAGGTCTTAGACATTTTACCGAGAATGGCGTGTTAGGAGATGCGAGGAAAGCTTCAAAAGAAGCTGGTGAATTGATCCTAGAAAATTTAGCTGAAGATTTAGCAGAGAGGATAGATGAAAAGAAGAAGGCTTTGTAAATTCACTCATCTTCTAATTTTTTATCTCCCGGATAGGTAACCTTTTCCTCCTTCACAACGGCACGGGCACTGATCTCATGTTTTTTAGTTTCACCTTTTCTCAGATGGATCACGTCTTCACCTCTTGCCACCAGCCAATCACATAATATTCTTCTATAACATTTCCAGTAGATACTTTCCGCGCACATTATACCTATGTTTTTCGATTTCGACATGTCTATCAGCTTGTCAATCTCTTCCTGAAACTCGTCGGAAAGAGCGTGGTCCGCATAAGTACGGAAGCCTGTTACGTCCCATCCTTTGTTGGGAGATCCATCTTCAAGGGTCTCGTCTCTAAAGCCCCCAAATATCTCACCTTTCCAAATGTAATCGATTCCTTCCTTTTCAAGTATCTCTTTGATGTTCTCGCTTTCAAAAGTTGAGTAAACCGCAGAACTAGGATACCTCCTGATATCTACCACAAACTCGATATCGTTTTCTTTTAGAAGATCGAGGAAATCCTTTATCTTCAGATTAGAGTGCCCTATTGAATATATAGGAGGCATAATTCACCTAGTAAGAATATAAAAAAAAGGAGATGAAAGACTTTTTGCTTTTCAATTCAACTCTTTGAGTTCACTTTCATGAAGTTCGAGATGATCCGTTTCTATCTCGACCAGAGCTTCGAAGAATTCTTTTACTCTAGGTTCTTCAGCTTCTTGAGCAAATTTTTGATAATGTTCTATCGCTCTTGATTCTCTCGAGTGTGCATCTTCTAGATTATCAGGAAGTTCTTCGGCACATTTGTCTATATGTTTATCAATTTCGGGTTCTTCTATATCGAGGAATAAACATATAGCTTCGGCATGCTCAGATTCCACCTTTGCGAGCCTTTTGAACATCCCTTCTGTTTTAGGACTTTTTGCATTATTATATGCGCAGTAATAGAAGGTAGCGTTATCAACTTCCAATTCCAAAGCTTCTTCGAAGTTTTCCTTTGATTTTTCTGTTAGTTCTACATCAGGTAACTCATACTCTTCACCCGGCTTCAAAAATTCTCTATCCGCTCCGCAGTATGGGCAGTCAGTCGGTTCTTCTTCACCCAGATAAGTTTCACCACAAATCCAACATCTGAATACTTTTAACATATTTTCAACTCCGAGATGTATTAAAAGCTCTGTATATACTCTTTGTGATTGTTGATTTTTAGTAAAAACAGTCAAATAAAGTTGAAACCAAACAAAAACCGAAAAAGAAATTAACATCACAAACACTGTTTCAACTGAGACGGTGAAAGTTAATATCATACCTATCGAAGATGTCTCTAAGACTGTCATAAAAACTATCTCAGAACATCTCAAGGAAGCTTATCCGATAGTTGAAGGGGTGAATTTAGAACCAGAGGTGGAACTACCTTCAGAAGCCTACGATGCTGATAGAGATCAATATAGAGCTGAGATTATCCTCCAGCATTTTTCTTCTAGATTTGCTTCGAAAAAAGGAAAGATCCTGATGATCACATCTGAAGACTTGTACAGCCTAGGGCTCAATTTCATCTTTGGTCAGGCACAAAAACCCGGAAAGTTCTCCTTGATTTCCCTACACAGGTTGAGACCCAAGTTCTGGAGAGATGAGAAAGATCTAGATCTTTTCTTGAATAGAGCCGTAAAAGAGACGATACATGAAATCGGTCACACATTAGGTCTAGATCATTGTGAAGATAGAAACTGCGTTATGAGTTTCTCCAACCGAATAGAACATACTGACAGGAAAGGAGTGGATCTCTGTGAACAGTGTGAAGGAAAGATAAAAGAGATGTACACTGATGAGAGTGATAATAGATGAGTTCGAAGAGTAAATCTGAAATTAGAGAGAAGATCTGGAACAGGATGGAGGAAGAAGGTGTGGCGAGATTTCCAACTCCGATAAAGGGTAGGATACCAAATTTTGTCGGAGCTGAAAAAGCCGCTGAAAAATTGAAAGAGGTCCCTGTTTTCAGAAACGCTGAAAGAGTCAAGGTGAATCCTGACTCTCCGCAAAATTCAGTCAGAGCTGAGGTTGTAAAGAGAGGCAAGGTACTTTTCATGCCGACTCCGAGATTGAGGAAAGGATTTCTCAAGATTAAACCCAAAAATGTTCCAGATGGGATGAAAAAAAAAGCGACCACCATCAAACACTCGAGTAGATATGGAGATCATGTAGAACCGGAAAATATGAAAGATATAGATTTGGTCGTGGCAGGTTCTGTAGCAGTTTCCGAAAACGGAAAGAGAGTTGGGAAAGGAGGAGGTTACAGCGATCTTGAATACGCAATATTGAGAGAGTTGGACCTCGGCGAACCTGAAGTACTTACGACGGTACATTCTATCCAAGTAGTGGATGATCTACCACATGAGAAACACGACGTCCCTTTAGATTGGATCTTGACTCCGGAGAAAGTGGTGAAGACGAACACATCTCTAGAAAAGCCATCAGGGATCGATTGGGACCTTTTAGATGAAGAGGAATTAGAAGAAATGCCCGTGCTGAAAAAAATCAAAGAGAGTTGACAAATTATTTAAAAGTAAATCGCAATCTCTTTCTATGAATTTCCTAAAACATCTTGAATGTACAGAATGTGGAAAGAAATTCTCGGCAGAAAAAGTACAGACTATCTGTGAAGAATGCGATGCTCCACTTTTCGCAAGATACGATCTAGGAAGAATCAACAATTCTGTACGAAAAGAAAATCTAAGATCTAGATATCCTTCGATGTGGAGGTATAGGGAATTCTTACCGGTGAAAGAAGACGAAAACATCGTTTCTTTAGGAGAAGGATTTACCCCTATACATCGACTCAATACTTTGGGTAAAGAAATCGGAATCAACGAATTATATATGAAAGATGAAGGTGTGATACCAACCGGTACTTTCAAGAGCAGAGGTTTGTCTGTAGGTGTTTCTAAGGCTAAAGAACTAGGTGTTTCGAAAATCGCGATCCCCTCCGCAGGTAATGCCGCCGGTGCTTTAGCAGCCTATGGAGCGAAAGCCGGCATCGATATCTACGTGGTCATGCCGAAGGTAGCTCCAGAAGCCTGTATAATCGAGAGTTACATGTTGGGAGCGAATGTATATCTTGTCGATGGTCTTCTTCCGGACTGTGGAGAGATCATAGAAGAAGGTAAAGATAAGTACGGTTGGTTTTCTATATCCACTACAAAAGAACCTTACAGGGTAGAGGGAAAAAAGACTATGGGATTAGAGCTAGCGGAACAATTTTCCTGGGAACTGCCTGATACTATATTATATCCTACAGGTGGAGGAACCGGTCTGATAGGCATGTGGAAGGCTTTCACCGAGTTGAAAGAGATGGGTTGGATTGATCATGACAGTCTACCGAAGATGATCCCTGTTCAAGCTGAGGGCTGTGCACCTATAGTGGAAGCGGTGGAGCAGGGAAGAGAGGAAACTTCTTTTTGGGAAACTCCAAAAACGGTAGCCGACGGTATTCGAGTTCCTAAAGCTTTTGCCGACAAGTTGATACTGAAAGCTGTCGATGAGAGTGGAGGAACCGCAATTTCAGTGAGTGATGAGGAGCTTCTGCGGAGTTCTGAGGAACTGGGAAGGAAAGAAGGTGTTTTCGCTTGTCCCGAGGGCTCCGCTACTTTGGCAGGAGCTAAAAAACTGCGTGATGAGGGAATGTTAGGAAAAGATGAAAAGATCCTTCTTTACAATACCGGTACAGGTTTAAAATACATCAACACTTACGCTGAAAATCTAGATATAGACATACCTGTGATAGAATCGGCGGAAGAGATAATCGTCGAATAAACTAGATATTCAAGTCTATTCATTTATTTCACAGATTCGCTTTTGTGAAACTACAATCTCGCACCTTTATGTAGGGGATAAATGTCGGAGTGTTCACTTCCCACCACTTGACCTGTTCTAGTTCATCGCCTAAAGCTTCTATTTTTTTACACATATCCAACAGATTCCCTTTCAATCTAAGTCCCTTTATCGGTTCCTTCACCTCTCCATTCTCGATAAAGAACACCGCATCTCTAGGGACGGTTGAAAATTCACCCTCGGCCATATTGGTGAATCGGGTGTACCAATTTGAGGTCAGATATATCGTGGGTTTAGATGATGTAGATATCATCTCCTCCAAACTATAAGAGCCGCATGTGAACCGAAAGTTTGATGGTGAAGGTAAAAGGGTCCGCGGATTCTGCTCCGTCCCGGTCATACCCATCTGAGCCAGTTCAGAATTTGAAGTAGTCTTCGGTCTTCTCCAAAATTTAAGTTTTATAAGATTCTTTAACCTCCAAAATTTAGCAGTAGACGTATTGTGAATCAATCCTTTGAATTCTCCCTGATCGATCAAAGTTGTTTTCTCGGATGAAGTACCTTCATCATCGAAAGGTCTGCTGTTCAATCCGTCTTCTATTATCGGGTCATCTACGACCGTTAATTCTTCGGGACCTATCTTTTCGTTCATTTTCCCTTTTAGACAGCTCATCCCCGCAAACATCATGATCGGATTAGTACCGTTCAAAAGACTTCCGAAGATGTTAGCAGCTACTGTTGGAGTCATTATCAAATCATAATTTCCAGGCTCTCCTTCTTCGGCTCCAGCACTACGTTTTGACAATTGACCGGCTTTCTGGCCCGCTTTTTCAAATTTTTGTTGTATGTTTGAAAGGTCTTTTGTCACAACTATCTTTTGTCCGCTGCTCTCTCTATCTTTGAAAGCACGGATAGTACCTCGACAGTAAGATGATTTGTATTCTCCTCCATTTCCATAATTAGTTAGTAATCCTATTTTGCTAGCTCCAGAATGAAGGACACCTGAGACGTTCTCAGCTCCGGCATTCTCGGCAGAATCTATCGTAGATTTAACTAGATTTGGCGCCTTTCTATGAAATTCTTCTATATTACTATCATACAGGTCCATAGATGGATAAGAGGTATAGGTGTTCTCATCCATACCCTGATATATTTTGATCTTTGGCAAGTCATCTAAATGGCTAACCTGTTTTGGAACTCTCTCTTTCACCTTTTCTTTAGAGGGGTTTTGTATAGTTACGGTATCGATCTTACCGCCGAGAGATAACCTAGGTCTTTTAGAAATGAACACGTCTAAATGATAGCTTTCCCATTCTTTATTTACGTCTATGGAGGAGTTCGAAAACCTGACCTGATGTTTTTTCTCTTCCACCAATTTAGCGATGACCTCATCGGCACCTGATTTTGTGGCGGTGTCAACAGCCATCTTCAGTACTTCGGTTTCATATCTTTTTCCAATCATAGTGTTCACCCCACTCTAACCTCCCTCATCCTCAAGTAAGGTCCGCCTGTGGAAACACTCACCGGCTGCATGGGATCGCTCTTTCCACAAAAATTCATTCTGTATTCGTAGTCTTCGGATACTCCATCTATACTTTGAAGTAGCGAAGGGGTGGTCATCTCTAATGCCGGACGCTTGACCATCTTTTCTGTAACTTCCCCATCCTTTATTAGATAAGCTTCTAGTCCAACGTATTTGCTGTGATATCGTCTATCATCGATATTCCACTCAGTAAAACTTTCTATCAAAACGCCTTTTTCTACATCTCTAATGAGAGCTTCTTTGCTGTATTCGCCAGGCTCAAAAAAGGTATTAGACATCCTTGGGATCGGCTCTCTACTGTAGCCTGCGGATCGAGAAGCCCCATTAGAGGAAGTGTCGAATTCAGCGGCGAATTCTCGGTTCAATAGAAGTTCATTCAACTGACCGGCTTTGATCAGATATCTTGGTCTAGCTTCTACACATTCATCATCATATAGATAAAAGCCCGGACTTCCTCTAATAGTTGGATCATCTATTACCGAAACACAATCAGATGCTATCTCGACTTCTTGTTGGTCCATCTTATTCTTCTGTTCATCTTGCTTATCTAGACCTAGTAATTCCCTGTAAAACGAACCTCCAGCCTGAGCCATCTCTCGCCCCATTATCCGGTCGCCCTCGCTTGGATGACCGACATTCTCATGGGCCATGATTCCCGAGACCTCCGGTCCTACTATCACATCTACTGGTTCACTAAAATCGATCTTTTCAGCTTTTTGTACGGTCTCAACAAGTTTTTCACTTTCTCTAACTACGGTTTCCTCCACATCCTCTTCTTCGATCCATTCCCATCCAGAACTGCCTCCGAGGCCCAACATCCTTTGTTCTTTATCATCCTTGGACTCCGCGTTCAATATAGAATAAAGTGAGATGAAGGATTCGTCCGATTCGACCCTAGAACCTTCAGAGGTAGTCACGTACTTTTTCGATGAATTCATATGAAGGAACAGTATTCTGTTTTTTATCTTGCTTCGAAATGGAAGTTTTCCAGCGCCGCTCTTTTTGATCTCTTCATCCAATTTTTTGACAAATGCTCTTTTTTCTTCTTCAGTAACATCCTCGAATCGTCTCTTTACTGAGACTTTCCAACTATCTTTCACAACTTCTTCTTCCGACAATTCGATTGGGTTTTCTCTACCGCTAAGTTTAGCCATTCTCACGATCGAGTCGATCCTATCCTCGATTTCATCTTTTTTCAGACTATCTACAGAACCAAATCCGATTCCACCATCAACCAGAACTCTTATACCAATGCCTCTACTCGGTTTTTTCTGAATACCTAAAAACTTTCCGTTGCGAGAAAAATAATTTTCATTTACAGAATCGATGAAGCGAGCCTCTACATAATCTGCTCCGTTCGACCTTCCATAATCGATGGCATGATCCGCTACAGTTTTTCCGTCCATGACCCTGACCTCTCAAAAGAGAATTTTTGATGATTATTTATAAATTTTGTAGGTGATGGTAAACGGTACTACGTAAGTTCGTAACTAGATCAAACCAAAATCAGGGATCTTAGAATGTTTTAAAAAATT
>Ga0207421_10002613_pt1 | contig 22212 bp, 23 predicted proteins | sample SodLakKL_010_SED_4_FD_187542 | JGI IMG/M metagenome (GOLD analysis project Ga0207421, IMG submission 187542) | Alkaline sediment microbial communities from Lake Tanatar, Kulunda Steppe, Russia - 8KL_010_SED (SPAdes) (version 2) | ecosystem: Environmental > Aquatic > Non-marine Saline and...
ATATTAATCAAGCACTTGTACTTTTCTTATAACATCGCCCGGCTTGATTTCATTTACTACATTCATACCTTTGTTCACCTTTCCAAAGACAGTATGGACACCATCCAAGTGAGGCTGTGGAGAATGTGTTATAAAAAACTGACTTCCACCTGTATTCTTACCAGCATGGGCCATTGAAAGAGCACCTTCTCCATGCTTGTTATCATTGATTTCACATTTAATAGAATAACCAGGACCCCCTGTACCATCCCCCTTAGGACAACCACCTTGAATTACAAAGTTGGGTATGACTCTATGGAATGTTAAACCATCATAAAATCCATCTTTTGCAAGCTTTACAAAATTTTCTACTGTATTTGGAGCATCGTTCTCAAATAGTTGAAGGCTAATGTCTCCTTTATCAGTTTGTATTATTGCTTTAATGCTATCACCAGCCAATGTACAACATAACTAACCTTTAAAGGTTTCTATAAAATTTTTTTTACCCTTAATTCAACTACCTAATTAGTTGTTGTGTTGGTTTGTGTATAATGTTTATCCTTTTATCACCTGAATCCAAAGTGATCTTTGTTCCAATTCGCCAAATGTCATCTTCAGAAATCTCTGAGTTTTCATCAATCTCAATCTTTTCACCAGCAGAATCAGCAAACATTAGTTCAGATACCTCTACAGGCTCACCCCCCATATGTATAATATCAACAAAATCAGATGTATTTTCTATAATCTTGTAATTTATTTGTGGCACATCTGAAGGTGGCTCTATTGAAAATATACTTACTGTCACCAAAGATGCCATAATTACTGTAATAGTTACCATCAAAAGTGTACCCACTACATCTGAAACTGCATTCTCATTGTGCACCAGGCTAGAATATTTTTTGCTTGGCACTTCATCAAAATTGTTTTTGTTTTTAAAAGACATTGCAAGTCCTTTTAAGCATACTATACTTTTTGTAAAGAAGTAGAATAATGAATAATATAAGGTTTACGATGGTATTTGTTTGTACCTTCTTAAGAACCAATGATTAGGCAATATCCTTATATATATTTACTTATAAAGATACATATATGACACAAAAAGATAATAAAGTATTCAAAGCTGTGGGAAGCAATACAAGACTTACAATGTTACAGATACTAAGTGATAATGAAATGCATATTTCATCACTTGCAAGAAAATTAGAGATTTCAGTACCTGTTGCTGCAAAGCACGCGAAAATCCTTGAAGAGGCAGGTCTTATAGAGCGAAGGATATTTGGGAAATCTCATATCTTAAGAATCAAAACAGAAAATATTCATTCAGCACTTGATTCTTTTGCACCTACTGAAGTAGTAGAGGTGACAAAAGGTACAAAATTACTTGATGCTCTAAAAAAGGTTTCTGCTCTAGAGGTTAAGAAGGTTGGTGATAGGGATTTAATCGTTTCGTCTGATGGACAAGAGGGATTGTATGTTTTTGAGGTTGACGGTAAACTCTCTGATAAGACCGCTGAAGAGTTTATAATTGAAAAAGATTCAACTATCGATTGGAAAAAACTAGAAGCTGTGACTAAAAAAAGATTGGTAGTTTCAATCAAGGAATAATACTTTCACCATGCTTACATCAATAATAATAAGTAATAAATAAATATAAAACTTGATGAATAGTGGGAGTAATAAGTTTGAGCATTATCTAACTTTAAAAGAAAGAATAAGTATACTATCTGCAGGAACAAAATACGATAACTGTAACCAAAGTTCTGTTTGTCATGCATTCGGGCCTGACGGACGTTGCATCCAATTATATAAAACGTTGCTTTCGAATAATTGTTCTGCAGAATGCATATTTTGCCCTAACAGAAGTCAGAGATCTGCAGTTAAAACATCTCTTGAGCCTAAAGAGATAGCTAAAGTTACTTGGTCTCTTTACAGAAAGAACACTATTGAAGGGCTTTTTTTATCTTCAGGAATTCTAGGCGACCCTGAAAATACATCTTATAAGCAGCTTGAGGTAGTAAAGTTACTAAGAGACGAAGGATTCAAAGGTTACATTCACGTTAGAATAATGCCTGGGTCTCCCAAATACTTATTAGCTGAGATTTCGGAACATGTTAACAAGTTTGGAGTAAATGCAGAAACTACAAGCTCATTGAATTATAGCCAACTATGTCCAAACTTTGATTACAAGAATGATATCTTAAAAAGGCTAAAATGGACACAGAAAATCATTGATCAAAAGAGAAAAACAAATTACATGAATAGAACAATTGGAGCAAATGATACGCAATTTGTGGTTGGTGCATTAGATGAAACAGATAAAGAAATAGTTACTACCATGAGTGACTTTATGAAAAAATATGGACTTAGAAGACCCTATTTTATGAGTTTTGATCCTGTGCCAAATACGCCACTCGAAAATAACTACCCTTCACCTAAATGGAAAGAATTGAGACTTTATCAACTTTCATATCTTTTAAAAGATTACAATTTCAACCTCCATGATTTTGATCCCATTTTTGATGAACATAATAATGTAAAGAACTTGGACCCAAAAGAGCTCATTGCACAGAATAAGCTCGAATACTTCCCCATTGATATCAATAACGCTACCCTAAATGAATTATTGATGATCCCAGGTATTGGCCCAATTACTGCAAAGAAAATATTCTATTCGCAAGGTATAGGGTGTGAAGCTGATTTGAAGCGACTTGGCATAAGTGTAAAAAAGGCAAGGCCTTACATAACACTAAATGGCCAGTCACAAACTAGTTTGAAAAGCTTTATGGGTTGATGTGTTGAACGAAATTGATGAATTATATGTAAGAGAAGTTCTTGGTGCATATCTAGAATTTAAGATACATCACCATTCCAAACTCATAGATTTTGATGGATTTGATGGGTTGAATAAATCAAATGAAGATGAAATTATTGAATATAAACAAGGCAAACAATATTGGAATGAGCTGCGAACAGATCAACTAGCTAAAATAATATTTAACAAAAATATCGATTTCACTCCTTATTTTTATAACGATATACTACAATATATAAGCTGTATAGTCAGACATAAGTCATACAGCCAATTTGAACTATTTCATCTCATAGACGAGTGTAATGGGGCAGGAGAAGTTCTTTTTACACCAAGTTCCAAGCTTGGTAATAGATATCTTAGATTCATGAAAGAAGTTAAGAGTGAATTACATCGTATGTGCATGTTTGTTAGACCCGAAGTCTATGAAAAGATTCTGGTTGTCGAGATCAAACCTACACATAAGAATGAAAAACACTTTTGTTATTGGCTTTCTAAAAAAAATCCAGATTTACTAGTAGGTATTAAGCATTTAAGCTATTCTTTACTTGGTAATGCACAGTTGTTAGGTTTTAATGAAACAGTTATAATAGTAAATTCAAATATCATAGCTGAGCTGAAAAATAATAAAGTATCATCTCTTGATGCTGAAGAAATTTGGGATGTTTACTACAACTCACAATTCATAAATTCTCGCCGAAATAAGCAGTACGCTAAACAGATGCAACCTAAATATTCTTCAAAGTTTAGTAAGATGGCAAAGAAAGATAGATACAAAGTTGAGAAGAGTACACATTCTGTTACTTTAGATTTCTTTTGTAATAACAAAGGTAAGTTCTAATACCAATGTGATATATCAAATTAGGGTATATGAAGGTGAGATGTGTGAAAAGGCTTCAGGAAATTCCCCGTGTCGGTGAGAAACTTGCAGATAGATTAATAGCTCATTTTGGAAGTGAGGATAAAGCAATTAATGCAATCATAGATGGAGATATTGCAGAAATCGCTAGAATAGATGGGGTTGGACAAAAGTTCGCAGTGAAAATTGTTCAAGAAGCAAGTATAGGTGAAGAAGATGAGGCTGCATTAGAGTTTCTTAAAACAAATGAAGCAAAAGAATTATACAATAAGCTCTTAAATTTAATTAAGACCTTTGCACCATCAAATTATTCTAAAGAAAAAGTTGGGATTTATTTCCCTTATCCTGCAACCTATAAAAATAATATTGAACGCAACAGAGAAACAATTACTCCTTATATTGAAATAGCAAGTTCTTTAGCTACAGATAAGGACTTTATGACTAGTCTCAAAAAGATTAAGCCTTTAAATATAGAAAATAAGGGACAAAAGGTAAGAGATAGAGTATTGATAACTGTTAATGAAAAAGATTACATATATGCTAAAAATACTTTCAGTGATATGCTATCTGTAGTTTATGCTGACACACCTAGGCATCTTAATGATATAGTCTCAGAGTATAATCATGTCATATTAGCTCATAAAGACTTACTTGACATGGATTTACCTGATAATTTGAATTTTGAGTTTATTTCTGACATAAAAAAAGCCGATGAATGGGAAATTGTTCCTGAAAAAGTTATTTCATTTTACTCTAAAAACTTAGATGTAATTAAATCTACTTTAAAAGTTATTCATATAGTACAGGAAAATGGTTTTGAAGTATTTGATTATTACCAAAACCTTGATTTTAATAGATTAAATGAACTATTGGAAAGTATTGATCAAAAAGGAGATATAAAAAGCGGGATTGATCCTAATATTGATCATTTAAGGACAGTAATTCAATCAATTGAACCATGCATAAATAAAGAAGTTATAGAAGGTGGAAAAAAAATTGAAAGCTTATTAGAAGAAAAAAAATTAACAATAAGTGGACAAGAAATGATGCGTGTTATAAGTGGAGACTTGGAGGTTAAAGATCTATTTGAAAAAGAGATATACAATTCTTACATACAAATTATTAATGATACCAAAAAAAACATAGCTGAAGAGCTGTCATTAAACCAAAAAAACACTATCCTTTTAGATTCAATATTTTCTACGCATATAACCTATCCCTTAGAGATTGATAGTTCTGCAATAAGTAGCTTAAAGAGTGAGCTTGAAAAACAAATTTTAATAGAATCGAACAAACTCATAAAGACCATTGCTAAAAAATTAGCCTTTTTCAAGTCTGATATAGAAAAAATGGTTAAAGATACATTAGATTTTGGTTTGAAATTTGGAATTGGTCATTTTTCTTATGAATACAAACTAACAATGCCTAATATAATTGAAGATAAAGGAATTGGCTTCAAAAATGGTAGAAATCTTTTTCTCCAAGCAAATAATAATGAAATTACACCAGTCACATATTGCATAGGTAGTCCTAATATAGATTCTAATAATGATTCTAGGAAAATTATAATTTTAAGTGGCGTTAACTCTGGGGGGAAAACTTCATTAATTGAACTGATTGGACAATGTATTATCCTTACACATATGGGATTTCCTGTGCCCTGTGACTATATGGACATAAGCCTTACTGAAAATCTTTACTACTTTGGTAAATCAAAAGGTACCTTAGATGCTGGAGCATTTGAATCAACTTTAGTTCAATTTGCTAGTCTTTCAAACTCTAAGGAAAAAACCGTCCTTGTGGATGAGTTAGAGTCCATAACTGAGCCGGGAGCATCTGCTAAAATTGTTGCAGGTATTTTAGAGATGCTTGAAGAAAATGAGAACTCAATTTCAATTTTCGTATCCCACCTAGCTTCTGAAATTCAAAAAAATACAGAATGTAATATTAGAATAGATGGAATTGAAGCTAAGGGGCTAGATTCTAATTTGAATTTAGTTGTAAATAGAAACCCTCAATACAACTGCATTGCAAAGAGCACGCCTGAATTAATTGTAGAAAGACTTGCAAGAAAAAATGAAGGTGATGACAGACTATTCTATGATAAGCTCAGAAACAAGTTTAGATAAGAGTCAAGTTAAATCTTACCTTTTGTGCTGGGAATTGATTCACCTTCTACCTTAACTGCCATCTTTAATGAGCGTGCAAATGCTTTAAAAAGAGCTTCTATCATATGATGATCATTCTTGCCAAGTACCGATGCGTGAATGTTCATTTGCGAATTTTCTGCTATCGACTCGAAAAAGTGTTCAACCATTTGAGTGCTCAAATCACCAACTTTTGGAGAGTCAAATGAAGCATTCATCACTAAATAGCTTCTACCGCCTAAATCCAAAGATACTTCAGCAATGGCCTCATCCATTGGAATGCGAGCCTCTCCAAATCTAACAATGCCTGCTTTATTATCAAGGGCTTTTCTTATAGCTTGTCCTATAACAATACCACAATCTTCTACGAGATGGTGTTCATCGACCTCTATATCACCTGTTGCTTCAAGTACCATATCTAATCCTGAGTGCTTAGAAAAGGATGTTAGCATATGGTTAAAGAATCCAATACCTGTATTTATCTCTGAATTCCCCTTTCCATCAAGATTTATTTCTATATTGATACGTGTTTCATTTGTATTTCGAGATATTTGTGCTGATCGCATTTATTTCAACTCTTGTGGACTGAACCTATTTTATCCTTTTATTTAGAGCTATTAAGGCATCTTGGTAGTTAATTTTATGCTTATAAAGGGCACTACCTACAACTACACCTGAAGCGCCTATATCTCTTAGTAACATAATATCATTTATACATGATACTCCTCCAGAAGCAATCACAGGTATGCTTACAGATTGGATGAGATCTCTAGTTGGAGAAATATCAATACCTTTCAACAGACCTTCACTATCAATGTTTGTAAAAAGAAGACTACCTGCACCAAGTTCTTGAAACTTCATTCCAAGGTCTACAGGAGTATAGGCTGATTGTTTGGTCCAGCCTTCAATAGAAACTTTTCCATTTTTTGCATCAAGTGCGACCATTACACTGTCACTCCCGTATTCCTTAGCAATTTCATTAACTATCTGAGGATTATTAATTGCTGCTGTACTTAGAATTACCCTGTCTGCACCCAAATCAAGAATATTTGATGCGTCATTTAAAGACCTAACTCCACCACCTACCTGGATACTAACTTGCATTTGTTTACTTTGATTAATAATTTCCTTTATAAGTGGTGCATTTTTTCTAGAGCCTCCAAACGCTCCATCTAAATCAATTAAATGAAGAGTACTAGCCCCTTTATCTATCCATTCAGATGCAACTTCTAATGGATTATCAAGTGATATCATTTCGCTTCCAGGAACTCCTTGTACTAGTTGAACACACTTTCCATTCTTCATATCAACTGCTGGTATTATATCAAACTGCATACGGCACACCTTATGGCATCATTCTTTCAATAGGAACTACAAGGATATCTTTCGCTCCAGCTTCTTTTAGATTATTAACTATGCTAAAAATAGAGTCGGAATCAATTACCGCATGAACTGCAACAATAGAGGCATCGGACTCTACCTTCATTACTGTGGGCCCTGACATTCCTGGTAAAACTTTTTTCACATAGTTCAAAGACTCTGAAGGAACGTTCATCATCAAGTATCTTTTACCTTTTGCTCTTAGAACACTTTCTAGAGCACTTCTTATATGAGCTATTTTTTTCTTTTCTCTCAAGCTATTTCTATTGGAGATTAAATAAACAGATGATGAATAAACAGTATCTATAACTTTTAGTTTATTCATCATTAAAGTCGTTCCTGAGCTTGATATATCTATAATTGCATCTGCTACACCTATGTGAGGAGTTATTTCACATGCTCCACTTACATTTATAATTTCTACGCTGACTTTTTTGTCTTGAAAGTACTTCTTTGCTATATGTGGAAACTCAGTTGCCACACGGAATTTTTCAAGGTCTTCTGGAGAGTTGGCTTTGACATTCTCCGGTATTGCTAGAACAAGGTCAGCATGCCCAAAGTTCAAATCGAGCATAAGTTCAACTGAAGAGCCAGATTCCTCTATCATGTCAAGTCCAGTTATACCTACATCTGCAGCTCCATCTTGAACATATTCAGGGATATCAGCAGCTCTAGCAAACAGTACAGAGATTTCAGGGTCTTGGGTCTTAGAAAATAGCTTTCTATTTCCTCCACCTAGTATCGGAAGGCCAGCCTCTGCAAATAAATTTAAAGATGGGTCGTGAAGTCTTCCTTTATTTGGAATTGCAATCCTTATCATTCAAATATTCCTCATAAATGCAATAATTATTAATTTGTGCCCTTAGTATATTTCTTCTTTCAATATCTATGTTATTTATTATTTCATTTGCATTTTCTAGAAGTATTTTTAATTACTAAGCTTTCAGTGTTTAACTTGTCCTTATCAAAAATAAAGTATATCATCATTATTTAAAATACACCTAGTTTTAAAGCTTATCATATTTGTTAAATCTTGCTGGAACTTTTTATTGACCAGATACTAAACCAGATACTAACATAGTTAAACCTTTTTCGCCACATTAACCCTATAAGTAAAAGGACAAAATAAAATAGATGGTCAAAATATTATACTACATTAAACCAAATAACAACTATTTTATAGATATATAAGAGTAGAAATAAAATAAATTACAATCTATCTACATTATTAGAACCAATAAAAGAAGGTAGCAATAATGAGAAATATTAAAATTGAACGTCTCACACAGACTCCAATCGAAAAGCAAAACATAGAAATTGTAGAGAGAAAAGGAGTTGGGCACCCCGATAGTATAGCTGATGGTTTAGCAGAAGCCGTAAGTCGTGCATTATGCAAAGAGTACATAGACAAATGTGGTGCAGTTCTACACCACAATACTGATGAAACACAAATAGTAGCAGGAAGATCCAAACCTGCTTACAAAGGTGGAGAGATGATTAAGCCAATATACACATTATTGGTTGGTAGAGCAACATCTGAATTCAATGGTGAGGAGATTCCCACAGATTCTGTTGCAATAGAAGCTGCTCGCAAATACATTAAGGACACTATTTCAAATATTGATCTTGAAAGAGATATCATTGTTGATTGTAAATTCGGATCGGGTTCTACAGATCTAAGAGATGTATTTAATAGAAATGAAATGCCTGTAGCAAATGATACTTCTTTTGGAATCGGTCATGCACCGTTCTCTGAACTTGAAAATATTGTATATAATACAGAAAATAAGTTGAACAAAGAGTTGAAACAAAAGATACCTGCAATTGGCGAGGATATTAAGGTTATGGGTTTAAGGGAAAATAATAAAATCTCCTTGACCATAGGATGTGGAATGGTGGGCCGACATGTAGATGATTTAGATCATTATATTAACATAAAAGAAGAAGTGTCTGAATTTGTTTCCGATCTTGCTTTAAAGTATACTAATAGAGATGTTCATACTTATGTTAATACTGCGGATGAACTTGATAAGAACTCAGTTTTTTTAACCGTAACTGGAACTTCTGCAGAAATGGGAGATGATGGGTCTGTTGGCAGAGGTAATAGATCAAATGGTTTAATAACACCAGGAAGGCCTATGAGTATGGAAGCTACAAGTGGCAAAAATCCAATAAATCACATAGGTAAAATCTATAATTTATTATCAACCCAAATAGCGGAAAATATTGCAAAAGAAATACCTGAAGTTGAAGAAGCTTACATAAGACTTTTATCACAGATTGGTATGCCTATAGATCAACCACTTATTGCCAGTATTCAATTAATATCTGAGGACAATGTAGAATTAGAGAAACTTAGTTATGATGTTACTAGTATAACTGAAGACTGGTTAGCAAATGGTAATAGAATTATCGACATGCTAGTCGATGGAGAGATAGCTACATTCTAATTTATTAGTAGCTATATCAGCACCTCTAATAAACAATATTTTCAAATATTATTTTTCCGAAAAGGATAAGTATTAGTGTGCGTATTTGAGAGGTGTACTTAGTACATGAGTGAAAATTAGGCTGAATAATGACCCGCCTTAACTCAGTGGTAGAGTGCGCGGCTGTAGTATGGTTTATGCGACATTGTCGCACATATCGCGCAGGTACCGCGATGTCCCCGGTTCGAGTCTGGGAGGCGGGATATAAATACAAAGTTTTAAATAAGAAAAGTTCATTTAGAGTTTGCTCATAAGACGTGTTCGGATAGTGTAGTGGCCTATCATGGAGCCCTGTCGAGGCTCCGACTCGGGTTCAAATCCCGGTCCGAACGTAAATATATTGGAACTCCAGCACATAAGAAGTTCCAAATCCTTTTTTCCTATTTTACAATCAATAACCATGAAAACATACTTGCTAGAATGGATTAATCATTTTCTTCCAGTATGTAAGGAACTTATGTACTATTAGAACATATTTCTGTTTATGACAGAAAACATTAGTGATAGAGACATTAGTGATTATTTGACTCAAAATAATACAGATGCATTAATTATTATTGGGGATATTAATAATTCAGATTTATTTTATGCAACTCAATTTTTTGCAGCCGATTCTTTTACATATATTCAATCAAAAGAAAATATAGAAATTTTATTCGTTCCTGATATGGAAAGAGAAAGAGCTGCAATTGAATCTAGAGTCCACGATATTAGGACACTTTCAGATTATAAATATCAAGAGAAGCTTAAATATGCAAGTGATTCTTATGATGCATATTGTGAGTGTTTAGGGGAGCTTTTAAGGGACTTAAAAGTAAGAAGAGTGTCTGTTCCAAAAAAATTTCCTTTATATATAGCTCAATACTTAAAAGAAATGGGATTTACAGTTTTACCCATAAAAAGCCCATTTAGAAAAATGAGGACAATAAAGTCTGAAAATGAAATAAACAATATAAAAAATGTTCAAAGTGCATGTGAACAGGCTATGAAGTGTGCAGTAACCATAATAGAAGATTCTGAGGTTTTAGACGGACTTTTATACTATAAAAACAAACCATTAACTTCTGAATATGTTAAAAGCAGTATAGAGCATAAGTTAATTGACCTTGGGTGTCAAGGAAAAGGTACAATAGTTTCTTGTGGAAAAGATGCAGCTATACCACATCATCGAGGAAAGGGTAATTTGAGTGCAGGCGAGCCAATTGTGATTGATATATTTCCTCAGAGCAAAAATACTCTTTATTACTCAGATATGTGCCGAACGGTGATTAAAGGAGATGCTCCAAAAAACTTATTGGACATGTATAATGCTGTCCTTGAGTCACAGGAAGAGGCTATTAAAATGATTAAGCCTGGGATGTCTTGTGGAGAAATCCATAAGCGAGTTTGTGCTATCTTTGAAGAAAAGGGTTATGATACTCATTTAAGCAATTCTAAGTATGGATTTATTCACGCTACTGGCCATGGTGTTGGTATTGAAGTTCATGAAGATCCAAAAATTTCAGAAAATGATGAGATACTGGAAGAAGGAAATGTTATTACTATAGAGCCAGGTTTATATTATCCAAGTATAGGTGGAATACGTGTTGAAGATATTATCTTAGTCACATCAGATGGATACGAAAATTTAACTGGATTTGAAAAGAAATTTGTAGTTTAAACACTTTAACTTAATAAAAATTAACTAACATGATTAAATGAGGGAGTATATGGAAGAAAAGCTTCAGGATATAGAAGATGTTTTTCAAAAATACATCCAAGCTGGAAATATCCTTTCACAAGTCAGGTCAGAAGCCGTCAAACGTATCAAAATTGGTGCAAGTTTATTAGATGTTGCAGAGTTTGTGGAAAAGAGAACAGTTGAATTAGGAGGGTTACCAGCATTTCCTTGTAACATCTCAAGAAACGAAGAAGCTGCTCATGCGACGCCGAGCAAAAATGATAGTTCGGTATTTGAACAAGATATGGTCAAGCTTGATATGGGTGTGCATGTAGACGGATATATTGCAGATTCTGCATTAACTGTTGATTTTACTTCAAATCAAGACATTGTAAAGGCTTCATAGGATGGACTTTATGCTGCTATTGATTCAATCAAAGATGGTGTTAGTACTGCAGAAGTTGCTGCTTCTATTGAAGATGCAATTACCGCTTATAACTTAAAGCCAATTGGTAACTTAACAGGACATGGTTTAGCGCCATATATTACTCATGCACCTCCAAGTATTCCAAACCGTAGAGTTAGCCAAGGATCTATCCTGCATTCAGGCGATGTAATTGCAATTGAACCATTTGCAACTAATGGTGCAGGAAAAGTGGCCGATGGGTCTTGGTCTGAAATATATAGTTTTATTGAGAAAAAGCCCGTGAGACTCCCAGCTGCAAGAAAAATCATAGCTGAAATTGAACAGTATAAAACACTTCCTTTTGCAAAAAGATGGTTAAATATGGAAAAGCTTGACTTTGCTCTTAACCAATTGACTAAAAGTCATATTGTTAGGTCGTATCCAGTACTAAAAGAAATTGATTCTGGACTAGTATCCCAAGCAGAACATACAGTACTAGTTACAGATGATGGTTGTGAAATCATTACAAAATAAGTGAAGCTTGATAAAAAAATAATTATTTTTTGCATGTATCTTATTTTATCCAAAAGAATATCTTTTAATAGCAGATTTTCTATGTTCATTCAGCTATCTACTTAATTTAATTTGCAATCATTTAACCTTAAAATAAATGGAAATTAGTTTAATCTTAAAAACAATTCAATGGAACCAAAAATGTCAACTGAACTAATAAAACTAGATAATGGGTATGCACTGGGTATAAAAATAGATATGTACAATGCACCTTTGATTTTAATAAAAGCGCATAAAGGTTTTATTATGTGCGGATATCTAAATCTTGAAACATCTGAAACACTTGGAGATGTAGCTGCAGTAGTTAAAAATGTTAATTCATTTAATGATATGCTCACTGCACCTGTTATTTCATTTACATCTAGTGCCCATAAATTGGGAGTTAAAGAAGGTATTACTGGTAAGCAAGCATTAGAGCTACTTTGTTAAATTTAAATCTATATAAAATAAGTATGTTATATGCTGTTGAGTTATCTGGGGAACATGAAACCATCTCATGCTCTGAAACACTCTCATGTTTAAGCACAGTGGGTCTTAAATTTAGTGAAGTCGATAGATTTGATCAAGCTATCTTGTTAGACATTAAGGGCAATAGACATTTTGTTGAAGCAAAATTGAAAATCGTAGCTGAAAGGTTAGCTTTAGCTAGATGCATAATTAGGGTAATAGACACATGTGAACCAACCGAATCAAGTATAGTAAACGTATTTGCCAAACAAGATATCCCAAATGATTTACAATTAGATAACACTTATGTCGTGAGGGTTAAAAAAGTAAGAACCCATAATAATCTTCATGGAGAAAACTTAGAAAAAAAGATCGGTGGCATCATACATAGAAAAGGATATAAAGTAAATTTGCAAAATCCTGACAGAATATTTAGAATACTTATATCAAAACGATGTATAATTGGTTCAATTATTGTGTCAACCAATCGTACTCCTTATGAAGAAAGAGCCCCACATAATAAACCTTTTTTTTATCCAGGTGTTTTGATGCCTAAGTTAGCAAGGTCATTAGTGAACATATCTAAATTGAAACCAAATGAGACTTTTCTCGACCCTTTTTGTGGTACAGGGGGAATTCTTGTTGAGGCGGGTTTGCTTGCATCTAATGTAGTAGGGTTAGACGTACAAGAAAAAATAATTTCTGGTGCGCGCCTAAACTTGAAACATTATGAAGTGTCTCACGACCTTATTGTTGGTAATGCAACTGTACTACCAATAATGGATAATTCTATTGACTCTATAGTTACAGATCCACCGTATGGAAGGTCAGCATTAGTATATGCAAAAAATCTAAACAATTTATATCTTGAGTCATTACTTGAAATCTATAGGGTTCTAAAGCCTGAAAAAATAGCAGTTGTTGTCACGGATAAAAATATAGATGGCTTAGCCCTAAAAGCTGGCTTTAACATTGTAGATACGCATTATCAGTATGTACACAGAAGCTTAACACGAATTATTTCGGTACTGATAAAAGCTTAACTTAATAGTCATTATTTTTATCTTTTGTTATGTTTCATTGCTTGGAATTAAATTTTCATATACTTCCGACATCACTCGATTATATAGCTGCTTTTCCTTAAAAAGTTCAGTCGCCTTACGAACTGAGTATGTATCAACTTTCCAGTCAATTTTATTTGGGAAATTCACACTCATTAAAGTAAGCCCATATGGATGAGCTGATTGGATACCTTCTTCATAAGTTGCAGGGTTTAGCATTTGTTTAATCCATTCTGTATCCCTTACACCACTACCAACCATTTTTAGTGCTGTTACTATTTTACGTACCATATTCCAAAGAAAGCCATCAGCTTCTATATCTAGCTTTATTAATGGACCTGTTATTCTGATATCTATTTTCTTAATTGTCCTTATTGTAGCCTTTTCACCATCATTTGTGCAGAAGTTAAAAAAATCATGAGTACCTATAAAATGTCTGGAAGCTAACCTTATTTTTGATATATCTATATTTTCACCACTCATAATATACCTATAGCTTCTACTGAATGCATCATATCTTGGATTAAAATCATCTAAAACTTCAGCATGTGCCCATGCACATATAGACTCTGGTAATTTAGAATTAATCACCCTAGGTATAGAAATACTAGGTTTTTCTGAATTGAAAGCTACAACTTGGCCTGCGGCATGTACGCCTGCATCAGTCCTTCCTGAGCTTATGTAGTTTGAAGATTTAGAATCTAAAATTATCCCCAAATCCTTAAGAGCTGAAAATAAATAACCTTCTATTGTATCGATATTCGGTTGAATTTGGAAACCGTGATATTGTTCACCTGTATATGCAAGTTTTATAGCAACTCTCATTTTTTCCCCTTCTCTCTTAAATTATTTTTTATATAAAGTTCCCATATTATTAACATCAGTAATGCCACTATACCTCCTATAAAAAACCAAAATCCAGTTGAATATACAATATCAGAAAAAATGAGACCATTAAATGGTTCTGAAGCATATTCTGGTGCCGATGGGGCCGGTATCATATCATCATTGTGTTCTCTCATGATGCCAACACTATCTTCCTCAAAAGGGACCTCAAATATACCAACAATTCTTGATATATATTCTATAACCAAAGCAAATGCTCCTACAGCCAAAAATGCACCTAGATATTTTTGTAATATACCTTTTACAGATACATTTTCTTTACTCTTTGCACTGGGTGCTAGAACTATTAGCTTTTCAACAGGTTCATAAATTTTGATTTCCCTACCTTTCCGACTCCATTTCTTTTCTTTGACTTTTATGAGCCCTGTTTGAAAAAGAGAATCAAGATTATATTTTACTGTGGTCAAAGGAATTTTGAGCTCTTCAGATATTGAACTTGCTGACATTGGCGATTCTGCAAGCAGCTCTAATATTTTCAGTGACTTATCATTTGACAATGCCTGAGCAACCCGCTTTGAACTATCGCCAATTGGGATTACTACAATTTTCTCCAAGTTAACAGATGAAGAGTTTTCATCATTTTCATTCATTAATACTATTTAAAGGTTGAATTAGTTCATAATAGTTCTGCTTAATCCTTGTAAACTAAGTAACTTTAGTCAAAATATGGTTGTTCCATAGAATCCATCCCTAAAACTTAAATATAACATTATACAATGTAATGTAAATTTTTGGGGCTATATTATGATAGAAAAACAACAAATCCTGGATATATTAGAACAGTATGACCAAAAAAAGATAGCTATTGCAACTGTTTGCTCTCACTCAAGTCTACAAATATTTGATGGTGCGCGAAAAGAAGGATTTAGAACCATTGGTATTTGTGTTGGCAAGCCCCCAAAGTTTCATGATGCTTTTCCTAAAGCTAAACCTGATGAATATATAATAATAGACGATTATAGTGATATGCCTTCAATTGCAAGTACTCTTCGGGAAAAGAATGCTATAATCATACCGCATGGGTCTTTTGTAGAATATATGGGTACCGAAAACTTTGCAAATTTCGAAGTTCCTACTTTTGGTAACAGGAATGTTTTAGAGTGGGAATCTGATAGAGACAAAGAAAGAGAATGGTTAGAAGCCGCAGGCATACATATGCCAAAGAAAATTCAGAACCCTAAAGATATCAACGGACCTGTAATGGTTAAATATTATGGTGCTAGAGGTGGTCGTGGCTTTTTTGTAGCTAAGAACTATGAAGAATTTGAAAAATATATTGAACCAAACCAGAAGTACACAATTCAGGAATTTATTGTTGGTACAAGATATTATCTACATTATTTTTATTCGCCTCTTAAAGAAGAAGGCTATGAATTAAGTAAAGGAACCCTAGAAATGCTTAGCATGGATCGAAGGGTAGAATCTAATGCAGATGAGATATTTCGACTAGGATCACCAAAGGAATTGGATTCTGCGGGCATTAAGCCTACATATGTAGTTACAGGTAATGTCCCACTTGTTGCAAGAGAATCTATACTTCCAACTGTCTTTGACATTGGAGAAAAGGTAGTTGAACAATCAATAGATATGTTTGGAGGAATGATTGGCCCTTTTTGCTTAGAAACAGTTTTCACAGATACTCTTGATATCAAGGTATTTGAGATTTCTGCTAGAATAGTAGCTGGAACTAATTTATATATTTCTGGTTCGCCTTATTCTGATTTCGTAGAAGATAAGTTATCAACGGGTAAGAGAATAGCACAAGAAATAAAACTTGGACAAAAATTAAATCAATTAGGAGATATTTTATCTTAATTGAATAGTTAGATCCTAAAAATAAATTTTCCAATATATTATTATTTATGTTCATATCTACTACACAAAGTGAACCTGAAATGAATGTTGTTGAAAATTCACACTATGACGTAGTGATTGTAGGAGCAGGTCCTGCAGGCCTTTTTGCAGCTCATGAGTTAGCAGATATTGGACTTAACATCTTAATTGTAGATATGGGGAAGGATATTGATCAAAGAAGTTGTAACATGTCAGAAATGCAGTATTGCAAGCATTGTAGTCCTTGTGATATAATGTGCGGTATTGGAGGCGCTGGCACTTTTTCTGATGGAACATTGAATCTTAGGCCTGATATTGGCGGGGATTTAATAGAGTACACCAAAAACGTGCAAGATGCATGGGAATTGATCGATTATGTAGATAGTCTTTTCGTCAATTGTGGAGCTTCTAATAAAGTATATATGCCGAATGACTCTGAAACTGAACAACTGAAAAAAACTGCTGCTTCAGTAGGAGCCAGATTTATTGAAGTAAAGCAAAGACATATTGGTTCAGATAATTCTCAGAAAGTTATCAGTCGATTCAAAAAGCTCTTAGAGCAAAAAAGAATTAATTTTCTACTAAATACTGAAGTAACAGATATTTTTGTTGAAAACAATATTTGTAAGGGAATACTTACTTCAAACAACAATAAAATTACTGCTAGATACACTTTAATTGCACCTGGAAGAATTGGTGGTGATTGGGTTAATGATTTAGTTGAAAAGCATTCAATTAAAGCGCAATATACTGGAGTCGATATTGGAGTTAGAGTAGAAGTTCCTGCTATCATCATGAATCCAATCACTAAAATTAATAGAGACCCAAAGTTTCATATTTATACAAAAAAATATGACGATTTTGTTAGAACATTTTGTACAAATGAACAAGGTTTTGTTGTTAAAGAAGAATATGAGGGATTTATAGCAACAAATGGTCATTCATTTCATTCTAAGAAATCAGAAAACACTAATTTTGCATTTTTAGTCCATATTGAACTCACTGAACCTATTGAAAACACCATAAAATATGCACGATCAGTTGCTAAACTCGCAACTACTATTGGAGGTGGAAAGCCTGTTTTACAGAGGATAGGTGACCTAAGGAGAGGAAGAAGATCTACCGCCAAGAGAATAGATAGAAATCCAGTGATAAATACCTTAAGTGAAGTTACACCAGGTGATATTTCAATGGCTATGCCTCATAGAATAGTAATGGACATTATTGAGGGATTAGAATCCCTGAATAAAATTATTCCCGGTGTAGCCTCTGATTCTACGCTATTATACGCTCCTGAGGTCAAGTTTTATTCTATGAAACTATGTGTGAACGAACAAATGGAAACAAGTATAGATAATTTATTTGCTGCAGGTGACGGTACAGGCCTTTCTAGAGATATAGTTAATGCTGCAGCAACTGGAATCCTTGCAGGCAGAGGAATATTAAATTATGAAAATCCTGTTTGATTTGACATATAGCAATTAAATTTTAAACATTATATTTTATTAACAAACATAGAAATTATTGCAGCAAGAAGTATCATAAAGGCAAACACTAAAAGAGAAACATTTGGTTCATACAATTCAAGAAGCAATCCACCTAATACAGGGCCAAAGGCTGCTCCCATCCATCTTATCATATTGAAGGTTCCCATAGATGTTCCTAGAATACCAGTATCGATTTTAGCTGCTTGATCTACAAGCATAGCTGATGTAAGTGTTACTACTGGACCAAAACATAACCCAACAAGAGCAAAATTAAAAGCCATTGAAATCGGTTCTACTGATAAGAACGGGAATAAAAGAAGAGCAACTCCGGATAATAAAGTTACAGCAACTAAAGGGTATTTTCTACCTATTTTATCTGAACATTTCCCACAAAGCAATGCACCTATAGAACTAGTTATAGCAAACGGTACAAAAATTAACCCTGTCATTGCAATCGAAATACCTGCTTCTTGAGCATAGAACGGAATTATATAAGAAGAGCCAATTGAAGCCATATTACACAACATAGCAATTAATGTAACCAGAATGACATTTTTAATTTTAAATGTGTTAGAAGATAGTGAAAGTATATCGGAATAGCAGTAATTATTTTTGAGGCAATAATTTGTTTCACTTAAAAAAAAGAACAATAAGCAAATAATAATTGAAAACCCTGAAAGCCACAAGAATACCATCCTCCACCCATATAAATCTCCAATTACACCTCCAAATGAGTAACCAAGGACGGTCCCAAAACCGGTGGCAATTGCTAAAATCCCCATTGCTTGTCCTCGTTCATTAAGTCTGTACATGTCTCCGATCATAGTAAAAGAAGTTGTAAAGAAAATAGCTGCACCTATCCCAGAAATTGCTCTGGCGAACAGTAATGCAGCAAATGTTGACGATTTTGAAAGCATAAAAACGCCACTTGAAAAAATTAGTAAGCCTATTATAAGCATTGGCTTCCTTCCAAATTTGTCTGAAAGTACTCCAAATGGTATTTGGAACAATGCCATACATATCATGAAAATTCCAGCAACCCAACCAAGTTCTGCTTTAGAGATAGCCAGTTCCTCAGATATTGGGGGTAGTAAAGGTATCAGTGATAAAAGTGCCAAAAAAATACATGTTGTCCCTAAAGACAACAGTAGCATTTGCTTTTTCCTACAAAAGTCAATGCTTAAATATAAATTATGTTTCATCTTATCCATAATATGCAACATTTATTTTATGTCACTTTTACAATAACGTGTACATATATATTTACTCCATAAAGAACATTTTTGGTAGAGCTGTAGTCTATAATAAATAATTCATCAATTAATTCATTCATAAATCAATGGATTTCGGATATTATGAACATCAAAATGAAAAAAACTGCTGAAAAAATAATCATTGATTGCTTAGGAGCAAAAAGCAATGAAAGTGCCTTAATAATTACTGATTCTGGAGCCGATAAGGAAATTTCTAATGCGCTTTTTTCTTCAGCTGCAGAATGCTGCCACGAAGCAATAATGATGACAATCAAGCCTAGAGATGAAAATGGACAGGAACCCCCTATAATTGTTGCTGAAGCTATGAAACATGCAGATATCATAATTGCACAAACGTCAAAGTCACTAACACATACCAAAGCTCGCGTCGAAGCTTGTAGGTGTGGTTCGAGAGTTGTAAGCATGCCAGGAGTAACTAGGGAAATGATGCTAAAAGGTGGACTGGATGCAGACTATTATTCAATACAAGATTATGCACTGAAATTGTACGATAAATTAAAGAATGTAAAAAAAATTAGCCTTATGTCAGATGCGGGAACAAATGTTGAATTTGATGTTCAAGGGTGTACTTGGGTGCTTGATACTGGCATTTGTCGTCTCCCAGGAGATATGAGTAACTTACCCGCAGGAGAAATATTTGTACCCCCTAATGATGCAAATGGTATAGTGGTTATCGATGGTTCGATGGCAGGAATTGGTATCTTGGATGAGCCTATTGAAATAAAAGTAAAAAACGGTAACGCGGTTGGCTTTACAGGAAAATATGCTAAAAAATTAGAAGATTTAGTAGACTCTGTAGGTCCAAAGGGACGTAATATCGCAGAGCTTGGTATTGGACTTAACCAAACAGCTATATTAAGGGGAATTGTTTTAGAAGATGAAAAGGTTGCTAATACAGTCCACGTAGCACTAGGAAGTAACGCTAGCTTTGGAGGCAACATTGATGTACAGCTACATCTTGATGGAGTTATCAACGAACCCACTATATATATTGATGGAACATTGCTCCAGCAAACTGTCCAATAATCGAATTTATTAATGATAAAATAAATCTATATCTCATTTTAAGAGATATTTGTATTTCTAACTTACCTATTACTTGTCGGTGAAAACTAATGAAAGGAAAAGCATGGAAATTTGGAAATGATATAGATACGGATGCAATTATTCCTGGTAGATATCTCATACATAATACACCAGAAGAACTTGCAAACTATACATTTGAAGGTGTCAGGCCAGAATTTGCAGAAAGTGTGCAATTGGGGGATGTAGTTGTTGCTGAGAGCAACTTCGGATGTGGGTCTTCAAGAGAACATGCCCCTCTGGCCCTAAAGGGATCGGGGATTTCTTGCGTAATTGCAAAGTCTTTTGCAAGAATCTTTTTTAGGAACTCAATAAATATTGGCATACCGTTACTTGAATGTGCTGATACGGATAAAATAAAGGATGGAGACATAATAGAAGTAGATATTGAAACAGGCATTATAAAAAATCATACACGAGATGAGCAATATAACGCATCACCACTTCCAGACTTTGTTAGAGAAATTGTTAACTCTGGTGGGTTGATTCCTTATACTAGAAAATTAATCTCATAAATAAATTGATTTTTGTACAATAGAAGGTGATTTTAAATGACTACTTATAAAATACCAGTAATTCCGGGAGACGGAATTGGACCGGACATCGTGACAGAAGGTATGAAAGTAATTGATTCTGCTGGCGAAAAATTCGGATTTGATGTTGAGTGGATAGAATATCCACATGGTGCAGATCATTTCCTCGAAACTGGAGAACTTATATCTGAAGATACATTAAAAGAACTAAGTCAATATTCTGCAATATATTTAGGGTCTATAGGTGACCCAAGAATTGAACCTGGTGTACTGGAAAAAGGTATCCTTCTCGCTGCAAGGTTTTACTTTGACCAATATATAAATCTAAGACCAATTAAACTACTTAATGGTGTTTGGTCACCAATAAAGGATAAAACGCCTGATGATATAGATTTTGTTGTGGTCAGAGAAAATACGGAAGATATGTATATAGGAATAGGAGGAAGATCCACTAAAGGTGCTTCTTCAAAAATACTAGAAGTAAATAGAAACCTATATTCTGCTAAATTTAACCTTGATATTGAAACTGATAGTGAAGAAATTGCTTATCAAATAGGTATGATTTCAAAAGAAGGAACTAGAAGAGTAATGGAGTATGCTTTTGAGCTTGCTCAAAACAGATCAAAGAATCTTGCTTCTGTTGATAAAGCTAATGTTCTTTCCGATATTTATGGATTTTGGAGAGAAGAATTTGAAAGTATGTCTTCAAAATATCCAGAGGTTAAAACAGATTTTAATTACGTAGATGCAATTACAATGTGGTTTGTTAAAAATCCAGAATGGTTCGATGTGGTAGTTACACCTAACATGTTTGGAGATATAATTACTGATTTAGGTGCAATGATTCAAGGAGGTTTAGGGCTTGCACCGGGTGGAAATATAAATCCTGAAGGAACTAGTATGTTCGAGCCTATCCATGGCTCTGCACCAAAATACAAGGGCCAGAACAAAGTGAACCCAATCGCAACTATCTGGGCAGGTGCTATGATGATAGAGCAGCTTGGTGAACAAGAAGCATCAGATAATATTGTAAAAGCGATAGAAAGAAACATTAGTGAAGGTAAAGTTAGAACCTATGACATGGGTGGAACTGCGGGTACGTCAGATGTAGGTGACGAAATTGCTAAATTAGTTAAAGAATGAAATAAGTTAAAAATAAAATATAAAACAGGTAGAAGGTTACCTGTTCATTCTTCTTTTTTTATGTGAATATCTCTTTGTGGGAACGGAATCTCGATTCCTTTCTCATTATATTCCTTGAATATTTTACCAGTTAAATCCCACTT
>Ga0207421_10002614_pt1 | contig 22210 bp, 19 predicted proteins | sample SodLakKL_010_SED_4_FD_187542 | JGI IMG/M metagenome (GOLD analysis project Ga0207421, IMG submission 187542) | Alkaline sediment microbial communities from Lake Tanatar, Kulunda Steppe, Russia - 8KL_010_SED (SPAdes) (version 2) | ecosystem: Environmental > Aquatic > Non-marine Saline and...
TCGTCACCGTCAAAATAGTTCACCTCTATCTCGAAGCTCTCTCCAGGATGAGTCGTATCCGGTCCATAGATGAACAACGAAGGAGGAAGGTCTAATTCATGTCCTATCTCCTCGAGATATTCTTTGTATTCTCTAAGGAGTAATCCATTATCCTGTATCGATCGCTCTAGACCGGAAAGATCAACGTTTTCACGATCTATCTTTTGGATGTTTTCTTCCATCTTATCTAGATGTTTTTGCATAGCGTTGAGGTGATCATGTGTATTATTGAAGGCTTCAACAGGAGATATCTCAGAATCCTCATCTTCTAAAACCATGGCCGAGAGATTAGTTACCATATAGCTGTGCTTCTCGGAGTAAAGTGTAAGATTTTTAGAAGTGCTGTAAAGCGGAACGAAATATTCTTCTAAAAACTCTGAACTTCCTATCTCTCCTTTGATATCTTGATAGACAGATTCTGGTTTCGATAACTCCTTTTCGATCTCCATCGATAGATCTTTAGAATTGTTGAGAGCTTCTTCATCGTATCGATTCGAAAGATCCCCGTTCTGATCTTCGTAAAATGTGTAATTGACGGAAAGAGCTTCATCTAAAGGTCTTTCCAACTTACCTGCAGTTATGTTCAAAGTCTCATATAAAGAGGCCAGGTCTTCTTCAGACTCCTCAGGATCTACATGCTCGCCTGAAGCATTCCCGATAACGAGGACAGATGAAAGGATAATGATTATCAGAGCTGATGATATTGTTTTCTTTAGTAGGGTCATCCTACCAGCTAATTTTAAAAAACCCATTAAAACTTTTCTGCTGAAAAGCCATACTAAAAGCCTTCCTGTTCTGTTCTTTCGATTATCTCGTCCTGTAGACCTTTCGGAAGATTCACGAAATAATCACTGTATCCGGCGACCCTCACCATCAGATCTCTGAAGTCTTCTGGCTGATCCTGCGCTTTTCTCAGAAGATCAGCGCTGACCACGTTGTACTGTACATGGTGTGAATCCATCTTGAAGTAAGCTCTCATCAGATCTGCCAGTTTTCCCCTCGTTCCTTCATCTTGAACGAGATCGGGAGATAATTTTTGATTCAGAAGCGTTCCACCCGACTTGATATGATCCAGTTTTCCTATCGATCGGAATACAGCTCCGATACCTTCACGATCAGCTCCTTGAACAGGGGATATCCCCTCTGAAAGCGGCTTGTCAGCTTTTCTGCCATCAGGTGTTGAACCGCAAACACTTCCGAAATAAACATGGACCGTAGTAGGAAGTCCATAAACCCTTCTAGAAGCTTTTCTCACAGGCGTAGGAGGATAACTCTCCACTATCTCGATGCAGTCATCGAATACTCGGACAGCTAGCTCATCGGCTCGATCATCGTCGTTGCCGTACCTGGGGGTCTTATTCAAAAATACCTGACGCATCTCTTCGTTCCCTTCAAAGTCGGAATCTAGAGACGATATGATCTCATCTATATCGTATATCTCTTCTTCGAAAACATTGTGCTTAAGAGAGGAAAGTGAATCCGTGATCGTCCCTAATCCGACGATCTGTATGTACTGCGTATTATACCTTGCGCCACCGCTGTTGTAATCTTTACCTCGGTCAACACAATCTTCTATCCAAAGTGAAAGAAATGGGACGGGCAATTCCTCATGATATATTTCCTCTATTATGTCGTTGCCTTTTTGTTTTATTTCTATGAAATACTCGAGCTGTTTTCTGAAAGCGGTATAAAGCTCTTCAAAAGAATCGAAATCTGAAGGATCTCCTGTATTCAATCCTATCTCCTTACCGGTCTTCGGATCTCTACCATCGTGTAGAGTAATCTCAAGGACCTTTGGAAGATTGAAATAACCGGAGAGTATGTAACTCTCTCTTCCGAAGGCCCCGCTCTCGACGCAGCCGCTAACTCCTCCTGCTCTTGCGTCTTCTAAAGATTTCCCCTGCCTCAACAGTATCTTTATTATCTCATCTTGATTGAAAAACGGTGGTTCTCCAAATCCTGGTTCAACCACTTCTAGAGCTTTATTCAAAAATCTGTTAGGAGATTTCTTGCTTATCAAAGCTGCGGTGTTAGGCTGTAATGTTCGGACATCATCCAAAGTCTCCAGCAATAGATAAGACACTTCGTTGACAGCGTCTGAACCGTCCTTCCATACTCCTCCTATATTGATCTTCGAGAAATCGTTGTAAGTGTTGCTTTCCTGGGCGGTGACCCCGACCTTGGGAGGAGCGGGCTGAGCGTTGAACTTGAGCCAAAACGATTCGAGCAGTTCTTTAGCTTTATCTCGATCTAATCTTCCCATGCCGGTATCTTTTTCGTAGAAAGGATATAAGTGCTGGTCCAATCTTCCAGGATTGAATGAATCCCATGGATTGGATTCCAAAGTTATACCGACGTGCACGAACCAGTAGTGCTGAAGTGCTTCCCAGAAACTATCTGGAGAATTTTTAGGAACTTTTCTACAGACCCTAGCCATCTCTTTTAACTCTTTCTTTCTCTCAGGATCTTCTTCATCTTCAGAGAGTCGTTCCAATCTTTCAGCGTACCTCTCAGCGTAGGTTATCATCGCTTCAGAGACGATTTCCATGGCATCCAATTCCTCGATCTTTTCCCTGTCGTCATCTGGATCTAGATGCTCTTTTTTCTCTTTTATCTTCTTTTTAATATCTTGAAGACCGGTGCTGAATATCTTTTCACCACCGGAGGTATGTCCAGGAACTCTCTGTTCCATGAACTCGGTGAAGACGCCGGCTTCATAAGCGTCTCTCCACTCGTCACTGACACTTTCAAATATCTTCTCCCGTATAGTTTTGCCTTCCCAGAAGGGAATTATGTTCTCGCTGTAGCTCTCTTCAGTCTTCTTATCTACTTTATAAGGATTTTTTTCTCTAGAATCCAATATATCCAGGTCGTCTTCCTTATGACAGCAAACTTCGGGATAGGTCGGGACTTCTTTCACACCAGTTCCTCTGATCCCTACGATCAGTTGTCCCTCTTCCACCGGCAAGCTTACGTTCTCCATCAGATATTTGAAGGCTAAAGCTCTTTGGATAGCCGGAGGTTCATCCTTTAGATCATCATCTCGATAGAATTCAGTGATCAATTCGGCTCTTTCAGGTGATATACTCACCTCTTTCCCAACTGACTCCTCTCTCAACTTTCTCACTCTTTCGTTGATCGGATTTACAGAGGTTCGCCTTTTCTCCATCTCATCTTCCGGTTCGAGGACACACACAACACTTTCTTCACTCAATTTATCCACCCTCTTTTACAGTATAACCTTCATCTTCGAATCTCTTTTTGACTTTGTTTACCCGAGCTCTCTCAGGCATACTTACATCTTCTATTTTATACTCTCTTCTCAACCTATTATATTTTTCCACAACATCATGGTATGGGAGTATATCGATTTCTTTCGAACTCTTAAAATCGGATAAGAATTCTAATATCGAATCTATGTTTTCTTCCGTATCTGTTATATCAGGGATCAATGGGAACCTGATTATCACTTCACTTCGATCATCTTCCAGCAGATTTTTCAAGTTCTCCAATATCGGTCTGTTTGAAACGCCAGTGTATTCTCTATGCTTTTCATCATCCATTATCTTGAGATCAAAGAGAAAAAGATCGACTTTGTCTTTGATAGAATTTAGTTTTTCCTTGTCTACAAAGCCAGAGGTATCTACGGTAACGTGTATATCTTCTTCTTTGCATCTCTCTATCAACCTTCTCATAAAATCGAACTGCTGGAAAGGTTCTCCTCCGGATAAAGTTACTCCTCCCTGAGATGTGTCGTGATAGATGGTGGATTTTCGTATCTCTTCCATCACGTGTTCGACTGTGACCTCTTTTCCAGCGATCTGTAAAGCTGTTGTAGGACATCCTTTAACGCATTCACCACATACATCACATAGAGCCCTATCTATCTTGATCTTGGCCCCTTCTTTGCTTATAGCATCTAGAGGACAGACATCGATACAGTTCCAACAACCTATACATTTTGAATCGTAATAGAAAAGATCCTCGCTTGAATCGATACCTTCAGGATTGTGGCACCAATGACAGTTCAAGGGACATCCTTTGAAGAAAACGGTAGTCCTTATCCCCGGGCCGTCGTGGACAGCGAAATTTTTGATATCGAATATCTTACCTTTGACCATCTGTTTTACCTTTTAGATTGAATGTATGATGCTGGTATTTAACCTTTGACGACCTCTTCCAAAGCGTTCATGGTTTTTCGGACCTTTTCTTCCTTGGCGTTGAATCCCATGTGGCCTATCCTAAGTATATCGTTTTCATGTTCGCCGAGTCCTGTAGCTAGAAGGATATCTTTCTCTTCGCGCATCCTCTTCTGCAGTTCGAGACTTTTCCCTTCGATATGGAATGCGGTGACGGTAGGTGAACTCAGTTCTTCACTCTCTGGATAGATATCTAGACCCATCTCCTTCCCTCTATCTCTGCAGAGCTCGCTCACCTTTTCGTGCCTCATATGAACGTCTATCTTTCCTTCCTTCAGTATCATATCGATGGACTCGTCTAAAGCGTAAAGATTGGATACGAGATGAGTGTAAGGAAATCTTCCTTTCTCCAGCCACATCTCTTTCCAGACTTTCAAACTCGTGTACAGGTGTTTGTCTTCTTTCTCCATGACTTTTTCCCAAGCTTCCTCACTAACAGACAATGTGGTAAGACCAGGGGGAGAACTGAAACATTTTTGTGACCCTCCTATGCATATATCGATGTTTTCCGTCGGAACAGGGATACCGCCCAGTGACGAGACCGCGTCGACAACCGTGATGATATCGTTTTCTTTCAGCAGATTCAATATCTCATCTAGTTCATTCAAAGTTCCAGTAGGTGTTTCGCAGTGGACCATTGTCGCTATCTCGATATCGTTCTTTTCGATCTTTCTCTCGATCTTTTCAAGTTTCAAAGATTCATCATGGGGCGAATCCGCCATGATAGGTTCGCCGTTGTACATCTTGACGAAATCCGCAAATCCGTCTCCGAAGATCCCGTTGGAAATACACATCACTTCGTCATCTTCTTCGACGAGAGAAGCGATACTGGCTTCTAGACCCAAGATCCCTTCGCCGCCGAGTATCAGTACATCGTCTTTGACACCGTAGATATCCTGGAGTTTTCTTTCTAAAGCTTTATAGAACTCAAAGAATTCCTCGTCTATATCAGGATTCTGGATCGGCGTGCTTATCGCTTTTCTTACTTCGTCGGGAACTTCAGTGGGTCCCGGAGTCATCATCAGCATTTTTTCACACGATCTAAGACCGCGTGCTTTTGACAAAAAATTTGCGGTTGAAGGGATACCGAAGTCTTGACAAAATTCTTAAATAATCAAATCGTACTCACTACCGCGTTTCTGATCTTAGAGCAAAAATGGTGATACAACTGAAAAAGAAAGTAGCTCTTGTCATAATACTGGCTTTCATCCTTTCTTTTTCCGTAGCTGTCATATTACCGTATATCCCGCTTTACGGTGAAGATATAGGCCTTTCCGTATCCATGATAGGATATGTGGTCGCGCTCTACCATCTAGCTCAATTCTTCGGTAGGATCCCCATGGGGTCTCTTACCGATATATTCGGTTACGGTAAGATAATAGGTTTTGGGTCTTTGACCCTTTTCTTCGGGATGATCTTTTATATATTTTCACCTCAACTATGGCCTCTTTTGTTCCTTGCTCAGGTGATGATAGGTATAGTGATCTGCATGGAATGGGTGACTCTGCCGTCTTTCGTAACTAGGTTTGGGCCAAAACAGATCCCGATGTTGACTTTCGTAGTGGGATGGGCTTATACCTTTTCAGTACCTCTTGGGGGCGTGCTGAAAGACCTTTTAGGGATGGACTTTCTTTTTATGCTGGGCTTTCTACTTTCTATACCCGCTCTGGTGATAGTTTTTCTGATCATAAGAGATGAAAACTCTAGTGAAGAAGAAACCAATCAGGAAGAATTCGTTTCCGTGGTATCACTATACAAGGAGGCTTTTAAAACGTTGAAAGACGAGAAAGTACTGTTGGCATCTCTTTATTCGTTCTTGATGTTCATGAACTTCAATATAGCTTTTTCACTCGTTCCTCTATATCTCTCAGGGCTGGGATTTACAGCTACGATAATAGGCGGATTCCAATTCGCGAGGATGGCGAGCGCCTCCTCGATAAGATTATTCAGTAAAAGGGTCGAGAGATGGATGAGTAAAAAGTCGATAATGATCGTGGTGACCGTTTCATCAGGGATCTCTCTGATCGTGGTTTCACAGCTTGAATCACTACTGTTACTGCTTATTTTGGCTTCTGGATGGGGTCTGATAGGCGGCCTTTACCATCCTGTCGTCTTCGAACTCATCGCAGACGGAACTGATGCTGAAGACAGAGGAAAAGGTATGGGGATAAGAGGAACACTCGGAACCCTTGGCTCGTTCTCTGGTATAGTTCTTTTTTCCAACCTTGCAGAATTACTCACGATCGAGACGGCCATATTGCTATCAGGTGTTTCGATAGTCATCGGTGCGATCTTGATCGAGATCTATGTGAATCGGTGAAAGAATGATCAATGTGAAATCATCAAACAACTTTTTTGACCGCAGACCTGATCCTTTCTAACCCTTCTTTCAAGGTGGATCGAGGACAGGCAAAATTCAACCTCATGAAACCTTCGCCGCTTTTTCCGAACCATCCCCCGTTGTTCAGAGCGACTTGTGCCTCGTTGAGCATCAGGCCTTCTAGTTCTTCGGGATCCATCTCCAAATCATTGAAGTCCATCCATAGCAGGAAAGTCCCCTCTGGTTCAACGGCTTTCACCTTGGGGATCTCTTCTCTGACAAATTTCAACGCGTATTCTTTATTTTTTCTCAGATAGTTTAGCTGTTCTTCCAACCACTCTTCACTTTCGTTGTAGGCTGCCTTGAGAGCTACCAGGCCGAGCAAGTTCGTCTCTTTGACCAGTTTTTCTTTAGCTCTCTCGAATCTGCATCTCAGATCAGGATCCGGTATCACCGCTAAACCTAGATTCAGCCCGGCTATATTGAAGGTCTTAGCAGGTGAAAGCAGAGTCATCGAGTTCTGGGCGATATCATCTGATAAAGAGGAAAATGGATCATGTTCACCTTCAAAGATATAATCTGAAAAGATCTCATCTGAAACCACCAGTATATCGTTTTCTAAAGCCATCTTTCCTATCCTTTCTAATTCATCCTTAGTCCATACTTTGCCCACCGGATTATGAGGATTGCATAGGATCATCATGCTCGTCCGATAGCCTCTACCCATAACTGGTTCATCAGATCTCATCTTCTTCTCCAGATCTTCAAGATCCAGTCCGTATCTTCTTTTTCTTTCATCATAGACAAGTTCATTCTTTATGACTTGAGCTCCACTATTCTTCACGACCTTGAAGAAAGGAAAATAGACAGGTGGTTGGATTATGACTCCATCGCCTGGGTCTGTAAAAGTCCTCACAGAAACGCTTAAACTGGGAGTGATACCATCGGTGTAAACTAACCATTCTGGATCTATCTCCCAATCATATCGTCTTCGGCACCAATCCACGACCGCTTCGTCGTGCTCTTTTCCGGGCTTGGTGTATCCAAATGCGCCGTGTTCCACTCTCTCTTTCAAAGCATCAACGATAGCATCGCTCGTTCTCCAATCGGAATCTGCGACCCACATAGGCAGTAGATCTTCTTTCTCAAAAAATTCGTCCACAAAATCCCATTTAGCGCAGTTCGTTCCAAAACGGTCTAAACCTTCATCGAAATTCATATCGATCGACAGTGAAAAAAGAAGTCGATTGTGTTTTTATATCTTTTGTATGCGTGAATCGAACATGTATGTGATTTAAAAAATATAAGAAAATTTTATAAGTAACTGAAGAGATTTAAATATGGGATAGAATGGGGGATATGATCAAGATAAATCAGAACAACTGTATAAAGTGCGGCATATGTGAGTATGAGTGTCCAAAGGTCTTTTTTGTTCCTGAAGAATCTGAAGCGGTCATAGTGGAAGAGTATAGACAAAATTCAGAAGATATCGGAGAAGTTTCGGAAGAGATCTCTTGTGTGAAAGATGCCGTTGATGCATGTCCGGTAAACGTGATTAGGATAAAAGAGTAAAACTATCTTTTCCCTTTCATTTTGTTTTGATTTTTAATAGATGTGCAGTAGCAGTTCTAATCATGAGCATATCAGTAGTCAGTGGAATCTCGGATTCAGCCGAATCTGATAAAAAAGAAAAACTAGATCGATCGAAGAGAAAAAGCAAGAAGGGATTAAAAAAACCTTAAATAAATACAGGAGTGCCCGATCGGGGATTCGAACCCCGGTAGAAGGCTCCGCAAGCCTTCATGATATCCAGACTACATTAATCGGGCTTCTGATGGTGAGAACACAGTCCTGCTCTTATTTTTCTTTTTCGTAATTTCTTTTCACAGCCTCGTAAACATCGTTTATCGGTATACCTTCCTTATCAGCTATCTCTTTACAACTTTCATATTCTGGAGAAACTCTTCCAGAAGAGATCTTGACTTCAGCGGGTCCCCATTCAGTCTCTACTTCTTTGACCTCTCTATCGGCGACGGATCTTCTCACTTCCTGGATGCGTATTCCCAAAGTAGAGGTCTCTTCGAATATCGCATCGATGACTTCCTCAGTTTGACTTCTATCGCAGAGTACCTTCACTTCCCATCCCTCTCTCCCTTTTTTTCCAGAACCATACAAACTATAAACGTCCAGAGCTTTATCTCTTATCTTTTCTAAGCTGTATTCTAGGATCTCTGGAGACATATCATCTACGAAAAAAGTGATCTCTTCTATCGGTTCATCTATGTTTTTCTGTTCCCCTAAAAAGACTCTCAAAGCATTAGGGGCTTCCATCTCTCTGTCTCCAAAACCGACACCCATCTTTTTCAGTTCCATGTCCGGAGGGTTCGTCTGTTCAGCTAAAACTTTCAACAGAACCGCGCCGGTAGGAGTCACCAGTTCTCCTTCTTTTTCGGTAAAAGAGACGTTCCAACCTTCCAATAATTTCTCGGTCGCGGGAACTGGAACAGGTATCTTCCCGTGTGCACATTCTGTAAACCCAATCCCGAACTTCACGGTAGAGGTGTAGACCTTCTCTATATCAAGATCATCGATCAATGCGATGCTTCCAACGATGTCGATCATCGAATCGACCATACCCACTTCGTGGAGTTCCAACTCATCAAACGGAACTCTATGGATCTCGCTTTCCACTTCACCTAAGGCTCGAAAAGCTTCGATACTCTTCTTTTTCACCCAGGATTTCAGATCTGAATCTTCTATCATCTCGATCATATCAACGACTTTCCTGTGAGGCTGGTCTTCATGCCTTATCTTAAGGTCTTTGCCTGGTAGACCTCTCTCTTCATCGCTGATCTCTAAATGTACGTTTTCCAATCCAAATTCGTCGATGATCTCATTCAAGATTTTAGGGTCACCGCCAAGATCGATAAGGCTCGCTAAAAACATGTCACCGCTGATACCCGAGGACAGGTCGAGATAAGCTATCCTACCCATTTTATCAATCCTTCAACATGTGATGTGCGAAAGCCGCCGCACCATAACCGTTGTCGATATTCACCACTGCGAGTCCGGTAGCGCAGCTGTTCAACATCGTTTCCAAGGCCGATCTTCCTTCTTTCGCGACTCCATAACCCACGCTTGTCGGGACCCCGATGACCGGCGTGCCTATCAATCCAGCGATGATCCCTGGTAAAGTTCCATCCATCCCTGCCGCAACGATGACGATGTCGCTCTCTCTCAACATCTCAACATGAGGCAGCAATCGATGTATCCCTGCTACCCCAACATCGTACAACCTCTCGACGTCGAACCCCATCTCCTGGAGAGGAACAGCGGCTTCTTCTGCAACCGGCACGTCCGTCGAGCCTCCGGTAACGATAACGACTTCACCTTCAACGTCCTGTTCAACGTTTCCCACCACTATCATCTTCGCTTCTTCATGGTATCTCACGTCATCTCTGACCGATTTAACCAGCTCGTAGTCTTTTTCAGAGGCTCTAGTGAAGAATCTGTCTCCTTCTCCCGCGACACTTTTCAACTGCTCCGCTGACTTCCCGGGACAATACACCGCTTCAGGAAGTCCTTTCCTCAATTCTCTAAAAGTATCGACTTTGGTGTCGCCAAAGTCCGTATAGGGCAGTTCCATTATCTTTTTCTTCAGTTCATCTTTGCTCAATTCTGAAGATTTGAATTTATCCAGAAGTTCATCCAATTCATCCATAAATATCACTGTGATATCGAACCTGTCCTATAACCTTCTAGGTCTAAAAATACTTTCTCATATCCCTCTTCTTTGAACCACCCTATTATCTCTTCCCTGTTCTCCAACAGTTTACTCATATCTTCTAGCCATACTTCTATCCTAGCGACTTCATCGAAATCTCTGATCCTAAGCTGTCGGACACCGAGTTCAAATATTTTATCTTCGAGCCTCTCGACCTTTTTCAACTTTTCTTCGCTCAGTTCAGTTCCGCTTGGGAATCTGCTGGCCAAACACGCGAAAGAGGGACGATCCCAGACTTCTCTTCCTCTCCACTTCAATATCTCTCTTATCTCTTCTTCCTCCATACCAGTTTCAAGTAGAGGAGCTCTCCCTTGTTCTTTTACAGCTTCAAGTCCGGGTCTATGACCTTTTACTTCTGTCGCGTTCGTACCCTCTAGAACTATCCCTTCCTCCTCTATAGAGGCGAACAGCTCTCTCTTGCAGTAGTAACATCTATCTTCAGGATTCCTTCTGAGGTCTTCGTTAGAAAGTTTAGATGTCTTGATTATCTCGTAATCGGCTCCGAGCTTTTCTGCCCTTGAAACCGCTTCCTTGATCTCCCAATCGGGATACATCACATCATCTATGATGAATGCCTTTACGTTTTCAAGAGCACGTACAGCGGAATCGAGAACTAAAGTGCTGTCTTTACCCCCTGAAAAAGCTACCAAAGCCCTTTCTATATCGTTTTCTTTGTACCAATCCAATAGATCGTTCCACCGACTCTCTATCTCTTTTTCGTCCATATGTGAATCAAACTCCGGGTAACATAAAAAAGGTTTGTTGCTAATCCAAGGGCCACCTTTCTACTTCCAATTCGTCTGAAGTCGGATAGATCTCTACGCCGAAGCATTCTTCCTCTAAAGCTGGACAGATCTCTTTCAAGATATCTATAGCGCATACGACTCTATCGTTCTTTTCATCGTACCAGATAGCACCTTCTTCAACATCGTACTTCTCCTTAAGATCTTCACATAACTTTTCAGCATCTTTCGACTCTATTATACCTCTCAACAAAGTTCCCTCTTCCGTGATCATATCGCTCGGTCTCGCTGTATTTTTTGCTCTCCTCCTGAGCCTGTTCGTCAATTGGACTCCGTCTTTGAACGCTAGAGAGCAGTAATGAAGGTCCGCGTTGAAGTCAATATCCAAGAGTTCTAAAGCTAGTTCTTCACTTTCCCTGACAGCGGAAGAAACGTCGCTCTTATGTCGATATCCTCTCTCCTTCAACTCTTCGGTGTTGGTCGATGAAAATTCCAATTCATTCAGATTCACAAATTCGACCAGATCTTCGAGTTCTTTCAGAAGGTGGATGGTCTCCTCCTTTTTTCCAGGCACACTCGGTATCTCCAATCCCACAGATAGTTCACTTTTATCTTTAAGTTCTTTGAGTAGAGAAGCATATTCAGTTTCCTTTATATCCGCCCAACTCTCCACCGGTGGGTGGAATCTGATTTCGTCGAGACCCGCTCTTTCAAGGGTCAATATATGATCGAGGTCGGTGGTTTGAGTGTAAAGGTGTATATGATGATCCTCTCCGAATTCTCCTTTCAATAATTCTATGTATTTCAAGGTCTCCTCAGTGGTGAGAGGGTCTCCTCCGGTGATACCGGTTCCCGTAGCCCCTATAGCTAGGGCTTCTTCGATTATCTCGCTTTCACTTTCTACTTTCTTCTCGTCTGCATACACCACTGATCTATCTTTTTTCTTTTCTGAGAGTGGACAGTACCAGCACTCCCCTTTACATCGTCCGGTAACTAAAAGCACCATCTTACTGCCTTCGGCGCAGTGTCTACACCCCATAGGAAGTTCTCCGTCAACTACCGAACCTTTCTCCAGTTCTTGTGGCTTCATGGTATTCAATCTTTGAATAGACTTATTATACTTTTCTGATCCTATTTCAACTCAATCCTTGTAAAGGTAGAGGAAGATGACAAAAGCGACTAGAAGCCAGATCAAAGAATGACCTATCATCAAGAAGTAGTGTAAAGCAGGGATAGAATAGAAAAGAGACCGCTTCATTATCTCCGCGGCGGGATAGATCGGAAGCCATCTGGATATCGCGATGATGTAATCCGGGAACAATATAGAAAAAATATAAGCCTGGGAAAAGAAAATAAGCGGAAAGATGACCATCGACGATAAGCCTTGGGTAGAAGCTCTGTCAGAAGATATCTTGCCGATCGAACATCCCAGGTAAGAAAAGATAAGTGATGACAAAAATATTATCAATGTTACGCCGAGTAAACTCACGAGAGAAATCGTTATTTCGAACAAAAGCAGACCGATCAATAAAGCGATAAATCCTGAAAAAGTGGTGAACAAGGAATCCATCAAAACCATCCCTGTCATAGAATAGATCGCAGACACAGGAGAAATCTTCAATCTTTTGTCAAGCATCGCCTCCGTGATAGCAGAAGCGTTATCGCTGGCTGCAAAAAAACCGGATTGGAGCAGAACTATCATTATCCCTCCCGGTAAAAGTAGATCGGAGAAAGATGCTTCCCTGTCTCTCAGTTTTAGGGGTCGATTGACCAACTCGACGGCCTTTTTCATTTCATCCCCTAAGATGAACTCATTTATATCGGCAGTTATACCTTTCAACAGGGTATCTATCAGATCTTGATGTTCACCGCTCGTGTGATAAAGGTCGAATGTTATCGGCTCGTAATCTTCATCCCTGTTCCTGATAGCACTCCATCTTTCAGAAAAATCTTCGGGTATCACCAGTAAAGCTTCCACTTCACCGTATTTCAGCATATCTACGCCTTCCTGAAGATCTTCAACTTCATAAACGTCCAACCTGTCTTCAGATCTGATCAAAGAGACCGTTATTTTAGATATGTTAGAATCATCTCTATCCAAAACAGCTACACCTACGCTTATATCATCCTCTCCTCCGATCAAATTTAAAAAGCCGATGAGGAGCATAGGAGTGATGACGACCCAGATCAAAAATTTCTTTGTCCTTACCCTATTTTTGAAGTGACTCTTCAGAAAGCTTCCGAGTTGGACGAGGTTCTCTCTCATCCCTTCACCTCCGGCAAGAAATCTTTCAAGCCAGCTTTTCTGATCTCCAAATAAGGAAATCCAGCTCTATCCCTCATGGCGCTCATCGAAAGTTTAGAGTATACATCATAGTGGTCTTCCTTTCTTTCCGTTCTAAGAACCCAGGCCTCATCTTTGAGACTATCAAAGCTTTCGGTCGGGACCTTAACGATACATCCTTTGTGATAATCTGAAAAATCATCTACAACCTGGTGTAACCTACCGTCAGAGAGGACCATCAGTCTGTTAGAGATGTCCCCTATCCTCCACATATCGTTCAGTGTTATCAAAAAGGAAGTCCCGGTAGATCTCATCTTTTTTATCTTCCTGTAGACCCAGGCGCGGGTGTCTACATCAAGATTCGAAACGGGTTCATCCAAGAAGACCATCTTTGGATCATGGATTATACTCAACATGAATCTGACAAGCTGTTTTTTACCTTCTGATAGCTCAGAAATCCTTTTGTCCAATGCTCCTTTCAAATAAGGGCATCCTTCCATAAATTTAAAGATATCTATCGAACCATATCCTTTGGAAAATAATTCGAATGTTTCTTTTACTGTCAGATTATTGAAAAGATCATCGCCTTGAAATTGAACACCTATCAACGATTTTACCTTCTTCATTGATTTCTTTTTTAATCCTCCATCGAAAACTTCATTTTCAAAGAGTGCGATTTTACCATCTATAGGTTTCCTAACCAATGATAAAGTTTCTAGAAGACTGGTTTTCCCCGAACTGTTAATACCTCCGAGTAGGACGATCTCTCCTTCATTTATAATGAACGAGATGTCCTCAAGGGCGAAACCGTTTATATCATTGTATAAGCCTTCAACTTCTAGGTATTTGTTCATTTTCTTCCCAACTTTTCAGAGCGATCGAAAAAGAAAAAAAGGGTTTTGATGATTTTATCTGTCGAGATCATCGTGCTCCATTTCCTGTTTGGGTCTTTTACCATCTTTTTTAGATATCCAAGTGATTATCACAAGAACACCGATAGCTGATAGAAGCGTCAGAACACCGAAACCCGGTATTTCGTCGTCTTCTTCTTCCTGTATCTCTTCCTTTCCTTCTCTAGCTTCTTCTACATCCATCGATCTCATTTCCATGGTTTGGACTCCCAACATACTCCCCATCTCAGGGCCCAAGTCCATCCTTTGTGAGACTATGAATCCAGCCTCTTCGGAATAGAACATCTGTAGAGACGGTCCTACTTGCTGCAGAGTTATCATATCAAGAGGTATGATATCGTTCGGTGGAAATATATCCTCTTCTACAACTGATTCGAGTACCCAGGCATTGGTTGTTGAACCGTCCCATAGTACGATCTCCTCCCTTCCTGTACATCTCATGTAGATCTCCATATGCTCCGTAGTTTCTTTGATCTCGCCAAAGTTCATATCTTCGTCTTCCGTATCGAGCTCTTCTAGTATTATCGGAAATTCCTGCTCTAATTCTTCCTCTATCTCCTTGATCATCTCCTGGAATTCTTCAGGCATATCTTCATAATCTATATCGATAACTCCTTCATAACTGCCCGAAATGGTCATCTGAGATTCTACTAGCCAGTCACCTAAATCGATCGGGAAATTGAAAATATCTAGCGCAGGTTCGAATTCCATGTACATCTCTACTGTGATCTCTACGAAGATACCTCCGGAAAAATCTTCATATCTTACCGTTATGGTATCGTTCTGCCAGTCGTAATCTTCCATGGGGAAGTTCTCCGCGCTGAATTCTAGAGAGAAGTCCAATGCGTATTCCATCTCCATCTCTTCTATGGCCATATCCTCATCGAAGTGAACGGTGCCTTCTATATCCAATGTAAAAGACAGATCTGCCTCTAATGACATCGTTCTACTTTCTGTCGGGATATCCTCATCCCAGTCGTATTCCCCTTCCTCGTAGAACTGACCGGTCACTTCTAAGCTTACTGAGGCCTGTATTCCTCCACCTGCTTCTACTTCCATAACGTATCCGTCATCGTTGACTTCTACGACTTCGTACACCTGATAAAATCCCATCTCTCCATCTATATTGTAGTCGAACTCTTCTATCTCTTCATCTTCGGCCAACTCCTGTTCTATGAATCCGTCTATCATGTCTAGAGTAGGTTTGAAGATCTCCTCTATATCTCCCTCGGCACCCATGGCCCATACGTCTCCTTCTTCCCATTCCGGTCTTTCTGCCTGTCCGGAAGTCGTTGCTGGTACCAATAGGGCGGTCATCAACAGTCCCGCTAGAATCAAGACTCCAAGCTCTTTAAATCTATGTTGCATGTTTAACACCCTCGATATACTAATTGAAATACACAGATATATACTTTCCTTCATTTCTTTTAAGATCGAGCTTCTACGAAAATTATTTTAGTCCATTGAAAGATTTCGATCCATGATATATCTAGGTCCGGGTGGAACACCTCACGGCGTAAAAGGAACCAAAAAAAGCATGAGATATCTTGCGGAAGAGGGATTGAATGCCATGGAAGTACAGTTCGTCAGAGGCGCACGTATGAAAGAATCGACGGCCAAAGAGATAGGTGAGGAAGCGAAAAAACACGATATACTGTTAAGTATCCATGCTCCTTACTACATCAATCTAAACTCGGAAAAGGAGGAAACTATAGAGAAGAGCAAAGAAAGGATAATGAAGAGCGCTAGACTCGGTGATATAATGGGCGCTTGGGTCATCACTGTCCACGCGGGTTATTATTCAGGGATGTCTTCTGAAGAAGCGACAGAAATGATCGGTGATGTAGTCGTCGAATGTGCTGAAAAGATGAAAGAAGAGAACTTAGGACCTATGATAGGTCTAGAACAGATGGGCAAAGTGAAGAGCTGGGGAACTTTAGATGAGATAGAAAAGGTGATGGATCGCACCGATAAAGCGATACCGGTATTGGATTTTGCCCATTACCATGCTAGATACGACGGTGCTTTGAAAACTGAAGAAGATTTCAGAGAACTACTCGAAAGATACGAGTCGATGCATAAAGGGCCTTTACACTCGCACTTCTCGTCTATAGAGTATTCAGATAAAGGTGAAAAAGAACATCTTAATTTAGAAGAGCACGAACCGGATTTTAGAAAACTCGCTCCGATAATGAAAGAAAAGGATTACGATATCACCGTGATATGTGAAACGCCTGAATTGGACAGGGATAGCCTTCGCATGAAAGAGATCCTGGAAATTTAAGTGAAGATCACCTCGATTTTTTTATGGAGGAGACTCCTTCAATCTTATCGACTTTATAAACCAGATCCGCTAGATTGACTATCTCGTTTTCGTGAGAAACGATTATGACTTGATCCGCTGTCACTTTTTTTATAACGTCTTTCAGTCGGGTCAGTTGCTCACGGCTGAAGCCGGCTGTAGGCTCGTCAAGGACCAAAAGGTTGCTCTCCAGCCCCAGTTCTTTTTTGATCATGTTGTTGAATGCCAGTCTGTAAGCCAACGCTACGGAGGTCCTTTCTCCTCCGCTGAGGTCCTCGACAGTGGTCTCATTGCCCTGAACACTTATTATTGGAGAGAATTTTTCGTCCAATCTCGCGCTTATATCAGGCTCGTCCAAGATCTCGTCGAACCATCCTCTGAAGAATTTACCGAACTCCGATCTTATCTGGGCCAAACGATGCTCCTCGATATTTTTTATAGTTGCTTTGAACTCGTCGTAGACCCAGCTTTTGAAGGTCTTCAGTTCTTCGGCCCTCTTGCGACTTTCTTTTTTCTCCTCCAAATCTTCTTTCGTCTTTTTTATCTCGCCCTTCGATCTCTTTATCTCTGAAGAAAGGTTCTTTTTCTTTTCTCTCAGCCGACTGCTTTCCTCTATCAGCTCTTCGTATCTTTTTTTAGCTTTCTCATGCTCTTCCTCAGAATAATCTTTTTCCAAAGAATCTAATCGTTCTTCCAACCCCTTTTTTTCATCTTTCTCCTCTTCTAACTCTTCACTAGTTTTTTGTTCCTTCCTCATGAGATCGCCTTTGTTCTTCAACCTTTCCTTTATACCTATGAATTCTTCTTTGAACTTCTCTAGTTCATCTTTTTGTTCTTCTAGAGCATCTAGATCTTCTTGGTCGTATTCAAAAGATTCGATCTTCCCTTCCAAGAGTTCGATATCCTCTTTCAATTCATCTATTTCTTTATCCAGGTCTTCCTTATCTTCTAATTCGCTTCTTAACCTCTTCACCTCTTTCTTCTTGTGATCGAGTTCTTTTTCTTTTTCCTCGAGATCGGTTATCTTATCGGATAATTCAGTGATCTCCTCATCGAGTTCTTCCTTCTTTTGGTTCAACTCTTCTTTCTTCTCTTCTAGTTCTTCCTTTTGATTTTCAAGATCGCTCAGTATATCTTCTACATGTTCTCTATCCAAAGGTTGTTTACACTTGGGACATTCTCTTTCGCTCTCAAGGTCTGACATCTCCTCTTTCTCTTTACTGATCTTCTTCAGATCGTTGTTTATCGCTCTGATATCCCCTCTCAGATCGCTCAACTCTTCCCTTCTCTCCCTTCTTTTTTCCTTCAAACCCTCGAGATCATCGACTTTTTCTTCTAAGACTTCGAGATCTCCTTCTAATTTATCCAGTTCGTTCTCTTTAGATTCTAATCCCTCAAGCCTTTCTACTTTATTTTCCAACTTCAGCTCTTTATTTTCTTTCTTTCTTTTTTCCTTCTCTTTTTTTTCCAGAACTTCTCTAGCCTCTTCGAGTTTTTCCTTTACTTCCTCGTAGGCTTTCTTCTTTCCCCTGATCTCGCCCAATCTTTCTTCGTCCTCTTTTATCAGTTCTAGTTCTTCTTTTGTCTCTTTCAGGTCCTTTTCTAGTGACGATATGCGGTCTCTTTTTCTCTTCAGATCGTTTTTCACTCGGTTGATCTCATCTTTCATCTCACTGAATTCTTCTTTCTTCTCCTCGACCTTTTCTTTTTCTCTTTCACAGGATTCCAGCTTTTCTATGGATCTTTCTCTCTCCCTCTTCTTTTCGTCGAGTTCATCTTTTTTGTTGTCCAACTCTTGCTCCAATTCATCGATGTCTTCGGCTTTGATCTCCAATTTTCCTATCTCGTTTTTCAAGCCGTCTCTGATTATCTTCGTATTTTCCGCCGCTCTTTTGTAGTCCTCAAGGTTGAAAACCTTTCTGATGGATCCCAACCTCTCCTCTTCGTTCATGGCCAGTATCTCTTTCATCCTCTCCTGTGGAGTATAGATCCCCATGTGAAAGGTCTCTACTTTTCCGCTAGAAGACTCTCTCAGACCTAAAAGCTGGTTCACCTTGTCTCGCATCTCGGTCCAGGATAACTCCATCCTCTTCTCCTGGGTCTCCATGTAGGAATCTTTACCCCATCCGCTGCTCCTTTTTTTTACAGACCTAAATATCTCATACTCCTGTCCATCGACTTCGAACTTCAATTCAACGCTAGCTTTTTCCTTGCCATGCCTCAATATCTTATCATAGAAGTTCTGTTGTGTCGCTCCGAAAAGAGCGAATTCCAAAGCGTACAGGATAGAAGACTTACCCGAGCCTATATCGCCCTGGAACAGGAGTACGCCGTCCTCGAATTCGATCTCTTCGTGAGTGTAGCTCCTTATATTATCTATAGACATGCTCTTGAGCTTCATCTTGTGTCCTCCTCGAAGTCGCTGAGCGAGATCTGTCCGCCTTTTTTCTTCTTTTCGACATCCTCCACTTTCATAATCTCTTCGCTTTCTGAGCTTTGCTCTTCGAAATCATCTTTTTTCTTTATGAGTTCCCAAGCTTCGTTCCAGATCCTGCTCTCGTAGTCCGTGGTCGTCTCACCGTCTCTTTGTTCGCTCTTAAGAACGCTCAGGAGTTCTTTCTGGAATGGTATCGGGATCTCTTCATCCACACTCGATTCTTCTATGAGGCGAGATTCGACTTCCTCCTCACGCTCTTCTTTGACCTTGACGTTCTCCATCTCTCTTCCTTCAAGTTCCCTCCTGTTCAGATAGACCGTCTCGAAGCTTTTCTTTTTAAACCTACTTCTGATCTCACTGAAATCGATATCTGAAGGTGACCCACTCGATAGTTCTCCCGATATCTTCAGTAGGAGTATTTCACCTCCGAACTCCTTTTTTTGGAGATCCTCTAATCTATCTTTTAGCTCCCCGACCTTGAGACCGTCTGCATCGATATATTCCTTTACGATCTTCGGCTCTTCAAAAGGGATGTATTCAGGCTCCCAATCTTCCACGATGAAAAAGCCTCGCTGGTCTCTTTCTAGATCGGTGTAATTCGCGCCAAAAGTGGGTCCAGGATAATATATATTCTTTTCTCCTTCGTATTCGATCCTGTCATGTACGTGTCCGCCAGAATAATATGTGAAGTTGTCAGGAAGTGAAGATAATGGAAGACTTCGATCCTCGTGTATATCGGCTGGCTTCAACTCCGCTATGGGAGAATGGAACACGAAGATGCTCTCTCCTTCAGGCTCTGGGAACTTCAACTGTTGAAAATAACTGATGTCCGCTCTGTTCTTTCTACCGCTCAAGCCTGTTATAGATACACCGGTGGGATCTTCCTCCAACTCCAAGACACCTTTTTCATCGACGTAATTCACGACTTTTTTGAAGACATCAGCGCTGGCTAGAACATCGATCAGAGATGCACGGGATATGTTATAATCGTGAGATCCGTACACAGAATAGATATTGATCCCGTTTCTCTTGGCTTCCATCAGCTTCTTGACCGCTCGATCGACTATCTCCATCTCGGGATGAGGATTGTGAAAGAGATCTCCAGCGATGATGATGAAATCAACATCTCTCTCCTCGCTGATCTCTACCGCTTTTTCAAAGGCTTGAAGATTGTACTCTCTCAATACCTGATCTCTGGAGAATGCGCCAAGATGACAATCGGCAATATGAGCGAACTTTACCATGCTGTTCCTTAACTCTGATATCGGTTTATAGTCTTTACCACGGGAGAGGAGAGCGAAAGTGACGAGAAGGGATAAGACTAAATTATCTTATGTAAATAGAAGGGCGATGTTTTGGCTATCCTACATAATAATCGCGATTATACTCGCAGGGTTGATATACTCATTCAAATCCGAATATTATCTCACCCAGATATTGATAATCGTAAATATGCTGATCTTCATCGTGATGATGGCCGGGGAGATGTACGATCCCGGGATCATCACTCTTTTGTTCAACGACCTGGCTGGCAGAGCTATCTATGTTGGAAGTCCTCGCTTGATGTTAGTGCGGGGTCATACCTTCTTGACCATGATGTTCATACATGGAGGTCCGATGCATGTATTCGGGAACGTTATCGTTCTTTTTTTCATAGGCATGCCTTTGGAGGATAGAGTCGGGAAAAAATGGACTTTGACATTTTATTTGGTCGCCGGTTTACTAGCCACATTTGGTCAATATCTCTTCAATTGGCTTCAATTTTCATTCGGTTTTGCTCCTTATGAAGTTCTTCTGATACCTAATATAGGTGCTTCAGGAGCCGTTTTCGGCATCATGGGTAGTCTGGTTTTTCTCTTCCCCAGGGACAGGATCACAATGATAATACCTCCTTTGATACTCCCGAGAGTCAGAGTGGATCTGGCGGTAGGAGCTTTCATAATGATACAGACAGGCATCGTACTTTTCAGAGGAGAGGGGAACATAGCTCATGCGGCTCATTTCAGCGGTTTCGCTGCAGGTATGTTGATAGCTTATTATGCTAAGAAAGCGGGTATAGCGGAGAAAGATAAAGCTCCTCTTCGAGATTATACTAAACTCAAAAGGTTGGTCAACGATAAAGAGACCGATAGGATCTATCAAAAGATAGTCGAAGCTGAAGAAAAAGACGTTAAAGAAGCTTGGGCCGATCATCTGATAAAAAAATCTAGATGTCCACAATGCGGTAAAGAACTGAACGGAGAAAAATGCGAGTGCGGATTCGATGTATGGGAAGATTAATATACTCCTCCGGTTAAAACAGACGTGATATAATAGGGTGTTCAAGATGAAAGTTCCAGATTCCTACTACCTACAATGTTCTGTATGTGAAAAAGAGACACTCCATGAGATCCTCAAAGGAGAGATCGGTACCAAAGGAGAAGAAGTAACTATAGACGGAGTGGTAAAATGCGAAGAATGCGGCACTACCAGACATAAAACGATAAGGGAGAAGAAAGCTATCGATGTTCCGATAGTCGTTAGTTGGAAAGGTGAATCTGAAAAAGATCGTATTTCTTTGTATCCTGATGAATGGGTCCATACAGGCGATGAATTGATATTGGATGGAACCACAGTCAAGATAACTTCGATCGAAAAAGACGACGAAGGTAGGACCGACTCCTCTAAAGTTGAAGACATCAAGAGCCTTTGGGCTAAGGAACACGAGAAGGTCAGAGTGAAGTTTACTCTTCATAAAGGTAGGAGCAGTTCTTCAGAAGTTCAAGAAGTTGCGCCTAAAGAAGAATTTTTCGTGAACGATCTAGTAGAAGTAGATGGTGAGGAAGCAGTGATACATAAGATCATGACTGAAGACGGTGTGATCAGAGAAGGCAAAGCTATAGCGGAAGATATAAAGAGGATCTATACCAAGAAGATCAGATAGAAACCAAAATTTTAAAATATTCCTTTAAAAATCAATCCACGCAGAAGGAGGCATGCCATATGGATGATGAAAACACAGTGTTTATAGGAAAGAAAGAAACCATGAGTTATGTTATGGCAGTAGTGACCCAATTCAACAATGGTTCGGACGAAGTGGTCATAAAGGCTAGAGGAAGAGCTATCAGTAAAGCGGTAGATGTTGCAGAGATAACGAAGAACAGATTTGTACCGGAATCCGATATTATAGAGATCATAACCGAGACCGAAGA
>Ga0207421_10002615_pt1 | contig 22207 bp, 11 predicted proteins | sample SodLakKL_010_SED_4_FD_187542 | JGI IMG/M metagenome (GOLD analysis project Ga0207421, IMG submission 187542) | Alkaline sediment microbial communities from Lake Tanatar, Kulunda Steppe, Russia - 8KL_010_SED (SPAdes) (version 2) | ecosystem: Environmental > Aquatic > Non-marine Saline and...
TTTTTGTTGACATTTTTATTGGTTTTTTGGGGAGGTTGCCAGCCAACTGTCCCGGTAGAAAAAACTTTGGATGGGGCGGAGGAAGAGAAAGAAAGAATAGAGCAAGAGTGGAATAGCAGAAGGATAGAGCTGAAAGCAGGCCCGGAAGTAAGGGAGGTTAGGGCTGACGAGCTGGGCATTAGTTATTACTTTGAAGACGACTTTGAGGATACCGAAAAAATAATGGAAGAAGGCGGATCTTTTCGTCTGCAGGCAGATTACTGTGCCGAAAAAATTGAGGACAAGGTATCCCAACTATTCCCTGAAGTGCTAGTTGAACCGGAAGATGCTCGGCTTATTGTAGAGGAAGAACCTGTGGTTAAAGAACACCAAACCGGGAAAAAGCTTGTTCTAGAGCAGGCTGTCCAGGCAGTAATTGATAATATTCGGGAAGACATGATACAACTGCCCTTGGAACCCCTGGAGCCGGAAGTTACCACCGAAGATATAGAATCCAAGGGTATTAAAGAAGAGGTTTCCTTCTATGAAACCTCTTTTGATCCGGCGGTGCAAGGAAGATCAAAAAACATAAAGCTTACTTCCGAAAGTATAGATCATACCATGTTGGAACCGGGGGAAGTATTAAGTTTTAATCAGTCGGCCGGACCCTATACGGCAGAAAGGGGTTTTCAGTCGGCCCCTGTTTTCCGCCAGGGCACCATTATTACCGGTATAGGGGGAGGGGTGTGCCAGGTATCTTCCACCCTTTATAACGGAGCTCTCCTGGCGGGGATGGAAATTGTGGAAAGATATGCCCACTCCCTGCCTGTTTGGTACGTGCCTTTGGCCAGGGATGCAGCTGTTTCCTACGGCCAGGGAGACTTGAAGATTAAAAACTCTTCCCAGAACCACGTTTATATCCGTATGGAGTTTAACGGGGAAGAAGGACTGATAGGGATCACCTTTTGGGGAACCAGGGAGAAAGAGGTGGAGGTGGTTAGTGAAATAGAGGAAAAAATATCTTCTTCTCTGGAGGAAAAAGAAGTTGAGGATTTGGAAGAAAAAGAGGTAATAGAAGAAGGCCAGGACGGGTACAGAGCTGCTGCCTGGAGAATTACAGATGGTAACTGGGAATTATTGTCCCGGGATTATTATCGGCCTATAGACCGGGTCGTAGAGGTACCTTTAGAAAAAGAGGAGAAGGAGGAGCTAGAGGAAGAAGAAGAGCCTGAAGAGCCTGAGGAGCCTGAGGAGCCTGAGGAACCTGAAGAACCTGAAGAACCTGAAGAACCTGAAGAACCAGAAGAGGAAGAAGAAGAGGAAGAAGAAGAGGAAGAAGAAGAACCGGAGGAAGAGCAGGAAGAAGAGTAGCCGGAAATATCTAAACTCAAAATATAATGTCGTTAAACTTAATAGAATGGCACACATGGGTGTCATTCTATTAGGTTCAAGTTAATAACGAAGGAGGAAGCAGTAAACATTGAATGCCTTGCTTTCAAGCCTGGCGAAAGCCTGCCGGGAAAATAAATTTAACCATAAGCTTTTGATTGTAAACTCTTACCGGTTGGGTAATCAGCTCATGGCAGCCCTTGCCCGGGAAGGGTTTTTCTGGCTTAACCTGGCACCGGTCACGCCCCTGGACCTGGCCTGGGGGATTAGGGAAAAGGACTTTACAGGGCAAGAGTCGGAAATGATCAGCGATGGCCAGGCTCTTTTACTGGTAAGTGAAATACTGGAGGAGATGAATAATAGCGGTCGGCTGAAATACTTTTCCAAACTGGAAGGCGCCGATTGCCTGGTTAACCTGTTAAAGGGCACCGTTGTGGAACTCAGGATGGCCGGCATCTCATCTGAGGATATAGACCCCGGGAACTTTGTGGATAAAGAAAAAGGCCGGGAACTAAGGACAGTGTTAAAGGGATACGAAAAAAGACTGCAGGAAGAAAAACTTCTTGATTCAGCTGCTCTTTATACCCAAGTCCTTGAATCCCTGAGGCAGGGGGGCGCAGTTAAAAGGAAAGAAGTTCTATATCTGTTGCCCCAGGAGCAGGAGTTGGATTTCCTTTCCTTTAACTTCCTGGATGTGCTTACAGAAGGGCAGCGCATAATTCTCCCTGATGAAAATGTGGGCAGTCTCTCCAGTCCCAATGGTTTTTATTTCCAGACAGCCGGCAAGCCGGAAAAAGAATCTCCTTTTTCCTGGCTCTTTGAGGTGGAAAATGCACCCCCCTTTGCCGGGGAAGAACCGGAGGTGGAGATCTTCCAGGCATATGGTGCGGCTTGCGAGATAAAAGAGGTGTTTCGCCGTTTGAAAAGAGAAAGCATACCGGCAGATAAGGCTGTGGTTTGCTACACCAGTGCCGAAGCATATCTCCCCCTCCTTCTAACCCTGTCTTCAACCTACAATATACCCCTTACCTTTGCCGATGGTATCCCGGTGGTTTTTACCCGACCGGGGAAGCTGCTTTTGGGTCTTCTTTCCTGGATAGAAGATAACTACGCAGCTTCTACCCTATACAGGCTTTTTACAGAAGGTGCCCTGAAAGTTTCATCGGGGATAAATCTGGCCCGACTGCTTCGTCGGGCGGGGATTGGATGGGGCCGGGAAAGGTATCTGTCCTGCCTGGAGGCCTTGGAACAGGGCTTGCAGGCCGATGCCCAAAGGGTAGAAACAGAAGAAAGGGAGGGTCGCAGGGCTTACCTGGCCAGCCAGCAGGAGCAGGTCCGGGAACTGAAAAAAATTATTTCCTTTATACTGGATAGTTTGCCCCTGCCGGAGAGGTTGGAGAACCAGGACAATCCCAGGAATCCGGAGAATCTGGAAAGCCCGGAGAACAGGGGAGAAGTTAACTTCCAACAGTTTTGCACAGCCTTGGCCGAAATACTGGAGGCCTACGCCCATGAAAGGGGCAGCTGGGACAGGGATGCCGGGGAGGCCCTCCGGGAAGAGCTTGCCGAGACTTCCCGGAGCATTGAGGGAAAAACCCCTATGGGAAGGGGGGTAAAAAAGCTAAAAGAGCGTCTTACAAATCTCCGGATTGGGGCTTCCGGCTTTGAGCCGGGTCACCTTCATGTGACTTCCCTTGGGCAGGGGGAGTGGTCCTACCGCTCCTACACCTTTCTGGTGGGCCTGGACGACGGGCATTTTCCCGGCAGCGGTCTACAGGACCCCGTCCTTCTGGAGAGGGAAAGGGCTGCCTTAAGTCCAAACCTTATGAGCAGGTCTGCTTTTCCCCAAGAAAACATATACCGCTTAAACCGTTTCCTGGCTTCCCGTCGTAAGGGCAAGATAACCTTTAGCTTTTCCTCCTTTGATCCCGTAGAGGGGAGGGCTTCTTTCCCTGCGGCTGTTCTTCTGCAGGTTTATCGGCTGAAGACGGGAAATCCCCAGGCTGATTACAGCGCCTTTATGAATTCTCTGGCCAGACCGGCGTCCTATTTTCCCGAAGAACATATTTACTCTTTTTCTGAAGACGAGTGGTGGGGTTCCCTGGTCCTGAAAGGAAAGAAGGCCGGAAGCCTGCAAGAAGTCAGGGACTGTTACCGGGGCCTTCATAAAGGGCTGCTGGCGGAAGAAGCCCGCAGCGGGGAGCGGTTTACTATCTTTGATGGCAAAGTCTGTACAAATCTTGACCAGGTGGATCCCCGTCAAAACCAGCGGCCCCTATCAGCTACGGGCATTGAACGGCTGGCTACCTGTCCCTTTTCCTACTTTTTACGCTATATTTTAAAGGTGGAGTCCCCCGAGGAGCAAATATTTGACCCGGGTGCGTGGCTGGACCCTCTTTCCCGAGGTCTTTTAATGCACCGCATCTATGCAGAATATTTGAGAAAAATATGTTCCCAAACACCCGTCTCCACCTCTGAGTCGTCTGCAGACCGGGATTTTCTTACGGAAATTGCTGAAGAGCTCATTGAAGAAACAAAAGAAGAAATTCCTCCCCCCAGCCCCGTTGTTTATGAGCAGGAAAAGGCGGAGCTCTTACAGGGACTGGAAGTGTTTTTGCGGGCGGAAGAGGAACTCTGGCAGGAGGGGAGTATTCCTGTCTACCTGGAAGTGCCCTTCGGCCTGGGCTCCCAAGATATAGAGGAGGCCGGGCAGGGCCTGGAGACTCCGCTGCAGGTGGAGCTCCCTGACGGAGGGATTGTTGGCCTTAGGGGCAGAATAGACCGTATTGATTGCATATCCTCCAAAGGAGTGTACCGGGTCTGGGACTTCAAAACAGGCAGCACCTATGGATTCGACGAGGGAAAACATTTCCAAAAGGGCCGGCAGATCCAGCATGCGCTTTACGGTCTGGCTGCGGAAGTGATCCTGCAGCAGGAAGATCCGAAAGCCCGGGTAGAAGAGGCGGGCTACATATTCCCTACGGAAAAGGGGGAAGGTCAGCGCTTCCTGCGCAGCCAGGGAAGGCGCCAGGAGGCTCTGGAAGCCCTGCAAAAAATGTTAGACCTTCTATCTGCAGGTGGTTTTTGCGCTACGGATGACAAGGACCGCTGTAAATACTGTGATTACCAGCCTGTTTGCCGTTTTCCCCACTCGGTGGAGCGTATGAAAGAAAAGCTTTCCTGCCGGGATAATGCAGAGCTGGAACCCTGGAAGGAGCTGCAGGAATATGAGTAGTAAAAAACTAAAAGATTCTGTCGCCCGGGAAGCCATCCACACCCGGCTGGAAGAGAACTTCCTGGTGGAGGCGGGGGCCGGCTCCGGCAAAACCACTTGCCTGGTGGATAGAATGACCGTTCTTTTGGCTGCCGGGGTTTGTCGCCCCGAAAGGCTGGCCGCGGTGACCTTTACCCGCAAAGCCGCCGGTGAACTCAAGGAGAAGTTCCAGGTCCGTTTAGAAGACATGTTCAGGCAGGAAGAAGATTCCCTGGTTAAAGAGCGCCTGGGAGAAGCCCTGGAAAAGATAGAGCAGGTTTTTGTGGGCACCATCCATTCCTTCTGCACCCGGCTTTTAAGGGAAAGGCCTGTAGAAGCGGGAATAACTCCGGACTTTGCGGAGATGGAGGGGCTGGAGGAGAAGCTCCTGGAGGAAATGGCCTGGGAAGAATATTTGCTGGAAGTACGCTTTGAGCGGAGGGAATTCCTGGAGCAGTTGGGGGGCCTGGATCTGTCTCCGGATGATATTAAGGATGCTTTCCAACAGCTTAACCGCTACCCCGATGTGGAGATGTTCTCAGCAGAGGCTTCCTACCCGGAGCTTTCCGGCGTCAGAAAAAAGCTTGAGGATTTCTGCGTTCAAGCTAGTAAACTGCTTCCCTCCCGGCAGCCCTCCAAGGGATGGGATGATTTGCAGAAGACAGCAAGGATGACACTTCGTTGGCAGAGGATGTTTGACCTGCAGCAGGATCGCTATCTGCTGCGCCTGCTGGAAAAGATGGACAAAAATGCCCGCCCCATTTATAACCGCTGGCCTTCTAAAGATGAGGCCCAAGAACTGGAGGCGGCCTTTGAGGATTTTCGGGAAAGTAAAATTAAACCCGCCATAAAAACCTGGTTGGAATACCGGCATGCTTATCTTCTCAAATTTTTGCTTCCTGCCACTGAGGGCTACCGGGAACTGCGCCGGCGGGAAAACAAGCTCAATTTTCAGGATCTTCTCATGATTACGGCAGAGCTTTTAAAAAATAACCCCGAAGTGAGAAGCTATTTTCAGGAAAATTATACCCACCTGTTGGTGGATGAGTTTCAGGATACCGATCCCATCCAGGCGGAGATTATGTTCTACCTGACAGGTAAGGATCTCTGGGAAAGGGACTGGACAAAGTTGAGCCCTCGTTCCGGGTCCCTCTTTGTGGTGGGGGATCCTAAACAGTCCATTTACCGTTTTCGCCGTGCCGACATAGACATCTATAACCGGGTAAAGGATATGATCAGAGATTCCGGGGGAGAGGTCCTCTACCTGACCTCCAACTTTCGCTCTTTATCCCAGCTGATCGGCTGGACAAATCGCGTTTTTGAGGAGCTGTTTTCTTCCCTTTCTTCTCCCTACCAGGCGGGCTTTGTCCCTATGGACCAGGTGCGGGAAAAGGATCAGGGTGCCGGATGCGGGGTGTTTAAGCTGGATCTAAAGGATGTAAAAGGGAATAGCCCGGAAAAGATCGCCTGGCAGGATGCCTGCCATGTCGCCCACTGGATTCACTGTTCCCTTAAGGGGGAAATTGCCCTCAGCCGTACAGGGGGAGAAAAGGAAAAGGGCCTGGGAGCGCGGCCCCTTCCCGGTGATTTTCTTATACTGGTATATTACAAGAAGCACATGACTTTTTACGCCAGGGCCCTGGAAGCCCTGGGTATTCCCTTTACCCTCTCTGGCGGTGGGGACATTTCCGATTCTCAGGAATTGCAAGAGCTAATTTGTCTTCTGCAGTCCCTGGCAGATCCCGATAATCCCGTGCCCCTGGTGGCAACCTTGCGGGGACTCTTTTTTGGGATAAGCGATGATCACCTTTACCGCTTTAAAAAGGGAGGAGGCAGCTTTTCATTTTTCAGTACACTTTCCCAGGACCTGGAGGAGGAAGTCCAGGAGACTTTTGAACTTGCCTGGGAAACCCTGCGTCGGTTTTGGAAGTGGAGCAGGGAGCTGCCCCCTAGCAGTGCGGTGGAAAGGATTGTCTCGGAGCTGGGGTTTTTACCTTTGGCCCTGGCCGGAGAGCTAGGCAAGGGCCGTGCTGGATACCTTTTACAGGCCCTGGAGCTGCTACGCCAGCAAGAAAGCCAGGGAGAATGGGGTTTCCCCCAGGCGGTGGACTTCCTGCAGCGCCTGCTGGAAGAAGGGCTGGAGGAGGAACTAGATATCGAAGGCGGGGGAACTTCCGCGGTCAGGATTATGAACCTTCACAAAGCCAAGGGATTGGAAGCGCCTGTGGTTATCCTGGCCAACCCCGGCCGAGATCCTTCCCACGATCCGGATTTACATGTCATCAGGGAAGCAGAAAAGGCCCGGGGGCACATGGTTATCCAGAAGGGTTTAAATTATGGCAGTAAAACCCTGGCACTCCCCCCTCAGTGGGATCATTACCAGGAAGAAGAAAGGAGGTACCAGGAGGCTGAGGCGGTGCGCCTCCTCTATGTAGCTGCCACCCGGGCTAAGGACCTGCTGGTTATAAGCACCTACCCCAAGAAGCCGGGAAAAAGTCCCTGGAATCCCCTGGAGAAGTTTCTTAAGGATGCGGAATCACTCCCCTTTCCTGTGCCGGCTGCCCTTCAAAAGGAGGAGGAGGAAAAAGAGCCTATCACTTTATCCATGCTGGAGGAAGCCAGAAATGAGATGGAGGCAGCCGTAGAGGAAATGGTTTCTCCCACCTATGCCCACCTGCGTGCTACCGAGGCTAGAGGAGAAAAGAAGGCGCCCATAAGCAGTGCCCGGGGACGCGGCGCCGGCTGGGGCAATATAATCCACGCCGCCCTGGAAACCCTGGTAAAGAATTTGCCGGTGGGGAGCGAAGAAGAAAAAGCTTTTAGCGAAGAAAAATTGCAGGATTTGGCGGAAAAAGAAGGACAAGCATCCGGGCAGGTAGCCGAAGTGCTCCAGGCCTTAAAAGAAATTATTTCCTCCCCCTTCTGGCAAAGGGTGTGTGCTGCCTCTGAAAGGCTCGCAGAGATTCCCTTTGGTGTCTGGGAAAAGGATACCTATACCACAGGGGCCGTAGACCTGGCTTTCCGGGAAGCAGAAGGCTGGGTGCTGGTGGACTACAAAACCGATGCCCTGGAGGACGAAAAACATCTTCAGGACCTTGTGGAGTACTATGCTCCCCAGGTGGAACTGTACCGGCGTTCCTGGGAGCAGATAACCGGCGAAAAGGTCGTCGAGTCAGGTTTGTTTTTTACCGATAAAATGTGTTATATAAAGTGGATGTAATGTGGCTTCGCGAGAGAGTATATTGCCAAAGTGCTCAACACATACCACACTTACAACTGGCTCTACGGCGCAGCGGACTCATGATAATAGCTTCACATAATAGCCCTTTTTTTGCCGAAATCTTGGAATCTCAGTAGAATTATGTGAAGTTTTTTATCTAAATGGCAGGGATAAAATGGTAGAGTGTTGAATATATGTAACAGGTACATTTTTTAAGTGTATTTAAAATTTTTTGGAGGTGAAATTAATTTATGTTTGAAGTTTTTGATCAAGCTGCTGCCTATAATATTATTAATGTGGTTACAGCTGTTATTATCTTGATTGTCGGTTGGGTCGTGGCACTATTTATTGCTTCTGCCGTAAGGGGAGGTATTCGCCGGACAAAACTGGGTGAACATCTGAAGAATTGGTCCGACGAGGAAGACGGAGGCAAACCACCGGAAGTTGAAAACTGGATTTCAAAGGCAGTTTTTTATATTATTATGATCTTTGTCCTAATTGCCTTTTTCCAGTATCTCAATCTTACCGTTGTTGCTGAACCGCTGAACCGTTTCCTTACCCAAATATTCTCGTATCTGCCCATGCTCTTTGGGGCATCCATCCTTCTGCTTATAGCCTGGGTGGTGGCTACCCTTTTGAAAAAAATTGTCCAGAAAGCGCTAATTACCGCAAAGATCGATGAGCGCCTGGATGAAAAGACCGGGGATGAGAAGGAAAAAGCGACTCCTTTAAGCCAAACCATAAGTATGGCGACATACTGGCTTGTCTTCCTGCTTTTTCTGCCGGCCATCCTTTCTGCACTGAAGTTAGAAGGGTTATTGCTTCCTGTGCAGAACATGACTGACAGGGTGCTTTCCTATCTTCCCAATCTCATTGCCGCCGCTCTTATTCTGGTTTTTGGTTGGTATCTGGCTCGTATACTGCAGAGGATTGTATCCGCGCTGTTAATTGCTGCCGGGTTAGACCGCTTGAGTGAGCGGATAGGATTGGCTCAGGTAATAGGTGAGCAGAAGATGTCTAACTTTTTAGGTCTTCTTATTAACGCTTTGGTACTCATTGTTACAATAATCGCTGCCCTTAATGCCCTTGCTCTGGAGGCTATTACACAGCCGGCCAGCAACATGCTAAACATGATCCTGGAAGCTTTACCGGCCATTTTTGCTGCTACCCTGGTAGTGCTGATTGCTTACCTGGTTGCCCGCGTGGTGAAGCAGCTGATTTCAAATGTGCTAACAGCTTCCGGCTTTAACTCTATTCTTATGCAGCTGGGAGTTACCGGTGAGCCTGCCGAAGGAAAATGGACTCCTGCCGAGGTGGTCGGGTATGTTGTCCTGGTTATTGTCATGCTTTTTGCTTCAATTGAGGCGGCAGGGCTTCTAGGTTTTGGTCTTTTGGCAGACCTGGTATCACAGTTGCTGGTCTTTATATCCCATGTAGCTTTGGGACTGGCCATCTTTGCCATTGGTCTTTACCTGGCGAACCTGGCTGCTAAGGTCATTAAAGTCAGCAATACCCCAGAAGCTAATATCCTGGCCAAGGTGGCCCGCTTTGCTATCTTGGTGCTGGCAGGAGCTATGGCTCTACAAAGAATGGGCTTGGCTAATGAGATCATTCTTATTGCCTTCGGCCTGCTCCTGGGCACGGTTGCCATAACAGTAATATTAGCTTTTGGTATAGGAGGAAAAGAAGTCGCTGCAAAACAGCTTGAAGAGTGGATAAACAATTATAAGTCCGACAAGTCCTAAGAAAGTTTTTGTAGGTTTCTTAAGTTCTGGATAGCCCCCTGGAGAATAACTCTCTTTGGGGGCTATTTTAATATATATTATTCCAAAAGCAGGAATTAATGGAGACCTTGCCGAAATAAAGTTGAAAATAGTCGAGGAATTTATAGAAAGGAAGACTCCTGCGGTAGGCAGGGTTTTTATGCCCAGAAAATAATTAAAGGGGTAGATTTTATGCGTAGAGTTTCCACGGATTCGGCACAACCTGGCATGTTTTTGGGTAAAACTATTATTGGCGGAGCAGGGCAGATCCTGTTAAAATCTGGTGTGGAAATTAAGCCCCAGTACCTTACTTATCTTGAAAGGTTAGGCATCAATTATATATATGTCCAGGATAGTAGGATGGAGGATGTAGAAATTAATGACATTATTCGGGAAGAAATCCGCCAAGAAGCCCGTAGCCTGGTCAGAGATGTCATAAAAAAGGTTCCATCCCCCAGCAATCAAAAAAAAGGCCTCAACATCAAAGACAAAAAGGTTTTAAAAACTGTCTCCAGCATAATTGAGGATTTGCTGGAAGATGATGACACGATTTCTCAACTGATGGATATCCGCTCACTGGATGACTACTTATTCTCACACAGTGTTAACAGTTGTATACTGGCTACCCTGGTGGGCAAAAAATTGAACTATAACATCAATACCCTGAAACAACTGGCCATGGGTACTTTGCTCCACGACATGGGAATGGTTGCTGTACCGGAAAAAATCTTAAAAAAGCCTGGTGAACTGACAGAGGATGAATATGCAACCGTTAAAAATCACCCCCATTACGGCTATGAAATCTTTAAATCCTCTAAACTGTTTTCCGCCCAGGCGGGCGCAGTCATTTTGCGGCACCATGAACGCTACCACGGGCAGGGCTACCCCCAGGGACTAAAAAGTAATGAAAACAGCGCCTTGGCGCAAATTGCCGGTATTGCAGACGTCTATGATGCACTGACATCGGAAAGGTCGTACCGGAAAGCCTTTCAGCCCTACCAGGCCATAGAAATGCTTATGGCCTGGGGGGAAGACTATTTCGACATGGAAATTTTAAATCATTTTCTGTCTATGACTGCTGCTTACCCCATTGGCTTTCATGTTTTCCTGAACAATGGGGAAAGTGGCCTGGTTATAGCGAACAACCAGGGACTTACGTTGCGTCCCGTAGTGCGAGTATTATACACAGGAGAAGATCTGGCACCTCATCCTTCTCCCTATGATCTAGACCTTTCACAAGTCCTGGACATTACCATCGTTAAGGTCCTGGATTAACAACTTATGTGCTTTGTATGGAGGATGATATTGTGGAAAAAGAACAGCACTTCTTTTCCGAGATTTGCGATTTTCTAGATTGCCTGGTTGTTATACTGGACCAGCAAGGGCAGATAGTGTACTACAACAATCTCTGTGAGCAGGTTACAGGACTTTCTTGCAGTGAAGCCCGGTCAAAGAACTACTGGGAAGTTTTTTGTCTCCCCGAAGAAAAAGAGCTTTACAAAGCTTTTTTTGCCGGGCTGGATCCCGGCCAATACCCCCTGGAGGTAGAAAACCAATTTATCTCTCACAACGGCTATGTTTCCACAATATATTGGAAATACAACGCCTTACAGGTAAAAGATGGCATTATTGACTACCATATTCTGACCGGGCTAGATGTAACAAGCCAGGAAAAAGCCAAAAAAACACTTTTGGAACTCGGGGAAAAATACAGAACCATCATTCACTCCTCCCCGGTTACCGTTATCTCCCTGGATACAGAATTCCTTGTAAAAAGCTGGAGCTCAGCTGCGGAAAAATTGCTGGGCTGGTCCATGAAAAATGTGCTGGACAAAAAGATATTCCTGTTCCTGGAAGATCAAGGGGGAACCTTACAGCAATCCTGCGAAAAAGTCCTTCAGGGAAAAGTGATCTATGAATTAGAACTTGGCTGTAACCAGAAAAGCGGCTACCCTGTGGTAGTGCACCTCTCCCTGGCCCCCACACGTGACTTTCAGGGATTGATTGACGGCATCGTGCTGATTGCCCTGGACATCACCGAACGCAAGAAGGCGGAAGAAAAAATCCGTTACATAAGTTTCCACGACAGCCTCACCGGACTTTATAACCGGGCTTACCTGGAGGAAGAAATGCAGAGACTGGATACCGGAAGAAAGCTGCCTATCAGCATGATTATGGCAGATTTAAACGGTTTGAAACTGGTTAATGATACCTACGGTCATAGTGTAGGAGACGAAATGTTGAAAAATGCAGCCAATATATTAAGAAAGCTCTGCCGGGAGGAGGATATTGTCGCCCGCTGGGGCGGTGATGAGTTTGTGATTTTTCTGCCCCAAACAACAAAGAAGGAAGCCCAGGCTATATGCAAAAGGATAAACAATAAGTGCCGCAAAAGTTATGTGGAAGATATCCCTATATCCGTAGCTACAGGTACTGCTAGCAAGGACAGAACAGGAAAGGCCCTGGAAGATGTCTTGAAAGAAGCCGAGGACTATATGTACAGGCATAAACTTACTGAAAACCGCAGTATAAGAAGCGCAGTGCTCAATAGCCTTCTAAAAACACTGGGGGAGAAAAGCTACGAAACAGAAGTACATACCCGGCGAATGCAAAGTGTAGCTTTTAAAATAGGAGAGAAGATAAAACTTTCCGACATGGAATTAAGCCGACTGGGCCTGCTGATCACCCTCCACGATATAGGAAAGATAAACATTCCTGAAGAGATACTAACCAAGAGTGGTTCATTAACCCCGGAGGAATGGGAGAGCATAAAAAAGCACCCGGAAATAGGATACCGCATAGCCCGGGCCACGGAGGAATTTGCCCATGTGGCGGAGGATATCTTGGCCCACCACGAACACTGGGACGGCACTGGTTTTCCTCAGGGTTTAAAAGGGGAAGAGATACCTCTGCTGGCCCGGATCACAGCTATTGCTGACGCATATGAGGTAATGAGCTACGGTAGGCCTTACAAAAAGGCTTTGACTCCGGAGGAAGTGGTAGCTGAATTTAAGAGATGTGCCGGTGTCCAGTTTGACCCGGCTCTGGTGGATGTTTTTCTGTCAATTTCACTCAAGGATATTTAACTTCCAGATATCAAGAAATAAGATTTAACTTGCGGGCCAGGGTGACTGCCTGAGTTCTTCCTCTAACGCCGAGCTTCCCATAGATATTGCTGGTATACCACTTTACTGTCCCTACAGAAATGAAAAGCTTTTGAGAAATATCCTGGTTGGATAGCCCTGCGGCAAGCAGTTCAAGTATCTCCATCTCCCGCCAGCTCAGCTTTTCAACCAGCTCCTGGCCAACGGCTTCCTGTTGACCGGCTTGTTTGTTTTCTTTTTCTCCTCTTGTGCCTGCTGCCTGCGCAGCGCCTTGGTAAATATTCCGGGCATACTGCACTATTTCTTTTTTTGCGGGTTCATCACCACTGCTTTTTCCCTTAATAACCCTGGCATAAACAGGAACCAGTTCTGTGCCCCCGTCAAGGAACACCTGGAAGTAACCCGCTGCTTTCCCTGTTTGAAGAGCTTTTAGCAGATGATGTTCTGCTGCTTCGGCTTCACCTGCCTTTTCTTCTAAAGCGGCTTTGATCTGCAGTATCTCCAGTAAAAGCCTCTGATTGCCCCCTGGAACAGCAAATTCTTCTATGCGGTTAAGGAGTTTGCGGGTTCGGGCAATATTTTCTACCTCTTCTAACAGCAGTAACCTGGAGAGAGACAGCAGCCCCCATTCATAACCACCTGCTATCTCAGCCTCTTCGGAAACACCTGCCTGGTATAGCATCTCTTTTGCTTCGGGTAGTTTCCCCAGTTCCAAAAGAATCCTCGCCTCCCAGGAAGCTGCAGGAAACATAATATATTTGGGTAGCCCCAGCTCCTGGTCAAGCTCTCTGATTTTTTTGACTGCCTCTAACGCCGCCCCGTATTCTTGCTTTGAAAAGTAAAGCGCTGCTTTAAAAAGATAGTTCCATCCCAGTGATATTTTTTCAGGCTTGCTGATGGTAATTCCCCGTTCTATCCAGTGCTCTGCCTCTTCCAGTTTCCCCTTTTCCCGCAGCAGTTCTCCCTGCAGAGTCAATAAAAGTCCCGCCCTGGGTATCACGGACAATCCCTTCTCTTCGGCAGTGCGTAGTGCCTTTGCGGTTAATTCTTCTGACTCCTGCAACCTGCCCAGGTCATAAAGGACGTTGGCAACCTTGAACCCGGAAGTCAGGTGTAAATAGTGACCGCCGTATTTTTGGCTGTTTCTAAGCGCCTCCAGGTAAAAGGGGTAAGCGCCTTTGGGATTGCCGGAAAACAACCTGGCGTCACCGGAAAATATGGCCACACCTCCCCGCCAAAAGCTGCTGTGAGTAGGCAACAGTTTTAAGGCTTCTTCCGCTTTTTCCAGACCCGGGGAAAATTCGTGGCGAGAAATGTGATGGTGAGCTTTTACCGCTGCCAGGATTCCCCTGAATTCTTCCTGTTCCTTTTTGCTTTCATACCCCAGTGATTCGGCCTGTTCCAGGAGATCTCCGCTTTCTTCGCTGCCCCGTAGTAAAGAAATTATGGCTTTGTGAACTATCAGCCGGGGATATTTTTCTAACAGGGGTGCAGGAAGATTATTGTAGCAGTGTAAAAGCCGTCCCGGCCCTTCTAATTGCACGATTTGCTCCAGGTATTCATGCAATATGTGCGCAACCTGCTCCCAGTTTTTCCCGTTAAGGGCATGCTGGATTGCTTCCCCCGGCATGCCTGCCTCCAGGAACCAACTGCTGGCTCTTTCGTGAAGCTCAAGCTCTTTTCCGGGGTAGTATTGCTTTAGATGATGCAGGAGCAAGTCAGCAAACAGGGAATGGTAGCGGTACCATTCTCCTCTTTCATCCTGGGGAATTGCAAATAGCTGGTTACGTTCCAGGTGGGCAAGCATCTCGGCAGCGTCATCTCTTCCGGTAACTGCGTTACAAAGAGGCACACACAGGTGTCTCAAAATAGAAGTCTGCATTAGAAATTCCCGAACTGGTTCCGGCTGACGGGCAAACACCTCTTCGCTTAAAAAATGAAATACGTGCCGGTGGCTTCCTGCAAAGCTCTCGATGAATTCATCGGAGTTTTCACTTGCAACAAGAGAAAAAGCTGCCAACTGCAACCCCGTGATCCAACCTTCGGTTTTGTTGTAGAGGCTGTTGAGCTGGGATTCAGCGAGCCCGATCCCCATAACTTCGTTAAAAAGATGGGTAGTTTCTTCTCGGGAAAATTTAAGGTCTGAGTGCCGAATTTCTCTCATTTTCCCCCTGGCTCGCCAGCGGGGCATCGGCCAGGGCGGGTCGGAACGGGTGGTGACCAAAAGGTGTAGTTTGGGGGGTAAATTTTCTATAAAAAAGGTCATATCCTCTTGTATGCGGGGATCGGTAATATGGTGATAATCGTCGAGAACCAAAATAAGGGCTTCTTCCAGGGCAAACAGGTCATTTAAAAGGGGTGTCAATAGAGTTTCGCTTTCTCCAGGAGGTTCTGTTCCCTGGGCCAGGTAGCGCATCATTTCCAGGGAGCCTTTCCCCGTATTTTTTTCCCGTGTCTGCAGGGCAGATATGAAATAAAGCCAAAAGCGCGCCGGCTCATTATCCCCTTCGTTCAGGGAAAACCAGGCAGCCCGCTCTTCCCGGCCGGAGAGCCACTTTCTGGCCAGGGTGGTCTTGCCGGAGCCGGCAGGGGCGGAAACCAGGGTCAAGGGGCGGGTAAAGTTTCCCTCCACATTTAAGCCTTCTTCCAGCTTTTCCAGGATGTTTGGCCGTTTAAGGATGCCTGTGCTTAGAGGCGGGATGTTGATTTTAACTTTCAAAATATTTCCTGCCACCGCCTGTACCTCCTAACCTCCTGTAATTATTTTATTCGTCACAGGGGACATTTTTCCTTCCTATAGCCCGAATTATCCTGTAACTGCTTGAATGTATGAATTATTACTGCCAGGCATATCCACCTCCACCACACCCAACCCCAACTTTATACAGGGATTTGCAAGAAGCTCTGGTATCAGTTTGGTTGGGGGTTTGTTCTTTAAAAACCAGCCTTTGTCAGGTCAAAATCAAACAGTAACAAGTTAGAATAACAATTAAACAAAAGAGAGGAGAAGGCCAGATCATGCCAAAGGAACTGGTAAAAGCAAAAAACATCAAGAAAAGATACCAGATGGGCGAGGTTAAAGTTTATGCCTTAAGAGGCGTGGACTTCAGCCTGTATAATAAAGAACTGGTGGTTGTATTGGGCCACAGCGGTTCCGGGAAGAGCACCCTGGTTAATATTGTAGGTGGGATGGATAAGCCCAGTGAAGGCGAGCTGTATTTCAGCGATCAGAGCCTTCACGAGGCGGGGGAGGCAGAGCTGACCAGCTACCGCCGCAGCGAGGTCGGTTTTATATTCCAGTTCTATAACCTGATGCCCAATCTTACGGCCTACGAGAACATAAACTTATCCGTGCAGATATCTAACGATCCTCTTGATGTAGATGAACTTTTGGAGCAGGTGGGCCTAAATGACCGGGGAGATCATTTCCCTTCACAGCTTTCCGGCGGTGAGCAGCAGCGGGTAGCTATAGCCAGGGCCCTGGCCAAAAATCCCCGCCTTCTTCTTTGCGACGAGCCTACAGGTGCACTGGACCTGCCCACGGGCAAACAGGTATTAAAGCTGCTGCGGGACTTCTGCATTAATTACAACAAAACCGTAGTTATTATCACTCACAATACCAACATCAGCTACATGGCCGACAGGGTGGTTTATTTAAAAGACGGGCTGGTGGAATGGATAAAGGAAAATGAGGCCCCCTTAATACCGGAAGAGGTGAGCTGGTGATGCTATGGAAAAAACTGCTGCGTGATATGCTCAGCAACAAGGGATCTTACCTTTCCTGCATAGTCCTGATTGTTTTGGGCCTTGTATTTTACATGGGCCTTACTATAGCCGTGGAAAATATGTTCCGGGGCAAAGAAATTCTGTACGAAGAACAAAATTTTGCCCACGGCTTTGCCAGGGTGGAATCCATGTTGGAAAGGGATGTGGCAGACCTGGCTGATGAGATCCAAGGAATCGAACGAATCGACGGCAGGCTGGTGCAAGAGGTGAGGCTCCATGATGAAGATAGCGATGAAAGCATCTACCTGAACCTGATATCTCAGAACCTGGCCGATCCGGGCCGGCTAAATAGTTACCGGGTGACTCAGGGAGAGGGGCTGGTGGAAGGCAGCGCCAATGCTCTGCTGGATACTTATTTTACAGAAGCACGGCAAATCGAACAGGGGGACACCCTGGAAGTTATCCATAAAGGACAGCTGGAAGAAATAACTGTAAACGGGGTAGCGATGAGCCCGGAAATAATATATTTGTGCCCTGAATCGCAGATCTACCCCAATCCTGAACAATACGGTGCAGCCCTTTTGCCCCTTAAGGCTATGTGGAATATGTTTCCTGACATGCAGAGCAAGGTAAACGACCTGGTGTTTTCACTCTCACCCGGCGCAGATTATCACCAGGTAGAGGAAAAACTGGAGCAGGAGCTGGAACCGTACGGGCTGAAGGAGATTTATCACAGGGATGATCACCTTAGCCATTTTATGGTTTCTGAACAGATAGAAATGATGGAAATAATGGGAACCTTTTTCCCGGTAGTCATTTTGTCTGTGGCCGGTGCGATTATACTGGTGCTTTTGATCAGGACAGTAGAGCAGCAGCGTACCCAGATCGGTATCCTGAAAGCGATGGGATACAGCAACCGGGAAGTACTTTTACATTATTTGTCTTACTCCCTGGTCCTGGCAGCAGCCGGGGGCATACTGGGCAGCGTTCTTGGAATGATGGCAGCCGAACCCCTCAGCGATATACTTATGGAGGAATTCTTCGCTCTGCCGCAGGAATACGTGGGCATTTCCCCGGCCTATTTTATAGTGGGCCTGGGGCTCTGCCTGGCTGTTATGGGAACTGCCGGCTACTTGGGCAGCAGGAAGGTTTTAAAGCTTTTTCCGGCTGAGGCTATGCAGCCGCCTGCTCCTCCCTCCATGAAGGAAAATATCCTGGAAAGAATAAAATTCTTTACGTCCATGTTAACTGTCCAGGGCAAGATGGCGGTGCGAAACCTGGGTAGAAGCCGCGGCAGAAGCGCTTTTATGGTTTTTGGTATCGCTGCTAGCTGCACAATGGTGATATCCACTTTCTCCCTGGCTTATGAAAGTGTGCCCACATTTTTGTTTCATCAACACGATGAAGTTGAAATTTACGATGCCAAAATAAACCTGGTGGAACCGCTCCCCCGGGAGCCATCCGTGCGGGAAGTGGCGACACATCCTGAGGTCAGCCGGGTGGAGCCTGTTGCCGAAGTGCCGGTGGGAATCTCTTACCGCTGGCATGAAGAAGAGGTGGAGCTGCTTGGGCTGCCCCGGAAGGGAAGAATGTACAATATACTGGATACCGATCTCAACCGGGTACTGCCTCCCGATAACGGCCTTGTTCTTTCCGAACGTCTGGCCGAAAATTTAAACGTTGCACCCGGCGACACGGTAGAGGTAGAGAGCCCTTTTTTCCACGAAGAGGTCCACCTGGAGGTGCTTAAGGTGCTCCCACAATATAGCGGTATGAACGCCTACATGGAGATATCCGCCTTAGAAGAAATTGCCGGGCAGGGTTCTTTTGCCACCTCCTTGTTGGTGGAAGGAGATGACATCGGCAGCAAAAAAACCCTGGCGGTGCTCAATGATAATTACGGGAAAAGCGAAAATGTGGCCGGCATAGACGGATGGCTGACTATGCGGGAAGAGCTGCTGGAAGTCTGGAGTACAATGGGCATTATTGTCCGTACTTTCCCTGTCGTCGGTTTACTACTTAGCTTTGCTATTATCTATATTACCAGCTTTATTATCCTGTCAGAACGCAGCCGGGAGTTGGCCTCCATGCGGGTTTTGGGCATGACTTCCCGCGAAGTGCTCTCGGTTATTACTTTCGAACAGTGGTTTCTTGCCTTTTTTGGCCTGCTGGCGGGGATCCCCCTGGTCCGTCTTCTACTGATCGCGTTTGCGCGGGAAGCGGCCACTGACATGTACACCCTGCCCGTGGAGATATCTTCACATATTATGCTTACAGGGGTGCTGTTCACTGCCCTTGCCATCTGGGTGGCCCAGCGCTTTGCCTTATATAAAGTACGCAAATTGGATCTGGTGGAAGTATTGAAATCAAGAGAATAATGCCAGAGACTCAAAACTCGCTTGTTATGTCACCTGATCAAAGTGAAGCAGCGCTTTATCAGCGAATTAACAATGCAAAAACCAAAAGCTTGTAGATATTTTACCGAAGAAAGAGGGAGGGATTTTAATGAAAAAAAAGTGGAAAATTATTCTGGGCGCTGCGGTGCTGCTGGTTATTCTCGTTTTTGCTGTGACGCAGGCGCTGCAGGGTGTGGAGGCAGAGGTAAAAAAGGCAGCCCCCCGCGATATAGCGAAAAGCTTCACAGAGGATGGGGTGGTGGTGCCCCTGCAGGAACGGGAGGTTTACTCGCTGCATACTGCACGCGTGGAGGAGCTATTAGTTCAAGAAGGCGACGAAGTGAGCCGGGGCGATCTACTGGCAGCCTTGGACCAGAGGAAGCTGGAGTATACCCAGGAAGAACTCCATGCCCAACTGGACAGCCTTGAAGGGGAAATGATTCAGCTGGAAGAGGAGCCCAGCCCCTCCCAGCAAAAGAGCTATGAGCTCCGGGTGGACGAAGCGGAAGATAGCCTGGAGGCAGCAAAGCGAGAGCTGGAAAGGATGGATACACTTTACCGTGAGGACTACGAATTAAGGGTTGAAGAAGCCGAAGAAAACCTGGAAACGGCTCAAAGGAACTACGAGAGGACAAAAAATCTTTACGAAAAAGAGTTCGTTTCCCAGGTAGAATATGAAGAGGCCGGGGAAGCGTTGACCAAAGCAGAGAATCAACTGGCCCGGCAGGAACAGGCGCTGCAAGTTTTTTCTGAAGCGGAATATGAAGAGGCCGAAGAGATGGTTAAAAAGGCGGAGTACAACCTGGCCCAACAGGAAAAAGCTCTGCAGGTATTACACGAATCTTACCAGCCACCCCAGGGAAGCGAAGAGGTGCTGGAGGCCAAAAAGGAAGCGCTGGAAGCCCGGTTGGACCTGGTGAAATACCAGAAGGACCATCATATCATTACCGCTCCCATTGAAGGAGTGGTAGCCGACATCAATTTAAAAGAAGGGGAAATCGCGGATCCACAGACTTCTATGATGAGGGTCTTTCACCAGCAGGAAAACCAGGTGGAAGTGAACGTTCTTAGCCGCGATATCTTTAGTGTTTCAGAAGGCATGCCCGTAAAACTGGAGCTGAAGCTCCGGGATAAAGAGGTAGAATTTCCGGGGGTAGTGGTGGAGATCGCCCCTTACGCACAAAAAGATCGTTCTCCCCTGGGGTTGGAAGAAGAGCGGGTAAAGGTGACCGTGAAGCCGGATATACCCCGCGACATCAACGTGGCTCCCGGTTATAAGTTAGACGTGGAATTTACTACGGAAGAACGAGCAGATGAACTTGTGGTGCTCAATTCGGCCCTTTTTTCTTATAACGGTGAAGACGCCCTGCTTGTGGTAGAAAACGGACGTGCTGCGACCAGGAAAGTTACCACGGGACTGGAAACCACAAGTAAAACAGTGATAACAGACGGGCTGGAAGAAGGCGATCTGGTGATCCTGGATCCACAGAATGAAGACTTCACTGAAGGTGAGCGTATATCCTACTTTATTGTGGAGGACGGGGAAGGCACGCTGTAGCTTTTGCAGTTTCTCTTCTGTTTATTTAAAGCGTCAGACTTATAACGCACTATAACTGCGCCACGAAACAGGCATGGAGTCTAAGGACGAAGTATTTCAAGCGTAGGCGGACTTAAAAGATGCCCGGCAAGTATTGACAGAGCTTCAATATTCCCATATCTCTGTCGCTTCGGCTTACCGCAATCTCACCGGTCGTACCATTGTTCCTGTTGAAAACACATGGTAAAGCGGTATAATAAGCGTACTCAAGTGAAAAGTCAGGAGGGAAAAAATGAAAAACAACAGCAATGACAAGGTAATAAGCTCTGAAGAATCTGTTTGGCGTGTGAAGGCACAAACTGCAAGCCATCTTGATTACTGGATAAAGGAGTACTTCGATAGGTTAACCGTCGAACATCAAGGCGATGGGACCACTTTATTATCAGGAAATCTGCCTGATCTGCCCGCTTTATATGGCTTTATTTTGATGCTGAGAGATGCGGGTGTTGATCTTTTATTCCTGCAGGCAAAAAAACTGTGAAAGACCATAAAAAATAAACTGAAAAATCTTCGACAAACCTTAAACAATTTTAGAACATAATTCCTGGTAACCGATTAATCTTGTTAACAGCAATCATACTTGGTAAATGCATATAAAGGCGGCAGCTTTGTTCCTGTAGATTATTCCAGTATAAAATATTACCATTTTGCAATTACATAGTTTTCTATATCGTGTTAAGGGTAAAGGGGGGTAAATTAGATGGATAAACTGTACCCAGAAAATTGGGAAGCCTGGACAGAACGCATCGTGGAAAATTATGCTGATATGATTATGCGTATAGCCATGCACCAGGTCAATAACCGTATTGAAGCGGAAGATATCACGCAAAAAGTTTTTCTTAAACTAATCCAAAAGCAGCCCGTGTTTAAAAGCAAAGAACATGAAAAAGCCTGGATTATTCGAGTAACTATAAATTTTTGCAAAGACTATTTTAAAAGTTCCTGGTTCAACAAAGTAATTCCTTTTAAAGAAGAAAACATTGCTGCTTTTTCACCTCAAGAAGACTGCCTGTTGCAACAGAAAGAAGACTTGCTTCCTATTATACAAAAGCTGCCACAAAACTATAAAAATGTAATCTACATGTATTACTATGAAGAACTAAGTGTTTCGGAAATATCTAAAATCATAAATACCAAAGAAGGGACGGTTATGTCGTGGTTGTATAGAGCCAGGGAGAAATTAAAAATTTTAATGAAAGGAGAGTATTGTGTTGAATAGAAATAAATATATTGAAGAGATAAACAACATAACCGCAGGTGAAGAGTTTAAAGCGCGAATCAAGCAAATGCTTGGGCAAGAGATTAAAAAGAAGAAGAGTTTGAGCAATAAGCGAAGAGGTTCGAGGAAAATTCTAGGGGCGGCAGTCGCTTCGGTTTGCATATTAATTGGCGGTGCCGTGTTGATGTCATCGCTGTTTCATAATGATAAAACAGACACTTTGCCCCTGCTCACTGTGCCAGAGGAACAACATATGGTTGGGGCTCACGGTGGTGCTGAGATCTTAATGCTACAGGATATTGAAGAGTTAAGCCGGGGGAACCCCTGGGATAGAGAGGCCAACCTGGAAACTTTGCCTGTATTTCAAAATAAGGCTCCCAGGGATGGTGCTGGTATGCCGCAGGGCGGACTATCTCAAGAAGAGATGCATGCGAAAGCCGATGAAATTGCCGGTAACCTGGATGAAACCATCCACAGAAAAGAAGAGCAGGATTTCGGCTTGATAGCAAAATTGGGTAAATATCAGCTTATGATTGAAAAAACCGGTGCTGTAGAAGTAAG